>Ga0187892_10004226_pt1 | contig 24471 bp, 23 predicted proteins | sample MA1701073metaG_FD_139345 | JGI IMG/M metagenome (GOLD analysis project Ga0187892, IMG submission 139345) | Bio-ooze microbial communities from a basaltic lava cave in the Kipuka Kanohina Cave System on the Island of Hawaii, USA - MA170107-3 metaG ... | reverse complement strand
GGAAGAGCGCAGGCGGCAGGCCTGGTGGAGATCCAGCCCCATGACTTGCGAAGTTGGACCACCGACAGGCACCATGTAGTAGATGACCGCCCGTTCGGTGGTGGCGACGGGATGGTTCTGAAGCCTGAGCCGATATTTGCCGCTGTGGAAGCATTGACCGGGCATAGCCAGAGGGAGTCTTACCCAAACGGGATCAGGGTGGTTCTGCTGTCGCCGCAGGGAAAGGTTTTTACGCAGGCCATGGCGGCTGAGCTGGCGGAGGCCTCGCAGGTGGTTCTGTTGTGTGGTCGTTACGAGGGTATTGATGAGCGAGTGGCAGAGGAGCTTGCCACTGATGAACTTTCGATTGGGGATTACGTTCTTTCGGGTGGCGAAGCGGCCGCCCTGGTAGTGGTTGATTCCGTGGTGCGTTTGTTGCCCGGCGCTCTGGGCAGTGAGACGTCTGCCACTCAAGAATCTTTTTCAGCAGGGTTGCTCGATTACCCGCAGTACACGCGGCCACCCGAGTTTCGCGGTTTGCGCGTGCCGGATGTGCTTCTACATGGAAATCACGCAGAAATAGCTCGCTGGCGCCAGCAGGCAGCCCTCGAGAAAACCCGGCGAAATCGGCCGGATCTTTTGAAATAAAATTTCGCTTGGGGTAAAGCAATGAATAGATTAGATAAAATCGAAAAGAACCAGTTGCGCGACAATATTCCGGACTTTCAGCCGGGCGATACAATCCGGGTCCACGTGCGAATTAAAGAATCCGAGACGAAAGAAAGATTGCAGGTATTTGAAGGTGTCGTAATCGCCCGCAAACACGGTGGAGTCCGAGAGACGATTACGGTGCGGAAGACCAGTTTCGGCGTGGGTGTCGAGCGCATCTTTCCGCTGCATGCCACCATCATCGATCATATCGACGTGGTGAAAAAAGGCCGGGTCCGTCGCGCCAAGCTCTATTACCTGCGTGATCTACGTGGCAAAGCGGCCCGCATTCGTGAACGCGACACGCGCGGCCAGCAAGGGTCCGACTCACAGGCTTCAGCCGCCGGTAAGAACAAGTGAGCTGCGACGTCGCGAACTTTTTAGGTTAAACACTTGCGCAAGCCCGACCATCTTGCTCTACAATGTGTCTTTGGGCCGGTTAGATTAGGGCCTTTCCTTTGGGACAATTGCTGATTGACGACACACAGGAGCACTCGGGGTTTTGCATATAGCGATTGATGCTCACTCTGTTGGAGCCGCGCAAGCCGGCAACGAGAGTTACGCTACGAATCTGATTGAGGCGCTGGCCGAGATCGATTCCTTCAATCAGTACACGCTGTTCGTTACCAAGCTTGAAGCTTTGCAGCGATTCGGCCACCGGTGGCCCAACTTCAGGGTTCGACTAACCCTTCCTCACACCCCGCTGATTAGAATCCCTTTATCCCTGAGTGCGGAATTGCGGAAAAATCCGGTCGATCTCCTGCACGTGCAATTTACAGCTCCCCCACTCGCACCTTGTCCGGTGGTAGTTACAGTCCATGATCTCTCGTTCTTGCACCTGCCAGTCACCTTTAAGCGGCGCAGTCGGGCCCAATTGCGGTTGACAGTCAAACGTTCCGCGCGCGGTGCGGCTCGGATCATTACCGGCTCGGAACATGCCCGTCAGGACATTATCAGCAGCTATGAGTTGCCGGCTGACAGAGTTCGAACTATCCCCCTGGCAGCGCCTGCAAGTTTCGCACCCATCCAAGATAAAACCGAACTGCAACGTGTGCGCAACACTTATGGGATAGAAGGCGACTACATCCTTTCGGTTGGCTCGATCCAGCCACGAAAGAATTTGAACCGCCTGATCGCAGCCTACACCTGGTTGCGCGATACCCGGCCGAATCGCAAATTGCCTCAGCTGGTTCTGGTGGGAAAGCGGGCCTGGCTTTACCATGAAACCTTGCGCGCGGTAAGCGACAGTGGCCTGTCTGACTCGATCGTTTTGACCGGTTATGTGCCCCACGCTGATCTCCCAGCCCTCTATTCTGGCGCGCTCTGCTTTGTTTATCCTTCGTACTTCGAAGGCTTTGGTCTTCCACCATTAGAAGCCATGAAGTGCGGTACTCCAGTAGTGGTCGGAAACCGGACCAGCCTGCCCGAAGTAGTCGGCGATGCGGGAATGCTGGTTGACCCTTTTGATACAAGAGCTCTTGCAACAGCGCTTGAGCATCTGATTGAGAATTCAGACTTTCGCAAACAGTTGCGCGTCAAAGGATTGGAGCAGGCTCGGAAGTTTGACTGGCGCGAGACGGCGCGGCAAACCCTGGAAGTTTATCGCGAGGCTTTGAGTCTTCCTGCCGGAGGCCGGAGCTTACGGACCGGGTTTGGAAAGCTAGGCTATTCTACGGAGTAGTTGGTCACGATAAGAATGCGAATAGCGATACTTGGCACGCGAGGGGTGCCCGCCAGTTATGGCGGATTCGAGACTTTCGCCGAACATCTCTCGACCAGATTGGTAGCCCGCGGGCACGAAGTTACTGTTTACTGCCGGGCCCACTATGTTTCGCCGCGACAACTTGAGTATCACGGCGTTCGCCTGAAAGTCCTCCCCACAATTCGGCACAAGTATCTCGATACAGTTATTCACGCCTTTCTTTCAGCAGTTCACGCGGTGCCATCCAGATTCGACGCGGCGCTCATTTGCAATGCCGCCAATGCCCCGTTTACTCCCATCCTGAGGTTGTCCGGTACGCCAGTCGCGATCAATGTGGATGGCCTCGAGCATAAGCGTAAGAAATGGAATTGGATTGGTCGTCATTACTATCTGCTGGCTGAAAGACTGGCAACGATCCTGCCTAACGTTACAGTTACGGACGCGCAGGTAATTCACGACTACTACCTGGCCCGATACAACGCACCATCCACCATGATTGCTTACGGCTCGGAGGTTGAACGACGACCCGATCGCGAAAGTGTGCGGCGTTGGAGGGTCGAGCCCAATCGCTACGTCCTCTATGTGTCTCGCCTGGAACCGGAGAACAACGCCCATCTGGTGATTGAGGCATTCAAAAGAGTCAGGACAGCTTACCGCCTGTTGGTAGTTGGCGATGCGCCCTATGCACACGAGTACATTAGTGATTTAAAGGCCCGGGCGAAGGGAGACAAGCGAATCATCTTTACGGGATTTGTATTCGGCCAGGATTACAGGGCACTGCAGCAGAATGCTTATTGTTATGTTCACGCCACCGAAGTTGGTGGCACTCACCCGGCGCTTCTGGAGGCCATGGGCTATGGCAATTGCGTTTTGACTTTGGCAACTCCGGAGAACATCGAGGCAGTGGGCGAGGCCGGTCTGACTTACGCAGATGAATCAGAACTGGTGGAAAAATTGCAAAGAGTTTTGCGCGATGGTTCCCTGGTCCATTCATACCGCAATCGAGCCCAGGTACGCGTCCGACACCATTACGATTGGGATCGGGTCGTCGACCAGTATGAAGAGCTGTTTGCGAAAATTGCCGGGCTGCCGCCGGCGAAGATTGTCAAGGTCCCCAGTGAGGAACGGGAAAGCGAAGCATTACTACTGAGGCGCTAAGACCAAATTCGTAGGGGTGGCCCTGCGTGGCCACCCCTCGTCGCGATTCCAAATTTGTTTCATACGAGGGGGCGGCCACGGAGTTCACCAGCAAGCTACCGCCTGCATATTAGAGAAACCACCTGGTACGTCTTCCACAAGCTTGGCGCTCGTTCGTGTAGTTTCGTGTGATGCGCGTGGATCGTTCTTTGCGACAAAACGTACGATCCACGCGCATCACACGAAATTACACTAAGGGTTACCCCCAATCAGCCGTAGTGGTTTCTTGGAAGGGCCGCCCCTACCACTGTTGACTAAAAGGAAGAGCCCCGCCAATCCATTGGATTGGCGGGGCCAACATCTATTCCGGTAGGTTCGGGCAAATCGGGAATGGCGTTGGCAAAGAACGGAGAATCGTCACTTATGGCCGATTCCGTAATTCAGGCGGTGCGTGTTTACGACGGGCGAGATGATGCCTCGCGGCTAAGGATTTATTAAGAACCGCGACCGCTTGCTCACGATTTATTACCTACGCGCTTCAACGAATTTAAAAGAACGGCCTCGCTCGTAAAACTTGTTTGCTTGGCGGGGTCTGGTGTGAAATTATACGGATCTTCTGTGACCTGTCAAGCACATTAGTAACTATTTCGTTAAAATTTCGCAATAGTTGGGGTCTGCGTCGGAGGGCGTATTCGTGACGTCAGGCTTTAGGGAACTCGGGAGACACGCTGTTTCGCCTGCAATACAAAGCGCCGACCAGGCGGCGCACTCCAAATTCGCCAGCAATGCTAAAGCGCCGACCAGGCGGCGCACTCCAAATTCGCCAGCAATGCTAAAGCGCCGACCAGGCGGCGCACTCCAAATTTAGTCGCCGGAGCGGACTTGTGAAATGCGAAGGGCCTGCCGGCGAACGGCGTCCGAGACGTTGCGGTTCTGGGAAAGGTTTTTCAGATCGCGAGTGTAGATTCGAGGAAGGATGGTAACCACCGTTGGGATTGGAGTGCGGGGATTGCGCGCCAGATTATGGATGACTGGGTACAGTCGGGCCCAGGCACGGTTCATAGCAATGATGCGCAAGACCTCATCCGAAACCGTGCGCATCGAGGCGATGTTTTCAATCTCATGATCGGTAATCCGCGGATTATTAATAACGGCGGACGACACCACTCGATTGGAATCGCGGATCAAAATACTGCGCGCTTCACGATCACCCTTCATCGCCAACTTAATCCGGTCACGCACATTCATGAACATGACGCGGCGTATCAAAGCCACTCGCTCGGCAGACAATTCTCCAGCTTCCAAACGCTCACTCTCAATAATGCGTTGAAAGTTCGCAGCACTTTCCTCGAAGCTTTCGGTGACCAGTTCTTCAAAACGTTCAGACGGCAACCAGGAATCGTCAAGCTCGGCGTCAGATACTTCTATGTGCTGAGCCAGGATCCAGGCGTCATCAAAACTCAGTTCGCCGGCAGCGCCAGTCAACTCCGCGCTTTCAAAAAACTCGGCTGCAGCAGTCTTTCCCCGGGCCCTTAACTCTTCTGCAATCTGGCGAGCCCCACGTTCCTTTTCAAAGAACTCGCGTCGCGTTTCGAGTGCTCGGCGTTCGGCCTCGATGGTCTTGGCGCGGTTTCCCAGGATGGCATCAATAATTCCCGAGAAACGGACCAGGCGCTGCTGATTTGTGGCGATCAGTTCCAGCAGGGATCCATCAGTAGTCTCTGAAGCCACCGCCGCGATCGCCTCGTCGGGAGTTTGGGGATTCAGAATCACTGCTTCTCGAACTTCCCGGTTGCCGTTTCGGGCGGTGGCCAGAAAGCCGAGTACCGCGGGGACGGTGTCTTCGGCTCGGGCGGCCAGCACCAGATCCTCTTTAGTTTGCGAGTCGAGAGTGGCTGAAGCTGCTTCAGCGATTTCGGAGTCCGGGGAGTGCTGCAGGTGAACAAGGATTTGCAGCAGTTCACTCTGCTCCAGGGGCAGTAAGCCCTGAGCAGCGGCCAGCAGGGCAGGTTGCGGGGCAGTGCCGCGAATAATCGCTTCGACTATAGGATTGGTTGAAATAGTTTCGGTGCTCAAGGTGGGTAATCTGCGGGACGGGGGTTCCCGTCCACTCCAAGGTAGCTGATCGGGCTCTAGCTTGTCTACAACTGTTTTTTCTTAAAGGAGTTGACGTCGCGAGGTCTGATCATTTCGGGCCTAATTAACCGCGTTAGACTTGGGGAACCTATCAGTAGATCTCGAAATTGTATTCGACCTGAACAATCGAGGAAACCGGGCGGCCATCCAACTGGGCCGGGTTAAATCGGATCTTCAGCGCTGCTTTAATCGAATTTTCGGTTAGCCCATCCGGCAAGCCGCGGATGACTAGAGGGTGTTTTACGGTCCCGTCATGGCTGAAAACAACTCTTAGAATCACCGTTCCGCTAACAAGATGATTTCGGGCTACCTCAGTGTAGTCAGGTAGGGGCTTACTTAAGACTTTGGCCTTCGTGGAGACTTCCTTTGCCCAGTACACAGCTTCGTCACTCGCAGAGCTCCGCAAAGCTTTGACATAGAAACGGAGACTCTCGAGTTGCTCTCTCAAAGAACTTTCAACCTCATGATTGGGATTAAGTTGAAAAAATCTTTCTAACGCTTCTAAAGCAGCGACATAGCGAGAAATTCTGGCCTTAGATGTCTCCTCCATTGCGCTGACATCACCTAGCAAGGCAAGTATGACTTGGCTCTTTACAAGATGGGCCATGGCTAAGTGAGGTTTTAGATTGATGGCGGTCTCGGTTGCCTGGAGGGCTTCTTCAAATGCCTCTTTCCCCCGGTTAATTACAGCGACTATATAATAGGCATCGGCCAGTCCAGGATTGATGTCCAGGGCGACTTGTGCGGCACGCATCGCCTCCCGCGTTTTATTCCGCATCAGCAGAGCGTAACTTAGGCCAACATGAGCCGACGCTCGACTGGGGTTGAGGCTGATAGCGGTTTCGAAGCTCTTGATCGCACTCTTAAGATCTAAAGTTTGAATCAGCGCCAAGCCCAGCGCTTCCCAAGCCAGCTCGTCCCGGGGGCTCTGCTTCACGACTTTTTTCAAAACCTTGACTGCCTCCTCTGCCTGTCCTTCTTTATAAAGTGCAACACCGCGCTCGCGATCCAAGGGGGATTGCAAAGCGCTTTGAACCTGAACAGGAGACATAAACGGAAAGAGAAAGGATAGTGCGGTGAAGGCTAACAGAAATGCTCGCATAGGTGTGGTTTTAGGCGCCGTGACACTTTTTGTATTTCTTGCCCGAGCCGCAGGGACACGGTTCGTTACGCCCCACTTTGGGTTGATCTCGCACCACCGTTTTTACCTTGCCTGCTTCTTCCCCGGCGGCAGTGGCTCCCTGATTGGGGCCGGTGAAGGTCATGGGGCTCGGCCGGCGAGGAGAACGGCGCATGCCTTCCGGAGGCTCTCCAGAAACTATCTGCAGGTTGAATAAAGATCGGATCGTGGTGGTGTCTATTCGATCCAGCATTTCCTGAAACAACACGAAGCTCTGTTTCTTGTATTCGACCAGCGGATCCTTCTGACCATAACCAACCAGGCCGATACCCTGCTTGAGATGATCGAGCGATAACAGGTGGTCCTTCCACTGGGCGTCGATGATATTCAGCATGATGATCCGCTCATAGGTGCGCATTGCCTCGACGCCAATCTGTTGCTCTTTCTCCGCATACAGCTTCTCCAATCGTTCCCAAATCAGTTGCTCAACTTCGTTGGTACTGAAATTGAGGAGATCGATCTTCGCGCTGTCAGTATCGAAAGCGTAAATCGTTTGCACCTGCAGCTTATAATTTTCAATATCCCATTCTTCCGCCGAGAGTTCCGGATTCAGGTACTGCCTGGTGATATCGCTCAGAAGATCTCGGGCTACTCCCAGAATGTATTCGCGCTGGTCCGGCTCTTCCATCAACTGGCGGCGCAAGCTGTAGATAGTTGCGCGCTGCTTGTTCATGACGTCGTCATATTCAAGCAGGTGCTTGCGCGCTTCGAAGTTTCGACCTTCAACCGATTTCTGGGCCGCAGCAATCCGCTTGGAAACCATCTTGGATTCGATGGCGACCCCCTTTTCCATGCCTAGCCGTTGCATTAAGGCCTTAACCTTATCGCCGGCGAAGATCCGCATCAGGTCGTCTTCCAGTGAAAGGAAAAACCGAGATGAGCCCGGGTCGCCCTGGCGGCCGGAGCGCCCACGCAACTGGTTGTCGATGCGCCTGGACTCGTGTCTCTCCGTGCCCACGATATGCAGACCACCCAGACTGACAACCTCTTTATGTTCTTCCTCGACGATGCGGCGGGCCCGAGCAAAAAACTGATCCCACTGTTCCTGAGTAGCTTCGTCGGGGTCTACTTCCTCTTTCTTCAGGAACTCGCGAGCCATAAAATCCGGATTGCCTCCCAGCAGGATGTCCGTGCCGCGTCCGGCCATGTTTGTGGCAATCGTCACGGCGCCTTTCCGGCCTGCCTGAGCAACGATCTCGGCTTCCCGTTCGTGGTATTTGGCATTGAGCACGTTATGGGGTACGGATTCGCGTTGTAGGCGACGCGAAATAAGTTCGGAGTTCTCCACTGAAACCGTTCCTACCAGTGTGGGTTGTCCACGATCGTGGCAATCCTTGATCTCCTCGATCACTGCGTCCCATTTCTCGGGTAAGGTGCGGTAAATGACATCGGAAAAATCCGTCCGGATCATAGGCATGTGGGTGGGAATCACAATCACATCCAGTTTGTAGGTAGAGTTAAACTCAGCCGCCTCAGTTTCGGCTGTACCGGTCATCCCCGAAAGCTTTTCATAGAGGCGAAAGTAGTTTTGCAGAGTGATGGTAGCCAGGGTCTGGTTCTCTTTTTCGATTCTCACGCCTTCCTTGGCTTCCACGGCCTGATGCAGACCATCAGACCAGCGCCGGCCTTTCATCAGCCGGCCGGTAAAATCATCAACAATGATGACCTCACCATCCTGTACGACATACTGGTGATCGAGTTTGTAAAGCGTGTGGGCTTTGAGTGCCTGCTCGACACAGTGCAGCAATTCCATGTTTGAAGGGTCGTAGAGGTTCCCTACTCCCAGCAAACGTTCTGCCTTATCAACACCTTCTTCGGTGAGGACTGCGGTGTGGGCCTTTTCATCGACTACATAGTCGCCAGTCTTTACTTTCTCGATCTCTTCACCACGGCGGAGCTGGGGGATAATACCGTCTGCCTTGTAGTACTTGTCGGTTGCTTCATCGGAAGGTCCCGAGATGATCAGTGGTGTTCGGGCTTCATCAATGAGAATCGAGTCAACTTCGTCAACGATGGAAAAATAGTGGCCGTGCTGCACGCAAGTCGCGAGGTCGAACTTCATGTTGTCGCGCAGGTAGTCAAAGCCGAACTCGTTATTGGTGCCATAGGTGATATCGGCGCCATAGGCCGTCTGGCGCTCAAAATCGTCCATGTCGTTTTGAATACAGCCGACTTCCAGTCCCAGGAAGCGGTGAATCTGGCCCATCCACTCCGCATCGCGCGAAGCCAGATAATCGTTGACTGTGACTATGTGCACGCCACGACCCGTCAGAGCATTCAGATACGACGGCAGGGTAGCAACCAGCGTCTTACCTTCGCCGGTGCGCATCTCCGCAATTTTCCCCTGGTGAAGAACTATCCCGCCGATCAATTGCACGTCAAAATGGCGCATGCCGGTCGTGCGGATGCTGGCCTCACGTACCAGGGCAAACGCTTCCGGTAAGAGTTCGTCCAGTATTTCACGCTCTCGCCGCTTGCGGTGGTCCGGATCCCGGGCTTCAGCCACGGCTCGTTGAACCTGCTCTTTGAAAACCGGAGCACGTGCTTGCAACTCTGCATCAGAAAGTTTTTTAACGGACGGCTCAAGCGCATTGATTTTTTGAACTACCGGTCCAACGGCTTTCAAATAGCGTTGATTACTACTGCCAAATACTTTGGTCAGAAATTTGTCTATCATTATTTTCGGATCACCTGCTTAGTAAGTTATCTCTGATAGTTATCTCAGTCCTGGAAAGTGCAGAACAGGTTGCGAATCTTCAGCTCGAAAAGTTGATTTTAATTGACCCGGAAGTGCAAGAGCAAACCAGACCCGCGCAAGCAAAGAAAACAGAATTATCGCGGTTTTAAGGTACAGATGCGAAGCCATACGAGTCTCTAAGTTTCCTTAGCATTTAGCCAAAAATGCTTACTGAGGTACGGGAAACTTATACTCAAAAATTATTCTCTGCGAGACTATTTGACCATCTTTTTCCGCTGGTCTGAACTTCACCTTTCGAGCTGCCCTAATGGCAGCTTCGGTCAGTCCGTGGGGTAAACCATTGACCACTTGAATATTAGTGATTCTGCCGTTCCCGCAAGCCACAACATTTAGAACCACTTGACCGCGCACCTCAGTCGCCTTGCTTTCTCTTGGTAAATCAGGGGGTGGAACCGAAAGAATCTTAACTCGGCGAGATACCTCCTTGGCTTTGTAGACTGGTCCCGTACATTGTTCGTCATCGGCCCCATCTTGAGCGCTAATAACGCCTACGAACGATGAGAACAATGTGATCAGAATCAGGGATCCCGACCTTATCATCGAGGGTTTCATCTTCCTGCGTAATAGCACCATGTTAGCGAAAGGCTTCGGATTTCCGCCGAGCAGTTCCTATATCTTTAGTCAGCGAAAGATAAATGGCTAGGCTATGGGTCGATTGGGCACTTAATCTATTATTGAAGCTAGGCTGGCTTTGTCGGTGTGTTCAAAGCTATCTGCTTCTTGATCATGTCGCTAACCGCCTGGCGCGGCATCGAGAAGTTAAAGATTACCTTCTTGCCATCCGAGGAAGCCTCCGTGTTCCTCATCAGGATCGCCTCGTCCTTGCCTTTGCGGGCCTTCTCTCCGGCCGCTAGCATCAGGTTGAACACACTGGCCTTTTGCCGCGCGCTCTCTTCAGAACTTACCTCTGACTCGATGCGAGCTATCAATTCATTCTGATCCTGCCTGATCACAAAGGCTACTCTGGTGGGTTTTCCATCGTTCAGGGCCTTGAGGAGCACTAGTATGCGACTGTCGTTTAATGCGGCAATCATCTTACCAGCCAGATCAATTAGACTGGGATCGCCTGATTTTTGTGTAAATACCGGATCCTTTAATTTCGCGTCTTTGTCGAGCTCAGCCACCACTGTGACTTCAAAGTTCTGATCCAGATCCAGCTTCCCATCTTTTTTCAGATCATTAGCGTAACTTGCCAGATCCCGCAGGGGTTGCCGGTTGATCTCGTTATCGACCGGTAAGTCTACTCCATGAGCTGCAGCTGTCTGTTCCAGCTGTTCCTGAGCAGCAGTCGCTTGAGCCTTTTCCTGTTCAGCGTTTGCGACGGCACTAGCTGCTGGGGAGGGTTGCGGTTGTTCGGGCGTCGCCACTTCCGTGGCGCTGGGACTCGGACTGGGAAGTGGACTGGGAGCGGGTTCTTCCGCTCTCGAGATTACTTCGTTAAGCCAGGGGAGTGGTGTAGGCGAAGGCTCGGGAACTGCCTCCCCGGCGATTGCAAAATATCCGTCCGGGTAACGAAATTTCTCCAACTGAACGATGCGAATGTCTTCGCCAATTTGAGTTTTTTCGTAGGCCTTGTCAACAAAGCTGGTTTCCGCCAAAAGGGCAGTAATATTTACTGCCTCGCGGACGGCCGGCACGTAGAGTACTGCTCCCACGGCCGTCAGGTGCAGTGCCAGAGAGGCCACCCACAGCCGTAACAAAACCGGCCAGCGAGGGCTGCGATTGACTTCAAAACGTTCGAAAAGTTCTGTCATTACCTAAGAAAAACGTCATTTTCAGGGTTTTGTTCCCGTCCTTAGACGCTGTTGCACGCCTGAGCGTTGCGAGGAATTTACCCCATCGTTTTGAGGGTAGCATTTAGCCGACCGGGACCTCAAAGGGCCGTGGGGTAGAATTGATTTATGCGCCGTGGACGAGACCGTAGCCGGAACAAGAGAGGCCGCAATGTTAGAGGCACTGCGCGACATCAAAAGTCGAATAAGGAACCTGAGAGAAGCCTTGACTCGCGTTCGATTCGCGCGACGCGCGAAGTCAGCCGGCTTTTGCAGGGCATTGGTAGTCCACCCTCCACACCCTTTAAGCCTGACGACTTTCAATTGGAGGCGCTGGCTGCCCTGGAGTTTGAAGACGTTTTGGTTACCGCTCCCACCGGCAGCGGTAAAACCTGGATCGCACGGGAAGAGATTCGCCGCTTGTTAGCCGCTGGCAAGCGTTCATGGTACACCACACCTTTAAAGGCTCTCACAAACTCAAAATACCAAGAGTTCAGTGCGGAATTCGGGAGTGAGAAGGTCGGGATACTGACTGGCGATCGCAAAGAGAATTCTGATGCGCCATTGATTGTAGGGACAACCGAGATCTATCGAAACCAATTGTTTGATTCGTTACGAGGTGGTGGTGAAGTTAGTTCCGATCTGGTCGTGCTAGATGAGGCGCATTACCTTGGCGATGAGGATCGAGGTCATGTTTGGGAGGAGGCGATTATTCTCACTCCGCCGCGAATACGTCTACTGCTCCTTTCGGCAACCATTGGCAACGCTGAGGAGTTTGCCAGCTGGATTTCCGAAGTGCGAGGGGTTCGTTGTGGCGTTGTCAGGCGACCAGGAGCTCGTCCAGTTCCCCTGAGGGCTTTGTTTCTGTTACCCAATAAACTCTTATTGCCTTTGGTTGACGCCAGCGGAAGGTTGAGCCCCGAGATTGAGCGACTTAAATGAAACCGTCCCAGTATGAGAATGCACCGAAGCTAGATTGCTTATGAAAATCAGCATGCCGGAAATGCCGCCAGCGACTTTGTTGTCGGCCCTGGGCTCTTACAACTTGCTTCCCGCAATCATTTTTCTGCCCACCAGGCGTCGCTGCGATAAAGCTGCTTCGGAGGCTGCTGTTGCAAGGCGTGAAATGAGTGAGGAAAAGCGTCAGGCGCGGCGCAGCTTTATGCAGTCATTCGTTCAGGAACATCCAGAAGTTCGTGGGCATCGTCACTGGGACACGATCGTACGCAGCGGTGTTGCTTCTCATCATGCGGGCCACATGCCCGCCTGGAAGCTCGTTATCGAACAGCTAATGAGTGCGAACCTTCTCGACGCAATCTTCGCCACGGCCACAGTAGCTGCCGGAGTCGACTTTCCCGCCCGCACGGTTGTGTTAACTGGAGCCGACGCGCGGACTGGTCAGGGTTGGAGGCAGTTGACGGCCTCGGAACTGCAGCAAATGACCGGTCGAGCTGGCAGGCGTGGCCGGGACAATGTCGGGTTCATTGTGGCCGCGCCGGGATTACATCAGAACCCGAAAACGATTGCCGATCTGCTTCGGGCTCCACCCGACCCCTTGGTCAGCCAGTTTCGGGCCACCTACACCACATTGCTGAACCTCCTGGACGCTTATGGCAGTTTTGCGCAAGTGCGCGGGATTGTACAGCGCAGTTTTGCCTATCGTGACCTGGCGGGGAGAATTGCTCGGTGGGAAAGCGAACAATCAACAAGCCAGGCGCTGATTGAATCACAGCTCCGGCAGACGGGCTGTAACCTGTCAGTGTCAGCGGTTCTGGGTCTTGAGAGACTGGTAAGCGCTCGGGCCCGGAAACAGGAAGCCAGACCACAAACTCGGGCTGAATTGTTTCAAAGCTGGCTGGACCGGGTTGTTCAGCCCGGCCGAGTGGTTGGTATCGGGCGAGCTGGCCGCCGGTTAGTTATGATCACCGAAAAACGCGAGGACCATGTTCGCGGGATCCGCGAAGATGGGCGCGCCGCCACTCTGCCACTCGAGCGTATCGGTCGCGTCTATTCACCCGTCTATCGCTTACACGACGAGGCAATTGAAGCCGCATTCGAAGAGGTACACAGCCGGGGTCGGGAGCTGGTTTTGGTGGAGCCACGTCTGCGGGATGCGGGTCAGGATGAAAGCGAGACAATAAAGCTCCTGGACGATCTAATCGAATCGCTTGTGCCCGCAGAACTAAACGCCAACGAACGGCAAAGATGCACCCAAGTTTTGTGGGGTTTGATGGCTGAAGCCCAGGTTATTCAGCGGGCCCGGCTTCAAATCGAATCTTTGCGCGAAGAAGTCTGGCTCCCGTTCCAGCAACGCGCAAAGATACTGGACTCGTTCGGTTACATAAACTTTGCTGCAGAGAATGTCACCGAGCGTGGAAGTTGGCTGGCAGATCTGCACATCGACCGGCCGTTGCTGGTAGGCGAAGCTCTAGAAAGCGGTCTCTTCAAGTCGTTGGACTCAATCCAACTATCATCGGTTGTAGCGGCGCTCACTGCTGACGAAGACCGCGACTATGGCGAGCTTGAACTCTCGGATTCACTTGTCAGTTGCCTGGCTCAATTTGACGAAATAGGGTTTCGCGTTTCCACCGAAGAGTGGAACTATGGTGTTGAACCTGCACCTGAACTCAACTTCTCGGCCGCAGGCGCGGCGGCCTCCTGGGCCAGGGGGGCGGATTGGCCGGAGCTGGTTCGAGAGACTCGAGCCGAGGAAGGGGATCTGTTCCGAATGCTTTCACGCACCGGAGAGGCCTTACTCCAGATAAGCGGTTTGCGCAAAGCTCACCCGGAAGCCGCGCAGCTGGCTACCACAGCCGCAGAAGCTGTACTGCGGGAGCCGGTAAGGTGAAAAGAGATTTAGGATTTAGGAATTAGGATTTAGGAATGAAGAAAATTCCCAATCCGCAATCGCAAATTCGCAATTGGCTCCTAAATCCTAAATCCTAAATCCTAATTCCTAAATCCTAAATTTCTTAGTCCACACTGATCCCCAGCCGGTCCGCACATTTGTACAGTGAGAGTCCGAGCAAGCAGGCGATAACCAAGTTGAAATAAAAGGTAACCGAACCATCAATAAACCTGGCCGGCAGGTTGCCCACAAAGGGCAACGCAAAAGGAGCAGTTACTAAGGCCACGATAAAGCTCAAGATAAATCCTGCTATTTGAAGAGCTAGCACCATCCCAAAGGCCTTGAAGTACGTGCCCCCCATGCGGCGGATCGTATCCAGTCCGACCAGCGGATTGATCACTGAGCCAAAGCTCTGCGTGTAACCCGCCACGGTCAGGGCCATCGGATAGTAGAAAACACCCCACGCCAGTCCGACTAAAAAGAGCAGGAGGATGGCAATACCTGCACCCAGGTATGGCAGCAGAAGCTTTAGATTGGCCGCAGGATCGTTCTGCTCGCGTCGCGACTTCTCGGCCTCCTGACTAATCACGCTTCCCGGCCTGGTGGCATTTAGTTTGTTGTTGGCCTCTTCCAGCTTTTTGGCATCGGCCTCAGGATCCATCAAGACTGACAAGTCTTCTTCATTTAACTGCGAAGTTTGAGCCTCGGAGTTCTCGGTCGCCAATTGACTCGAAGTGGATGGTCCTAAGCTGAAAACGCCGAAAAGCAAAGCCAGGAACAGAACGATTACCGGACCACAGGTGACGATTGTGATGCCGATGCCTAACCCCAGAGGTACTGCAAGGTCATCCCAGAAAGAGAACGAACTCAGATCGGGAAGAAAACTGCGATGGAGGCGCCCCCAGGCGACCTGACTAATCACATGAGAAATGCAGGCAAACAGGATTACATAAGCCACGATGGCGCCACGGAAACCTGCGAGCATCAAAAATCCGTAGAGGGCCGCCCCCGAGATAAGGGCCACTTTGTGTTGCAGGGGATATCGTAAAGCTCGGCCAAGGTCTCCGAGACCAAAGCCCGAGCTCTGAAACTCCTGACGGGCGGCTTTGCTTTTTTCCTCTTGAAAGAGCTTACAAAGGTCACCACATGCCGGGCAGATAGGAATTTTGCTTACGAACCTGGGACATGATTTACAGAAATGACCGTCACAGGCGCGGCAAACATAGTGGGGCGACGCAGAGGGATGATTCTGACAAACCGACGGGCTGGAGGTTGCAACTGCAGGCGGCAGACTCGTTGACTGCGAATCCGTTGGTTCAACTGGAAACGCCACCGGAAACTCAACGGTTCGATTGTCAACTAATTCAATCTCAGTCGGTACTGGTTCTGCTAAAGCAGTTGCAACGGCAACTGTCTGACCGCTGAACGCGGATCGGAGCATTGGAACTCGCCCCGCGTCGATCCAATTTAGGCTGCCCTTACTGACTTTGTCGGTGGGCAGTACGCAACCCTCTGCTATCCACTGTTTGAGAGTTTCCAGATCCGTTTCGAAGGTTCCTTCGGGCGTGATTACCCGCCAAACTTCAACTTGCGCGCTCATGGTCATAATCCTTGGGTTGAGGTCGCTACCGGGGAGTCGTCAGGTGTGCTTGGGATCTGTTGAGCTAGGCACAGAATCCAGCGGCTAGGACCGAGGGTTTAGCTACGAGTGGCAATCCGCGAACGAGTCAGTAAAGGGGGCTGAGGCCACTCAAACAGCTGATTGAGTGAGGTTTTGGGGCAGTGGGCCGGGCTTTGAGGCTGGTCCAACAAAAACCATCTTAGCTATGCGGGCCTTTGGGCGTCAATATCCTTAATTCGTGTGGTTTCGTGGATCGTCTTGTTTCCCTACAAATGAACGATCCACGAAACTACACCAAACCCGGCAAATACTTGCGAAGGTTAAGCTTCGCCCGCCCGAGTTCCGGTAGGTCGGTCACGGGCTGGAGGCGGCTAGTACAGGCGTGCGCCTTTGCTATGCCCGCATATCCTTCGTAAACTCTCGGAAAATAACACCTAAGGAGACATTATGCTGGCCAATCAAATGAGCCCCGCGCCGGAGAAAATTATGGAGTTGGGGCTTGGGTTCTGGGGTTCCAAGACGCTGCTAAGTGCTATTGAGTTGGATCTATTTACGGCGCTGGCCGACAACGCGCTTAACACGGAGCAACTGACTGAGAAGTTAAAACTCCATCCACGGAGTGCCCGAGACTTCTTCGACGCCCTGGTAGCCCTGGGCATGCTTGAACGCGAGAACGAGAGCTATCGAAATGCCCCAGACACCGACATGTTTCTGGTTCGTGGCAAGCCCACTTACATCGGGGGCATGCTCGAGATGGCCAATCGCCGCTTGTATCCCTTCTGGGGCTCTTTAACTGAGGCCCTGCAAACAGGCGAGCCACAGAATGAAGTGAAAACCGGCAAGGCCGGTCTGTTTGAGTCTATTTACGGCGACGAGCAGAAGTTGCGACAGTTTCTGGGCGCGATGACCGGACTGAGCATGGGAGCTTCAAAGGCGATTGCCGAAAAGTTCTCCTGGAGTCAATACAACACTGTTGTCGACGTAGGCGGTGCCCAGGGTGGCCTGCTGGTGCAACTTTGTCGCACACATCCACACCTGCGTGGCTCTAACTTTGACTTGCCGGTGGTTGGTCCAATTTTTCAGGACTACGTCAGGGAACATGGACTTAGTGATCGGTTGCAGTTCGTGGCGGGAAGTTTCTTTGAAGACCCCTTGCCAGAGGCCGATGTGATCACTATGGGCCACATCCTCCATGACTGGAATATGGACGAAAAGCGGATGCTCCTCGAAAAAGCTTTTCAGGCATTACCTGCAGGTGGCGCTCTGATAGTTTTCGAAGCGTTGATTGACGACGAACGAAAAAAGAACGTTTTTGGGTTATTGATGAGCCTTAATATGCTGATCGAAACCCCGGGCGGATTTGACTACACTGGCAAGGACTGCTCGGGCTGGATGCGCGAGACAGGGTTTCGGGAAACCCGCGTGGAACATTTGGTTGGGCCCGATTCAATGGTTGTGGGAATTAAATAGGCACAGCTGACCTCCACCAGGGAACACCGGCCTTCAGCCGCTCGTAACCTTGATGTTAGAATCGGTTTGGTGGAGGTGTTCGATGGCTTTCGAGTCCGAAGTGAAAGAGTCGTGCCGGCGGGCGGCGTCTGAGATTTGTGAAGTGCTGCGCTACTGCGGTGATGTCTCTTATGCAGTATTACCCCGGGACATGGCGCACAGCCTAGCCGACCTGAAGAAATCGTTCTGGAAGTGCGTGAGCTCCGCCATCGACAAAGAGCTGGAATGGATTGACGAAAGGGTGGCCGGCGGCGATCGCCTGCGGGAAGAGTGGCGACAGGCGTGCGCTCCGGAAGATTCGGAAGGGAGCGGGAGTCCGGTAAATTAGAAGAATCATGGAAGTCTTACTGGCTGACGAATATGGGTTTTGCTTCGGCGTCGAGCGTGCCGTCGAGATGGTTGAAGATGCTCTGGATGCAGGTGGTGGTCCAATCAGATCCCTGGGGCCACTAATCCATAATGCTCAGGAGATGGAGCGACTGGGCGCCAAAGGTGTTTCTACAATCGATTCGCCGGCGGAAGCAGACGACGGGACAATAGCTGTCATAAGAGCTCATGGGGTGACGCCAAAGGTGCAGCAGGAACTGGAGCAGCGTGCGGCAAAAGTGGTAGATGCCACATGCCCCTTTGTTACCCGAGTCCAACACCTGGCAGAACGGGCCGCCAAACAAGGTCGTGACGTGGTAGTGGCTGGTAATCCCGATCATCCGGAAATGATCGGCGTAGTCGGTTATGCCCCTGAGAACACGTATGTTGTACGCGATGCCTCGGAAGTGGCGGCGCTGCCTTCGCTAAGATCTCCCCTGGTGGTGTCGCAAACTACGATCAAGCTTAAAACTTTTCTGGAAGTGGCCGAAGCTGTCCGCGCCAAGGCCGACTCTGAGCCGCAGGTGGTAAACACTATCTGCTCGGCTACCCGCGACCGTCAGGACGCGGCTCGAGCGCTCGCCGGGCAAGTCGAAGTCTTCTACGTGATTGGCGGGCGCCACTCCTCGAACAGTGTGAAGCTACTTGCCGTCTGCCAGGAGCAATGCGAGAAGAGTTTCTTAATTGAAACCCCTTCCGAGATCAATCCGGAAGACCTTGTGGGAATTAAACGCGTTGGCTTGACGGCGGGAGCTTCTACACCGAATTGGCTGATTGATCAGGTGGTCGCGCGCCTGCACGAGCTAGGCGAGCACAGGGCCTGAGAGATTTTATCAGAGCTCGTTTTGCTCAAGCGTGTTCAGGATCTGCCGCGCTTCTTCCGAGCCGTATTCCACTACTTGTCGCCGAAAAGCCTCACGGGCCACCTCAGAATCGATTGGATCCACAAGCAGCGCAACGAGAACCGAAGTCGGGAAACGGGCCAAAGCCTCATTGGCAAGCTCGCGCACAAAAGTGTCCTCAGCTCTGGCCAACTCGCAGATTTCGCTCGGCGCCAGCCGCGCAGTCAGGGCGTCGGCCAGCCTGTCTACTCGTCGATAATCGTGTTGGGCTTGAGCACGCTGCACCAGTTGGGCAAAAACCTCAGCTGACTGAGTCTTTTCCTGGAGCACCTGGGCACAGGTTTCGGCTACGAGGTTCAGGCGTTCTTTTTCCTCGGCTTCAAGCATCGCTTCACTAGCTCGATCGTCAAGAGCGGCCAGGAACCGGCTCAGTTCCAAATCTGCCCGAGTATCGTAAGGAAGGTTCAGGGTTTGTATGGGAGAGGTAGTTTGCAGAGCCCGTTCCACCAGACCTCTGGTCGCAGGTCTAAGCTCTGACCAAACGGTCGCAACGCGACCACCCAACCCCTCAATCATTAGAGACAATATCGAATCTCCCGGCCCGCTCTAGTTACTAGAGCCGAAATACTGTAGTGCAGCGCGCTAATCTTTGATGGCTAAGTTTCCACACCAGACAAACTGTGAAAGTCTACAGTTTGATGCTAGGTATTATGGTCTTTGATTTCAGCAATAGTTGGAAAAGGAATCTTGACGATTTCCCCGTTGGCGCACTCAACCTTAACACTGGGCGTGGTCAGTGCCTGGGTGGTTTTCATGCTGCGAATTTTCCCCCGCACGCTCCTGCCGTCAGTTGTAATTATTTCCACGTTGCTTTTGCCATAGAGGGGCTGAAGGGTTGCGAGGGCTTTACTGACTTCCACCGTTTTGGAATCCTCCTAACTGGTGCCGAAGGGATGAACCCGTTGGAACGAACAAAATTTACTCAGAAAATAAAATCAGACGATAATTGCACTTTAAAGGCCTGGATGTCCATCAAAGAGTTTTGACACCGCGGCCTCAGACTCGTCTTACGTGATGTAACCTCTTTAGTATCAAAGAAATGAATGACCTAACAGGTTTTGAGAATTCCCTGAGAAGAATTGAGTTCGCCGTCGGGTTGCGTTAGGCTAACGTGAAGTTGCAACTGATAGATACAATTTGGCGTATAAGTTTCCAGCGCCGAATGTTTCTCAGGGCCATCGCCGTTACGCTTTAAGCTGAACAACGGACAAAAGTGGCCCACAGAGAATCGCCATGTCACAGAATCCTGGAGCATCGTCGAACCCCGGATTGGAACAAAGCGTCACCGCTTGCTCAAACTGTCACCTGCCAATGCCCAGTGGCCTGCGCTTTTGCCGCAACTGTGGCTACAGGCTCGGTGAAGGGCCGGCGGAATATACTGAGACAGTTCGATTCCAGAATGGGCATCATGCGGTACCTCCGGGAATAAGACCGACTAGCGGACAGGAACCGCTGGCGACCAGTTACAACCTCAACGCTCCTATTCCAGCTGAGGCCGGGCCGCTCAAGAGAAGACGTAGGAAGATGAGTGGTATGACCTGGATTTTTCTGGGGCTGCTGGCCTTCTTCTTATGCGCCGGAATTATTACGGCAATTTTCTCGCCTGCTCGCAGAGGTTTTGGGGGCGCTGGAGTAGTTGTTGCACCCGCCCCACCGCAATCTTTTTTCGGCGTCAGTGGATTTGACAATGCTGAGAATGGGGTCACCTTTGAGAACGTTGAGCCACCGAATTCACCGGCAGACAAGGCGGGGCTGGTGGGCGGCGATATCATTACCAGCTTTGATGGTACACCAGTCACTGATGAGGACGAGTTAGCTGGGTTGTTGCGTGCAACTCCGATTGGCAAAACAGTGGAAGTTGTTTACCTAAGGGATGGAGAGACGAAGACGACAGCTTTGACAACCATTTCTCGTAAGGAAGCGGAGGGCCTCACCGCTGCTTTTCGCAAACGGCCCGAAGGCTACGCTCTGATGGGTTACGACACAGGTGATTCTGAGCGAGTGGAAGTTCCCGGGATGAAAATTTTTGGTGTTCGAATGGGAGAAATCAGGCAGAGTCGTCCGGCCGACCTCGCCGGAGTTAAAGCGGGCGACATTATCATAGAGTTTGACAAAGTTCCCATTCGAACCCCTGAGGAATTGGCTTCTCGCGTCCGGCGCGCAATCCCTTATAGCACGGTCACCGTGGTTTTGATTCGGGGCACAGAGCGGTTGGAGATCCCTGTGAAGCTCGGAAAGCAATAACAGCCACCTACGTCGCTTCTACGTAGTGCCGCAAGCGGGCTTCCATGCCTCTCAATATCGCTTCCTTCTTATGTTCCGTGGCGTCACTTTCTACCTTCTCAAACAGCGCGTACGGGGTTTCAGCCATTAGTCTTAATTCCCAGGCTTCAGTGCCCGGAGTTGAGGGGCGAGAGAACCACAGAGCGTCAAAAGCTGCGTCTTCTACTGTCGCTTCGCACAAAACACCCGTGAGGTTCTCGAGCTCAGTCTTCGAGTTGGGACTCAGCAAAACCTTTTTCAGTTTCCAACCGTGTTTCTCGTAGGTCGCCGTAATGTCTTTAAGAAGATCGCTTTTCATCGATGGGACAACTTCCTCAGCAGAAGGCTCAGGCCTTTCTGGGATACCTTTTATCACAGAAAACTTGTTTGTCTTTATCGAATGACGAGCCCGCGCCAAGCTGGGCTTAGAGCGGGCTCGCTGCGCCCCCAGACAAATCGCAGGCTTCCGGACAAATAATTCCAAATACCTGATCGGGAGATTAGCTGAAACAGGCTTCTAAAGTTTGATAGGCTCAGGCTCCTTTTCCGAGCGCCTTGTTGTAGAAGGTTGAGTTGGCAATATCAAAGGCACCGACTTCCAGGGTTTCCACAGCCGGCGATCCATCCATCACTAATGACAGTGCCTTCAAAACCTCAGCGTAGCTGGTTTGGTTATAGGCCTCTGCGTTAGCTTTATTGTTCCAGATTGATATCCCAATGGCTTGGGATTTTTCATGATTTACCAGAGTCACCAGGTCGCGAAATCCTCTCTGAATACGAAGGATAGGCAAAATCTCATATTCAATTAGGCGGGGGAGCCGGCTCACTGCCTCCGGTTTCAGCCTGAACGTTACGAGTCTTGCGAACATTTTAGAACCTCCTCAATTGGATCCTGGATAGATCGAAGTGAGGCCAGTTCTCAGACTCATTCCATTACTGGCTCAAAGCAGCCCGAGAAGGGGACAATAGCGATTATGGACAACAAAGTTTATACATGTTGTACCCACCTGTCAACCGGACCAGGGCTTAAGAGATACCCACCTGTCAACCGAGCCGGGGGGTCAAGGTCAACCGAGCTGGGGGTTGAGATAGCAGGGCATCGTCGGCAAATTTGCAAGTTGGGGAAGAAGGGGCAAGCGCACGTACTGTTCATCTCTTTCTTGGTTCTGATCTGCGTGATCTCTGTGCTTTATCTGCGCACATCTGCGGCCACTTTTTCCTGGGCTGATCGCAAGCTCTCGAAACCAACTAAGCCGCAGATTAACGCAAAAAAACCGCAGATAGATCGCGCAGATCAGAACCAAGAAAGAGATGAACAGTACGTGCGCTTGCCCCCTTCAATGAAGCCGGGTCGTGTTAAGGATGAAATTCGGTAATTCGTTCGCCCGTTTCCGACCGGCAAATTCGCCAATTTGAACTGGGATATCGAGGCTTGCGTGCGGTGCGCTGTTAGGTTGGGCGAGGCTTTGCGCCGGGCGCATCTCTGTTACCGAGCGATGCTCGTTTTATGGCTGCCTGGAGGGTTTGCATTGCTACTCCAGACCCACGGCAAACTCTCCCAGCACCGCTTCCTGCAAAGAGGTTTCAATAGCACCCCATCTGAGCTTTCGTATCTTCGCCACAGCTTCTGGCACGGACAGGCCCCGAGAAATCCAGTATGCGGCCGCAAAGGTTCCGGTTCTGCCAATCCCTGCCTGGCAGTGAACCAGGAGTTTGTCGTCAGCCCCCAGGTTACCGACTATCTCGAGAAATTCACTGAGTTGTTCCAGGGAGGGCGCTGTCAGGTCCTTAACCGGAATGCTGTGGCAGGCGAACCCCAACTCTCTCGCTTGCTCAAGATCGTAGGCAGGTTCGTGCTCTCCGGGGAGCAAAAGAGAAACAATGACAGTGAACCCTTGCCGGCGAAGCTGTTTAAGCTCTGCCGTAGTAGGGTTATTGCTTCCCAGGAGCTTCGGTTCATCGATCCACCAGCTATCTATGGCCATCCTTTTATTGACACCTGTTTCTGGTCTAAGCTGTCTCAAGCCAGCCAACCAGTGATTGTTCGCAAAATCAGTCCTCAAAATTAACCCACGTCCTGTAAGTTGACCAGTAAGATCCTGCGTATCTATCATTCATACTCAGAATCTGATGACGACGAGCGACAGGTCAACAGCGGCGGTTCCCTTCCACGACGCCCTTTCCCGAGCTTTGCGCAGACGTAACGCCCGGCTTGAAAGCATCTGTCCGTCCGATGATCCGGTGGCTCGTCGTGTACTCGCAGACTATGGCGCAATGTTTATTGCCGACAGTAATGTTACCTTTCCTCCCCGGTGTGTCTTTACTAGCGATGCCGAGGTCATGAGGTTTCAAGAGAGTGCTGGCTGTCTTGGCGAAACTGTGGGCGAGGATCGGATCGAGTTGCAGCCAGCAGCCATGGAGGCTTTGCGGAAAGCCCGGGCCGAGGCGCATCAGCAAGGCCTGGACATAACCCCAAGAGACGGGTCGGAAGCAGCACGCCGAAGCTTCGAGGATAGCGTTAGGCTCTGGAACACACGCTTTTTACCCGCTCTTGATCATTGGTTAGCACAGGGAAGGTTAACTGAGGATCAGGTGGAGCGGTTACGTGCCTTACCCCTCAAACAACAAGTTGCCGAGGTGCTCGAATTGGAAAAGACTGGAATTTACTTTAGCAAGGATCTATCGAAGTCAATTCTTTATTCGATTGCTGCTCCCGGAACTTCACAGCACATAGCCATGCTTGCTCTGGATGTGAATGAGTTCAGGGATCCTCGGGTAAGGGAAATTCTCGCCCGCCATGGCTGGTTTCAGACCGTCTTAAGCGATCTTCCCCACTTTACTTTTCTGGGCTTGCAGGAAAAAGATCTTCCGAGCCACGGTCTGAAGAGCGTCGAAGCCAATGGACAGACATTCTGGATCCCCAATGTCTAGACATTTCCAGCCCCACCTAAAGATGCTAAACTAACCCCATCCAAAACGGTTCGATTAATCTTTTCTCCCCGGTGTCGAATATCCTGATTGTACAGACAGCGACGCACGGATGCGCGCTTCTCCTCGGTTAACTCCGACGCACCGAGCCGACCTTTTATCCCGAAAGAAGGTCCATCATGGATGTGCCGCAACTCATCGCCGGTAGATTTCGTATTGAAGCGGAAATCGGAACCGGGGGGATGGGAACCGTCTATCGCGCCACCCACCTGGGTCTCGAACGACCTGTTGCCATAAAAATCATAAAACCGGAATTTGCTGCCAACCAGGAGCTGGCCGATCGATTCTTGCGCGAGGCACGGACCATGGCCCGTCTACGACACACGCATGCGGCAACGATCTTTGACGTTGGCACGCTAGCTGATGGACGTCACTTCATAATCATGGAGTTTGTCGACGGGCCGACACTCTCGGAAGTTTTACTGCGTGAAGGAAGGTTTACGGCAGAGCGTGCCATTCAGATAGCAATCCAGATCTGTGAAGTCCTTGCCGAAGCGCACCGGTTGGGCATCATCCATCGAGACCTGAAGCCTTCGAACATCATGCTCAGCGAACGGGGAGTTTGTGTGCTTGATTTTGGTGTGGCAAAGGTGCTGGCAGCCT
>Ga0187892_10004225_pt1 | contig 24472 bp, 20 predicted proteins | sample MA1701073metaG_FD_139345 | JGI IMG/M metagenome (GOLD analysis project Ga0187892, IMG submission 139345) | Bio-ooze microbial communities from a basaltic lava cave in the Kipuka Kanohina Cave System on the Island of Hawaii, USA - MA170107-3 metaG ... | reverse complement strand
TGCGAAGAAGCGGTGGGTGGGAAGCCGGGAGGCAGTGGTGGCAGGAAGCCGACGCTTTGAACGGGGAACGGGTGGTTTACAGAGCGGCTGCCAGTGCGAAAAACCGCTTATTCTTCAAAGCTGGGCAGCCCGAGCAGCCCGATTCCACCGACGACGCCGCGTGCCAGCCGAGCACGCCGACATTGGGACGCGGTTTTCTGAGTTCGCTGACCACGTTGGTGTCCAGCACGAAGTTCACAAGGACGCACGACGAACGGAATCCGGCGGCATCCGAGGCGGTTCCCAGTCGGTGGTGCCACGGATGGAATCATACCAAGCTGTCAGTTGGCGCATGGTGAGGCGGGATTTGTGGTTGCGGCGGGATCGACTCACGGACGGCAGGCGCTTCCCAGAACGTGTTCCGCGCGCCAGCCAGTGGAGCAACTCTTTGGCCTGGCTTTCCGACAAGCCTTTGACTTTTCTCACGGCAAGTTCCACTGAACTCATAACGTGAGAGCATAACCGACCCGCTTACCCGATGCAATCTCAGAATCCCAAGTTCCGCCGACCAACCGCGGTCTGCCCACCGTCGCCGAGTTCTGGAAGGAATACGACGCGAAGAAGGGGAAGGAGGATCGAAGATAGCCCGCCCGAGGGAGGGCGAGGTCTCGCCACGTTGTTTGGCGGAAGGATGGAGGATCGAGGAATGACGAATGACGAATGACGAGCCTAAATCAGACAACCGCGGTTTTTGCTCGCAGGCGCGGTTTGGGAGCGGGAGCCCCGCGCAGCAGGCCCTCGGTGCTCAAATGCTCGTCGAGCAAGGGCCAGTGGATGCCGTAGCCGCCGCCACAGATTTTCCAGCGTTGCCGTTGTGCTTTGCGCGCATGGAGCAGACGTGGATACCACAGCAGCGGCACGCTGATGGTGCGACCGTCCATCAACGCCACCGTCAGGGTGTCGTCAGTTACCTTCACATCCTTCACGCGCTCGTCATGGGCCGAAGTGTTCATGCCATTTCTCCAGTAGCTCAGCTTGATTCTCCTCGATTATACGCCGAATCTTGTTCAATTCCACCGTCGAGAATCCAATGTTCTTTGCCAGCGAGACGGGTCGAGCCAGAACTTGGCCGAGTCGTCGGCTTTGTCCACGTGGACATGCGGAGGTTCATGCGGCTCGTGACTGTAGAAATAAAACTGAAAACCCTGCACCCGAAGGACCGTCGGCATGGGCGGATGATAGGAGGACGCGTTGGACACGCAAGGTAGAAACGGCGGATGGATTCCCGCCGAGTTCTGGAAGGACTACGACGCGAAGAAGGGGAAGGGGCAGCAGTGAGCAGGTATCAGTGATCTTCATCTTATCTTCGGTTGGCTACGGACATGGAGGCACTACGGAACCGCATTGGATGTCCACCCATTTAGCCGCAATCTCCTCTGCATGATCTGCCGAGAGCGTTCCAACCCTCCCGGAGCAGCAAAAAAGACTGAGGCCATGGCGCTCACCGGTCCATTGAAGGGAGAAATTCAGAGAGGCTACGCGGCATCTGCGCGGTCCTTGGCGGCCACCTGCCGGTGGCAAAAACAACCCTGTCGAGAAAGGCGCAAAGGTCAGCCGCCGGGTAGGCGAAGGCACTGCGCTCGGAGTTGCCGAGGCCCAAGGCGACGTCGCGATGGCCAAGTTTCTGAAAGAGGCGGAGCTTCGAGAGCGCGGCGCGGGCGCCCCGCTTACTTCGCGAACCGCAGATCGAACTGATCCAGCCAGATCGTGCCCGTGGCGTTGTTGGCCCGGATCCGCAGCGCGAGCGTGGAGGTGGAGGAACTCGCCAACTCGACCGAGGCGATCATCCATTCCTCGTTCGGTTCGAGCGGATATTTGATCATCGGCACGGGATCGCCGGGCGGCCCGGCCTCGACCCAGAGTTGCCCCTCGAACCCCTTCGTCCGATACGCGAGTTGCAACTCGTACTTCCGCGCCGCCAACAGGTGGACCGGTTGCTCCAGCCAGACCTTTTCGTTATTGCAGTCGAGACGCACCGCCACTTTGCCGTCGCGCACGATCGTCATGTCCGGCGCAGGACGCACCTGGCTGTTGCTTGAGGCCCAATCGAGCAACGTCTTCCCGGACCAGCGCTCGAAGCTGTGATTGGCCAGTAACGAGGCCCCCTCCGCCCGAGGCGGGGCCACGCGCTCGGCCGGCGTTTCCCTGGGGGCCGGCTCCACGGGAGTGGGGGGCATGGTCGCCAATTCGGCCGGCAGGAACGGTGTGACGTCAGCCCCGGCCTTGCGTGCGGCATCGAAGTACAGCCTGGCCCGCTCCGTTTCGCCCCGGTACCAACAATAGAGGGCCGCGCCGGTCTGCAAGTCCGGATCAAGATTGCTCGCGCCGAGGGCGACTTCGGGGAGCTTCGCGGCGTCGAGCTTGTCGAGCGGAACGGCGATCTCCCCGCTCGGCAATCGGACCCAAAACTTGTCCGCCTCGAAGCGCGAGACGGTGCCGGCCGTGGCGCCGACGGAGTAAGTCTGGCCGAGCAAGTTCGTCCGGGCAGCGTCGCGCATGCGCAGGATCAATTGCGCCAGCTTCCGATCGCGCGCAAGGCTCGCTTTGACGGGCGCTAACAGTGGCTCATTCTGGGCAGCTTCGGCCGCCGATTGCGCTTTGCCGTATTCACTGCTGCGGAGCAAGCCTTCGAATCCCGTGCGCCACGCAACGTATTGTTTCTGCGCCTCGCCCTTCGCTCGCAACTCCTCCCGGCGTTTCTCCGGGGAAGGCGTCGGCGGAACTGGCGCCCCGGCTCCGGGCGCGGGAGGAATCCCGGCCATCGCGGTTTGCAGGATCCCATATTTCTGCGCGAGGTAACTCTCGATGCGCTGCCGGTCCGGCGGAGGAAGCACCGAGGAAAACATCAGCACCTCGGCGATGTCCACCCCCAGAAACTTCGGCCCCCGCCCGAGGTATGCGCCCTGCAGGCCGGAGCCGATCGAGCCATCCTCGACCGTCTCCGGCAGGCCGTTGAGGAAAAATTCCATGTCGCTCGTCCAGGTTTGGATGGCCGGACCGAACGGCACCAATCGACCGACGGCCGCTCGCTTCGCCTCGATGTCCTCCGAGCCGTTCCAGGTCGTGAGCTGCGGCAGAAACGTGGCGCTGCTCTCGCCCGCGTCCACGACCTGAAAGCCGTCCTTTTCCGGGACCCGGTTGCACACCAACCCGGCGCCGGGCCGGGTTTCCGTGACCGTGCAGACAACGAAAATCGTGAACTCCGGCGCGTGCAACGGCTCGAACCCCATCTGGTCGTCCTGGCCGTCAAACCGGATCGCAGGCTTGCCGTGCACGGCGTCGGCGACGAACAGCGGCTTCGCTGCGTGGGTTGTCTGCTGCGCATCCAGATCGTGGCCCGATTGATCCCCCCACGCGGAAACAAAGTTGCGTTCGTCCCTGGCGACGTTGCGATCGGCGCTCAGCCACATCTGGAGGCCGGCGATCCGGGAAGGACGAAACCCGGCATCCGCGGCCGGAAATGGTTCCGGCCCCTGGACAGTCTCACTCGGCGTGGGCGTCGTGCTGTCCCAAGGCAACGCACCGGGTTGCTGTTGCGGACGAATGCGTACGTACCAATAGACGCCGGCCAACAGCGCGAAGATCACAACCAACTCGATGGCGATCCGCAGGGCAGACACCTTCTTCTTGCCGGCGGCGATGGCGTGGGGCGCGCTTCGTTGCAGCGTGGAACGCCCCTCGGGGAGCGGCGGGACCGACAGGCCGCGCGCGAGGCGGATCTGATTGAGATCGTGCGCCAGCGACGCCCAGGTCGGGTAACGATCGCCCGGCTCCTTGGCGAGCATGCGTTCGAGCACGACGACGGTCGCGTCGGAAATGCCGGCGCGGACCGTGCGCGGGTCGGGGAGGTTTCCTTTGAGGTGTTGCGCCATGACCTCGGCGTGCGACAATCCATCGAACGGCACTTTGCCCGTGAGCATGTGGTAGAGCGTGGCGCCGAGCGCGTACATGTCGGCATGGAAATCGAGTTCCTTCTTGCCCGCGCATTGTTCCGGCGAGAGGTACGCCGGTGTTCCCATCGAGTGACCCGCGTCGGCAAAGTCGAAGTCGTCCAGGCGGCCCGTGAGGCACTTGGCGAGTCCGAGGTCGGCGATGCGGATCAGTTTTGTGTCGCGCTCGAGGATGAGGTTCTCGGGCTTGATGTCGCCGTGGATGAGCTGCGCTTTTTCCCAGGCGTAATGCAGGGCCTGGGCGACGTTCATGCAAATGCCGGTGGCGGTGTGTTCGTGGAACGGGCCTTCCCGGCGCAGGCGATCGCCGATGTTCTCGCCCTCGACGTACTCCATCACGAAGAAGTGCGTGCCATCGGTCTTGCCGGCCTCATACACGGCGATCAGGTGCGGGTGATTGAGTCGGGCAGCGGCGCGGGCCTCTTCCTGAAACTGGCGAACGAAAGCCGCGTCCTGCGCGAGTTGCGGGGGAAGGACCTTGATGGCAACGATCCGGTCGAGGGAAAGCTGACGGGCCTTATAGACCGCGCCCATGGCCCCTTCGCCGATCTTCCCGAGGACCTGAAAGCCGGCCAGCGTGGAGCCGAGTTTGTCTAGGGTTTCGTCCGCCATCAAAGCCCGTCCTTTTACGGGCAGGAATTGTACCAGCAACCCACGTCGGCGGGGACGGCGAGCGACATCGGAGCAACTGCTACCGCGCGCGCGCCGCCGGGTTTCCGCATCCGTTCGTCGTCCCTCGTTGTCTCACGGCTTGGCTTCGACCGCGTGCAGCCGCAAGGGACTGATCTGCCGCCAGCGCGCGATGTACCGGTGCTTCTGCGCCGGATCGGGGTCCTTCTCCCAGATGATCGTGGGGTCCTTGGCGTTGTTCGCGTCGCGCACCAACGTTTGGGGCAAATGTTGGAACTCGGTGATCAATTGGTATTTGTTTTCCTGGCCGCTGAAATCCGGGAGGCCGCGGATGATGAGCTTGAACGACGGCGTCTGATCGGAGATTTGGTCGAAGATGGCGACGTTGTATTTGGTCGCGCCCGGGTCCACGGACCCTATTTTGCCCATCGGCGCTTCGAATTTCCGCTTGTCCTGGACGTGCTTTTTCACGAACGGACGCATCCCCGCCGAATGTTTTTCGCCTTTGCCGGTGACGACCTCATACTCGTCGTTGACGGGGAGCTTCACGTTGCCCTTGTTCTGGTACACGAGGATGAAGACCGTATAGTACTCCCGCGCGTCCTGGTTCAAAGACATCGCGTTGACGTACTCGTACGTCGGAACGAACTGTAAATTGTACGCGAGGGCATAGTTGTTCGGCGCTTGCGCCGACGCCGCGGAGGTGACCAGCAAACCCAACAAGCCGAGGCAAAGTTCCTTTCGCATGGCCGAACGCTAGCACGGACGGCGCGGGAGATAAAGTCAATTTCCGCGACGGGACGAATTCCCCAGTTGCGCCCCAGTTCCGCGATGATAGACGCTGCCGGGGACGAACAGGCTCTGGAAACGCGCCTTCAACACCATGCCGATCATGATCACTCCGAGCCGGAACGCCTTGAAGAAGTTCCCGGTCACCGAGCTTTCGCCGACCCGCTGGCGGTAGTTCACGGGAATTTCGACGAACGGGAAGCCGCGCGTGATAATCAGCAGCATCAAGTGCGGCCCGAAGTGGCTGCCGCCGATCCGAAACGACGGTTGAATCTGCTCGTACACGCGCCGGCGCAACAGCTTCATCGTGCAACCCACGTCGGTCAGGATCGTCGTGTTGAACAGAAACTCCACCAACTTGCCCACGGCGTAGTTGCCCCATTTCAGGAAGATCCCCATGTTCGCCCCTTCCCAGATGAAGATACGGCTCGTGCGCGTGCCGAATACCACGTCCACGTCCTCCGCATAGGCGAGGAGCTTGCGCACGTCGTGTCCGCTGAACGTGCCGTCCGGCTCGGCCAGGATGAAAATGTCGCCGGTCGCCTCGGCCATGCCCCGTTGCAACGCGTGGCCGTAGCCCTGCTTCGGCTCGTGGACCTCGACCGCCCGGGTCGCTGCCACCTCCCCGCTCGTGCCGGGCGCGGCGTTGTTGTTGACTACCACGATCTCGTCCACCAATCCCGTCGCGAAGAAATCTTCGATGGCGGCGCGGATCGAATCTTTCTCGTTGTACGTGGGGAAGATGACGGAAACTTTCTCGCCCTTGTGCACGTCAGCCTTTCTCTCGTTCGTAGATCACGATGCGCGGCGCCACGACCTCGATGTACGGCGTCAACATGTGATCCCGCCGCAACGGCAGCAGCCCGAACAGCGCCCGCGGCACGCGCTCGAACGTCGCCGCAACCCGGTAGCCCTCGCCGGGCGGCCCGCCGGTCACCGCCCGTCCCACGAGGCGGTCCCGCCAGGTCGCACCCGACCACTCGAACGAACTGTCCAGGAAATAGTCCGCCGCGCGCGCGGCGGGATCGAGTTCCGCGCTGAGCAGGCGATACCGCTCCGGGCTGATCATCGGCACGCGGTAACCAACGGGATACTTCGCCGTGCCGATGGTCGAGCCCGGCTCGACGCGCTCGTTGATCCAACGCGCTGCGATCATGCGTGCGTTCTCGGCGCGGGCAGTCACTCCATACGCGAGCGAGTAGCTCAGCGTCACCAGGATCACCAAGCCGACGATTCCCCAGCGCAAGCTCAGAGGCGAAATGCGCAACATCGCCCGCGCGCCGAGCAAGGCCAACGCGGGAAACACCGGCAACAGGTATGCGTCCGAGCCTGGCCGGCCGCGGCACGCGAACACGAAAAACAACGCCACCGTCGGCAACAACCCGAGCCAGACGCGCGACGGGCGTGCGACGGCGACCGCCACGCCTGCGAGCACCGCCAGAAACGCCGCCGGTCCCATCGTGTAGAGGAATGCATCCTGGCCGTAGCTGATGATTCCGTCCCAGACCGCCTCAGCAAACGAAGTGGTCCGCAGGACGCGCGAGATGAACTCGAAGTCCGACCAGAACACCTTCGCGTCGAGCACACACGCGGGGTTCGTCGCCACGAAAGCCAGCACCGCAGCGCCACCCGCAGCCACCAGCATCCCGTCCTCGCGACCGGGCAACGGCTTCGTTTTTCGCTCCGCCCACCGCCGCGCCGCGTGGAACGTCGCCAGATACATCCCGGCGAGCGCCGCAGGATACTTGCTTCCCATCGCGAGGCCGACGCACGCGCCGCTCAAGAGATAATCCCGCCAGCGCGTTTTGGACGCGGCGGACAGCGCGAACCATAACGCGAGCGCCGACCAAAACACCGCCGGCGTGTCCGGCTTGATGAACTTCCCGGCCAGCGTCATCAACGGAACACAGCCCAACAGCAGCGCGCCGACCGTCGCCAGCTCGATTCCGCCAAGGCGGTACCCGATCCAGAATGTCACCGCCACCGCCGCCACGCCGAACGCCGCGCACATGAGCCGCGCGTTGAGGTACATCGGCGCAAACTCCCAAGGCCGACGCAGGTAGTACAACACGTCCGTTTGCTTTGGCAGCGCGCCCACCGCCTTGGCAATCGCCAGCCCGGCGCCAACCTGATAGAAAAAAATGGGACCGTAAATGTAGCTGCGCGGATGGACGTCCCGGTCCCGCGCCATACGCGCGAGCGTTTTGAGGATGTATTGTTCGTCGGGATGAAACGAGCGGACCTGGTCGAAGTACGGCGAGAGCCGCGCCATTTCCGGCTTTCCTTGCGCAGCGACGAACTCCGAGCGGTCGGCGATCTTCGATTCGAGCACTTGGCGGATGTCCGCTTCCGCGCGATCGATTGCCTCGGGTCCGCCGAGCGAAATTTCGAGGCGTTCCTGCGAAGGAAGCCCGGTCTGGATCCCGAGCAGGGTCAGCCACCCGGAAACGACGCTCACAAGCGCCAGCGCCGACCAAACCTGCCACGACGGACACCCGGCTTGGCCATGGGGGTCCTCGGTGGGTGTCGTCGTGCTCGTGGGTTCCATCGCCGTCTGGGACATGCCGCGAAAAGTTTGTAGCACCCGCCGAACGGTGAATACAGATTTTTCTGCGCGCCCGACTTGCGGCAGGCCAGCGTGTGTGCTCTCAGCCGAGTCAGAGAAGGAGCACCACCCGGTCGGTGCGCGGAGGCGCCTCCCACATTCAGTCGATCTGGGTCGCAGGTTTGGAACCGTCGGCTGCGACCGGGGAAAAACGTGTCGCATGTGGGACCATCGAATGTGGGAGGCGCCTCCGCGCGCCGACCGGCAGCCATACTCCGGCAGAAGCAGTCTGCTCGAAAACGGAAGGTGCAGGAGCGTCTCCTTGACGATCCGCGCCCCATCGCGTATGCCTTGCGGCGAGGAACCATGGTAACCCGCGTGCCAGTCGCGCTCGGCGAGCGCAGTTACGAAATCCACATCGGCGCCGGCATCCTGTCCGAGACCGCGGCCGCCCTCCAGCCGCTCAAGCTCGCCCGACGTTGCGCGATCATCACCGACGATCGCGTGGGTCCGCTCTATGCCAGCCGGCTTCAGGAAATCCTGCGCGGCGGCGGTTACGAAGCAGCCTGTTGCGTCGTGCCGGCGGGGGAACCATCGAAGAGCCTCGAACAGGCCGCCCGGCTGTACGACCAGTTGCTCGATGCCAAACTGGACCGCCGGTCGTTCATCGTCGCGCTCGGCGGCGGGGTCGTGGGCGATCTGGCCGGCTATGTCGCGGCGACGTTCCTGCGCGGCGTCCCGTTTGTGCAGGTGCCGACCACGTTGCTCGCGCAGGTGGACAGTTCCGTCGGCGGCAAGGTCGGCGTGAACCTGCCGCGCGGGAAAAACCTGATCGGGGCGTTCTACCAGCCGCGAGTGGTGGTGGTGGATACGAAGACGCTCGAATCGCTTCCCCTCCGCGAGTACCGCGCCGGGCTGGCGGAAGTGATCAAGTATGGCATTATCTACGACTCGAAATTGTTCGAGCAATTGGAGGCGCAGGCCGAACGTGTGTTCGCCAAGGACCTCGCGTTGATGGAGAAGATCATCGCCCGCTGTTGCGAGATCAAGGCGGAGGTCGTATCGATGGACGAACGCGAGGACGGACTTCGCGCGATCCTGAACTACGGTCACACCATCGGCCACGCCATCGAAGCGGTCACGCGTTACGGCGAATACCTGCATGGAGAGGCGATTGCGGTGGGAATGGTCCGCGCCGCGCGACTGTCGCAGCGCCGGGGTCATCTCGGCAAGGACGCGGCAGTCCGCATTCAGAAAATCCTCGAGCGGTATGGATTTGATCTCACCCTCAGGATCGGCGACCTCGATTCTCTGCTTGCCGCGATGAAGCTCGACAAGAAGGTCCAAGCCGGCAAGATTCGTTTCGTGCTTTCCAAACGCATCGGCGAGGTGCTCGTCACGGACGAAGTGACGGAGGCAGACGTGCGGGAGGCGTTAAAATGAGCGCCACTTGCATGCCTTCTTCCTCCTTCCTCCTTCCTCTTTCCTCCTTCTCTTCCCATGTCCGCCGTTGATCAAGGCCTGGCGCGCGAATACTTCGAGATGCACGGCTTCCTCGTGCGTCAACATCGCAAGTACGCCGTGGCGGCCCGCGAGAAGACGGCCGACGAAGAGATCGACCTGATCGTGTTCAACCCCGACGCCGTGCCCGAAAGCCGGTTGGTGAACTTCGAGTTGACCTCGGAGGATGTGCGTTCCGTGCGCCGGGCGATCGTCGCGGTCAAAGGCTGGCACACCGACGTGTTTTCGCCCGCCTTGCTCAAAAACCCGGACACGCTGCGGTTCGTCGAAAAGGACACACTCAAGGAAGCCGAGCGCGTCATCGGCGGCGCCGGTCCGTTGCTCAAACTGCTGGTCATCCCCGGCCTGCCTGCGACGCAGAGCCTCAAGCAGGAGAGCATCGAGGTCTTGAAATCGAGGGGTGTGGACGGCGTCCTTTCGTTCCGCACGATCCTGCTCGACCTGATCGCCCACATCGAGACGAACAAGAACTACCAGAAGTCCGACCTGTTGCAGGTCCTCCGGCTGCTCAAGAACTACGACCTGATCAAGGAGCAGCAGTTGGAGTTGTTCGGGTCCAAGCGGCGGAAGAAACCGGCCAGGGATTGAACCGGACGATCACGTCATCGAGTCGCGCCACCACCGGGCGTAGGCGCGTTCCGATTCGACGACGGGGAACGCGATGATCTCGGGCGTCGAATAACTGTGCGCTTTCTTCACGACGGCGGAGAGCCTTCGAAACTGCCGGCGCGCGCTCTTGATCACAAGCACGCATTCGCGCCCGGTTTCCAGCTTGCCTTGCCACCAGTAATGCGACTCGACGCCGGGGACGATGTTCACGCATGCCGCGAGCTTCGCTTTGAGGACTGCCCTTGCGATCGCCCGCGCCTCCTTCCTCGAACTCGCCGTCACCAGCACGACGCAGAATGGATTGCGCTTCATGATTCAGTCTCCGACTGCTCCTCTGGGGGCGGGACGATCGGCTGCTTCACGTACTCCCGCTGACACGCCCGGCACAGGTCGAACTGCAACTCGACGTACACGTCGCGCATGAGCTCCTCCTCGGTCATGTTCCTGGCCTGCTCGATCAATTCCTTGATCTCCTTCTTGTGGCTCTTGAGCAGGTCCTTACCGCTGATTTCCATCTCGTCGTAGGCGGCGAAGACCTGGATTTTGACGGTGTAGCGGAGTTGGCCTTTCTCCAGCGGCTGGCCGCAACGGTCGCAGAGATGAGTGATGGAAGGCATGGAAGGATGGAAGGATGGAACGCGAGCCAAGCGGGGATGCTTCCGTCATTCCATTCTTCCATCACCCCTTTCTCCAGAGTTTGTCGAGGTCGATGAATTCCCAGTCCAGCTTCCCGTTCTGGATCTCGATCCGCGCGAGGGACAACGGCTGGCCCGCCTTGCGTTTGCCCGCCGAGCCGGGGTTGAAGAACAACACGCCGTTGTGACGTTCGGCGTACATGACGTGTGTGTGGCCGAATACGACCACATCGGGTTTCTCGGTCGCGACTTTCTCGCGCACCTCGCGCAACGGCGCCCCGGGATCGCCGACCTGGTGCGTCATCAGGAATTTCCTGCCGCCGAACTCGCGCCGCTCGAACAGCCGGTACGGCACGCTCCAATCCATGTTGCCGATCACGGCGGTCACAGGCGCGACGGTTTCCAACTGCTCGATGATGCCGTTTGTGCCGATGTCGCCGGCATGGAGGATGTGTTCGACGCCCTCGAAGAGCGGGACGATGCGCGGATCGAGTCTGCCGTGCGTGTCGGAGATGACGCCGATTTTCACGGCCCCAGCGTAGCACCGGCCGACATCGCCGGGAAGCTCTGAAATCGGGGTTCCGTGGATACGCAAGTCTGTAGTAGCGCAGAAGGACGGACGCGCCTTCCCCAGTTGCCATGCCATTGGGAAGCTGGTAGAACGTGTGTGGCCGACAACACATCATGAGTATTCTGTCTGAATACCCCTGCACTCCCAACACGCTCCTCGCCCGATGACTTCCTCCGCCCTGCATCGGCTCACCCAGCACCGTCGTTTCGTTCCGCTGACACTGCTTGGCATCGTCTTGGTCGGCGCGTACTTTCGTCTGTCCGACCTGGGGCTGGCGGCGTTCCGCGGCGACGAAGGCTTCTTCGTGGAAATCTTCGCGATGGAGATCTCTCCCCTGGACATCTTCACCAAGTGGATGCAGCTCCAGGGGTTCTCGGGACAAATGCCGTTTTCCGCGGCCTTTACGAAGTGGTTCCTCCAGGTCCTGGATTTCGCGCCGACGCATTTCACGGTGCGGTTGCCGTCGGCGCTCTGGGGAATCGCCACCATCCTCGCCGCGTTCGGCGCTGGCCGGGCGCTGGCCGGGCCGTTCTTCGGCCTGGTGATGGCGCTGTTGCTCGCGCTGAACCCGTACCATCTGCAAATCTCGCGCGAGGCGTACCATTACCCGCCGTTGGTCTGCGGAGCGTTCCTCGGGTTCTGGAGCGCGCTCTCGGTGGTAGATCAAATCTGTCACGGCAAACCCATCGGCCAGCGGCTGTATCTCGTGAACGCGCTCGGATTTTTCCTCCTGACCTACTCGCAGCCGAGCGGCTGGCCATTGGCGTTGTTTCTGGTGCTGACCGTCGCATGGGGGGCGGCGCGCGAACTGCGGAACACGAAACGTCTCACGCTTCCCTACGTGTGGTTGCTTCTCACCTTTCTGGTAATCGGACTGCCGTTGGTGTTCGTGGATTGGGGATTGCCGCAGCAGTTGAAGAGTTCCTCGGCGGAAATGCGGGCGGCCGTCGCGGCGGTTTTCCGGGAGCGGCCCTTGCTGCCGGACGTATGGCAGGGAGTCGTGTCGTATAGCTGGGGAGCGACGCCGCTGCGCGTGTCGTTTTCGGTCCTTGTTCTGGTGTGTGGCATCGCGGTGAGCGTGCTCAAAACACGCGTGGACAAACGATTTGTTTTGGCGCCGCTGTTTCTCCTGGCCGGCTTTGGTTTTGCGCTCCTTTCATTGCAGGCGCGTGGCGCGTCGTTTTCATCGCGCTATGCACTTGCCCTGCTGCCGCTGCTGCTGACGATCCTGGCGTCGGGGATCATGTGGGCGGACGAATTGGTGCGCTGGACGCCGGAGAAACGGAAACGGATCGGCTTGTGGGCTCGCGGAATCTTCCTGGCGCTGGCCGTGGTGCTTTGGGTCGGACCCGCATTTTTGTGCATGCAGTTGACGGGCAAACCGACGCCCTACAAACTGATCAATGCCTGGGCGGACGGGAATTTGCCGCCGGGGACATTGATCCTCGTCGATCGCTGGTTCGAGCCGTGGTGCGAGTTTCGGATCGAATCACCCACGAACGTTATCTACACCTTCACCGTCCCGGACGAACCTTTGGAAGCATTCCTTCAACTCGACTGGCGCGGCACGGCGACGAACTTTTTCGCCAAGTATCCTGACGCAGCATACCTCGAACTCACCAAGCATTACTTCGATGCGCCTGAGGTCGGCCCCTGGGAGTGGCCCCGGCAATTCTTCGCCCGTCGCGTGGCGATCACCAACGAAGCCGGGCTGAAGTTGCGCTCGATAGGTCTGGCCAATCGCGAGGATTACTACGCGCAGAACACCAATCGCGTCATCGTCGAGCTGTTCTACAACGCCCGCGAAGATCTCCTCGCGCGAGAGAAGGCGGCGCAGCATTCCCACGCTGCCTTCTTCGGAGGAGAATGGGGATACTTGAAGACGGACGATCACCGGGATTGGCGGCTGCTCTCGGAGGCATCGCAGGTCGATCTCTACAACTTGACGGACCAAACGAACACCGCGCTGGTGACGGTCCTCGGTCTGCCGGCTTCGGCCGTTCACGAAACCAATTCCCTCAGGGGGATCGAGTACGTCGCCCGCGCGGGTGAGCTTTCCAAGTGGACGATCGGTCCGCAGGCGGTTGCGCCCGGGAAGGTGCAGGTCCGCCTCGATCAAGTCGGTTGGGACAAGGCGACGCGGCCTTTTTTGGTGAGTGGGATCACGGTCGAAGCGGTCACAGAGGCAGATGAAAAAGGAAAAGCGCAAGAAAACTGAAGCGGCCGAACCGCCGGCAGCAGACCGCAACCGGCGTTGGCTTGTGCCGGCAGCGCTGATCGCTGTCGTCGCCGTGGGATCCTACTTTCGCCTGGCCGATCTGGGCTTGTCCGCCTTCCGGGCTGACGAGGGGTTCTTCTGGGGAGTTTCCCGGCAAAATATCTCGCCGGGTGAAATTTTTGAGCGCTGGATGGAACTGCAAGGCGTTTCCGGTCAGTTCCCATTTGCGGCCGCGTTCACGAAATGGTTCCTGGTCTTCTTTCACCTGACGCCGAATCACTTTACGGTCCACTTGCCATCGGCGCTTTGGGGGATCGCCACAGTGGCCGTCGCGTACGGCTTGGGGCGCGAGTTCGCGGGGCGGGGGTTCGGATTGGCGTTGGCGTTTGTCCTTGCGCTTAATCCTTTCCACATCCAGGTGTCGCGCGAAGCATACTTCTACGCGCCGTTGGTGTGCGGCGCTTTCCTCGAACTGTGGGCGGCGCTGTGGATTTTCGATCATTTCCATAAGGGCAAACGTCTCACGGTCCCGTTCTATCTGATCAACGCCGCTGGCTATTTCCTCCTGACGTACTCCCAGCCGAGCGGCTGGCCGCTGGCGCTCTGCGTGGTGCTGACCGTGATCTACGTTCTGGTCCGACAAGTGATCAAGACCCGGCGCGTGGCGAGTTCCGTCCCGATCTTGCTGGTGACGCTCTTGATCATCGGCCTGCCGTTGCTGATGACGGACTGGGGGTTGAAACAACACTTACCGGCCGTTCTATCATCCGAGAAGCGAGTCCAGACGATCAATATTTTCGGTGACCACCCCTTCCTGCCGGCCTTGGGCCGAATCACAACCAGCTACGCATGGGGCGAAACCCCGATCCGCACGATCTTCAGCGCGCTGGTGCTCATCCTGGGGCTGGGCACCTTCGCTCGAAGAATGAGGGCTGACAAGCGGTGTTTGCTGATGCTCCTGTTTCTGATCGTGGGTGTTGCGTTCGCAATTCTCTCGTTGAAAGCCCACGGAGGGTTTTTGGGCCTGCGCTACCTGGCACCGTTGCTGCCGGTGTATCTGATCCTATTGGTTTCGGGGATGTTATTTGCGACAGAACTGGTTCCCGCCCGAGTAAGCGTCCGCGAGCGCTTTCGCAAATGGGTCCCCATCGCCCTCGTGTGCATCGCAGCCGGACTGTGGGTGTACCCGGCGCATCTCTGCACGCAATTGACCGGCAAACCAACGCCGTACAAGCTCATCAACTCCTGGGTGGACTCCAACCTTCGCCCCGGCACTCTCGTTCTCGTGGACCGCTGGTACGAACCGCGGTTCGAACTCAAGGACGAGCCTTCGACGAACGTGATCTACACCTATACCGTCCCGAGCGAACCGCTGGACGTCTTCCTCAAGGTCCGCTGGCGGGACACGGCCACGAACTTCTTCGCGAAATACCCCGAGGCCGCTTACCTCGAAATCGCCAAGATCTATTGGGAAGACCCGCGCGTCGGCCCTTGGGAGTGGCCACGGCAACATTTCAGCCGCCATGTCGCGTTCACCAACGAAGCCGGCATGAAGCTGCGCGAACTCGGCCTCGCCAATCGCGAAGACTTCTACGCCGCCACGACCAACCGGCTCATCGTCGAGTTGTTCTACGATACGCGCGACGATGTTCTCGCGAAGACGAAGGCAAAAGGAGAGCGCTTCATCGCCCTGTTCGGCTCCGGCTGGGACCACGTCAAGACCGCCGACCAGCGCGGCTGGCAGCGGATGCAGGACAAAGCGACGGTCGATCTGTACAACCTCACCGATCAGCCCCAGGACGTTTTCTTTGTTGTCCGGGGGGGCTCCGTCATCAGCGGCAAGGAAGTGAAGATCCAGGATCAAGCCCGGGTTCGATTCGACGGAAATGCCGTGCGACAAGCGCGGGTCGGTCCCTTTCAACTCCCGCCCGGCCACACGGCCATCGCTCTCACGGACGATCTATGGACGTTGCTCAAGGTGCCGCTGTTGGTGGACGAAGTTCGGGTCGTTCCTGCCGCTCCCTGAACCCCTGAACCGAGGGTGCATCCCCGTTTTTGTTCCGTTTGATTTCCGCGTTTTCCGCTGGGGTGTTGAGTCGGTTCGAGCGTTTAACATGGTGGCGCGAGCGTCCCGCTTGTCGCACTTCAATAGCCAGCGGGCGCGACAAGCGGGACGCTCGCGCCACCATGCATTTCCGACCGCTCAAAAAGTGAGATGCACCCTGAACCCCCTGAGCCGAAGCGCGTCGGTTTCCCAATTGCTTTTGCCCCTCAAGCTGGTAACAATCCCCTCGTTCATGGAGTTCACGAAACAATTTCTGCGCGAGAGCGCGGAAATCCTCAGCAAGATTTCAGCATCCGACATCCTCGCCGTCATCCAGACCTTGACCCGGACGCGCGAGCAGAACGGGCGCGTCTTCGTTCTCGGCGTGGGCGGCAGCGCGGCTTCGGCGTCGCATTTCGTCAACGACCTGCGCAAGATCAACCACGTCGAGGCGTACGCGCCCACGGACAACGTGGCGGAACTCACCGCGCGCACGAACGACGAAGGCTGGGCAAGCTGCTTCGTCGGCTGGCTCCAAGGCAGTCATCTCCGCAAAGGTGACCTGGTTTTCGTTCTTTCCGTGGGCGGCGGCGATGCGCAACGGACCATCAGCCCGAATCTCGTCCAGGCCCTCGACTACGCCCGCCAGGTCGGCGCGAGGATCGTCGGGATTGTTGGCCGGGACGGCGGCTACACGGCGAAAGTCGCGGACGCGTGCGTCGTCGTGCCCACAGTCAATCCCAATCACATCACGCCGCACACCGAATCGTTTCATTCGGTGGTCGGTCATCTCATCGTCTCGCACCCGTCGTTGAAGGCCCAGCAAACCAAATGGGAGTCGGCTGCCCGGCCGTACGGCGCGGCATGAAGGATCAGGAGTAGCCGTCATGCCTGCCGACCACGTGCCACGACTCAAGGATTTGCGCATCAAGATTTTTTCCGACGGCGCCGATCTCGATTCGATCATCGAGGCGCACCAGGCCGGTTTCATCAAGGGTTTCACAACGAACCCGACCCTCATGTCCAAGGTCGGGATCACCAACTACATTGCGTTCGCAACCGAAGTGCTGCGCGTGGTCAAAGACCTGCCCGTCTCGTTCGAGGTGTTCTCCGACGATTTCGATGGAATGCGGGAGCAGGCGTTGAAACTGGCCAAGCTGGCCAGCAATGTCTATGTCAAAATTCCCGTCACGAACACCAAGCGCGAGCCGGCAGCAACCTTGATCCAGGAACTGGCCGGGCGCGGCCTCAAGCTCAACATCACCGCCATCCTGTCGTTGCGCCAGGTCCGCGAGGTCGCTGCGGCGCTTCAGCGCGATGTCCCTTCGATCGTCTCGGTCTTTGCGGGGCGCATTGCTGATACCGGTCGCGATCCCGTCCCGTTGATGCGCGAGGCGCTGGAAATTCTCAAGCCGCTGCCAAAAGCCGAGCTGCTCTGGGCCAGTCCCCGCGAGGCTTTGAACATCATCCAGGCGGAACAGATCGGCTGCCACATCATCACCGTCACGCCCGAGGTGTTCGCCAAGGCGGCCAAGTTCGGCGTGGACTTGGAAGATCTCTCGCTCGACACGGTGAAGATGTTCTACAACGACGCGGTGAAAAGCGGCTTTCGAATCGTGTAGGAAACGGCAATGATCATTACCCGGACCCCCTTTCGCATCACCCTTGGCGGCGGCGGCACGGACCTCCCGTCCTTCTATCAGGAGCACGGCGGCGCGGTGTTCACGATGGCGATCAACAAGCACATGTACATCTGCCTCAACCGCCGTTCCGTCGCCGACCGCAAGATCGTGATCCGATACAGCCAGGTCGAAACGGTGGATTCCATCGACGAAATCCGGCATCCGCTCGCGCGCGAAGCCCTGCGGTTGCACGCCATGCACGACAACATCGAGCTGACGAGCGTCGCCGACATGCCGGCCAAGACGGGTCTCGGCTCGAGCGGTTCGTATCTCGTGGGACTGCTGACCGCCATCCGCGCGTACAAACGCGCCGCCGCTTCGCAGCAGGAGATCGCCGAGGAAGCCTGCCATATCGAGATGAACATCCTCAAGGAACCCGTCGGCAAGCAGGACCAATACATCGCGTCCTACGGCGGGTTTCGCATGCTGGAGATCGGCCGCGATGGCAAGGTGGAAGTCGGGAACGTCCCCGTGGATTTCACGACCGTGACCGAGCTGGTTTCCAAGGCTCGCATCTACTACACCGGCGTTCAGCGTTCGGCCACCGCCGTGCTGAAGAAGCAGGACGAGGCGGCCCGCCGTGGAGACAGTCCCGACCACCGGCGTGTCGTGGACAGCCTGCTCGCCATCAAAGAGGTTGGACGCAAGATCAAACAAGCGTTCGAGCGGCGCGAGCTCGACGCCTTCGCCGTGCTCATGGACGAGCATTGGCAACACAAGCGCCGCATGTCGCCCTTGATCAGCCTGTCGCTTCTCGACGAACTCTACGATCGCGTAAAGCGGGAATTCGGCGTGCTCGGCGGCAAGATCATCGGCGCGGGCGGGGGCGGGTTCCTGATGTTGTACTGTCCGCAGAAGGGACGGGAACTCGATGCGTTCATGCTCCGCAACCAGATGCCGCGCATCAGCTATTTTCCTTCCTTGCAAGGGTCGCGAGTAGTCAGCGACATGACCCCCTTCGACGAATTCGATCGAACATGAGACGCGTGTTCCCAATCGACAGCCCCATGCCCCCTCACCTGGATCCTCTCCCCCGTGATCGGGGGAGAGGAAATCACGAGTCGGAGACAGGTCCGCAACATTCCCTCTCCCCTTGGGGGAGAGGGCAGGGTGAGGGGTGTCGTGCTTCAACTTCTTGCGAGCCTACCGGATGACCGCCGCGGCACAGCACATTACCCGACGGTATTTCGTCACGGGAGGCGCGGGGTTTATCGGCGGCCATCTTGTCCACCGGCTCCTAGCCGCCACCCAGGCCCATGTGACGGTGTTCGACAATTTCTCGACCGGCCGCCGCTGGCACCTTGGCGAACGCGCGGGCGATCCGCGCTTGAAGATCGTCGAAGGCAATACGCAAGACCAGACCGCGCTGGTCGAGGCGATCCGGGGCCACGATACAGTCTTCCACCTCGCCTCCAATTCGGACATCGCCCGCGCGGCGCAGGAACCCGAGGTGGACTTCCTGAACGGCACGCTGCTCACCCACAACGTGCTCGAAGCGATGCGCAAGACGGGCGTTCGGCGGATCGCGTTCACGTCCGGCAGCGGCGTGTACGGCGAGGTGCCGCCCGTGCCGGTGCCCGAAGACTACCCGAAGATGATCCCCGTTTCGACGTACGGCGCGTGCAAGCTCGCGTGCGAGGCGCTCATCAGTGCGTACAGTTTCATGTTCGACATGCGCGGCATGGTGTTCCGTTTTGCCAACGTCGTCGGCCCGCGCCAGACCCACGGTGTCGCGTATGATTTCATCCGCCGCCTCGCAAAGGACCCGACGCGGCTGCTCATTTACGGAGACGGCACGCAGAGCAAACCGTACATCCATGTCGAGGACGTGCTCGATGCATTTCTGTTGATCGAGGGCACGACCGAGACCGGCTATTTCTATCACAACGTCGCGTCGGAGGACTTCCTCACCGTGCGCGAGATCGCGGACATTGTGGTGGCGAAGATGGGTTTGCGGAACGTGAAGTACGAATTCACCGGCGGCTCGCGCGGATGGAAGGCCGACGTACCGGTGTACCGGCTCGACACGAAAAAAATCCGCGCGCTTGGCTGGTCGAACCGATGCAACTCCCGCCAGGCCGTCGAGGCCGCCGTGGACGCGATGCTCGAAGAAGTGCGCGCAGGGAAGTTTTGACCGCCATGCTACTGGGAGATTCCGTCAGATCAGTCTTCGTCACCGGTGGCGCCGGGTTCATCGGCAGCCACGTCGTGGACACGCTCCTGCCGCAGGGATATCGCGTCACGGTCTATGACAATCTTTCCAACGGCCGGATCGAATATATCCAGGCCCACATCGGCAAGCCCAATTTCAAATTCATCCAAGCCGATCTGCTGGATAAGGATCGTCTGCAGGAATCCATCGCCGGCCACGATCTCATCTGGCACCTCGCTGCCAACACGGACATAATCGGCAGCCACGAGAACCCGTTGCGCGACGTCAACGATTGCGTCGTGGCAACGGCCAACCTGCTTGAAGCGATGCGAACAACTGGCATCCAGCCGATTCTTTTCTCCTCGACCGGCGCGGTCTATGGCGACCTCTGCCACGACGACGCGGTTTCCGAGTCCGCGGGCCCGCTGTTGCCCGTCTCGACCTACGGCGCGGGCAAGATCGGCAGCGAAGCGTTCATTTCCTCCTACTGTCATGTATATGGTCTGCGCGGCTGGATGTTCCGCTTCGGCAACGTCGTCGGCGCGCGCATGACCCACGGCGTCATCTACGATTTCATCCACAAGCTGCGGCAGAATCCCAAGGAACTCCTGATCCGTGGGGATGGACGACAGGAGAAGAACTATTTCCTCGTCGAGGAATGCATCGATGGCATGGCGTTTGGCTTCCGCAGCATTCCGTTGACCGAAGACAAACCGTGCGATGTGTTCAACCTGGGCACGACGACCATCTCGCGCGTCGTGGACATCGCGCACCTGGTGAAGGACGAGATGGGCCTGCCCGACGCCCGCATCGTGATCGAGGGAACGAAGAAAGCGTGGCCCGGCGACCAACCCCGCGTGCATTTCACCGTGGATCGGGTCAACCAACTCGGCTGGCGGACCCGGTTCACGTCCGATCAATCCGTCCGCGTCGCCGTCAGACGGATGCTTGGCAAACTGGGCGTGTTGGAGACAAAGTGACGACGAAAGAGGAAGTTCTGTTCTTAAACCGACCATCTTTAGGACAGGTGAATGTGGGAGGCGCCTCCGCGCGCCGACCGGCTTTGGGTTGTCTTGCCGGATCGAGGGTCGGCGCGCGGAGGCCCCTCCCACATTCAGACTCACGACAAACCCACGCTTCACGTTTTCGAGACCACTTCATATGAACGTGGCGATCATCGGACTCTGGCATCAAGGCGTCGTCGCCGCGGCATGCCTCGCGGACTTCGGCTACGAGGTCCTGGCTGCCGATCACGACCGCGAGCGGATCGACGCGTTGAACGGCGGCAAGGCGCCGCTCTTCGAGCCGGGCCTGGATGAATTGATCCAAAAGGGAATTGCGTCGCGGCGGCTGCGATTCACGTCCGACGTCGCAGGCGCGGTTCGAGGTCATGCGCACGTGCTGTTGATGTTCGATACTCCCGTCAACGAGAACGACGAGAGCGATCTTTCGGAAATCTTCGCCACGGCCAAAGAGATCGCGCCGAACCTCGCGCCCGAGTCCGTGATCCTCGTTACCGCACAGGTCCCGGTCGGCACCTGCGACGAAATCCAGAAGATCGTCCAGCGTCCCGTCGCCTACAGTCCGGAGAACCTCCAGCTCGGGCAGGCCATCGAACGCTTCCGCAAGCCGCCGATGCCGGTCATCGGCGCGGACGACGACGCCACGCTGGCCCGCGTCGCGGAACTGCTCGGCGTTGTGCCCGTCCAATGGCAGCGCGTCTCGCTACGGACCGCGGAGATGACGAAGCACGCGCTGAACGCGTTCCTCGCCGTCTCGGTCTGCTTCGCCAACGAACTCGGCAACCTCTGCGACGAACTGGGCGCCGATGGCCATCGGTTGGCCGAGGTGCTCCGGCTCGAACCGCGCATCGGACCCAAGGCGCGATTGTTCCCCGGTCTTGGTTTCTCGGGCGGCACACTCGCGCGAGACATGCAGACCTTGCGCAAGCTGGGCGATCGGTTTGGAATCGACACGCCGCTGCTCGACGGAGCGTGGGCGTCGAACCAGCAGCAGAACCGGATCGTGATCCACAAGCTTCGCCGGTTGCTCGGCGGAAATCTGGAGGGTCGCCGCATCGCCATCCTGGGCTTGACCTACAAGCCCGAGACCAGCACCCTTCGACGTTCCGCCGCGCTGGAGATTATCGGCGACCTTCTTCGCGAGCGAGCGCAGGTCGCCGCGAGCGATCCGCGGGCGGACCGCGAAGAGCTGAAGCAATACCGGGCACTCCAGTTTTGCGACAGCCCGTACGACGCCGCGCGCGATGCCGAGGCGCTGGTGTTGATGACGCCCTGGCAGCAATATCGCGAGTTGGACTTTGATATGGTCCGCGCACGCATGGCCAAGCCGGTCGTGTTGGACACGGCAAACCTTTGGAAGGCGGAACCGCTGGTCGCAAAAGGTTTCACCTACGTGGACATCGGGCGCGGTCGGGCAGGACGGGAAACGAAATGAGAGTAGCCATCATCGGCGCAGGTTTGCAGTGTCGCCGGCGCGGGCCCGCGGTCAGGGAAGTTGCCGGCGCGCGCCTCGTCACCATCGCCAGCAAACATTTCGAGCACGCCGAGGCGATGGCCCGGCAACTCGGCTGTGAAGCTTCGCGCGATTGGCAGGAGGCGGTCCGGCGCGACGACGTGGACGTGGTCTTCGTCTGCACGCCGCCGCACGTTCACGCCGAGATCAGCATCGCCGCGCTGCGCGCCGGCAAACACGTGTTGTGCGAGAAGCCGCTGTGCCGCTCGCTCGACGAGGCGGAACGGATGCTGGCCACGGCGCGCGAGACGGGACGAAAGTTGAAATGCGGTTTCAATCATCGCCATCATCCCGCGATTTGGGAAGCCAAGCGGATGTTGGACCGGGGCGACCTGGGCAAGACGATCTTTGGGCGCTGTCGCTATGGAATCTGTGGCCGGCCCGGTTTCGAGAAGGAGTGGCGCGCCGATCCGAACCAGGCGGCGGGAGGACAATTCATCGAACAAGGGACGCACGCTCTCGATTTGTTCCGCTGGTTCCTCGGCGAAGCGACTGAGGTGGCGTGCATGACTTCGACCGCGTATTTCAAGAACCAGCCGCTCGAAGACAACGGCATGGCGATCTTGCGCATGGCTTCGGGCGCGACGGCTTGTTTGCACACGAGCTTCACGGAGTGGAAGAACCAGTTCTCGCTCGAGATCTTTGGCGAGGATGGCTACGTCAAGACAGATGGCCTGGGCGCCAGCTACGGCACCGAGACGCTCACGATCGGCAAACGGGATTTCAATGCGCCCTTCCAGGACCACGTCATCGAATACCGGGGCGGCGACATTTCCTGGCGTGATGAGTGGAGGGAATTCGCCACCGCGATCCAGGAAAACCGCGAGCCGCTCGGCAATGGGCTTGACGGTTTGGAAGCGCTGCGCATTGGCTTGGGTGCGTACGACGCCGAGAAGCGGCGGCAGTTCATTTCGCTGAAAGTCAAACGATGATGTCAGAGACGGTGGCGCTGCAATTCGTTGAATGTGGGAGGCGCCTCTGCACGCCGATCTCCTTGAGCAACTTCGCAGGGCAGACTGTCGGCGCGCAGAGGCGCCTCCCACATTCGTCCAATCCCAGCGGACAGTCTGCCGCCAGACCTCGGGTTTCAACATGACGAGTTTGGTCACGGGCGCTTCGGGGTTCATCGGCTCGCACCTGGTTGAGTTTCTCCGCCGGCAGGGACAGAACGTCGTCGCTCTGAGCCGACGAAGCGGATGCGATCTGCTGGATCGGGCGCGAACGAGAGAAGTCGTCGGTAAGATTCGTCCCGGTACGATCTATCATCTCGCAGCCCAGAGCCTGCCGCGAGAATCCTGGGCCGATCCACAGCAGACATTTCGGGTGAACGTGGAGGGAACGCTGAACTTGCTCGACGCCGTGCGCGATGCCGGCATCGAACCACGGATCGTCGTGCCATGTTCGAGCGCCGAGTACGCGCTCGCGGACGACGGCACTCCGATCCGCGAGGATTGCGCGCTGCAACCCTCCAGCCCGTACGGCGCCAGCAAGGTCGCTGTGGATCATCTCGCGCAACTGTACGGAAGGCGTTACGGGATGCAGATCGTGCGGGCGCGTCCGTTTTTCCTGATCGGGCCGGTCAAGACCGGCGACGTTTGCTCGGACTTCGCGCGCGGGATCGTCGCGGCGGAACGTTCGGGTGACCGGGTGTTGCGTGTGGGGAACCTCGACATCGTGCGCGATTTGCTGGACGTGGCGGACGGGGTGAAGGGGTTCCTGGCTCTCGCCGAACGGGGGCAGCCGGGGGAAGTCTATAACGTCTGTTCGGGCCACGGCTACCGGCTGCGGGAGGTGTTGAGCAAGTTCAAGGCGCTGGCGCGGGTCGAGATCGAAGAACGGGTCGATCCCTCGTTGCTGCGGCCCATTGACGAGAAGGTGCGAATCGGCGATCCGAGCCGGCTCCAGGCGTTGGGCTGGCGGGCGGACTTGACGATCGATGACTCGCTCCGCAGGATCCTGGAGTACTGGCGTTCGGTGAGTTAGGCATGCAAGTGGTCATACTGGCAGGTGGATTGGGCACGAGGCTGCGCCGGGTGGCGAGCGACACCCCGAAGGCGCTCGTGCCAGTTGCGGGGAAGCCTTTCATCGAGCATCAGTTCGCGTTGCTGCGGCAGAACGGCCTCACCGATGTCCTGTTATGCATCGGCTATCGCGGCGAACGGATCGAGCAACACCTGGGCGACGGCTCGCGTTTTGGGATGCGCGCCCAGTATTCGCGGGAGGACCCGGGCCGGTTGCTGGGCACGGGCGGCGCGCTCGTCCAAGCCCTGGGGCAGCTTGAGGAAACGTTCTTCGTCATGTACGGCGATTCGTACCTGCCGATCGACTACCGGCAGATGATCCGTTGGTTCGAGGCGCATTCCTGGCCGGCGGTGATGAGCGTGTATCACAACCGGGAGCAGTGGGACAAGAGCAACACGCGCATCGAAGGCGACCGCGTGACGTTTTACAGGAAGACCGCGGCGCATGGTGAAGCAGATTACATCGACTACGGGCTGTCCATCTTCCGACGGAGCGTCGTCACGCGGTACGCGGGCTCGCCGATGCCGCTG
>Ga0187892_10004224_pt1 | contig 24476 bp, 19 predicted proteins | sample MA1701073metaG_FD_139345 | JGI IMG/M metagenome (GOLD analysis project Ga0187892, IMG submission 139345) | Bio-ooze microbial communities from a basaltic lava cave in the Kipuka Kanohina Cave System on the Island of Hawaii, USA - MA170107-3 metaG ... | reverse complement strand
GCCCGCACGCCGGGCGCAAGGTGGTCACGCTGCAAACGCTGCCCGGCGACGCCGGCCCGCTGGAGGGCGATGCCGGTCAGGTCGGCGGCTTCTCGCTGCATGCCGGCGTGGCCGCCGAGGCACACGAGAGCCACAAGCTGGAAAAGCTGTGCCGGTACATTGCGCGTCCGGCGATCAGCGAGAAGCGGCTGTCGATCTCGCCGCAGGGCCGGGTTCGTTACGAACTGAAGACGCCGTGGCGCAACGGCACCACGCACGTCGAGTTCGAGCCGATCGACTTCATCACCAAGCTGGCCGCGCTGGTCCCGCCACCTCGCGCGCACCTGACCCGGTTCCACGGTGTATTCGCTCCGAACGCGAACCTGCGCGCGCAGCTGACGCCATCGGGTCGCGGCAGGCGACCTGCGGGCGATGGGGCATCGACCGCAACGCCGACGGACGATCGCACGCCAAAGGAGCACCGCCGTTCGATGACCTGGGCGCAACGCCTCAAGCGCGTGTTCAACATCGACGTGACCCACTGCATCCACTGCGGCGGTGCGGTGCGCATCGTCGCAAGCATCGAAGAACCCAAGGCGATCCGCGCCATCCTGGCCCACTTCGCAAAGCACGGCGCGCTGGAGGAGGCGCACTACCGACCCGGGCCGCGGGGTCCGCCGGCTGCGGCGGCGTAGGTCCCTGCCGGGCGCGAGGCCTGTCCGAGGCGCAGTCGAAGGACCGAGGCCGAAAACTGGAAGACGCCACGATGCGGCCACGACTCGCAGGGCTGCGCTCGGCCTGCTGCCGGGAAGCGGCGCGCACTGGCGCGGAAACGGCCGCGGAAACGGCCGCGGATCGAGCGCACCGGCGCCCTCACCGTACCGGAATCCCACGCAAGACCCGCGATCCGTGAGCGAACCCGCGCCTTGCGAGGCCGCCGCCTACCTGCGAGCCTGGCCAAAAAGGGGCGTTTGAATTTCCTAGCCCCCGATCCCGTGGCGCGCGCTACGCGACGCGGGCCACGACGTGGTGTTCGCGACCGAGCACGGCGCGGTCGCCGCGTGCGACCCGCTGCTGCTCCGCGGCGTGCTGTTCGGCCGGCTCGGCGCGGACACTGACGCCTGCCGTGCCTATGCGGAGATGATTGCGACCGCCGCGTTCGCGAGTCCGCAGCGGTGGCACGAGCTCGAGGTCGCGCGGTTCGACGCGCTCCTGCTCGCCGGCGGACACGCGCCCGGAATGCGGCAGTACCTCGGCAGTGACGTGCTGCATCGGCTCGTCGCACGCCACGCCGCACTCGACCGTCCGATCGCTGCGATCTGTCACGGCGTGCTGCTGCTGGCGCGCGCGCGCGATCCTGCGACAGGCCTCAGCGTGCTGCACGATCGCCGCACGACGTGCCTTCCGAAGTACATGGAAGGGCTCGCGTACGCGCTGACGTTCTGGAAGCTCGGTCGCTACTACCGGACCTACCCGGCATACGTCGAGGACGAAGTACGCGCGGCGCTCGCCTCATCGGGGCAGTTCTTGCGCGGACCGATCACGCTCGGCACACGCGGCAGCGCGACCGACGACGGCGCGGCGTTCGTGGTCGAGGATCGAACCTACCTTTCCGCGCGCTGGCCGGGCGATGCGCATCTACTCGCGCGCCGGTTCGTGCAGCAGCTCGCCTGACCTTTTCTGCGCGTATCATGACCGCGGCGGGCGGGCTGTCCGGGGGCAACGTCGTCTCACAGGAGCTCACCGATGGCGCTCGTCCAGCCGATCACCCCGCACCTCTGGTTCGACACCGAAGCGCGCGAAGCCGCGACGTTCTACGCCTCGGTGTTCGCCGAGTCGAAGATCGATTCGATCACGCAGCTGCGCAACACGCCGTCGGGCGACTGCGACGTCGTCGCCTTCACGCTCGCGGGCCAGCCGTTCATGGCGATCAGCGCGGGGCCGCTGTTCGAGCCGAATCCGTCCGTGTCCTTCTTCGTGAACTTCGACCCTTCGCGCGACGACCGGGCACGCGCGCATCTCGATGCGCTGTGGAAGGCGCTGTCCGACGGCGGCAAGGTCCTGAAGCCGTTGCAGGCCTATCCCTTCAGCCAGCGCTACGGCTGGGTGCAGGACCGCTACGGCGTGTCGTGGCAGCTGATCCTCACGGATCCGAAAGGCGAGCCGCGGCCGGTGATCGTTCCGAGCCTGCTCTTCACCGGCGACCTCGCCGGCAGAGCCGAAGCCGCCGGCGCGTTCTATCGCAGCGTGTTCGACGACTCGCGCGAAGGCCAGCTCGTGAAATACCCGGCAGGCAGCGCGCCGGACGAGCCCGGCACGGTGATGTTCTCGGACTTCAGGCTCGGCCCCACGTGGGTCGCCGCGATGGACAGCGCACACGAGCACGGCTTCGGATTCAACGAGGCGATCTCGCTGATCGTCGTCTGTCGCGACCAGCCCGAGCTCGACCGCCACTGGACGAAGCTCTCCGCTGTACCCGGTGCCGAGCAATGCGGCTGGTGCAAGGACAAGTTCGGCCTCTCGTGGCAGATCACACCGAAGGTGCTCGGCGACGTGATGAAGTCCGGCGACCAGGCCGCGATCGACCGCGTCACGCAGGCCTTCCTGCCGATGCAGAAGCTCGACGTCGCGAAAATCGAAGCCGCCGCGCGCGGCTAGGAAATCGGGACGCGCTCAATTACCACGTATCCGGCGTACGTCGGGGACGAAGTGCGCGCGTCACTCGCGTCGCCGCAGCAGTTCGTCCGAGGCCCGCTCACGCTCGGCGCGCGCGGCAACGCCGCGGACGATCGCGCAGCGTTCGTGGTCGAGGACCGGAACTACGTTTCCGCACGCTGGCCAGGTGACGCGTACCTGCTCGCCCGGCGATTCATCGCGCGCCTCGAAAGCGGGACAGGTGCAGTTGTTTCCGCCTGACTGCACCCGTGCCGCTTTTTCAGGACGCTACACTGCCTGCGCCTTTTGCACGGAGCCTGACGCGATGAACCAGCCTGCCCCCGCCGAAGCGGACGTCCTTCGTGCCAGCTTCAATCCGCTGATCCGGCCGTACATGGTGCTGTACGTCGCGATGGTCATGCTTGCGACGATCGTGCTGATTCCGCTGCTCGTGCCGTGGCTCCTCGGCGTCGGCCAGTGGTGGGCGCGGCACTACTTTGCGCTGCTCGAATGCGAGCTCAGCGCAACCCAGCTGCGCTTTCGCAAGGGCATCTTCCTGCAGGTCGAGAAGACCGTTCCGCTCGAGAACATCCAGGACGTGACCTTCATCGAAGGTCCGTTGCTGCGTCGTTTCAATCTCAGCATCCTCAAGTTCGAGACTGCGGGGCAGAGTCACGGCCAGGCGAACGCCATGAGTCTCGTCGGGATCGTCGACGCCGCGCGCTATCGCGCCGAGATCCTCGCGCGCCGCGAAGCGCTCAAGCGCGAGCTGCAGGGTGTCGCGGCCAACCGGGTGCCCGACGGAAGCAACGACGCGCTGCTGGTCGAGCTCAAGGCCGTTCGTGCGCGTCTCGACGAGATCGTCGAGGTGCTGCGCAGCAGCCGCGCCTGACGGCGCGGGCCGTGCATTCCTGCACGGTTGCCGCGCGGGAATCCCGCCTACGATACGGATGAGGGTTTCCCGGCGGCGCTCGCCCCGAGCGGCGCGCACACCACGAAGGTCGGCAATCGATGTTCCAGCTTCGTCTGACCGGGCAGGTCTTGCTGCGCCTCTTGCTCGCGGCTGCGGCCATCGTGGCGGCGGTGCAGGCTTACCGGCTGCTGCTCCTGCCCGGCATCGTTTCGCTGTTCGACCTAGGCGAGGCCACGACCAGCCTGCTGCGGCGGAGCGGCATCTTCGTCTGTGCGTTGTCGGCCTACTGGGTCTATGTCCGCTACTACGAGAAGCGAGCCGCTACCGAGCTTCGTCCGGCGCCGATAGGGATCGTCGTCGGGGCCGCGATCGGTGCCGGTCTCCTCCTGCTCGCCACGCTGGTGCTATTCGCGACCGGCGTCTACGAAGTCACCGAGTACCGCGGCCTGCAGTCGGGGCTCTTCGGCGTCGCCGGCTTCATCGTCGTCGCAGCGACGCTCGAGGAGCTCGCCTATCGCGCAGTCTTGTTCCGCACGCTCGAGCAGGCCTGGGGTACCGGCATCGCGCTGGTGCTGCAGGCGCTGCTGTTCGGCGTCGGCCACCTCGAGAACCTCGGCGAGCAGCCAAGCACCGCGGAGATCGTCACCACCGTCGTCTCGGTGACGCTGCTGGGCGCGCTCTGGACGCTGGTGTTCGTGTACTCGCGCAACCTCTGGGTGGCCGCGGCGAATCACGCGGCCTGGAATTTCTCGATCATCCTCACCGGCGTGCCGCTTTCCGCACTCGGCGACTGGGTTTCGTTCGCGCCGATCGTGAGCGCCTACCGTGGCCCCGACTGGCTCACCGGCGGGGTATTCGGGCCGGAAGGATCCATGATCACGATGGTGCTCGTGTGCGCCGCGTTGGTCGTCGCGTGGCGGCTCGCGCGTGCGAAGGGTCGCTTCGTGAGGGCGCGAAAGCGAGAACCCGCAGCAGCCGCGCCCGCGGCGCTGGGCGAGAACGGGCGGTTGCGGTCGATTCCGCAAGAGCGCGCCCCGTCGCGCTCTTGCGACGCGACCTAGGCCTTGACGCCCGTTCGATCGCGCAGCAGCGAGATCTGCAGTTCCACGCGCTTGAGCTCGCGCAGCATGCGGTTCGTCTCCAGCCGATTGGCCATGAAGCTCTTGCAGAGCATCGTGATCTGAAACAGGAAGAGCGAGCCCACCCCCCACTTGACTGCCACGAGCGCGTCCGACGCGCCGAGCATCTGCCACACCGCGTACAGGCCGGTGACGAAAGCGGCCCCGGCGGCGACGTTCACCACCCACATGATCCAAGCCGCAGACCCGCGGAACAGTCCGAATGCCTGGGTGAGGTAGCCCGGTTCGCCATGGCTGGCCAGTAGCGAACGGTCCTCTTCCGTCAACGCGCGGCCAATGAGGTCATCGATCTTGGTCATGATTCGTTTCCTTCCAGAATCGCGCGGACCTTGCGCCGCGCATGCATGAGCCGGGTCTTTACCGTTCCCGGCGGAACGTCGGTCGCGACGGCGATCTCCGCCACGCTCAGTTCTTCGAGGTAGAGCAGTGCCAAGGCAGCGCGCTGTGACGCCGGTAGCCTGCCGATCGCTGCCATCACGTTGGACAGCTCCGCGGCGAGCTCGCCGGATTCGCGTTGGTCGAGCGGCGCGCCTCGCTCCGATGCTTCGGTGTCGAACTCGACGATCTCGCTCGATCGGCGTTCGAACAGCCGCTGACAGCGGCGCGTGACGATGCGGTACGCCCAGGCCGGGAACGCCGCGACGTCGTCGAGCCCCACCAAGCCGCGCAGGATCTCCACCCACGCCTCCTGCACGATGTCCTTCGCGCGCTCGGATTCGCCGAGCATGCGCCACGCGTGGCGAAACAGCCTGGGTTGCCAGCGAGCGACGAGCCGCGACAGCGCCGCGCGGTCGCCCGTCGCCGCGGCGGCCACCAGGAACTCGTCGTAGATCCGCTCGCTGTCGCGATTCACTCGCCCGCCTTTCCGTTTGCTCGGGACCAAGGTGCGCGCAAGCACGCGACCGGTTCAATCGGTCCTCGCACGGCGAGATCGAGGCTCGCGGCGCCGATCCGGGTTAGGATGCGCGCCCAGGTCGTCCCCGTCCCCACGATGCTGCCAGCGATCGTCTCCATCCTCGGCGGTCTCGTCCTTCTCGCGCTCGGCGCCGAGGGGCTGGTGCGGGGCTCCAGCAGCATCGCCTTGCGCATGGGCGTCACGCCGCTGGTGATCGGTCTCACGATCGTGGCATTCGGCACCGGCAGTCCCCAGATGATCGTCAGTCTGCAGGCTGCGCTCGCGGGCAGCAGCGATCTTGCGCTCGGGAACATCGTCGGCTCCAACATCGCCAACATCGCGTTGATCCTCGGATTGTCGGCACTCGCACGGCCACTGCACGTGCGTTCGGCCCTGCTGTTGCGCGAAGCGCCGGTCATGATCGGCGTGACCGTACTGCTCGTGGTGCTGCTGCTCGACGGCGAGCTCGGCCGACTGGACGGCGCCCTGCTCACCGCCGGTGCCGTGACCTACACGATCGGCACCTATCTCGCTTCGCGCCGCGAGCGCAACGCCGAGGTCGCGGCGGAGTTCGCACGGGAGATGCGCGAACCGAAGGCGAGCACGGGTCGATCCGTCGCGCTGGTGCTTGCCGGTTTCGCGGGCCTGCTCGCCGGCGCCCACGTGCTCGTGGCCGGGGCGGTGACGATCGCGCAGGCGCTGGGCATGAGCGAGGTCGTGATCGGGCTCACCGTCATTGCCATCGGCACCAGCCTGCCCGAACTCGCGACGTCGGTCGTCGCGGCGATGCGCAACGACGCCGACGTCGCATTCGGCAACGTGCTCGGCTCGAACATCCTCAACATCCTGCTGATCCTCGGTGTGGTCGCGCTGATCCAGCCGATGTCCGGTACCGGCCTGCGCACGCTCGATCTCGGGGCAATGGTGGCAAGCGCAGCGCTGCTCTACCCGCTGCTGTGGCGTGGACGCATCCTCAACCGCTGGGAAGGCGGGCTGCTGCTCGCGGGCTACGTGACTTACGTGGTTTTCGCGCTTCGATAGGCCGCGTCGAACGCCGCGATCAGCTCCTTGCGATCAGCGGGACCTTCCGGCCACGTCGCGACACCGGCGGGAATCCACGCCGACGGCGCCGCGCGCGACACCCAGATGTGCGCAGCCGGCACGACCCACGATGCGTCGTTGAGCGTGCCCGCGGCGATGAACACCCATTGCGGCGCCGAGTGCGGCTCGTGCCAGACGCGCGAGCCGCAGCTCGCGCAGCGGCTGTAGTCGGCTTCGCGACCGCTGTCCGCACGCTTGCGATACACCGCGCAGTCAACCCCCGCTGGGCGGGCAACGATTGCTCACTCCAGCGCGACGCGCTTGCGATTGTCCGTCGAGTTGCGATCGATCAGCTTGTTGTACGGATCGAAGCCCGCCTCGAACGGCTCGCCGTCGACCACGAGCGTCACGGTGTCTTCGGCTTTCGTGACGCGACGGCGCTCGAGCGCGAGCACGGGCTCGGTCGCGCCGGGTGTATCGGCCTTGCGCGCGAACACGCCGATCTCGATGAGATCGTCCAGCGGCACCTCTACTTCCTTGCCCTTCTCGCCGGCGCGGAGCTTTCCGGCGTGGAGGTCGAGCACGACCTCGTACTTGCCGTCGTCGCGCTTCTTCGCGCGCGCCGCGGTGACGCGGCTGTCGTAGAGCGTGATGTGCTCGAACAGGTCGGAGACGAGCTGCTGGTGCTCGGGACCGGCGGCTTCGCGCAGCGCCGCGACGAGGTCCTGCGAGGTCGGATACGGCGGGCCCTGGAAAGCCCAGCGCTCGACGAAGCCGGCGAGTGCGCGATTGAGCCGCTCCTCGCCGATCACCTCGCGCAGCTGGTAGAACGCGAGCGAGCCCTTGTTGTAGTGGACGTACTGCTGGTTCTCGACGCGAACCAGCGGCTGCTCGCGCTGCTGCTCGACGACGCGCATCGTGAGGTACGCGTCGAGCTCGTGCTTCAGGAACTTGCGCATCTGGTCACGACCGTACTCGCGCTCCATCACCATCAGCGCGGTGTACTGCGCGAGCGATTCCGACAGCAGCGTCGAGCCTTGCGCCTGCGCGCCGATGACCTGGTGCGCCCACCACTGGTGCGCAGCCTCGTGCGCGGTGACGTAGTACGCGTAGTCGATCTCGTCGGCGTCGCGGTTGTCGGCGATGAAGCCGATCGATTCCGAGAACGGGATCATGCCCGGGAACGCCTGGGCGTAGCCGCGGTACGCCGGGAACTCGAAGATCCGGTACTGGCGATGCTGGTACGGCGAGAACGCTTCGCTCGCGTACGCGAGCGTGTCCTTCGCCGAGTCGATCATGCGGTCGACGTTCCAGTGGTGCTCGGGGTGGTGGTAGACCTCGATCGCGACGTCGTTCCAGCGGTCCTTCTTCACCGCCCAGCGCGCCGACAGGAACGCGAAGAACGGCAACATCTTGCCTTGCACGCGGTAGTGGAAGTAGCGCCGTCCGTTCTCGCGCCACTCGCGCACGAGATCGCCGGGCGCGAGCGCGACCTGGTCCTCGCTCGTGCCGACCGTGGCCTCGTAGGTGATCCAGTCGGCGTTGCGCTGCAAATAGTGGTGGTCGCGCGCGGTCGGGTTCTCGAGCGTCGCCATGCGCGGCACCTTGGGGAGATCGCGCTTGCGCCGCTCGTTCGGATCGGTGAGCTGGCCCGACTCGTCGTAGCCGAAGCGCGGCAGCACCATCGCGTTCTCGTAGAACGTGCCGTTCTCGACCACGAGGTAGTTGCCGGTTCCGTTGGTGAAGCCCTCGGGCTCCATCCGCGTCTCGATCTCGAACTCGAGCTCGGCGCCCGGCGCGAGCGGCGTCTTCAGGCGATAGATGCGGTAGCCGACGTCGGCGTCGTGCTCGACGAGCTCTGCGTCCGGCAGCGTGATCCTCTCGAGGCTGCGCTCGCTCGGCACGAGCAGATGCAGGTCCGCGATCGGCGCGTCGTGCCGATTGACGGCGGTGAATGTCGCGCGCGTCATCGCACGGCGCTCGTGCGGATAGATCTCGGCGTGCGCCTTCACCGCCGTGATGCGCGGCTGCGGCAGGTCGAGATACTGGCGGTACTTCTTCTCGTACTGCGCCTGCAGGTCCCACTCGACGTCGTTCGGCTCGTAGACATTGAGCACGGTCGTGTTCCAGAAGATCCAGGCGCCGAGACCCACGAACGCCGCGAGCGAGACCGCCAGCGCCGCGCCGACCGGACCGCGCAGACGCTGAGCCGCACGTGCGCGCCGCGCGCGGAAGTTCCCCGGTACGCCGCGTACCCAGAGCACGGACGCGAGCAGCACCAGCGCGACCGCCATGCTGCCCCAGTACGCGCGGAAGGTCAGGTGCCCGGGCAGCCAATGACCGAACCCGTTCATGTCCGACCACGGCAACGGCGACGCGCTCGGAAAGCGGTAGAGGTGGTGATCGAAGTGCAGCATGTTGAGGCCGATGCCGCCCGCGAACACCAGCAGCATCAGGAGACAGCCGGCGAACTTCTGGTTCGTTGCCACCTGCAGGAACACCGCGAGCACGCCGTACAGCACGAACCCGATCGCGACGAGGCCGGTCCGCGCGAGGTACTGCCCGGGCTCGATCAGCGTGTAGCCGTTCGCGAGCTGAAAGCCGATCGCCGCGACGATCCCGATCACATAGAACGCGAGCACGACGAACACGAGCGCAGCGAGCTTCGCGGCGAGCGGGACCCAGTCCGGCGTCGGCATCGCGTCGACGACCTCGGCTACGCGGGCCGAGCGCTCGCGCCAGACCAGCTCGCCCGAATAGAGCACCACCACGATGAAAAGGAAGACGCCGAAGGCGCCGATCATCGCGCCGACCATCTGCGCGGTGACCGGGTAGGTCGGCGTTCCGAACATCCGCCCGCCGATCCATGCGATCAGCAGGAACAATGCCACCGCGAGCAGCAGCATCACGAGGAACGCGCGTGCCTTGAGGATCGCTCCGACCTCGAGCTTCGCCTGCGACCAGACCCGAACGAGGTTCGCGCCGAAGCCGTAGCGACGCGGCGCCGACGGCACGACGATCGTGCCGCCGCGTTCGCCGAGATCGGCGACCGGACGCGCGCGGCGTCGGAACCAGCCGCGTCCCGTGCCGGTCTTTTCGCGCTTGAACAGCACCGGCATCGCGGCGACCAGCGCGATCGCCACTGCGATCCAGATGACGCGGTTCCACAGCAGGTAGCCGGTCAGCGGCGGCAGCTCGGCGTTGCGCTCGGCCGCGGGCCAGTAACGCGTCGCGAGGTCGAGCGCGCTCACGCCGAACGGGTCGACCAGCGCCGCGAACCATTCGTTGCCGAGCTCGCCGGCGTAGTTCGAGGCGACGCCCCAGAGCACGAGGAATACGAGCAGGCCGACGTAGACGCCGAGCAGGCTGCGCGTCACGAGCCCGAGCAGCGCGAACAGGGCGCCGGTCAGCACGAGATTCGGCAGGATGAACACCGCAAAGCCGTGGAGATACGGCCAGGGCGAGAACGGCTGCACGCGCGTCGCGTCGACCCACGGCATCGTGGGCCCGATCGCGAGCGCGATCGCGACGGCGACGAGGATCACGAGCGAGATCACGATGCCGGCCGCGAAGCGGCCGTAGACGTAGTCGCGTTTCGAGACCTGGGTCGTGAAGAACAGCTCCGCCGTCTCGAGCTCGAAGTCGCGCAAGAGCGGGCTCGCCGCGAACGCGACCGAGACGAACAAGAGGTACAGCGAGAACGACGCGAGCAGCGCGAGCACGACGACCGGCGCGTTGCGGTCGACCTGGCCGACCGATCCGCCGAGCCCGACGCCTTCGGCGCTGCCGACCGCGAAGCCGAACAGCGCGAACAGGCCGAGCGCGAGCCAGAACAAGCCGGTCGAGCGCTGGTACGCGAGCTCGAAGCGGAACACCGATCCGAACATCGGCGCGCTCCTCACGCCGCGACCTGCGCCGGCGCGGGCGCAGGATCGGTCGTCGCGGATGCCTCGAGCGCGCGCTGCTGCTCGCGCAACTTCAGGAAGTAGACGTCCTCGAGGTCCGGCGGAACGGATTCGAAGCCCGGCTCGGGCTGTTGCTCGGCGTGGATGTTGATGATCGGCTCGCCGGCGAGCCGGCGCATCGAGAGCACGTTGAAGCGCGCCTGGTAGTCGGCGAGCGCGTGCTTCTCGACCTGGCGGCGCCAGATCTTGCCGCGCAGCGCCTCGATTGCGCGGCGCGGCTCGCCCGCGAGCAGCACGCGGCCGCGGGAGAGGATCGCCATGCGCGGGCAGAGATCGGTGACATCCTCGACGATGTGGGTCGAGAGGATCACCACGGTCTGCTCGCCGATCTCGGCGAGCAGGTTCAAGAAGCGGTTGCGCTCCTCGGGATCGAGGCCCGCGGTCGGCTCGTCGACGATGACGAGGCGCGGATTGCCGATCAGCGCCTGGGCGATGCCGAAGCGCTGGCGCATGCCGCCCGAATACGAGCCGAGCGCGCGCGCGCGGAAGTCCCAGAGGTTGGTCTGCTTGAGCAGCGCCTTGACGGTCTCGCGCCGCGACTTGCCGTCGACCAGGCCCTTCAGCGTCGCGAGGTGCTCGAGCATGTCCTCGGCACGGACTTTCGGATAGACGCCGAAATCCTGCGGTAGGTAGCCGAGCAGCTGGCGCACGCGGTCCTTCTCGCGCAGCACGTCTACGCCGTCGAAATCGATCGAGCCCGCGTCGGCGTCCTGCAGCGTCGCGATCGTGCGCATCAGCGACGACTTGCCCGCCCCGTTCGGGCCGAGCAGGCCGAACATGCCGTTCGGGATCTCGAGCGAGACGTCGTCGAGCGCCCTCACGCCGTTGTCGTACGTCTTGGAAAGCCCCTTGATCGTGAGCATGCGTCGTCCCCGTGAAGTCGTGATCCCCGTACGGGACGTGTTGTCGCAGGAAGATGTGACGGCGACAAGTGATGAGCGTCATCGGCCCAGCCGTGACGTCCGGTACGTCGAATCGACTGAATGACCGGGGCGGCTCAGCGATAGCGAGCGGCGAGCGGCTCGTATTCAGCGAGTCGAGCGCGGCGAGGATCGGCCCGGGCTGCGCCGCGCCTGATTCGCGCGGCGCGCCTGCTTGCAGCGCGCTCAGCTTCCGGCGCGCATGCCCTGCGCCGACCTGAACTCGGCGGGTACCGCGTCGGCTCGCACGGCACGCGCGAGGTCGACCGTCCAACTCGCGCCGCCGTCCGTGCTGCGCAGCATCGCGCCGTCGTGGCAGCGTGCGAGGAGCAGCGCGTCGCTCGAAGCCTCGGTGACCAGTTCGCCGCACCCGAACGGAAGCTGGCCGATCTGCCGGTTTTCCTTGGCGCCGCCGGCGGCGCGAAGCACTGCAACCTTCTCGCGTTTGCGCCAACCGACGAAGACGTACGTCGCGTCGTTGTCCAACCCGATCGCGTCGCCGGTATCGTCGACGTACGGCAGCACGCCGTGCACCCCGAGGCGCGAGATCTCCTTCCAGGTACGACCACGATCGCGCGAGACGATCGGCGGTTTCGTACCGGACCAAGTGCTCGAAGGCGAGGCGACGATCCAGCCGTTTGACTGCTCGACGGCCTCCCAGAGTGCCGGCACCTCGCTCGTCGTGCGCCGGCCGTTGCGCAGGTCGATCGAATGCGTCGCCTCGACGCTCGATACGACGAGGATGTCGCCGTCGCGGTATGCCGCCGGCAGCCGCGCACCCACCAACACCGACTGAGGTGCCCACACCTCGGCCGATGCGCCGAAGCTCGTGACCTCCGCAAAAGCATCCGGCCAGGTGTCAAGACGATAGAGGCGATAGCGGCCGCGTTCCTCCGCGAGCACGTGGACTCGACCGCTGGTATCGGCGTCGATGCGGACGACGTTCTGGTTGCGATTCGGCAGCGAAGCGCATTGATACGGACCGACGAAGTCTGTGGCGCGGCAAACCGCGCCGCGCTCGCCACCGACGAAGTGCTCGGCGCCGACCTCGCGGTACGCGAGCAACTCGCGATATCCCGACACGTTGAGGCTCGTCCAACGCCCGCCCGCGTCGCGCCGTTGCAGACTGCCCAGTCGTCCGGTGAAAACGACCGCGCCACCCGAGGATGGGTGTGCGCGCACCGGAATCGCATATGCCCGCATTGCGCTTGCCAGCGCCTCGCGCGATTCGTCGAGCGCATCCGGCTCCCAGCGCAGGGGCTCGCGTTGCCCGAGCGATTTGCTCGCCATGGGGTACTTCAGCGCGACGAATTCGGCCAGGGCGTCGGAGTCGGAAATGCGCGTCAGGACGTAGTCGAGCGTCGTCGGAGCGTCGAGCATCTTCGTCGCGAGCGCGTCGGGGTGCAGCGGCTGAAACAGGATCGTGCCGAGCTCGGTGAGTCGCCCGTCCTCGACCAAGAAGCGGCCGGCTTCGCTCGGCGCGGGAGCGCTCGCGTAGTAGGTCGGGCCGCCCGCGTACTGGAGACTCGCAAACAAGCCTCTGAACGCATAGCGTCCGGGCGGCAGCGCTCCGACGAAGACACGCGTGCTCGTCAACCCGTCGTAGAGGCCGGGGATGGAATGCAGGATCGGTTTGCCCCGATCGTCGCGCCGATCGAGATCCTCGACGATCGCCTCGGACCAGGTCGGGATTTTCTCGCCGATGCGCTCGGTGTTTGACACGACTTGCAACGCAACCATCCCTTGTCCCGCCACGAGTGGCGTGTCGCTCGCGAGACCGGCGTCCGGCAGCGTCGCGCAGCCGGCCATGCAGAGAGCCAGAGTCAACGCGGCGCCGATGCGCCACGTCACGCGGGTAAGCGGTTCCATCTTTGCATCCAAGTCCGGTCGAAAGTCACAACGCTGTCAGAAAGCCTGCGCAGCGACAAGCATCCGCGTCCCGACTGCACGATGACCTATGCTTGCGTTCCCGCGCGTTCCGCGCTGCGACCGGAGGTCGTCCATGCAAGTCCTCTACACCGCGCAAGCCACCGCGACCGGCGGTCGCGCCGGCAAGGTCGAATCGTCCGACGGCGTCGTCAAGCACGACCTGTCCATGCCGAAATCGCTCGGCGGAACCGAGACGCCCGGTACGTCGAATCCCGAGCAGTTGTTCGCGGCCGGCTATGCCGCGTGCTTCGCCGGTGCGGTCGGTCTCGTCGCGCGGCAACAGAAGGTCGAGGCGAAGACGGTCGAAGTGACCGCGCGCGTCTCGATCGGGCGCGACGACGGCGGTCTCGGTCTCGCGGCCGAGCTCACGACGAAGCTCCCCGGCGTCGACCGCGCGACGGCCGAGAAGATCGTGCACGCCGCGCATCAGGTGTGCCCGTATTCGAAGGCGACGCGCAACAACATCGAGGTGAAGTTGGCCGTCGCGGATTGACACGGTAGGCCGGACATCCGAAGGATGGCCGGCTTTGCGCTAGGGCGCCGGCCATCCTCAGGATGTCCGGCCTACAGGTGGCGACGTGCCGCAACGGCGCGTTTGCGGCGACAATAGCCCCTCGCCGGCACGACCGAAGGATCCGAGATGGCCGCCAGAGAAGCGCGCGTACCCGATATCGGCAACTACACGGACGTACCCGTCATCGAGGTGCTGGTCAAGGTCGGCGACGTCGTGAAGAAGGACCAGGGGCTCGTGACGCTCGAGTCCGACAAGGCGACGATGGAAGTGCCGGCGCCGTTCGCGGGCGTCGTCAAAACACTGAAGGTCAAGGTCGGCGACTCGATCTCCGAAGGCGCGGTCGTCGCCGAGATCGACGAGTCCGGCTCCGGCGATGCGCCCGCCGCAAAGGCGGCGCCCACGGCGGCGGCGCCGTCGCCGCCGAAGGAAGCGAAGACCGAACCGAAACCCGAACCGGAATCCACAGTCGCACCGGGCGCAGTTCCGGTCGAGGCGACGAAGAAGGCCGACGCGCCGGTGTCGGCGATCTCCGATCGCCCCGGCGTCGATCCCGAGGCGATGGCGCCGCGCTCGCCGCCGGTGCCGTTCGACGCGAGCCAGGTGATGCCCGAAGCGGTGCCGCACGCGAGCCCCGCGGTGCGCCTGTTCGCGCGCGAGCTCGGCGTCGATCTTCGCAAGGTGCAGGGCGCCGGACGCAAAGGCCGCATCACCAAGGAAGACGTGCAGGGTTTCGTGAAGCAGACGCTCGCAGCCCCGCGCGCGACGGGCCCCGCCGCCGGCGGCGGGGGGCTCAGCCTGCTGCCGTGGCCGGTCGTCGACTTCGCCAAGTTCGGCACGGTCGAGACGAAGGCGCTGTCGAAGATCAAGAAGATCTCGGGCGCGAACCTCGCGCGCAACTGGGCGATGATCCCGCACGTCACGCACAACGAGGACGCCGACATCACCGAGATGGAGGCGTTCCGCAAGGCGACGGCGGAGCACGTGAAGGACGTCAAGGTGACGCCGCTCGTGTTCCTGATCAAGGCGGCGGTCGCGGCACTGAAGAAGTTCCCGAGCTTCAACGCCTCGCTCGACGCGAGCGGCGAGAACCTCGTTCTCAAGAAGTACTTCCACATCGGCATCGCGGTCGACACGCCTGACGGGCTGGTCGTGCCGGTGATCCGCGACGCCGACAAGAAGGGCCTGGTAGACCTCGCGCAGGAGCTCGCGCAGGTGTCGGCGAAGGCGCGCGAGAAGAAGCTCGGCCCGGCCGACATGTCGGGCGGCTGCTTCTCGATCTCGTCGCTCGGCGGCATCGGCGGCACGGGCTTCACGCCGATCATCAACGCGCCCGAGGTTGCGATCCTCGGCGTCTCGAAATCGCAGACCAAGCCGGTCTGGAACGGCAGCGCTTTCGAGCCGCGCCTGGTGCTCCCGCTTTCGCTTTCCTACGACCACCGCGTGATCGACGGCGCCGAGGCGGCGAGATTTGCGGCCTACCTCGCACAGATGCTCGGTGACATCCGGCGACTGCTGCTCTGACGAAGACCGAAGACGCTCCATCGATGATCCGACGCCGCCACATCTCCCGACCCTCGCCACCGCCCTCGAACGCCACGAGCCTTCCCAACTGGACGCGGCTCGACGAAGCGTTCACCGAGATCCGGATCGTCGACCTCGACGCGAAGCGCACGACCTGGTCGCGCGTGCACGAGTCGATGCGCATCGTGTACCTCAGGCTCAACCGCGCACCCGACCTGCTCTGGATCCGGCTCTTCCACGAGGAGCGGGCCGCGCGCGCGCATCCGCTGCGTTTCGGCCTGTGGATCGACGACAACGAAATCTCGTTCGACTGCCGGCTCGAGGACGTCGAGACCCAGCACATCCCCGATCTCCTGCCATCGCTCGAGTACGCGAACCGACGCTACCGCGAGGAGCTCGTGCGGCACCGCGCGCACCAGTCGGGCGCGCGCGACGAGGGCCGCAGCGAAGCGGTGATGCTCGCCGAGCTCGGCGAACGGATCCGCAGCCGCTTCGGCGGCGCGCCGCTTCCGCCCGTCGCAGCCGAGCCGCCGCGCGCAGCGGCGCCGGCCGCGAACCCGGCACCGGTGTCGAGCGCGCCGGCACCCCCGATTGCTCAGCACGAGCCGCCGGCCTGGACGCAGCACGCATCGCTCGGCTCGCCCGACGAGCTCGCCGAGTGGACCGATCGGCTCGGCCTCGACGCGCTCGGCCAGCTCCCCGAGATGCCCGAGATCGCGATCGTCACGACACATTCGCTCGTGCCCGAGGACGACCGCGTCGCCGCGGCACTCGGCGAAGCGATGTCCGAGGCGAAGCCCGCGCCCGCCCCCGCACCCGCGCTCGAGGCGAGCGACGACGCCGTCGACGATTTCGAGCACCGTCGCCGCGCGCTGCGTGCGCGCCTGCGCAACGCCGCCCAGACGCAAGAGGAGCCGCCCCGTGGCGACGATTGAGGTCAAGGTCCCCGACATCGGCAACTACAGCGACGTGCCGGTGATCGAGGTGCTCGTGAAGGCGGGTGAATCGGTCGGCAAGGACCAGGGCCTCGTGACGCTCGAATCCGACAAGGCGACGATGGAAGTGCCGTCGCCCGTCGCGGGCGTGATCAAGTCGATCCGCGTCAAGGTCGGCGACAGCTTGTCCGAAGGTGCGATCGTCGCGGAGATCGATACGGCCGGCGAGGCGCTGGCGGCGAAACCCGCATCGGCGGCCGCAACGCCTTCAAAACCAGCGCCTGCGTCGGCGAAAGCGGAGGCGCCGCTCGAGACCCACGGCGACAAGCTCGCTGCGGCAACCGCGCCCGCCGCGCGCCCCGGTCCCGCGGCCGCACCCGCGACCGGGCGCAAGCCCGACCTCGAGTGCGACGTCGTCGTGCTGGGCTCGGGCCCCGGCGGCTACACCGCGGCATTCCGCGCCGCCGATCTCGGTCGCAATACCGTGCTGGTCGAGCGCTACGAAACGCTCGGCGGCGTCTGTCTCAACGTCGGCTGCATTCCCTCGAAAGCGCTGCTGCACACCGCGCGCGTGATCGACGAGGCCGAGCACGCAGCGTCGCTCGGCGTCGAGTTCGGCAAGCCGAAGATCACGCTCTCGAAGCTCGCGGCGTACAAGGACTCGGTCGTCGCGAAGCTGACCGGCGGCCTCGCGACGATGGCGAAGCAGCGCAAGGTCACGCGCGTGACCGGCACCGGTCAGTTCGTCTCCCCGAACGAGCTCGAGGTCGCGACCAAGGACGGCAAGACGCTCATCAAGTTCGCGCACGCGATCATCGCGGCGGGCTCGCAGGCGGTGAAGCTGCCGGGGCTGCCGTGGGACGACCCGCGCATGATGGATTCGACCGATGCGCTGGTGCTCGACGAGATCCCGAAGACGCTGCTCGTGATCGGCGGCGGCATCATCGGTCTCGAAATGGCGTGCGTGTACGACGCGCTCGGCAGCGAAGTCACCGTGGTCGAGCTGCTCGACCAGCTGATGCCGGGTGCCGATCCGGATCTCGTGCGGCCGCTGCAGCAGCGCCTCGCGAAGCGCTACGCGGGCATCCATCTCAAGACCAAGGTCGCGAAGGTCGAGGCGACGAAGCAGGGACTGAAGGCGACGTTCGAAGGCGAGAAGGCGCCGGGGATGCAGTTCTACGAGCGCGTGCTGTGCGCGGTGGGCCGCTCGCCGAACGGCAGCAAGGTCGGTGCCGAGAAGGCCGGCGTCGCCGTCGGCGAGCGCGGCTTCATCGCGGTCGACCGGCAGATGCGCACGAACGTGCCGCACATCTTCGCGATCGGCGATCTGGTCGGAAACCCGATGCTCGCGCACAAGGCGACGCACGAGGGCAAGGTCGCGGCCGAGGTCGCGGCCGGAGAAAGGAGCGAGTTCGTCGCGCGCGTGATCCCGTCGGTCGCGTACACCGATCCCGAAGTCGCGTGGGTCGGCGTGACCGAAGCCGAGGCGAAGGCGAAGGGCATCGCGTTCGGCGTCGGCAAGTTCCCGTATGCCGCGTCGGGCCGCGCGATCGGCATCGACCGCACCGAAGGGTTCACGAAGCTGATCTTCGACGAAGCCTCGCACCGCGTGATCGGCGCCGGCATCGTCGGCCCGAACGCCGGGGATCTCGTCTCGGAGGTCGCGCTCGCGATCGAGATGGGCGCAGAAGCGGCCGACATCGGCCTCACGATCCATCCGCATCCAACCCTGTCCGAATCGGTCGGGATGGCGGCCGAGGCGTACGAAGGCACGATCACCGACCTCTATCTTCCGAAGCGGAAGTAGCGCCTCCGCATTCGGCTGCTTGAAAGGCCGCCCCTCCGGGCGGATGATCGGAGGCCAACCTCGGGTCGGCAGGGGACTCCGCAGGGATGGACGTTGGGACACGGGTCCGTTGCGCGATCGCATGCGGGTTGTTCGCGTGCGGCGCGCTCGCGCGCGCCGATACCTGCCTCGACGCGACCGAGCGCGACGCGCTGATCGCGCGCGCCCGCGGCGTCGCGAGCTACGAGCTCGCCGAGTCGGCGTGGCGCCGCGTGCACGACGCGGCTCGGGCCTGCGCCGACACCGATGCCGCGGCCGCGGCGCTCGCGACGATGGCGGAGGCGGCGCGCAAGTCGGGGCTGATCACGGAAGTCATCGAGCACGAGCGCGCGCGTGCCGCGTTTGCGGCGTTGCATCTCATCGCGCGCGACGAAGCCGAGGCGCGCGGCAATCTCGGCAAAGCGCTGATCGCGCGCGGCGATCTCGACGCCGCGCGGGTCGAGCTCGAGATGGCGCGCGGGCGGTTCGAGGCGCTCGGCGCGCACCTCGAGCACGCCTCGGTGCTCTCCGAGCTCTCGCGCCTCGAGCGCCGCCGCGGCGACTACCTTGCGGCGCTGCGCGAGGAAATGCGCGCGCTCGAGCTGCGTCGTCGCGTGTCGCCGGCCGCCGACCTCTCGCGCTCACTGCTCTCGCTCGCGAACCTCTACGAGCAGATCGAGCTGTTCGCCGAGGCGCGCGCGCACTACGCGGCGGCGCTCGCCGAGGCGGAGCGTCACGGTGTGCCGGTCGACATCGCCGACGCGCTGAACGGCTACGCCGGGTTCCTCAACGACTTCACGCCCGAGGATTCGCGCCAGGCGCTGCCGATGGCCGAGCGCGCGCTCGCGCTGCACCGCGCGCGCGGTGATCCGGCGCGGATCGGCTCGTGCCTGCTGCAGGTCGGCCGCGCGAACATGAACCTCGGCCGCCACGCCGAGGCGGAAGCCGCGTACGCGGAAGCCGCAGCGCTGGCGGAAAACAGCGGCTCGGCCGCGCTCGGCGCGCACGTCGATTTCCGCTGGGGCGAGCTCGAGCTCGCGCGCGGTGATACGACGCTCGCGCTCGCGCGTATCGAGCGCGCGCGGCTCGAGTACGAGCGCGAAGGCAATCGACACCGGCTCATCAAGGTGCACGGCGCGCTCGAGCGGCTGTACGGCGTGCTCGGCGACCCGCTCGCCGCGGCGCGGGCGGGGCGCGAGCATTTCCGCCTGCGCAACGAGCTGCTCGGCGCGAACGCGACCGGCAAGCTCGGCGAGCTCCTCACGAACTTTGCGCTCAGCGAAGCGCAGCACCGCAACGAAATCCTCGAGCGCGAGAACGCGGTCGCGGCATTGAAGCTCGAGGGTGAGCAGCGCACGCGGCTCGCGGGCTACCTCGTGGCTGCCGTCGTGCTCGCCGGGCTCGCGGTGCTCGCGTGGCGCCACCTCACGGTGCAGCGGCTCTACCGGATGCTGCGCGAGAAGACCGCCGAGAGCGAGGCGCAGCGCGCCGAGCTCGGCATCGCGCACGCGAAGCTGCTCGAGCAGTCCCGCCATCTACTGAAGATCTCGATCACCGACGCGCTGACCGGGCTCCACTCGCGCACGCACGGGATCGAACGCTTCGCCGAGATGCTCGCGCGGCATCGTGAGCTCGGCCTCAAGCCGGCGCTGCTCATCATCGACGTCGACCATTTCAAGGCGATCAACGACCGCCACGGCCACCCGGCCGGCGACGCGGTGCTCGCACACGTCGCGCGTACGCTCGCCGACAGCGTGCCCGACGACGCGGTGCTCGCGCGGATCGGCGGCGAGGAGTTCATGGTCGGTCTGCCGGACGACGCGGCCGACCGCGCGCACGTCCTCGCCGACGCGCTGCGCCGCCGCGTGCGCGATTCGAGCGTCGACGTCGGCCAGCGCACGCTGTCGGTCACGATCAGCGTCGGCATCTGCGGCATCGCGGAGACCGAGAGTGCGTCGGTGCGTGAGCTCTTCAGCGGCGCCGACGAGGCGCTGTACGACGCGAAGCACGCGGGGCGCGATTGCGTGCGGGTGTTTCGGGCGGCGGTGGGGTAGGGGAGCGTCGCGCCGTCGGGGCTTTCGCCCCTCCCACAGTGACTCCGTCCGTCCGCGCGCATGTGCCGGCGCCGCCGGTTCGTGCGCGGACATCCGGAATCACTGTGGGAGGGGCGAAAGCCCCGACGCTTGTCGCGCGAACCTCTAATGCCCCGCCTTCGACGCCAACCCGTTGAGATCGAGCACGTCCGCCACCTCGTAGTGCCGCACGTGCGGCTCGAGCTCCAGCAGATAGTGCGCGTCCTTCGGGTAGTACTTCGCGAGCTCCGCGTTCTCGCCGGCGAAGCGGCGTACGGCGTCCATCGAATCCCAGAGCGAGAGCAGCACGAACTCGGTGTGCTCGCCCTGCGTCCTGCGCAGCACGAACACGCCCCGATTGCCGTCCGTGTCGTGGTACTCCTTGAGACCGGTGAGGCGCAGGTACTCGAGGTACTCGTCGGCGTTGTTCGCGGCGGTGAGGCCGCGCCAGATGCGCGCGATCATGCGAGGGCTCCTTCCGTGCCGCGGCGGAACCTAGCACGGCACGGGCTCGAACGGTTTGTTAACCAGCGCGCGTGCGCCGCCGGCTACCTTCGGCGCCGAGCTTCCACGGATCGGGCGGCATGACCGAAGTGCAGCACCGCTACACCTTCGGCATCGAGGAGGAGTTCTTCCTCGTCAACCCGCGCACGCGCGGCGTCGTGCCGCGCGTGCCGAAGTCGCTGGTCGAGTCGTGTCGCAGCCGCTTCGGCGAGCGCATCGAGCACGAGATGATGCAGTCGCAGATCGAGACCTCGACGCCGGTCTGCGACACGGTCGAGGAGGCGCGCGACTGGCTCGCGCGCCTGCGTAGCGGCGTCGGGGCGGCCTGCGACGAGATCGGGCTCACGTTCCTGGCGGCCGGCACGCATCCGCTCGGCGAGTGGCGCGAGCAACGCCATACCGAGACGCCGCGCTACGAGCGCTTGATCGACGACTTTCAGATCGTCGGTCGGCGCAATCTGCTGTGCGGGCTGCACGTGCACGTCGAAACACCGCCGGGTGTCGATCGCGTCGACGTCATGAACCGGTTGATGCACTGGCTGCCGGTGTTCCTCGCGCTCTCGACCTCGTCGCCGTTCTGGCATCGCCAGCGCACGGGGCTCATGAGCTATCGGCAGGCCGCGTACGACGAGTGGCCGCGCACCGGCATTCCCGATTTCTTCGCGGGCGAGGCCGAGTACACGGCGTTCGTCGAAATCCTGAAGCAGGCCGGCTCGATCAAGGATGCGAGCCAGCTCTGGTGGGCGATCCGGCCCTCGCTCAAGTACCCGACGCTCGAGCTCCGGATTGCGGACTCGTGCACGCGCCTCGACGACGCGCTCGCGCTCGCGACGCTGTTTCGCGCGCTGGTGCGCGCGACCGTGCGCGAGCCGGCGCTCGGGCGCGTGCGTTCGGGCCAGACGCGCCGCCTCATCGACGAGAACCGCTGGCGCGCGAAGCGCTACGGCTACGGTGACGGCTTCATCGACGTGCACAACGGGCGTGAGCTCGCGTTCCGCGAGGCGCTGGAGCAGCTGCTCGCGCTGGTCGCCGACGACGCGGATGCGTTGGGCTGCGGACGCTGCGCCGACGACGTCCACGCGATCCTCGAGCGCGGCTCGAGCGCGCACGCGCAGCTCGCGCTCTACCGCGCCGAGCGCGAGTCCGGAGCGCTGCGCGTGACGGCGCTGCGCAGCGTGGTCGATTGGCTGGTCGCGACGACGCGGGAGGTCGCCTCGACGCCGTAGGCCGGACATCCGGAGGATGGCCGGCGCTTTCGCGGCGTTCGCGCCTGCCGGCCATCCTTCGGATGTCCGGCCTACAATCGCGCTTCCGCGCCCGACTCCGAGCCGCATGCCCACCCACACGCGCAAGCTCCTCATCGGCATCTCGCCGCGGCTCCTGCGTCAGGTGCCGGCCGAGCTCGGCTTCCGCGGCAAGACGCTGCAGTACCTCGAGCAGTCCGTCGCGCACTGGGTGATGGGGCTCGGCGCGATGGTCGTCATGATCCCGACGGTCGAGCGCGACAGCGAGATCCGCCGCGCCGACATCGCGATCGGCGATTACGTCGAAGCGCTCGACGGGCTGATCCTGCAGGGCGGCGCCGACATCGACCCGAAGGTCTACGGCGAGCCGCGCTCGGAAGCAACGGGGTCGACCGACTCGGTGCGCGACCGCTTCGAGCTCGAGCTGATGCGCGCGTTCGCGGCGGCCGACAAGCCCGTGCTCGGGATCTGCCGCGGCCTGCAGCTCATCAACGTCGCGTTCGGCGGCACGCTGCACCAGGACCTGCTGCTCGCGGGCGCGGCGACCGAGCCGCACGTCGTCGCGGCGGCGTACGACGAGCACCAGCACGCGCTGAAGTTCGAGCCCGGCGCCTGGCTGGCATCGCTCTATCCGAACGCCGAGGCGCCGCGCGTCAACTCGATCCACCACCAGGCGGTAAAACAGCTCGGCAGCGGGCTCGCGGTCGAGGCGCGCGCCGACGACGGCGTGGTCGAGGCGATCCGCAAGACCGACGCGCGCTTCATCGTCGGTGTGCAGTGGCACCCCGAGTTCCACGACGCGCGCTTCCCCGACCTGCTCGGCGCCGATCCGCTGCTGCAGGCGTTCCTCGACGCGGCCGCGACTCGGCGGGGCTAGCGCGTCGCAACGTTTGTCATCGGCCGCTGCGTTTGCTTAAGCATCCGATCCGACAGGGGCTCGCAGCGAGTCGATGTGCGGCGTCCAACCCGGTCGGCTATTGTCGCGACGCCGACGGCCCAGGAACGCTGTCGGCCGGCGAGTTGGGACTCGCCGTCAGTTCCTTTCGGCGTGTCCGCCTATTCACCTTCGGAGAGTGGCAATGATCGACGGCACGACGCGCTCGCGCCTGCACGGGTTCGAGCGGCTGCGAACAAGGATGGTTCGAGTCTGCGCTCTCGCGGCGTTGTGGCTCGCGACACCGGCCTGCCTCGCAGCACCCGCAATCTCGGGCTTCACACCAACCAGCGGCACGATCGGCAGCACCGTCACGATCAACGGCTCGGGCTTCGGCGCGACGCCCGCGGCGAACACGGTGAAGTTCAACACGATCAACGCGACGGTTACCGCCGCCAGCGCCACGCAGCTCACCGTCACGGTTCCGCCGGCGTCGCTGACCGGCAAGATCAAAGTGACGGTCGCCGGTGCTACGGCAACGAGCGCCGCGAACTACGTGGTCCTTCCGACGATCACCAGCTTCTCGCCCGCGACCGCGCCGGTGGGCGCTTCGGTGACGATCCAGGGCACGGGCTACAGCGCGACGGTCAGCGCGAACCAGGTGCGGTTCAACAACAACACTGCCACCGTCACCGCCGCGACACCGACACAACTCACGGCGACCGTGCCGGCCTCCGCCACGAACGGCCCGATCCGCGTCACCATCGGCGGCCAGTCCGTGAACAGCGCGACGAACTTCACGGTCGGACTCTCGGTGACCGGCTTCACGCCGACGAGCGCGATGGTCGGCGCAACAGTTCGGATTCAGGGCAAGGCCTTCAGCACAACGCCGGCGAACAACCTCGTCAAGTTCAACGGCGTCGAGACCGAAGTCAGCGCGGCGACCGCGACGCAGCTGACGGTCTCGCCACCGTGGGGCGCTACGTCGGGTCCGGTGTCCGTCACGGTCGCAGGCACGACCGCGACGAGTGCCGCGAGCTTCTCGATCATCCCCGACATCTTCAACGCGCAGGGCGACGGCGTCGTCGGTGCGGAGATCCGGATCATCGGCCAGGGCTTCCATCCGGTTGCGAGCTCGAACGCTGTGACGTTCAACGGCGTCGCTGCCGTGGTGACGCAAGCCGATCCCGGCTTGATCGTGACCTCGGTCCCCGCGGGTGCGACGAGCGGCCCGCTGCGCGTCACGATCGCCGGGCAGAGCGACTCGATTTACTTCGCGATCCCGATCCCGACGGGGATCGACGGACCGACACTTACGGGCTCGAGCCAGGCGGGCTTCCCGCTCCAGTACGCGTTCAATGCGAACCCGGGCGAGAGCTTCGGTGCCGCCATCAACTCGATCGTCGTGAACCCGCCCGGCCCGGTCTACGTCGACCTCGACCGGCAGGACTGGCAGATCGTGCAGTGCACCGAAAGCTGCACCATCAGCCCCGTCAGCGCGCAGTCGTTCGGCGGCCGACACGAGCTCAACATCACGCCCGTGAACGCCGG
>Ga0187892_10004223_pt1 | contig 24476 bp, 15 predicted proteins | sample MA1701073metaG_FD_139345 | JGI IMG/M metagenome (GOLD analysis project Ga0187892, IMG submission 139345) | Bio-ooze microbial communities from a basaltic lava cave in the Kipuka Kanohina Cave System on the Island of Hawaii, USA - MA170107-3 metaG ... | reverse complement strand
CTCCTGATCCGCTGGGAGAAGAAGGCCGACAACTTCCTCGCGATGCTCCACTTCGCCTGCGCCTACATCACGTTCCGCGCTGCGGGACTTTTCGGATAGGCTCTAAGACGGCTCGCACCATAAGCCGCGCATCCGCCGAGGCCCACCGACCCCGCTACGAGACCGCAGGTTTCCGCCGCGGACGCGGTCGTGCCACCGGTCGCGCAACCGAATTGATGCACGGGCTTGCCGCGAGCCCGCGTGCCTGTAGAATCGCGACCCGTGCGTGGGGCAGTCCGAGTGGCCGGTTGTGCGTGGCTGACGGCCCTTCTGTGGGCGACGGCCACGCTGGTCGTCGTCCCCCATCACCTCGTGGACGAACCGCACCGGTACCCGCGCGGCGTCACCGCGCCCAGCGGCGACGAACGTCCTCACGGCCATCACCACGGCGACGAAGGCGAGCCCGTTCAGGATGATCCCCACCACGCCTGCGAGCACCAGACTGAGCTGCGTTCCTCGCAAGGCGCCCAGCCTGTCTTGGCCTTGGCCCCCCCTCTGACGGGGATCTCGTTACCGTTCCCTGCCGCGGATCCGCAAGCCGCGCCGGCGGAGGCCGACCCCGGCAGGCCGGCCCTGCCACCACGCACGCCGCACGCGCCCCGCGCACCTCCCACCGCCTGAGCCCGCGTGCACGGGGCTCGCGGGCGCATTTCGCGTCCGGTGCGATGGGAGTTTCACATGCGTGCGATCCCGGCGGCCTGGCCCGCCCTGTCCGTTCTCGCGCTCGCCCTCCAGGGCTGCGCGAGCTATCGACCTGAACCTCTGAACCCGGGAGCGGAGTTCGAAGCGCTCTCGCGGCGCGGGCTCGATCCGCTCCCCGCGGCGCCGCCGCGGACCGTGCCGACCGAGTGGTTCCCGCTGGTCGCGGAGATCGACCTCGAGGACGGCCTCTCGCTCGTAGAGGCGAACGCGCTGGCGCTCTTCTACGCCCCCAAGGTCCGCGCTTCACGGTCCGCGGCAGGCGTGGCGGCGGGCCAGCTCCTGCAGGCAGGCCTCCTGCCGAACCCGGAGCTGTTCATTGGGCCGCGGTTCACGACGGACCCGACCGACGTGATCCTCCCCGCGCACCTGATGTTCGGGATCCCGCTCGGCGGCAAGCGCAGCGCGGAGCGCGACCGCGCCGCGGCAAGCCTCGACGCCGCGCGCCTCGACGTGATGGCGGTCGAGCTTGAGACGCTCGTCGATGTCCGGCGGCGCTTCCTCCACGTCGCGACGCTCGACGAGGAGCGCCGCATCCTTGGGTCCGTGGCCCTCCAGATGGACTTGGCCCTGAAGTGGGCTGAGCGGCTCGAGGAAGCGGGGGAGGCGAGCGCGCTCGCCGCGTCCCTGACACGGCTCGAGCGCGACGAGATCCACCAGGAGCTGCACGAGAAGGAGGCGCAACTCGCCACCGCACGCGCCGAACTGTTCGATCTCATTGGCCTCCTTCCGAGCGCCGGGGTGGAGATCGTGGCGCCGGACCATGCGCTCCCCGCGCTACCCCAAAGGGACCCGAAGGCGGCCGTCGCCCACCCGCGCCTGAAGCAGCGGGAGGCCATCTACAGGGAGGCGGAGCACGCCCTCCGGCTGGAGGTCGCGAAGCAGTACCCCGAGCTCCGGATCGGCCCGAGCTACGAGGACGCGCAAGGCCAAGGGAGCCTCGGCTTCGGCCTATCGCTCGACCTGCCGATCTTCGACCGCAACCGCGGCAACATCGCGGCCGCGGAGGCCGCGCGGAACGCCGCGCGCGAGGTGTACCAGGCGGAGGTTCTGCGCCTCGCGCGCGAGGAGGCCGCGGCGCGCGCGCGGCACGAGGCATCGCAGGAGATCCTCAACGACTACCGCTCGGGGACGCTCGCTTCGATCGAGCGCACCGAGCGGGTGATCGCCGAGCGGCTTCGGGGAGGACAGAGCTCCATTCTCGAGCTGCTCGAGGCGAGGCGCGCGGCGGCGAGGGCCCGGCTGCGCGCCGCCGGGCTCACGGAGCGCGTGGCGGTCGCCGCGCTCGACTCGGCCTATGCAGGCGGGTGGGTGCTCGCTCGCGCCCCGGAAGGAGAGAAGCCGTGAAGTACGTCTTGTATCCCCTCTTGGCCGTCGCCGCCGGCTGCGGCGCGGCCGATCCCGTCTCAAGCGCGGGTGGTGCGCCGCCCCCGACGAACCGGATCCACGTCCCGCCCGAGGTCGTCGGCAACCTCGGCATCACGTTCAGGAAGGCGGAGCAGGGACGGCTGGAGATCCGCAAGGACATCCCCGGCCGCCTCGAGGTGCCCGAGGACAGGCACTGGAAGCTGCGGGCGCCCGCCCCCGGCAGGATCCGCGGCATCAAGGGACGCTGGTCGGAGGTGCGGGCCGGCGAGCGGATCGGCGAACTCGTGTCCGATGAGCTCCGCGCTGCGCAGGACGCGCTCTACGAGAGCAGGAACGACCTCCTTGAGGCCGAGCGGGACCTCGAGCAGGCGCGCGCCGCGGCGGCGCCCAGGAAGGACCTCGCCGCCACGCTGCTCTCGTCGGTCGAAGCAGCTCGGCAGCGCGTGCAGGGGAGTGCGGCTCTCGTCCAGACGGCTGACGAGGTGTGTGTGGCCGCGCGGCGGCGATTAGCCGAGGTGAGGCGCCTGCGGGACGAGAACTCCATCTCCGATCGGGAGTTCCTTGCCGCGCAGGTCGAGTCGCTGGAGTCCGAGGCGGCGGCGCTGGACGCACAGCGACGCGTGCAGGAGGCCCGCATCGCGCTCGGGGAGCTCGAGCTGCGGGCAGCCGAGGCCCAGGCAGATGTGACCTCGTCCGGCAAGCTCCTGGAGACGATCGAGAACCGCCGCAGGAGCGCGCAGCTCGCGCACGGCCACAAGGCGCGGGCGCTCGCGACTCTGGTCGGGATGCCCGGGGGGGACCTCGGCGATGGCTGGGAGAAGGTGGAGGCGATCCCCCTGGTAGCGCCCGCGGACGGCGTGATCGCCGACCTCCACGTCGCCGGCGGCGAATGGGTCGAGGCGTCCACCGTGCTCGCGGAGATCGTGGACACGAGCGTACTCGTCTTCCGGGGCGACGTTCCCGAAGGCGACCTGCGGCGGTTCCCGGCAGGCGCCCCGGTCAAGGTGATCTCGCCCGTCGGGGCCTTCGAGCCGGTCGAGAGCGTGCTGCGCGGCCCGCTTGCTGTGGCCGATCCCCACTCGCGGACCGTGCGCGTGGAGGCCACGGTGCCGAACGCGGACCGGAGGCTCCCGAGGGGTGTGTCCGCGTTGGCGCTTGTCCTCGTGGACCGGGCCGAGCACGAGGAGGTCCTCGCGGGCGTGGATTGCGTCGTGCAGGACCAGCTCGAGTTCATCGTGTTCCGACGCGATCCCGCGGACCCCGAGTACGTGATCCGGACGCCGATCGCGATCGGCCGTCGCACGCGCGACACCGTCGAGATTCTCTCGGGCGTCGGCGCCGGGGACGAGCTGGTCCGCGACGGCATCCACCAGCTCAAGCAGACGGGCATCGGGCGGCCGTCCGCCAAGGGGCACTTCCACGCGGACGGCACCTGGCACGAGGGGGACAAGTAGCCATGCTCAACCGCCTCATCGCATGGTCGCTGTCCCACCGCTGGCTGGTCGTGTTCGCGAGCATCGTGCTCGTCGTCGCCGGCGCCGTCGTGGTCGCCGGAATGCCGCTCGACGTCTTCCCCGAGCTGAAGGCGCCGACCGTGACGGTCATGACCGAGGCGCCCGGCTACGCGGCGCACGAGGTCGAGGTCGCGGTCACGTTCCCGATCGAGACCGCCCTCAACGGCCTGCCGGGCATCCGGCGGGTCCGGTCCAGCTCCGCGATCGGCCTCTCGATCGTCTGGGCGGAGTTCGATTTCGAGGTGGACATCTACCGGGCGCGGCAGCTCATCGGCGAGCGGCTCCAGCAAGTCCGGGAGTCGCTCCCGGAGAACATCCATCCCCCCGAGATGACGCCGATCGCGAGCATCACGGGGGAGGTGATGCTCCTCGCGCTGTCGAGCCCCGACGGGACGGTCCCGCCGCTGAAGCTGCGTGAGATCGCCGAGTTCGATCTGCGGACGCGGCTCCTGGCCGTGCCGGGCCTCGCCCAGGTCGTAGCGATCGGGGGGGAGCTGCCGGAGTACCAGGTGTCGGTGAGGCCGGACGACCTCCTGCGGTTCGGCCTCACGCTCCACGACGTCGAGGAGGCAGTGGAGGCCGCGCACGCCCCGGCCGCCGGCGGCTACCTGCCCGACGTGGGGGGACGCGAGCTCCCGGTTCGGCCGCTGACCCGCGCGACGGGACCAGAGGACATCGCCGGGACGATCGTCGGGGAGTGGCGGGGCACGCCCGTGCAGCTTTCGCGCGTCGCCGACGTGGGGCTCGGCGGCGCGCCGAAGCGGGGCACAGGCTCGGCGATGGGCCGGGACGCGGTCGTGCTCGCGATCCAGAAGAACCCGGGCGTGAACACGCTCACCGTCACGGACGCGATCGATGCGGCGCTCGACGACTTCGAGAAGACGGCGCCGAAGGGGGTCCGGCTCGACCGCCACGTCTTCCGCCAGTCGGACTTCATCCACGTCGCGATCCGCAACGTGCTGCACGCGCTCCGCGACGGGGTGATCTTCGTCGTGATCGTGCTGTTCGCATTCCTCGTGAACTTCCGCACGACGTTCATCACGCTGACCGCGCTTCCGCTCTCCATCGTGACCGCGCTGCTTGTCCTCCACGCCTGGGGCGGGACGATCAACGTGATGACGCTCGGGGGCCTCGCGGTCGCGATCGGGTCGCTCGTGGACGACGCGATCGTTGACGTGGAGAACGTCTTCCGCAGGCTCAAGCAGAACGCGCACCTCCCGCCCGAGCAGCGCAGGCCGCTCCTGCGTGCCGTCTACGAGTCCTCGGTCGAGGTGCGATCCGCGATCTTCCTGGCGACGCTCATCATCGTCCTCGTCTTCGTTCCGCTGTTCTTCCTCTCGGGCGTCGAGGGCCGGTTCTTCCGGCCGCTCGGCGCGGCCTACGTGATCAGCCTCGGTGCCTCGCTCGTGGTCGCCATGACGGTCACCCCCGTGCTCTGCTACTGGCTGCTCGGCGGCGCGAAGACCGTCGCGGAGGGCGAGGGGTGGGTCGTGCGCCGCCTGAAGTCCAACTACGAGTGGGGGCTCGGCGTCATCCTGCGCTACCGCAAGACGGTCCTGGCCGCCTGCGCGGGGCTCGTCGTGCTGTCGCTCCTGCTCGCCTCCACCTACGGGTCCTCCTTCCTCCCGGACTTCAACGAGGGGAGCATCACGCTCTTCCTGAACGCGCCGCCGGGGACGTCGCTCGAGGAGTCCGCGCGCGTCACGCGGAGGATCGAGGAGCAGGTGCTCCGGATCGACGGCGTGGCGGCCGTGACGCGCCGCACGGGGCGCGCCGAGCAGGACGAGCACGCGGAGCCGCCCAGCGCGAGCGAGATGGACGTGCGCCTGAAGCCCGGGGCCGACATCGACGCCGTGCGCCGCGACCTCGTGAGCCTGTTCGACAACACGCCCGGTGTTACCTCTCAGATCGGCGGGCCGATCTCCCACCGGCTGTCGCACATCCTCTCGGGCACGCCCGCCGCGGTGGCGATCAAGATCTTCGGTGACGACCTCGCCACGCTGCGGGTCATCGCGCAGGAGATCGAGGGCTCGCTGCGCGGCCTGCCGGGCGTGCGCGACCTCGTGGCCAACCGCGAGGTCATGGCGGAGACCCTGCCGGTCGCCTTCGACCGCGAGAAGCTCGCGTACTACGCCCTGACGCCCGGCGACGCGGCCCGGCAGATCGAGACCGCATTCCGCGGGAGCACCGTGGGTGTCATCAACGAGGGCAGCGCCCGGTACGACATCGCCGTCCGCCTCGTCGAGGACGCGCGCCGGACACCGGACGACGTGCGCGCCTTCCTGCTGCGGGCGCCCTCGGGCGCGCTGGTGCGCGTGGGGGACGTCGCGGCCGTCTTCGAGGAGCAGTCGAGCAACCTGATTACCCGCGAGAACGTCAAGCGCAAGGCGATCGTCTCGTGCAACGTGGCGGAAGGGTACAACCTCGGCGACCTCATCGAGGAGATCCGGGGGCGTGTGGGCCCGAGTCTCGCGAAGTACCCCGGCACCTACGTGGAGTACGGCGGCCAGTTCGAGGCGCAGGAGGAGGCGAGCCGGCGGATCCTCTGGGCCTCCCTGGGCGTGCTGGTCCTGATCGTCGCGATCCTCTACGGGGCGTTCCGCTCGATGCGGCCCGTCGTCCTCATCCTGCTGAACCTGCCCCTCGCGCTCATGGGCTGCGTCGTCGCGCAGTTCCTGGCGGACTCGCCGGGCGTGTTCCGGAACGCCTTGGGGCTCCTAGGGATCGGCAAGTACGTCCCGCCAGTGGTCTCGATCGCGTCGCTCGTGGGCTTCATCGGCCTCGCCGGCATCGCCTGCCGGAACGGCCTGCTTCTCGTGTCCCATTACTATCATCTGATGGAGAACGAGGGCGCGTCGCAGGAGGAGGCGGTCGTCCGCTCGGCCCGCGAGCGCGTCGTGCCGATCCTCATGACCGCGCTGTGCTCCGGTCTCGCGCTCATCCCGCTCGTCCTCGCGAAGGGCGAGATCGGCAGCGAATTGCAGTACCCGCTCGCCGTGGCGATCCTCGGCGGGCTCGTCAGCAGCACCTTCCTGAACCTGGCCGTGATCCCCGCGGGGCTCTCCCTCTTCGGGGGCGGCCCGCGGCCTTCCACACGCATGGAGAACGAGACATGAGATTCCTCATCCACTTCCTGTTGCTCGGCCTGGCCCTCGCCGCGTGCGGCGGCGAGAAGGAGGCCAAGGTGCCCGGCGGCGCGCCCCAGGCCGGCGACGGCAAGCCGGCCGCCGGCACGGCCCCGGACCACGGCCAGGCCGTGGCGCTCGGCACCGTGACCGCCGCCGGGCACACGTTTGCGATCACGAGGCTCGGCGCGATAGTGCCCGGAAAGGAGGGCGCGTTCGAAGTCACGCTTGCCGGCGAGTCCAAGGGCAATCCGATGACGGACCTGAGCGTCTTCCTATGGGTCGAGACGAAGGAGGGCGAGCAGCTGAGCGCGCCGGCCAAGGGCGATGTCGAGGGCGACCGGTGGCATTTCCATGCCGTGCCGCGGGCGGACGCCGGCGATCCCTTCCGCGCCGTCCTGCGCGTGCGCGCCGGGGGCAAGGACGAGCGCGCGGGGCTGCCGCTGTCCGGGCACGGGCACGAGCACGTGGACAGCCCGCACCACGGCATCGTCGCGGCCTTCCGGGGCGCCGACGGCGCGGCCGCGGGTCACCTCGAGCTCAAGCTCCACGACGACAAGGGCGACCTCGAGCTCTGGCTCGCGAAGGACGTGAAGATCTCGCAGCCGTTCGACCTCCCGATGGACGCGAAGATCAAGGTCGTCTTCATCGACCACAAGAACCGCGAGGCGACCCTCGCCGTCCGCAACAGGGAGAAGAACGAGGACGAGGACGGCACGCCGAACGTCCGGGGCGGCAAGACGAACTACTTCATCTTCCCCGGCGATTCCGGACAGGACGCCTCGTGGCTCAAGGGCAAGGAGTTCCAGTCGATCGTGACCGTCAGCTTCGAGCACGCCGGCAGGAAGTACGTGTCGGAGGAGTTCGCGCTCGTGCCGCACACGCACGAGGGGGAAGAGGCGCATTGAACCGATGCCATGAAGCGAGCCGCCCGCTTCCCGGTCGCCCTGGCGTTGCTCTCCGCCGCTCTGTTCGGGTCCGCTACGCCGGCGAGCAAGTACCTGCTGCACGATCTCTCCCCCTTCGCGCTCGCCGGGCTCCTGTACCTCGGCGCGGCCATCGCGGTCGCGCCGAGGGCGCTCCCGGGCCGGACGTGGCGCCTCGACCGGAGGAACGCCGCCCGTCTGGGTGGTGCGGTCCTGTTCGGTGGCGCGCTCGGCCCCGTCTTCCTGCTGCTGGGGCTTCGTCTCGCGTCCGCGGCGTCGGACTCGATGTGGCTGAACCTCGAGATGGTCGCCACCGCGGTCCTCGGCGCGCTCCTCTTCCGCGACCACTGGGACGGTTCACGTGGCTCGGCGTCGCCGGCGTGGTGCTCGCGGGCGCGATCCTCACCTACGAGGAGGGGACCGCGGGGCCGCGCGCGGGGCTCCTCGTCGCGGCGGCGTGCGTGTGCTGGGGGATCGACAACCACCTGACCGCGTTGATCGAGGGGATCACGCCCACGCAGAGCACGCTCTGCAAGGGCCTCGTGGCGGGATCCGTGAACCTGGCGATCGGGGCCTCGATCGCGCCCTTCGAGGCGGGGATCGCCTTGGTCGGGCTCGCCGTCCTCGTCGGGTGCCTTTCCTACGGGGCCAGCATCGCCCTCTACATCACGGCCGCGCAGCACATGGGGGCGACCCGCGCGCAGATGGTCTTCGCGAGCGCCCCGTTCTTCGGCGTGGCCCTCGCTGCGGCCGTGCTCCGGGAGCCGATCTCCGGCCCGCAGCTCGGGGCCGCGGCCCTCCTGGTCGGCTCCCTCGTGCTGCTGTTCCGCGACCGCCACGCGCACGAGCACGTCCACGAGGCGATGGCGCACGCGCACATGCACCGGCACGACGACGGACATCACAACCACGTCCACCCCGGACTGCCCGCGTCCACGCGCCACTCCCACTGGCACGAGCACGAGCGGATCGTCCACGCGCACCCGCATTGGCCCGACCTGCACCACCGTCACGAACACGACGTCTGATGCGGATCGCGCTGCGTGGGCGCAGCGGTTCGCTCGAGGACGCCCTACGCGCCGGCGCGGGCGCACCAGACGTGCACGCGGCGCACGACTCGCACCCGCACTGCATCCCACCTCGCCTCCGAGAGCCACCGGGCGAGCGGGAGCCCGGAGCGGCGCCCGCGGAACACGAACCTGGAAAGCGCCGTGTCGAAGTCCGCGGCAGGAGCGTGCCTCCGGAGCTCAGGACGCGCCGCGCCTCCTGGAGCACCCGGGCCTTCGCCGCATCGGGGACGTGGTGGAGGGCGAGCGAGCTCACGATGCGATCAAACGAGGAATCGGCGAAGGGGAGACGTTCGCCCGGGGCGACGCAGTGGCTCACGCCGGCGACCGCAGCGCGGGCCCGCCGCGCGGCGAGACGCTGGGCACGCGCATCGGGATCGATGCCGACCACACGGGCGCCTGGCACGCGCGACGCGATGCGGGCGGCGAGCACGCCCGTGCCGCAACCGATGTCGAGGATGCGTTCCCCGGGTGCCGGGGCAAGGTCGTGGACGAGCCCATCGCGGAAGCGGGCGCCGTAGCCGAGCGCGGCGCAGACCGCGTCGTTGAAGGGCGTGAGGAAGTGGAAGCCGGCGGCGGGGACGATGCGGTTTCGCCGCATGCACCGCACAAGATACCCGCGGTCCATTGCGCGCTTTGCTGCCGACGCTCAAGGTGGAGTATGCAGACCTCGTGCGCAGGATCGACCTCGAGGGGGCCGCCATCGCGCAGGTGGCGTCCGGGCGCGCCATGACTCCGAACAACGTCCGGGGCACGCTGCATCTCGCGAGAAGGGCGCTTCGCAGGCAGCTGGAAGTGAGCTGCGGGACCTGCTCGGAGCACGGCTGCCTCGACTGCTCCTGCGGGGTAGCGCCAGCCCGGCGGCGCCGGGTGTAATGGCCGGGTCAGTCGTCCGTCTTCATGAGCGCCGGCCGGGATGGCCGGGACACGGAGGGCCCCATGAGCCACGCCCAAAACCACAAACACGCACACGGGGCGCGTGACGCGACGGAGAAGCCCGGCGGCACGGCCGAGTACACCTGTCCGATGCACCCGGAGGTCATCCGGCACGAGCCCGGCTCATGCCCGATCTGCGGCATGGCGCTTGAGCCCAGGGTGCCGGCAGCGGTGGAGGAGAGCCCGGAGCTCGTCGACATGCGGCGCCGGTTCTGGGTGAGCCTGGCGCTCACGCTCCCGGTGTTCGGCGTCGCGATGGGGGAGATGATCCCCGGCCGGCCGCTCGACGCCCCTCTCCCGGAGCGTGCGCTCGCGTGGCTTCAGCTCGCCCTCTCGGCGCCCGTCGTGCTCTGGGGAGGGCTACCTTTCTTCGAGCGCGGCTGGAGATCCGTCGTCACGCGCAGGCTCAACATGTTCACGTTGATCGCGCTCGGAACGGGCGTCGCGTTCGGCTACAGCGTGGTCGCGGTGGTAGCGCCCGGCCTCGTCCCGGCATCGCTCCGTGCCCACGGCCGCGTCCCGCTCTACTTCGAGGCTGCCGCCGTGATCACGACGCTCGTCCTGCTCGGCCAGGTCCTGGAGCTGCGCGCCCGCAGTCGGACCTCCGCCGCGCTCCGGTCGCTCCTGGACCTCGCGCCCAAGAGCGCGCGCATCGTCCGCGACGACGGAACCGAGGAGGACGTCCCGCTCGGCCATGTGCACTCCGGGGACCGCCTGCGGATCCGCCCGGGCGAGAAGGTCCCCGTGGACGGCGTCGTGCTGGAGGGGTCGAGCGCGATCGACGAGTCCCTCGTGACGGGGGAGCCGATCCCGGTCGCGAAGTCGGCCGGCGACCAGGTCACGGGAGGCACGATCAATGGCACGGGCGGACTCGTCATGCGCGCCGAGCGGGTCGGGGCGGAGACGCTCCTCGCCCAGATCGTACGGGTGGTCGGCGAGGCGCAGCGCAGCCGCGCGCCCATCCAGCGCCTCGCCGACGTGATCTCCTCGTGGTTCGTCCCCGCGGTCGTGCTGATCGCCGCCGCCACGTTCGTCGTCTGGCTCGCGGCGGGCCCGGAGCCCGCGTTCGCCTACGCGCTCGTCAACGCGGTCGCGGTGCTCATCATCGCGTGCCCGTGCGCGCTCGGCCTCGCGACCCCGATGTCGATCATGGTCGCCGCGGGCCGCGGCGCGACGGCGGGCATCCTTGTCCGCGACGCGGAGGCGATCGAGACGCTCGAAAAGGTGGACCTGCTGGTCATCGACAAGACGGGCACGCTCACCGAGGGCAAGCCGAAGGTCGTCGCCGTCGTCCCGTCGCCCGGGTTCGCCGAGGAGGAGATCCTGCGTCTCGCGGCCAGCGTCGAGCGCGCGAGCGAGCACCCCCTCGCGACCGCGATCGTCGCCGGCGCCCGTGAGCGCGACCTCGAGCTTGCGGTCGTGGAAGGGTTCGAGTCGTTCACAGGGAAGGGAATCGAGGGGGGCGTGGGGGGACGTCGCGTCGCCGTCGGCAGGACGGACGCGGTCTCCGACGCGCTCGCGGCCGCCGCCGAGGCGCGCCGCCGCGAGGGCGAGACGGTGGCCTTCGTGACGATCGACGGCGCCGCGGCGGGGTTCATCAGCGTCGCCGACCCCCTGAAGGAGACGGCCGTCCAGGCGATCCGCGCGCTGCGCGACGATGGCGTCCGGGTCGTCATGCTCACGGGCGACAACCGCACCGCGGCCAAAGCCGTGGCCGGGAGGGTCGGGATCGACGAGGTCGAGGCCGGCGTCCTGCCGACGGGGAAGGGCGACGTCGTCGCCCGCCTCCAGGCGGCGGGCCACGTGGTCGCGATGGCCGGCGACGGCGTGAACGACGCACCCGCGCTCGCGCGGGCGGACGTCGGGATCGCGATGGGCACGGGCACCGATGTCGCGATGGAGAGCGCGGGCGTCACGCTCGTGCGCGGCGACCTGCGCGGGATCGTCCGCGCGAGGAATCTCAGCCGCGCCACGATGCGGAACATCCGCCAGAATCTCGCGTTCGCGTTCGTCTACAACGCGCTCGGCATCCCGATCGCCGCGGGCATCCTCTACCCCGCGCTCGGCTGGCTCCTCAGTCCCATGGTCGCGAGCGCGGCGATGGCCCTCAGCTCCGTGTCGGTCATCGGCAACGCACTGCGCCTGCGGCGTGTGGGTCTTTCCCCGTGGACTTCAAACCCGAGGGCAGGCGCGAAAGCCCCCTAACCTGTTGCCGCTCAGGCACTTAGCGATGGGCAGCCCCCCGCTCGACGCGAGATCCTCTTCCCGAGTGGGACGCGCGGGCTCGCGCCGCCGTCGCTTCCGCGCGTATCCTCTTACTGGGATGGCGATGCGCCGGCTTCTCGCACTCCTGCTCACGGCGTGGACCGCGGCCCTGCCCGCGAACGTTCCGGTGATCGTCTGCTTCTGCAGTCACGACGCGGAGAAGCCCTGCCGGCACGGTTCCGGGGAACACGCGCGCAAGCACGAACATCCGCACCCTAGTCCTGCAGGCGGGATCGGCGACGCCGCGCCGGCACCCGAGATGTGCCGGTGCTATGTGCTTCGGTCCTCGCAGGATCTCGTGCGCGTGGGCGCATCCGACGACCTCTCGGCGCGCGAGGCGGTCGCGGAGCCGCCCGCCGCGCCCGTGGAGGTCGAGGCGAGCGCCCGGCTTGCGCCGCCGGAAGTCCCGAGGGCTCTTGGCCCGCCAATCTTCCTGCGCCTCCTCGTGCTCCTCGTCTAGGGCCGTTCCGTGTCACGAGCGAACGCGGGGACCCCTCCGTTCGCCGCCCCTCCTTCGGCGCATCCGCCGAACAACGGAACCGTTCCCATGTCCCGGGGCCCGCTGTGGCCCCCATTCCAGGAGATGACCATGCTCCGCTGCATTCTTCCCGCCGCTCTCCTGCTCTGCGCGCTCGAGTTGCGCGCAGGCGACCCGCCGGGCGCCGATGCGCCCGCGGTCACCGTACCGACGTTCGCCAACGCCAACTGCCCCATCATGGGGAAGAAGGCGTCCCTGAAGCTCTTCGTCGACACGCCGAAGGGCCGCATCTACATGTGCTGCGTCAAGTGCGCGAAGGAGATCCGCAAGGACCCGGACCGCGCCCACGCCGCCGCCTACCCGAAGATCGAGAAGGCCACGAACACCGTCTGCCCCGTGACGGGGGAGGCGATCCCGGAGAAGGACGTGCCGACCGTCGTGCTCCAGGGCTACGAGATCCCCCTCTGCTGCAAGGACTGCGTCGAGGACGCCCGGACGAACTCGCAGATCACGCTCGTCAAGGCCACGAACCCGAAGGTGCGCGACGTCGGCAACATGGTCTGTCCGGTCACGGGCAAGGCCATCGTCCCGAATGCCCTCGCGCTGATCGGCGACGACCTCGTCCGGCTCTCCTCGCCGGAGTGCGTCGAGGCCGTGAAGAAGGACCCGGCCGCGGTGCTCCGCAAGGCGAAGGAGATGGCCGCTGGCGAGGGCGGCACGCGGACGGATCCGCCGGCCGGCGGGAAGTGACGCCGTGGCGAAGCTCGGCGCGGCGCTGGTGCTCTGCGCGGGCTGCGGCAGCGCGCGACCCCTCTCCGAGGCGCCGCCCCCGCCCGTGGCGCGCGCGGCGGATGCCTCCGTACCCCGGGTGGAGATTCGCCGTGAGGACGGCATCACCTTGGAGGAGGCCATCCGACTGGCCATGGAGCAGAATCCGCGGCTGCTCGCTGTGCGTGGGGCCGTGCTGCTGGCCGAAGCGCAGCGCTTGACGGCCTCGCAGTGGCCGTTCAACCCGGCCCTCACGGTGGAAGGCGACCGGGCCCTCCCCTGGAGCGAGCAGGGGGACAACAGCTTGGGGCTGGGCGTGTCGCAGGAGTTCGAGGTCGGCGGGCAGCGCCGGCGCAGATCGGCCGTGGCGGCGGCGAACGTCGAGCGCGTTCAGGCGTCCGTCGCTGACGAGGAGCGCCTCCTCAAGGCGGAGGTCGCCAACGCCTTCTACGAGGTCCTCGCGCTCGAGGGGCAGAGGACGCTGGCCTTGGAGAACGTGGAGATCGCGGGGAAGCTGCTGGCCGCCGCGGCAGCACGGTTCGAGGCGAAGCAGATCGCCGAGGTGGATTTGAACCTCGTGAGGCTGCAAACCGATCAGGCACGCAACGAGAGCGCGCGGACCGACGCGCGCGCGCGGACGGCGCGGCTCAGGTTGGCGGCACTGATGGGGGAGCCCGCCGGCGCCGAGCTCGTCTTCAAAGGCACGCTCGGGGTCGCGCCTCTTGAGATCGAGCCCGACCAGGCGGTCCGCTTGGCGATCGGGCATCGTCCCGACGTCGCGGCAAGACGCCACGCCGTGCGCGAGGCCGAGCGTGGGATCGAGCTCGAGGAGTCGCTCGTGACGCCCAACCCGGAGCTGGGTGTTTTCTTCGGCGACGAGTTCACGAGTATCGGTGGCCTCTCCGAACGCGATTGGCTGCTCGGCTTCGAGATCCGGCTCCGCCTGCCGGTCTTCAACCGGCGCAAGGGGGAGATCGCGCAGGCGCGCGCCCGGATGGGAATCGCTGCGGCGGAGCTCGCGGAACTGGAGCGGCAGGTGGAGCGCGAGGTCGAGGTCGCGCTCGAGAAGCTCCGCATCGCCCGCGACACCGTCCGGCTCTACGAGGAACAGCTCAACCCGCTCTCCCGGAGGAACCTCGGCGAGTTCGAGACCGCCTATCGTGCGGGCGAGGTGGGCACGCTGGAGGTGCTCCGCGCCCAGGAGGACCGCAACCGCGTGGCCCGGGGATACCAGGAGGCGCTGCTCGAGTACAGCGCCGCGCGGATCGAGATCGAGTCAGCTCTCGGCGGGGAGGTGCCGAAATGACGCACGGAAGAGAAGTTGTCGGACCGGTTTCGCTTCGGCCCCCGCTCCCTGGGTCGCGGATCGCGATCCTGCCCGCGCTGGCGATGCTTGCCGTGCTCCTTCCGGCGCACGAGGGGCACAAGGCGCTTGCGGCCAAGGGGGTGAGGGTCGATGCCAAGGGGCTCCTCCGCATCGACCCGCAGGCGGCGAAGGCGATCGGCCTCGCGAACGGGACGGTGGACTTCGGGATGATCGAGGAGACGTCGCTCCTGAGTGCCCACCTCGTGCTCCCGTGGAACCGGCGCTCCTACGCGAGCTCGCAGGCCGCGGGCGTGGTCACCAAGGTGCTCGTCCGCCTGGGACAGAATGTGGCCGCGGGCGAGACGCTCGCCCTCGTCCAGAGCCTGCCTGTGGAGACGTTGCGGCTGGAGCTGAGGCAGGCCGAGCTCGAGGAGGCGCTGGCGGAGAAGAACCTGGAGCGTGCTCGCAGCCTCGGCGAGGGCATCGTCCCGGGCCGGGAGACGCTGGACCTCGAGGCGGAGCGCGAGGACCGCGGATACGTCGTGGCGACGCTGCGGAGCAAGCTGCGGGCCATCGGCGCCGGGGCGGAAGGGGCGATCCCGGTGAAGGCGCCGATGGACGGGACGATCGTGCACCAGGACGTGGTGGTGGGCCACCGCGTCGAGCCCACCGAGCACCTCTTCGAGCTGCAGGACCTGCGCGAGATCTGGGCGGAGTGCGACGTCCCCGAGAACCTCGTGGCCCGGATCGCGACGGGGCAGGCGGCGCGCGTCAGGGCCTTCGCGCTGCCCGGTCGATCCTTCGCCGGCACCGTGGGATTCCGGGCGCTCTCGATGGACGCGGGGGAGAGCGCGCGACGCGTCTACGTGCCGCTGGAGAATGCGGACGGGGCGCTCCTGCCGGGCATGTTCGCGACCGCGGAGGTCGTGACGCGACGCGTCGAGGACGCGATCGTCGCGCCCGCGGCTGCGATCGTGACCGACGGCGCCGAGCGTTACGCCTTCGTGCGGGAAGAGGAGAGCGCCTACCGCAGGAAGAACCTGGTGCTCGGCAGCGCGACTGCGGGCGACTTGGTGGAGGTGCGGGAAGGCCTCTACCCCGGCGACGCCGTCGTCACCACCGGCAACCACCAGCTCTCCGCGCTCTTCGTGCAAGGCACCTTGGGCCTGAGCGACGAGGCGAAGCGGGGGATCGCGTTCGCAACGAAGGAGGTCGACTACCGGGCGCTCGGCGGGGTCGCGCGCGTCAACGGACGTGTGGTCGCGCCGCCGGAGCGCACCGCCGTGGCGACTCCCAGGATCGAGGGCAAGATCGAGAAGATCCATGTCGCGCCGGGCCGGGCCGTGCAGCCGGGCGAGCCGCTCGCCGCCATCCAGAGCCTGGACCTGCAGAACGACCTCCTGGACCTCATCCGCTTGGACCGCAGGCGCGTACTGCTCGGGAGGCAGCTCGGCTACGTGCGAGCCCTCGCCGAGAAGGGCGTGCCGCCCCGCAAGGAGCTCCTCCGGCTCGAGAACGAGATGCTGGAGCTCGACGCGCGCTTCTCGGCCCTGCGCCGGACACTGCTCCTGACGGGGCTTGACGAGGACGCCGTCACGAAGGCGCTGGAGACCCGCGAGGCGCCCTCGCACGTCACCGTGAGGTCTCCCATCGCGGGGCAAGTAGCCTCGATCCGGGTGGTCCTGGGCCAGGTCGTACATCCCGGCGAGGCCCTGTTCGACATCGCCGACCCCTCCGAGGTCTGGATCGAGGGAGCGTTCTTCGAGAGCGACCTGGCGGGCCTCCTGGACGGCCCGCTCTCCAAGCCGACGACGGTGCGGACGGTCGCGTACGGCGATCGGGAGTGGCGCGGCGCGATCGGGTTCGTCAGCCCCTCGGTTCAGGGCTCGGGCAGGGCGCTGGCGGGCTGGGTCGTGCTGGACAACCGTGACGGCGCTCTCCTCCCCGGAATGCACGCGACCCTGCTGACCGCGGAGGCGGCACCCGGGGAGAAGCTCCTCGCGGTTCCGCTGCGGTCCATCTACCCGAGCGGGGCGAGGCGCTACGTGTTCGTGGAAGGGAAGAACGCGTTCCGCCGCGTAGAGATCGAGATCGGTCGCAGGGACGCGGACTACGGCGAGGTGCTGCGGGGCCTGTCCGCCGGCGACCGCGTCGTGTTCTCCGGGGTCAACGAATTGAACAACGCCTACTCCGCGGTGAGGTGATCGCGGGATGCTCAACAGGGTCATCGCGTTCTCCCTGAGGAACAGGGCGACGATCGCGGCCGCGGGCCTCGTGGTGATGCTCTACGGAGGCTACCTGGTCTCGCGTCTGCGGGTCGACGTCCTGCCCGACCTCAACCGCCCCACGGTCACGATCATGACCGAGGCGCCGGGCCTCGCGCCGGAGGAAGTGGAGGTGCTGGTCACGTTCCCGATCGAGTCGCTCCTGAACGGCGCGACGGACGTCCGGCGGGTGCGCTCCGCGAGCGGGATCGGCCTCTCCATCGTCTGGATCGAGTTCGACTGGGGCACGAGCATCCTCCAGGACCGGCAGATCGTCTCCGAGCGCCTCACACTGGCGCGGGAGCGGCTGCCGGAGGGCGTCGAGCCCGTCATGACGCCCATCTCGTCGATCATGGGCGAGATCCTGCTCACGGGGCTCTCCAGCAGGGACGGCACGACGACGCCCCTTGACATCCGCACCTTGGCCGACTGGGTCATCCGACCGCGGCTCCTCTCCATCTCCGGGATCTCGCAGGTCTCCGTCATGGGCGGCGGCGAGAAGCAGTACCAGGTCGTCACCGATCCCCAGCGCCTGCGCCAGTATGACGTGACGATCGAGGAGCTGGTGGAGGCGGTCAAGTCGAGCAACCTGAACGCCGGGGGCGGGTTCCTGCTCCAGGACCGGAAGGAGAGCCTGATCCGCATCCTCGGGCGTGCGGAGTCGTTGGAACAGGTCGGCGATGCCGTCGTGAAGCCTGCCGATCCGTTCCCGGTCCTGGTGAAACACGTTGCGGACGTCCGCTTCGGCGTCCCGGTGCAGCGGGGGGACGGGGGCGTCAACGGCTTTCCGGCCGTCATCCTCGCGATCCAGAAGCAACCCGGGGCGGACACGCTCCTGCTCACCGCGCAGGTGGACGCGGCGCTCGAGAACATGAAGACGCTCCTTCCTGACGACGTCGTGGTCCAGAACCGGATCTTCCGCCAGGAGGAGTTCATCCGAGCCGGGATCGCCAACGTCGTCGAGGCGCTCCGGGATGGCGCGGTGCTCGTCGTCATCGTCCTCTTCCTGTTCCTCTGGAACTTCCGCACCTCGCTGATCAACCTCACGGCGATCCCCCTCTCGATGATCCTGACGGGGCTCGTCTTCGACTGGTTCGGGATGACCGTCAACACGATGACCCTCGGCGGACTGGCGGTCGCGATCGGCGAGCTCGTGGACGACTCGATCGTCGATGTCGAGAACATCCTGCGGAGGCTGCGCGAGAACCGGGCGCTGCCCGAGCCGCGTCCCTTCCTGGCCGTGGTCTTCGAGGCCTCGTCCGAGATCCGGGGATCCATCGTCTACGCGACGCTCATCGTCGCCGTGGTGGTGATGCCGCTCCTCAACCTCGGAGGCATCGAGGGAAGGATGTTCGCGCCGGTCGCGGTCTCCTACATCGCCGCGCTCGGCGCCTCCCTTCTCGTGTCGCTGACCCTGACGCCGGTCCTGGCCTCGTATCTCCTGCCGAGGTCGCGCGTGACCGCCCGCGCGAAGGACTCGTTCCTCCTCGCGGCGCTGAAGCGGATCGACGCGGTCCCCGTGCGCCTCGCGCTCCGGCACCCCTACTGCGTGATGATCGCGGCTGCGGGCCTCGTGAGCCTCGCCGTCGTGACCTATGTCGGGCTCGGCGGCGAGTTCCTTCCGCCCTTCAACGAGGGGACGTTCACGATCAACGTGGTGAGCGCCCCGGGCACGTCGCTGCGGGAGTCCAACCGGATCGGCACGCTCACGGAGGGGATGCTCCACGAGATCCCCGAGGTGGAGTCCACGGCGCGCAGGACGGGGCGGGCCGAGCTGGACGAGCACGCGGAGAACGTCAACTACTCCGAGATCGACGTCCGTCTCCGGGAGAGCGGGCGCACGCGGGACGCGGTCATGAGCGACATCCGCGACCGACTCGCCTACATCCCGGGCGTGCTCGTCAACGTCGGCCAGCCGATCTCGCACCGGATCGACCATCTGCTCTCGGGCGTGCGCGCCCAGGTCGCGGTGAAGATCTTCGGTCCCGACCTCCCGACACTCCGTTCCGAGGCGCAGGAGATGTTCGATCTCATGGGATCGGTGAAGGGGATCGTCGACCTGCAGATCGAGCAGCAGGTGGACGTCCCGCAGGTGAGGATCCGGCTCAAGCCGGAGGAGATCCAGCGCTACGGCCTGAACAAGAAGGAGGTGGCGGAGTCCCTCGAGGCCGCGCTCAGGGGCCGCGTGGTGTCGGAGGTGCTCGAGGAACAGCGCGTCTTCGACATGGTCGTGTGGTTCGACGAGGCGTCGCGGAACGACCCGGCGGCCATCGGCCGTGCCCTCGTCGCGACGCCGTCCGGCGCCCGCCTCCCCCTCTCGACCTTCGCGGAGGTCGAGCGGACGGCCGGCCCCAACACGATCAACCGGGAGAACGTGACACGGCGCATCGTGGTGCAGTGCAACGTGCAGGGACGCGACCTCGCGAGCGTCATCGAGGAGATTCGCGAGCTCGAGCCGAAGCTGCAGCTTCCGCAGGGGTATATCGTCCAGTACGGCGGCCAGTTCGAGGCGCAGCAGGAGGCGATGAAGCGCATCTACATCCTGAGCATCTTCGCGCTGGTCGCGGTCTTCGCCTTGCTGGTGAAGGCGCTGGGCTCGTGGCGCCCCGCGCTCCAGTGCATGGTGAACCTGCCGCTGGCGTTCGTCGGCGGCGTGTTGGCCGTCCACCTATACGGCGAGCGGACCCTCTCGGTCGCGTCCCTCATCGGGTTCCTGACGCTCACGGGCATCGTGATGCGGAACGGCATCATGATGATCTCGCACTACATCCACCTCATGCGCTACGAGGGGGAGAAGTTCGACGAAAAGATGATCCTCCGCGGGACGCTCGAGCGGCTGGCCCCGGTGCTCATGACGGCGGTGACGACCGTGCTCGGACTCATCCCGCTTGCCTTGGGCAAGGGGGAGACGGGCAAAGAGCTCCTGCACCCCCTCGCCATCGTGGTCATCGGGGGCCTCGTCTCGAGCACGTTGCTGGATCAGCTCGTGACGCCGGCCCTGTTCTTCAAGTTCGGGCGCAAGGTCTACGAACACCGCTTCGATCGGCAGGACGAGGAGACGGGCGAGCACGCGGTGCCCCCCGACCTCGCCGCCTACGCGAGGCGATTGGAGGCAAGACGGTGAAAGGAGGAAGGATGCGTGGATTGGTGATGGCCGTCACGCTCGGATTGGTGATCGGCGGCTGCGGGAAGGATGAGCACGGGAACCACGGCCACGGGGGGAGCGGGAGCGTGCACGTTCCCGAGCGCTACGCCGAGGCGGTGAAGGCGTGCGAGGCGCTGTCCGCGAAGATCGACTCGCTCATCGCCTCGGGCAAGCTCGCGGACGTGCATGGGGCCGCAGACGGCATCCGCCAGATCGCGGAGAAGCTCCCGGCGATCGCCCGGAAGGAGTTGCCGGAGCAGGGGCAGAAAGAGGTCGACGCGAAGGCCCGCGCCTTGGCCGCGCTCTTCACGGAGATCGACGAGGCCGCGGACGCGGGAATGAAGCAAGACACGATCAAGGTGCACGGGAAGATGAAGGAACTCATCGCGGCGCTTCGGGCGCACGCGAAGTAACACGAATACGAGGAGAACACACATGAGAACCGTACTAGCGATCCTGCTGGTCCTCCCGGCCTTCGCCGCGTTGGCGATCGCCGAAGAGGAAGGGAAAGGCGCCGCGGCGGGCGAGATCCGGATCTACCTCGTCGACAAGGCGGGAAAGATCGTGGACGCCAAGGACGTCACGGTCACGCTCAGCATCGAGCCGGAAGGGGGCGCCAAGCGGATCCTCAAGACCCATCGCGTCTCCCCCGCGGGCGGGCACAAGGCCGGCCTCGGGCACGGCGGGGACGTGCAGGCGTCTGAGAACTACCAGGTCGAGATGGTGGTGGTCAAGGCGCACGAGGAGGAGGGCGAGGGAGAGGAGGGCGAGGAGGAGGGCGGGGAGCACCACGAGGCGGAGGAGGGCGGCGACGCCACCCCGTACTTCGCGGCGGAGACCAGCCTCACCTGCTGGTGGTGCGGGATGACCGGCGACCCCATGCTGGACAAGCCGGGCAAGTGCCCGAAGTGCTCGATGGACACGAAGCCCGTCGATCTGAGGTTCTCCGCGGTCGTGATCGTCAAGATCGGCGCGGAGACCTTCAACGTGAAGGGGTTCGTCTACCCCGCCGCCACCCCGCCGACGTACGGCGAGGCGGTCGCCCGGATCGAGGAACACGTGAAGACGATCCAGGGGCTCGTCGACGCGGGCAAGCTCGCGAGCGTCCATCTTGTCGCCGAGAAGATCTCCGCCATCTGCGAGAAGCTCCCCGGCATGGCCCCGAAGGACGGCGCGACCGAGATCGCATCGGCCTGCAAGACGATGCGGTCCCTCTTCGACGAGATCGACAAGGCGGCGGACGCCGGCAAGAAACCGGAAACGGTCCAGGCCCTGGGCAAGTACAGGGCCCAGCTGGAGATCCTGAAGCGGCATGTCCACGGCGATACCAAACACTAGCCAGGGCCCCGATCGAACAGGACGCGAACCCCCGCGGGCGCCTCGGCCCTCCGGGGCGCGCGGCGGGGCCCGTCGCCGGCAGCGGGTGAGGTCACCCGGCGGGCTGATAGTCTGTGTGATCGGCGCGTGAGGCGCCCCGTCGGTGTAGTGCAGGCCGAGCAGGCGCGGCGTCGGGTCGCGGTGGCGCGCGGATCCTGCGAGCTGCGGTGCTCCCGGTTGCCCGCTCGGGCCCGAGCCGATGCGATGGGCGCGGCCGAGCCGCGACGGAAGGCGGGGGAGCCCGCACGAGGAAGGAGACGATCACGGTGACCACAGCGAACACGCAGACGACCACGGTCAGCGCGAGGGCCGGGCATTTCGCGCTGGCGAGGCAATGGCGGGGCGTGGCGGGCCGGGTTCCCCGGCACATCGCCGCGCTGGCGCTGCTCCTCTCCTCTTGTTCCGCCCTGCCCCCGATGCCCCCTCCGCCTCCCGCCCATCCGGCGTCGCCGGATGCGGAGGAGGCGCCCGCGCCTCCCCCGTCGGACACGCTCCCGCCGCCGAAGCCGCACCACGGGGGGGAGCGATGAGGGTGGCCCTCCTCTTCGCGGTGCTCGCGGCCGCGTGCACCTCCACGGCGCGGATCGAGCGGGAGACCGGCGCGGACGTCGACGCGGTGCGCGCCGAGGCCGCGGCGCGCGTCGGGGAGGAGCCGCCGCCGCGGGCGGACGCGCCCGACGACGGCTCCATCGACGCTGCGGTTCGCGAGCTCGCCGCGGGCGAGCTGGACGAGGCGGCCGCCGTGAAGATCGCGCTCCTGAACAACCGCGTCGTGCGCGAGCGCTACGAGAGGCTCGGCATCGCGCGCGCGGAGCTCGTGCAGGCGGGGCTCCTCAAGAACCCCGTCTTCGCCGACAACGCGAAGTTCTTCGACGGCGGGACAGAGATCGAGCTCGCGCTCGCCGGATCCTTCCTCGACCTCTTCTACCGGCCGCTGCGCAGGCGGATCGCCGAGGCCGAGCTCGCGAGCGCGAAGGCGGAGGTCGCGCGCGACCTCGTCGCGCTCGCGTTCGACGTCCGGCGCGCCCTTGTGGACGTGCGCGCGGCCGAGCGCCTCGTCGCGGCCCGCCGCACGTCGCTCGCCGCCGCCGTCGCCTCCCACGACCTCATGAAGAGCCTCCACGAGGCGGGCAACGTCATCGACCCGCGGCTCACGGCGGAGGCGCTCGGCGAGGCGCGCGCGCGCCTCGACCTCGCGGCGGCGGTGGCGGCCGTGACCGAGGCGCGCGAGCCCCTGCAGGTGCTGCTCGGCCTTTGGGGGAGCGCGACGGCCTGGCGCGTCAAGGGCGACCTGCCCGACGCGGTCGGGGACGGGCTCGACGTCGAGCACGTCGAGAAAGGCGCGATCGGGGCGAGCCTCGACCTCCGCGCCAACCGGAGCCACATCGAGGCCGCCGCGCAGGCCGCGGGGCTCGCGAAGTGGGAGGGCGTCTTCCCGGCGCTCGAGCTCGGGATCGCCACGAAGCAGGAGAGCCCCGATGGCTCGTGGGGGCTCGGCCCGGACCTATCGGCCGTGATCCCGCTCTTCGACCAGGGGCAGGCGCGGCGCGCGAAGGAGGTCGCGGTCCTCCGCGAGCGGATGGCCCGGCACGTCTCCCTCGCCGTGGAGATCCGCTCGGCCGCCCGCACGTACCGGGATCGCTACGGTTCGCTGCGCGAGCGCGCCCGCTACCTGCGGGAGACGTACGTGCCGCTCCGCACGAAGCTGCTCAGAGAGACGCTCGCGAACTACAACGCGATGCAGGTGGGCGCGTTCGAGGTGCTGCTCGCGAAGCAGCAGGAGCTCGACGCCCAGCGCGAGTACGTGGAGACGCTCCGCCTCGCGTGGAACGCCCGGCTCGACCTCGAGGAGATCCTCGCCGGGAGCTTCCGCGCGCCGCGCGCGATGGGCGAGCCCATGGCCGCCCCGTCCGGGCACGAGAGCCCGGGGAAAGGACACTGAGATGGCCACCCGACGCGAGTTCCTCGAACGGGGCGCGCTCGCCGCCGCCTTCGTCGGCCTCGCGGCCGCGCGTTCGGCCGCGGAGGACCCTCCCCCGGCCCCCTCCCCTTCCAGCGGCCACCGGCCTGTCGTCACGCCGGACGGCGCGACGCTGCCCTTCCGCGTCGTGGACGGCGTCAAGGTCTTCCACCTGATCGCCGAGCCGGTGAAGCACGAGTTCGCGCCCGGGCTCGTCGCCGAGTGCTGGGGCTACAACGGGCGCGTCCACGGGCCCACGATCGAAGGGGTCGAAGGGGACCGCGTGCGAATCTACGTCACGAACAAGCTCCCCGACCCGACGAGCGTCCACTGGCATGGGCTGCCGGTGCCGAGCGGGATGGACGGCGTCGGCGGCCTCTCGCAGCGCACGATCGAGTCGGGGGAGACGTTCCGGTACGAGTTCACGTTCACCCGGCCGGGGACGTTCATGTACCACTCGCACCACGACGAGATGACGCAGATGGCGATGGGGCTCATGGGAATGCTCGTCGTGCACCCCCGCGCGCCGACGCGGCCCCCGCCCGACCGCGACTATGCCTACATGCTGAGCGAGTGGTCCGTGCCCGTCGGAGCTGCTCGCCCCGATCCCAACGAGATGACCGACTTCAACGTGCTCACGATGAACGCGAAGGCGTTCCCGGGGACCACGCCCATCGTGGCCAAGCTCGGCGAGCGGGTGCGGATCCGCTTCGGGAACCTGAGCGCGATGGACCACCACCCGATGCACCTGCACGGGATGTCGTTCCGGATCGTCGAGACCGACGGCGGCATGATCCCCGAGGCGGGGCGGTGGCCGGAGACGACGGTGCTCGTGCCGGTGGGGAGCACGCGGACGATCGAATTCGTCGCGGACAACCCGGGCGACTGGGCGCTCCACTGCCACATGACCCATCACGTCATGAACCAGATGGGGCACGGGATCCCGAACCTCGTGGGCGTGGACCCGAGCGTCTTCGACGAGCGTCTCGGCGAGCTCGTTCCCGAGCTGCTCCAGGAGGGGCAGGCGGGGATGCACGGCGAGGAGGCGCACGTCCCTGGGAACAGCATCCCGATGCTCGGGGGGCCGGGGCCCTTCGGCTACATCACGATGGGAGGCATGCTCACGGTCCTCAAGGTGCGGGAGAGGGACCCGGACGCCGCCGGCTGGTACGAGAACCCGCCCGGGACGCTCGCGCAGCCGGCGACCGGGGACCAGATGCGAGCGGACGGGATCGCCGG
>Ga0187892_10004222_pt1 | contig 24483 bp, 24 predicted proteins | sample MA1701073metaG_FD_139345 | JGI IMG/M metagenome (GOLD analysis project Ga0187892, IMG submission 139345) | Bio-ooze microbial communities from a basaltic lava cave in the Kipuka Kanohina Cave System on the Island of Hawaii, USA - MA170107-3 metaG ... | reverse complement strand
GTCTTCCAGTGGCTTGTTCCGGCAGCTTCCGTGATTCACAGATCGTCCGGTCGCAAGCCGGTGCGCTTCCCGATCCGGGCCAGCATGCGCGGGCCGATCTCTTCGTCGTCGTGGAAGGCGAACACGAAGCCCGCCCCACCCGCACGGGATAACGTTCGATGGGACCCGACAGACGCTTCACCGCCCAGCCGAGCCGCAGGAGGGCCGCCAGTACCCGGCGCGGGTGCTGGGCCAAGCGCTCACGCCGCGTTGAACGAGATGCTCAAGAGCTCGGGGCTGGCCTCACCGTGTTCGAGCCGCTCGGCGATGACACGCAGCGCCAGCGCCTGAACTCGTGCGAGCGCAAGGTCCGCTGTCTCTCCGTACGCCAGGACCCCGGGGAGTTCGATCACCTCGGCCAGCCAACGGCCGTCCTCCTCGCGCTCGAGCTCCACCTTGAACGTGATCAAGCCGCCTGCCCTCCAGACCACGAGTATACGACGCGCCCGTGGTCCTCGTGCCAGACCAGCGCATCCGCCCAACGTTTACCAGCCGCGAACGAGCAACGCGAGCAAGCGGACTGGCGAGGGGTGAAGTTGGATGCTGTTGCCGTGAGCGTGGAACGAACTCGGTGGCGTGGCGTTGGGGCGCACGCTCTCGCCGCCTTCTCCAGAGGTCAGTTTGGCCGGGTGGATGCGAAACGAGGCCGGTGCCCGACCCCGGGACGAGACGCCCCTCAGACCACGCCGTCGCGGCGGAGCTGGGCGATGTCGAGGTCGGCCAGGCCGAGCCAGTCGGTCAGGATGCCGTCGGTGTGCTCGCCGAGGACGGGGGGCGGGAGCTCGATGCCGCCGGGGGTCTCCGACAGCTTGATGGGGACGCCGGTCACACGGATGGGCCCGGCCTTGGGGTGGTCGAGGGGGACGACCATCTCGCGCGCCCGGGTCTGCGGGTGCTCGCAGACCTCCTGCACCGACTGGATGCGGCCGGCCGGGATGCCGTGGGCCCGCAGGCCGGCCAGCCACTCCCCGGTGGTGCGCTGGCGCATCATCGGCTCCAGCATCGCCCGCAGCGCGGCGGCGTTCTCCACGCGGTCCCGGTTGGTGCGGAAGCGCGGATCGTCCATCAGGCGCTCGAGGCCGGCCATCTGGCAGAACTCGCGCCAGAGCGAGTCGTTGCCACAGGCGACGTTGAGGAAGCCGTCCTGGCAGCGGAAGGTCTCGTACGGCACGATGGTCGGGTGCCGGTTGCCCGTCCGCGTCGGGCTCTGGCCGGTGGCGAAGTAGATCCCGGCCTGGTAGGTCAGGAGCGCCACCTGGCAGTCCAGCATGCCGATGTCGATCTTCTGGCCGCGGCCGTCCCGCCCGCGCGTCAGCAGGGCCAGGAGGATCCCCTGGAAGGCCATCATCCCGGCCACGATGTCGCCCTGCGAGGCCCCGACCTTGTAGGGCGGCCCGTCGGGGTCGCCGGTCAGGCTGGCCACGCCCCCCTCGCCCTGGATGATGAGGTCGTAGCCGGGCAGGCTCGCGTCGGGGCCGGTGTGGCCGTAGCCGGAGATCGAGCAGAAGACGAGCCGCGGGTTGATCGCGCGCGTGGCCTCGTACCCGAGCCCGAAGGCCTCCATCTGGCCGGGGCGGAAGTTCTCGACCAGCACATCTGCCCGCGCTGCCAGCTCGCGCAGGATGGCGAGGCCCCGCGCGTGCTTGAGATCCAGCGTGAGGCTCCGCTTGCTCCGGTTCACGCTCATGAAGTAGGCGCTCTCGCCGTTGACGAACGGGGGGCCGAAGCCCCGCGTGTCGTCGCCCGCCCCCGGCCGCTCCACCTTGACGACGTCGGCTCCCATGTCGCCGAGCAGCATGGTGCAGTAGGGGCCGGCCAGGACGCGCGTGAGGTCCAGGACCTTGAGGCCGTCGAGCGGCTTGGGCATCGGGGATCTCCTGGCGGTCCCGCCGGTCACTGCGTGAAGCGGGTGCCGGCGCGGCCCTGGGTGGCCTCCGCCACCTGGTCGAGGGAGGTGATGATGGCGGTGCGGCCGCCCGCCTCCAGGAATTGCACGGCCGCCGCCACCTTGGGGCCCATGCTGCCCGGCGGGAACTCGCCGGCGGCCAGGAGCCGGCGCGCCTCGTCGATCGACACCGTGTCGAGGAAGCGCGGCGTCGCGGTGCCGAAGCCGACGGCGACGCGGTCGACCCCGGTCAGGAACAGGACGACCTCGGCGCCGAGGTCGCTGGCCAGCACGGCGGTGGCCAGGTCCTTCTCGATGACCGCCTCGACGCCGCGCAGGCCGTCCTCGGTGGCCACCACCGGCACGCCCCCGCCGCCGGCCGCGATCGGGGTGATGCCGAGCCCGCACAGCTCGGCGATGAGCGGCGCCTCGCAGACCCGCCGCGGGGTGGGGGAGGGGACGACCCGCCGCCAGCCCCGCCCGCTGTCCTCCACCACGCTCCAGTGGTGGTCGCGGGCGAGCCGGGCCGCCTCGGCCTTCCCGTAGAAGGAGCCGATGGGCTTGGTCGGGCGGCCGAACGCCGGGTCGTCGGGCTCCACCTCCACCTGGGTGACGACCGTCACGACCCGCGGCGGCAGGCCGCCGGCGCGGAGGAGGTTGCCGAAGACCTGCTGGATGGCGTAGCCGAGGCTCCCCTCGGTCTCCGCCACGCAGAGGTCGAGCGTGAGCGCCGGCATGATGGGCCGCGAGATCTCCATGCGCAGGAGCTCCTCGCCGACCTGGGGCCCGTTGCCATGGGTGATGACGAGCCGGTGCCCGGCCGCCACCAGGTCCACCAGCGGGGGGAGCGCCCTGGCGAGGAGCTCGAACCACTCGCTCGGGGTCCCCACGCCTTCGTCCGTGCGGAGCGCGTTGCCGCCGATGGCCGCGACCACCAGCCCCATCGCGGGGCGCTTCCGGGGTGCGGCGGGCCTAGGCGTCGTCGTCATCGTCGTCGAGGGCGTCGAGCCAGTCCGCCACGGCGGGATCGCCGGCGGGCGGCCGCCAGTCCACGTGCACCACGGCCACGCCCTCGGCGGCGAGGTCCAGGGCGAAGGCCTCGAGGCCGAGGTTGACGACGCGCAGCGGGGCCTCCGGCAGCCCGGCGCGGCGGCTCACGCGGCCTCCAGGAGGCGGCGGGCGAGGGAGGGATCGAGGCAAAGGGCCGCGTAGCGCGCGGCCTGGGCGCTGGACGGCAGCACCTCGACGCCGGCCCCCTCGAGGGCGGCGACCTGCCCGGCGTAGCCCTGGGGATCGCCGGCGGTGCCGATCACGGAGGCGACGACGGCCAGGCGCCGGCCGTCCCGGCGGGCGGCGGCCAGCGCCGCCCGCGCGCCCTCGGCCAGCGCCCCCGCCGGGTCGGGGTGGGCCCCCCGGCCGAGCACGACGTCGGCGAGGACCACGCCTACCGATGGGTCGTCGCCGGCCGCGGCCAGGCGGTCGGCGCGGAGGCTCGGATCCAGCATCGGGTGCAGGCGCCCGACGGTGAACTCGTCGGCGCCGAGGTCGAGGATCTCGTGGCGGGCCCCGCGGGGGTCGGCGTCGCCTCCGAGCCCGACGGGGCCGACCAGGGGCTCCAGGAGGGCGCGGGCCTCGGTGGCCAGCGTCCCGCCCGCGAACAGGCCGAGCAGCCGCCCGCCGCCGGGCTCCGGGCGGCCCCGCCAGCGCGCCAGACGCGCCGTGGCGTCGGGGACGTCGGCGAGGCTAGCCGGATGCCACGGCCGTCCGTGGCGGAGGGCGGCGGCGCAGGCGGCGGCATCGTCCAGGGTCTGCACGCGGTGCCCCGGCCGGGACGCCCCCGGCGCGCCGATGCCCCACACCACCACCGGCTTGTCGATCGCCTCGATGGCGCGCGCCAGCTCGGGCAGGACGCTCGCCGCCGGCGGCTTGGAGAGCAGCACGATGACCTCGGTGTCGGCGTCGGCGGCCAGCGCCTCGAGCGCGGCGCGCGTCATCACGCCGCCCACCTCGGCCGAGAGATCGCGCCCCCCGACGCCCACGCCGTGGGAGACGCCCTCGCCGAGGGCGGCGAGCCGCGCGGCCACCGCCTGGAGCCCGGTGCCGGAGGCGGCCACGCAGCCGACCCGTCCCCGCGGCACGACGTTGGCGAAGCCGAGCCCGGTGCCGTGCAGGTACGCGGTGCCGCAGTCGGGGCCCATGCACAGGAGGCCGCGCTCGACGGCCAGCCGCTTCAGGCGCACCTCGTCCTCGAGGGGGACGTTGTCGCTGAACAGGAACACGCTCAGCCCCCGGCGCAGCGCCCGGCGGGCCTCGCGGGCGGCGGCGTAGCCGGGCAGCGAGATGCAGGCCAGGTTCGCCCCACCGAGCTGGCGCACGGCGGAGTCGAGGGTGCGCGGCCGGACGGCCGTCTCTCCGCCCGCGGTGGCGACCGTGGCCCGGAGGAGGTCGTCCAGCCCGGCCAGCAGCGCCTCGGCCGCCGCGGCGCTCTCGGCGTCCACGGCGACGATCAGGTCCCCGGGGCCGGCCGCGACGTCGGCCGTGCCGAGGCCGGCCTCCGCGAGGAGCTGCCGGTTGGCCGGCGTCCCCATGAGGGCGGCGGCCTGACGGACGCCCGGCGCGGCGCGGAGCTGAGTCGCCAGGCGCATCAGCGCCATGGAGTCGGCATAGTGCGAGCGCTTGACGACGGCCCGGATCGGCATCCGCGATCTCCCCCTCGGCGATACACGCCGGCGATGCGCGCGCGTCGCGGCCCGCGCGGCGCGGGACCGGATCGGCGAGCCCGCGCACTTTGTGCTTGACACGGCTCCCCTTGCCCCGTCATATACGACGACCAGGAATTCTCATTCAACAAAAATCGTATTCTCTGTATGTGAGAACGACTTCGGTGAGCGAGGACGTGGTGGTGCGGGGCGGGGACGTGGTGCTGGCCTCGGGGGTGCGGCCGCGCGCGGACCTCGTCATCCGCGACGGACGCATCGCCGCCATCGGCGACACGGGGGCGGCGGGACCGGCCGGCGCCCGGGTCATCGACGCGCGGGGGCGGGTGGTGCTGCCGGGCGTCGTCGATCCCCATGTGCACGTGGACACGCCGGGGCCGGCCGACAAGCCGCTCGGCGTCTACGCCGACGCCTTCGAGAGCATGTCCCGCGCGGCCGTCTTCGGCGGGGTGACCACGGTGGTCCCCTTCGTGTTCGCCAGCGGCCCCGAGGATCCGGCCCGCTATGTCGAGCGGTATCGGGCGGCGGCGGAGGCCGAGGCGTGGTGCGACTTCGGCTTCCACTTCGGCATCGTGCGCGAGGCGGACGTGGACGCCATCCCGGCCGTCGTCCAGGCGGGGGTGCGGTCGTTCAAGGCCATCATGGACTACAAGAAGCAGGGCATCATGGCCAGCGACGGGCTCCTCGTCCGCGCCATGCGCGAGGTGGGACGGCACCGCGGCCTCATGATGGTGCACGCCGAGGACGGCGAGCTCATCGACGCGCTGGAGGAGGTGGCCCGGGAGCGGGGGGACCGGACGCCGCCCGCCTACGCGCGGACCCGGCCCGCCGCCGCCGAGCACATCGCCGTTCTCCGCGCGCTGACCCTCGCGCGGGAGGCCGACTGCGCGCTGTACATCGTGCACCTCAGCACGCGCGAGGGGCTGCAGGCGGCGCGCGCGGCGCGCGGGCGGGGCCAGGTGGTGCTGGTGGAGACGTGCCCGCACTACCTCCTCCTGACCGACGCCGAGCTCGAGCCGGACCGCCTGGGCCCGCTCGCCAAGATCGGCCCGCCGCTCCGCCAGGCGCTGGATGGCGAGGCCCTGTGGGCGGCGGTGGCCGACGGGGGAGTGGACCTGGTGGGCAGCGACCACGCCCCCCGGCGCCGGGCCGACAAGCTCATAGGGCTCCGCGACATCTTCGCGGCCCCGTTCGGGGGGCCGGGCCTCGAGACGCTCCTGCCCGTCCTGTTCCACGCCTTCACCGCTCGCGGCCTGCCCCTGACGCTCCTGGCCCGGCTCCTGTCGGAGATGCCGGCCCGGGTCTTCGGGTGCTTTCCCCGGAAGGGGACGGTGGCGGTCGGGGCCGACGCGGACCTGGTCATCGTCGATCCCGACGCCGAGTGGACCGTCGATCCCGAGGGGCTGCAGACCAACGCCAAGTACAGCCTGTGGGCGGGCCGGCGCGTGCGCGGCCGGCCCGTCACGACGCTCGTCCGCGGCCGGCCCGCCGTCCTGGACGGCGAGGCCGAGGACACCCGCGGCTGGGGACGGTTCCTCCCCCATGGTCCCGACTCGTAACGCCGAGAGGCCGAAGGAGAGCCCATCATGACCCACTTCCCGTCCGATGGTCGAGGCGCCCGGCTGGCCGTGGCGCTCGGCCTCCTCCTGCTCGTGGCCGGGCCCGAGGCCCGCGCGGCCGACAAGGTCGTCTTCACCTCGGCCATCAACGTGCCCTTCGCCCCCAACATCGTCGCGGTGGACCAGGGCTTCGCCCGCCAGCGCGGCCTGGACGCCGAGTACAAGATCTTCGAGGCGGGCGGGATGAGCGTCGAGGCGGTGGTGACGCGCAACGCCCAGGTGGCCATCTGCGCCGACCTCTGCCTGATGATCCAGCGCGCCAAGGGCGGCCGGTTCGTGCTGGTGGCGCGCACGAGCCACACCGGCACCGAGCTGGGCATCGGGGCCCGGCCGGCCATCACCAAACCCGCCGATCTCGTCGGCAAGAAGATCGGCTACTTCAAGGTGAGCCCCGGCGAGCAGTTCTACGAGCTGTACTTCCAGCGCCACAAGCTGGACCCCAAGGGCGCCACCCTGGTCCACATCGCCCCGCCCGAGTGGCTCCCGGCCCTGGCCCGCGGCGACATCGACGCCTTCTTCGGCTGGGAGCCCTGGCTCACCAAGCTGCCGACGGCGGTGCCGGGCGGCCACGTCCTGGCCCGCTCCGGCGACGGCGGCGTCTACACCATGGAGTTCGGGCTGGTCATGGACCAGGCCTTCGTGGCCTCCCGGCCGGCGGTGGCCGAGAAGGCCCTGGCGGCGGTGAAGGACGCGGTGGAGTTCATCAACGCCCAGCCCAAGGCGGCGGCCCAGATCGTGGCCAAGGCCTACCGCATCCCCGTGGAGGACGCCGAGCGCTACATGCGCAACAACACCTACGTGCTCGACCTGAACAAGACCTTCGTGGAGCGGCAGCGGGCCATGGCGCGCTGGGTGGACGGGCACAAGATCGCCCGGGTCGCGGACGTCGAGGCCCTGATCCGCGAGTACGTGGATCCGCGGCTCATCAAGAAGGTCGCGCCGGGCAGCGTCGATTTCTGAGGCGGGGAGCGGGGCGTGGAGGCGCCGTTCGTGACCTTCGACCGGGTCACGTTCGCCTTCGACGGCGACACGGGGGTGGCTCAGCGACGCGTGCTGAGCGACGTGCGCCTCGAGATCGCCCGGGGGGAGTTCTTCTGCCTGCTCGGCCCCAGCGGGTGCGGCAAGACGACCTTGCTGAACCTGCTGGCGGGGTTCGAGGCCCCGTCGGCGGGCACGGTGGCGATGGGCGGCCGGGCCATCGCCGGGCCCGGCGTGGATCGCATGGTGGTGTTCCAGGGGGACGACTCGCTGTTCCCGTGGCTGACGGCGGTGGAGAACGTCGAGTTCGGGCTGCGCATGGCCGGCACCACGGGGTCCGAGCGGCGGCGCATCGCCACCGAGGCCCTGCGGGTGGTCGGGCTCACCGGCCAGGACGCCAAGTTCCCCCGGCAGCTCTCGGGCGGCATGAAGCAGCGGATCCAGATCGCCCGGGCCATCGTGTGCCGGTCGCCCGCGCTGCTCATGGACGAGCCGTTCGCCGCCCTCGACGCCCAGATGCGCAGCCTCCTGCAGGACGAGCTGGTGCAGCTCTGGCAGGCGACGGGGGCCACCATCCTGTTCATCACCCACGACATCGCCGAGGCCCTGATCCTGGCCGACCGCATCGGGCTCATGACGGCGGGGCCCGGCGCCACCATCCGGGAGATCGTGGACGTGCCGCTCGGGCGGCCCCGCCGGCGGGACGACCTGGAGTTCGGGCGGCTCTACGAGCGGCTCAACCGCGTGCTGACCGAGGAGGTCCAGCGCGCCCTCGCCCGGGCCCGCGCATGAGGCGGCTCGCCATCTACGCGACGTCGGTGGCGGTGGTGCTGCTCGCGTGGCACCTGATCAGCGCGCTGTTCTTCTCGCCCGTGCTGTTCCCGGGGCCGGCGGCCGTGGCGCAGCGGGCGGCGGCGCTGGTGCAGGAGGGGCAGCTCCAGCGCGACGTGGTGGCCAGCCTGGGCCGGGTGCTGGCCGGCTTCGCGCTGGGCAGCGCGGTGGGGATCCTGGTGGGCTTCGTCATCGGCGGCTCGGCCACGTTCCGGACGTTCCTCGACCCCTACGTGCACTTCCTGCGCTTCATCACGCCCATCGCCTGGATCTCGCCGGTGATGATCTGGTTCGGCATCGGGGAGACGTCCAAGGTGGTGCTGATCACCTACACCACGACCTTCGCCGTCATGCTCAGCACGGTGGCCGGCGTGACCACGGTGCCGCGCAACCGGCTGCGGGCGGCCCAGGCGTGCGGGGCCAGCCCGCGCCAGATCTTCCTGTTCGTGGTGGCCCCCACCGCGCTGGCCCAGATCCTGGTGGGGATGCGGCTGGCCATGGGGTACTCGTTCATGACGGTGGTGCCCGCGGAGATGCTGGCCGCGGAGTCGGGGCTGGGCTACCTGATCATCCACTCGCGGCTGTGGCTGGCCACCGACACGATCTTCGTGGGGATCCTGACCCTCGGCGCCATCGGCCTCACCATGGACACGCTGTTCCGATGGGTCATGTTCGGTCTCCTGGGCCGCTACACGAGCCCGGCCTGACCGGGAGGGAGCGATGGACTTCGACACCGTGATCCGACACGCCGAGCCCATCGTCCCCGGCGCCCCGCGCCGGCGCGCCGACATCGGCATCCGGGAGGGCCGCATCGTCGCCCTCGCCGAGGCCGGCACGCTGCCGGCCGGCCTCGAGACGGTGGACGCCGGCGGCAAGCCGGTGCTGCCGGGGGTGATCGACGCCCACACCCACCTCGGCTACTGGGGCGACTTCGAGCGCGAGATGGAGACGGAGACGGCGGGGGCGGCGGTGGGCGGGGTGACCACGGCCATCCTCATGCTCAAGATGAAGAACCTGCCCCCCGCCCTGGCCGCGCGCCCGTCGTACCTCGAGATCTTCGCGGACTTCTGCGCCATCGTCGAGCGCCACTCGCTGATCGACCTGGTCTTCCGCCCGTATCCCTTGAGTCCGCGCCAGATCCACGAGATCCCGGCCTGCGTGGAGCACATGGGCGCGCGCGGGTTCAAGTTCATCATGCACTTCCCGCCGGGGGGGCTCGAGGCGGAGATGTCCGGCGCCTACGCGCTCGACGACGGCCGCCTGCTGGAGGCGCTGCGGGCGGTGGGCCAGGCGGGGGGCATCGCCTGCGTGCACGCCGAGAACCAGGAGCTGATCGAGGCGGCGTCGGGGGGGCTCCAGGCGGCCGGTCGCGACGATCTCTCGGCGTGGGCGGCCGGGCGGCCCCCCCTGAGCGAGCTGGAGGCCATCCAGCGGGTGTCCCTGCTGGCCGACGCCGCGCGCTGCCCCCTCTACATCGTGCACGTGAGCGCGGCGGCCAGCGTGGACTTCATCGCCTGGGCCAAGCGGCAGGGGCGCCGCATCCGGGCCGAGACCTGCCCCCACTACCTGACCATCGTGCACGACGATCCCATCGGCAAGCTCGCCAAGCAGAAGCCGCCCATCCGCGACCACGCGAGCCTCGAGCGCCTGTGGCGCGGCATCGCCGAGGGCGCCATCGACTGCGTCAGCTCGGACCATATGCCCTCCCGGCGCCAGGAGCGCCACGCCGAGTCCATCTGGACGTGCCAGTGGGGCTTCCCGGCCATCGAGACCCTGCTCCCGCTGCTGCTCAGCGAGGGCGTCCGGCGGGGCCGGCTGAGCCTCGAGCGGGTGGTGGAGGCCACCAGCCTCAACCCGGCGCGCATCTTCGGGCTGTACCCGCGCAAGGGGCACCTCGGCCTCGGGGCCGACGCGGACCTCGTGATCGTGGACACCGACCGGCGGGTGGTCTTCCGGCAGCAGGCCCTGCCGTCCAGCTCCGACTTCTCCCTCTACGACGGCCGCGAGATCGTCGGCTGGCCCACCCTGACCATGGTGCGCGGGCGCATCGTCATGCGCGACGGCGAGATCGTGGCGAAGGCGCCGGGCGGCGGCCGCTACATCCCCCAGCAGGAGCTGGTGCTGTGAACCGTTTTCCTCACGCTCGCCCCGACCGGGATGGCCCGCGCCGTCCGCGTCGCGGGAAGGAGGCCCCCATGCAGATCCGTGCAGGCGTCCGCTCGGCAGCCCTCATCGGTCTGATCCTGGCCCTGGCGCTCGGCGGCGGGGCCGCCCCCGCCGGGGCGGCCGAGCCCATCGCGCTCGGCATGTGCCAGAGCACGGCCCCCGGGCCGGCCAAGTTCGCCCAGGCCATGTGGAAGGGGGCCGAGCTGGTGATCCAGGACGTCAACAAGAAGGGCGGCATCGGCGGCCGGCCGCTGAAGCTGGTGGCCATGGACATCGGCAAGAACGACCCCGCCCTGGCCCGGCAGTCCATGCAGAAGGCCATCAGCTTCGACAAGATCGTGAGCCTGCTGTGCTGGGGGAGCAACGTCATGCTCCAGAACGGCCCCCTCTTCGACGAGCACAAGGTCGTGGCCTTCGCCATGTCGCTGAGCGCGCGCGTGCCGCAGGAGTCCAAGTACGTGCAGCAGCTCGAGGTGGTGACGACGCTGGTGGTGCGGCCGGTGGCCGAGTACGTGAAGCAGCGGCTCCCCCAGGTGAAGAAGGTGGCCGTGCTCTACGTGGACTACGAGTTCGGCTACGAGATGGTCAAGGCCGCCGAGTCCGAGTTCGGCCGCCGCGGGATCGCCGTCACCGCCAAGGCCTCCCACCCCATCGCGCCGCCGGACCTCCGCGCCCAGCTCACCAAGCTGATGGAGGGCAAGCCGGACGCCCTCTACGTGGCCAACATCGGGGGCGGCGAGCTGGTCCTCGCCATCCGGACGGCCCGGGAGCTGGGCTTCGAGGGCCTCATCATGACCCACACGGGCGGCGACGCCCCCGAGATCTACGGCATGGGCCTCACCGAGAAGAACTTCATCCTGGACGCCCACGTGGTGCTGGACGACGCCCCCGCGCCGCTGAAGGACCTGGCCGCGAACGTGCACGGCTACGCCAGCTCCGGCTACGACTTCGCGTGGATCAGCCAGCGGGTGCTGTCGGCGCTGGCCCAGGAGGGCAAGCCCCTCGGGGGGGAGGCGATGCTGGCGAAGCTGCGGTCCCTCGCGCGCGTGAAGACGCCGGCCACCGAGTACCAGTTCTTCCCGGACGGCACCACCGCGCGCACGCTGGGCGTCTTCGACGTGCACCAGGGCAAGCGGCGCCTGCTGCAGACGTTCGCGCCGGCCGACAGCCGCTAGAATAGGGCGGCGCGCGTGGTGAGGAGGGCGGCGGCGAGCGAGCGCACGGCATGATCGCGTACTTCGTCAACGGGATCGCGCTGGGCTTCAGCATCGGGCTCCTGGCCTTCGGGCTGGCGCTGATCTGGCGCACCGCCGGCATGATCGACTTCAGCTACGGGTGCGTCTTCCTGGCCTCGGCCTACGCGGCGCTGGGCCTGCACGTGCTGCTCGGGTGGCCGCTGTGGCTGGCGGCGCCGGCCGCGGTGGGGGTGGGGGGCCTGACGGGGATGGGCCTGTACCTCGGGCTCTACCGTCACTTCCTGCGGCGGCGGGCGCCGCTCTTCGTCCTCGTGCTGCTCTCGCTGGCGGCGTTCACCGTGACCGAGAACGGGCTCGGCGCGATGTTCACCGCCCAGCGCTTCTACCTGACCCACGAGCTTCTGCCCGGCTGGACGGTGCTCGGGGTGCGGCTCAACGCCGCCCACTTCAGCAAGATCGCCATCGCGCTGGTGGTGCTGGGCGCGCTGTGGCTCTTCTTCACGCGGACGCGCCCGGGCGCGGCCATCCTGGCGGTGGCCGACAACCGCCAGCTCGCCGAGGCGGTGGGCGTCAACGTCAACCACGCCTACCTGTGGGTGTTCGGGATCGCCGGCCTCATCGCGGGGGCGGCCGCCGTCACCACCGTCATCGAGACGGGGGTGGACCCCTTCGTGGGCTTCGTGCCGGTGTTCCTCGCCTTCGCCTCCATCATCGTCGGCGGCCTGCGCGACCTGCGGGGCCCGCTGGTGGGGGCGCTCGTGCTCGGCCAGGCCTTCCACTGGGCGGTCTGGAAGATCCCCGCGAGCTGGCAGGAGGTGGTGGCCTACACGGTGGTGATCGGGGTGCTGATGGTGCGGCCGGAGGGGCTCTTCGGCGGCATCCAGCGCTTCCAGGGGCGGACCTGACGTGGACTACGTCCTCGGGGTGCTGACGCTCATCGCGATCTGGGTGATCGCCGTGCACGGCTACATGCTGATCAAGGGGCTCGGCGGCCTCCTGCACCTGGGCCACGCCGTGTTCTTCGGCCTCGGGGCGTACACGGCGGCGATCCTGTCGCGCGAGGTGCTGCCGGCCGGCGCCTACCCGGCGAGCCTCCTGGCCGCGGCGCTGGTGGCGGGGGCGGGGGCGGTGGCCATCGGGGTGCCGGCCCTCCGGGCCCGGGGCCGCTATTTCATGCTGGTGACCTTCTCGATCCAGCTCGCCTTCTTCACAGTGGTGTCGAACCTGCACGGGCTGACGGGGGGCCCGGACGGGCTCAGCCGCATCCCCCGGCCCCAGCTCGGGGCGTGGACGGTGGCGGCGCCGGGGGCGACGCTGGCCCTCGTGGTGGGGCTCGCCGTGCTGTCCTTCCTCTTCTGCCACCTCACGATCCGCTCGCCCTACGGGCGCCTCGTCCGGGCGGTGCGGGACGACGAGATCGCCGCCGAGGGCGCCGGCAAGCGCGCCGCCGCCGTCAAGCTGTCGATCTTCGTCCTCGGGGCGGGCGTGACCGGCTTCGCGGGCGGCGTGTTCGCCCACTACATGCGCTACGTGGGCCCCACCCAGTTCGGCCTCGACCTGGTGGTGCTGTTCCTCGTGATGCTGGTGCTGGGCGGCCAGTTCAACCTGCTGGGCGTCACGGTGGGCGCCGTCACCGTGGGCGTGATGATCGAGGCGCTGCGCTTCGCGCCCTTGCCGCGCGGCTCCGAGGCCTTCCTGCACCAGGTGCTGTTCGGCGGCCTCCTGATCGCGATCCTGTTCATCCGGCCCGAGGGCCTCCTGCCCGAGCGGCTGCCCCGCCATCGCCGGCCGGCGGGGGGCGGGCCGCCGGCGCGGGTGGAGGCGGTCCGGGCGCACCGCCGGGAGGCGCCGGACGGCGTGGCGCTGCGCGCGGAGGGGCTGGTCAAGCGGTTCGGGGGCGTCACCGCGCTGGACGGCTGCACCCTCGACCTGGCCCGCGGCCGGATCACCGCCATCATCGGCCCCAACGGCGCCGGGAAGACCACCGTGTTCAACCTCGTCACCGGCTTCGTGCGCCCCGACGCCGGCCGCATCCACGTGGGAGCGCAGGAGCTGACCGGGTGGACCCCCGAGCGGATCGCCGCCCTCGGCGTCGCGCGGACCTTCCAGGACGTGCGCATCTGGCCGCGGCTCACCGTGATCGAGAACGTCCTCGCGGCCATGCGATGGCGGCGGGGGGAGCGGCCGGTGCTCGGCCTCCCGATCCTGCCCGGGGTGCGGGCCGAGGAGCGGCAGCACGTCGAGCGGGCCTGGGCGCTGCTGGAGCGGTTCGGGCTCCAGGACAAGGCCGACGACCCCGGCGGCGCCCTCTCCTACGCCCAGCAGAAGATGCTGGCGCTGGCCCGGCTCACCGCCCTCGACCCGGCCGTGATGCTGCTGGACGAGCCCACCGCCGGCGTGGACGTGTGCCGCCTCGGCACCTTCCTCGACCACATCCAGCGCTTCTCGGCCCAGCAGGGGCGGACGGTGTGCCTGATCGAGCACAACATGGACGTGGTGCGCGAGCTGGCCGACCACGTCTTGTTCATGAACGACGGGCGGGTGGTGGCCGAGGGCCGGCCGGAGGAGGTCATGGCCGACCAGGAACTCATGGCGATCTACCTCGGCCACGCGCCGGTGGAGGCGTGATGCTGGAGGTGCGGGGGCTGGTGACCGGCTACCAGACCGAGCCCGTCCTGCGCGGGATCTCGTTCACGGTGCCGGCGCGCCAGATCGTCGTCATGCTCGGGCACAACGGCGCCGGCAAGTCCTCGGTGGTGCGGGCCCTGACCGGGCTGCTGCCGGCCTGGCAGGGGGAGATCCGCCTGGCCGGGCGCGACATTACCGCCGAGCCGGCCTGGCGGCGCGTGCGGGCCGGCATCTGCGTGTCCTTCCAGGACAACGCCGTGTTCCCCACCATGACGGTGCGGAAGAACCTGCTCCTCGGGGCCTACGCGCTGACCAACCGCGCCCTCGTGGACGAGCTGCTGGGCCAGGTGGTCACCCTGTTCCCGGTCCTAGCCCAGCGCGCGAGCCAGCCGGCGTGGACGCTCAGCGGCGGCGAGCGGCGCATGCTCTCCATCGGGATGGCGCTGATGGGCGCCCCCGCCGTCCTGCTGCTGGACGAGCCCTCCACGGGCCTGTCGCCGGCCCGCACGGCCGAGGTGCTGGACACCGTGCAGACGATCCGCGAGACACTGGGCAAGGCCGTGCTCCTCATCGAGCAGAACGTGCGCCAGGCCCTGCGCTGCGCCGACCACGTGGTCGTGCTGAAGACGGGCACCGTCGTCTACGACGGTGAACCGGGCCAGCTCAGCACCGACCCCACCGAGCTCATCTCCCTGTTCTGAGCGGAGGCGTCCATGAGCGTGGCCACGGCCAACCGCGAGTGCCTGGACCGGATGCAGCGGAGCAGTCCGACCCTGATCGACCTCCGCCCGGCCGGCGAGGTCGTCCCCGGGATGGCGGATCGCGTGGTCCTGCACGCCGGCCCGCCGCTCGACTGGGAGCGGATGTGCGGTCCCATGCGGGGCGCCGTGATCGGGGCCTGCCTCTTCGAGGGGTGGGCGCGGACCCCGGCCGAGGCGACGGCCCTGGCCGCCGGGGGCGGGCTCACGTTCGACCCGTGCCATCACCACCGGGCGGTCGGGCCCATGGCGGGGATCATCACCCGCTCCATGCACGTGTTCGTGGTCCGGAACGAGCCCTTCGGCACCGAGGCCTTCGCCACCATCAACATGGGGCTCGGCAAGGTCCTGCGCATGGGCGCCTACGACGAGTCGGTGATCGAGCGGCTCCGGTGGATGAACGGCGAGTTCGCCGCGATGCTCCGCGACGCGCTCCAGCGGGGCGGCCCCCTCGACGTCCGCACGGTGCTCGCCCAGGCGCTCCAGATGGGCGACGAGTGCCACAACCGGTACAAGGCGGCCACCTCGCTCTTCGTGCGGACGGTGGCCCCCCGGCTCGCCACCTCGAAGCTCGGGGACGTGGAGCGCGCGCTGGCCTTCACGGGGGCCAGCGACGCCTTCTTCCTCAACGTCGGCATGGCGAGCTGCAAGGCCACGCTGGACGCGGCCGACGGGATCCCCGGCGCCACCTTGGTGACGGCCATGGCGCGCAACGGGGTCGACTTCGGGATCCGGGTGAGCGGGATGCCCGGGCGCTGGTTCACGGCGCCGGCGCCCCGGGTGGAGGGCGTGTACTTCCCCGGCTACGGCCCCGCCGACGCGAACCCGGACATCGGTGACTCGGCCATCACCGAGACGGCCGGGCTCGGGGCCTTCGCCATGGCCGCCGCCCCCGCCATCGTGCAGCTCGTGGGCGGCACGGTGGGCCTGGCCCGGCAGATCACCGAGCAGATGTACGAGATCACGGCCGGCGAGCACGAGGTGTTCCGCATCCCCGCCCTCGGGTTCCGGGGCACGCCGATCGGCATCGACGTGCGCAAGGTGGTCCAGACCGGCATCGAGCCGGTGATCGACACCGGCATCGCCCATCGCGAGGCCGGCGTGGGCCAGATCGGGGCCGGGCTGGCGGCCGCCCCCATGGACTGCTTCGTGCAGGCAGTCCAGGCGCTGGCCGCCGAAAAGACGGGGGCCCGGCCGGCGGCGGCCGAGCGGCGCGGCTGACGGGCGGGGGCGGGAACCGACGCATGGCGATGACGCCGGAGAGCCGCGGAGGGGCGGTGAGCTTCGAGGTCCGCGTGGCCCACCGCTGGCTTGAGGCCGAGGACATCGCCTGCTTCACGCTCACGCGTCCCGACGGCGGGGAGCTGCCCGCGTTCGACGCCGGCGCCCACATCGAGGTGCGCCTGCCCGGCGACCGGCGGCGGCACTACTCGCTGAGCGGCGATCCGCGCGAGCGGCGCGCGTACGAGATCGCGGTGCTCCGCGAGCCGGCCGGCCGCGGCGGCTCCCAGGCCATGCACGACACGGTCGCCGTCGGCGACGCGCTGCGGGTGTCGGGCCCGTACAACCACTTTCCGCTGGCCGGGCCGGAGGCGCGCTTGCACCTTCTGCTGGCCGGCGGCGTCGGCATCACGCCGATGACGGCCATGATCGCGGCGCTGGAGGCGCGGGGGGCCGAATGGCACCTGCACTACTGCACCCGCAGCCCCGACCGCACCGCCTTCCGCGCCCGCCTGGCTCCGCTGGCCCGCGCGGGCAAGGTGACGTTCCATCACGACGGCGGGGATCCCGCCCGGGGCCTGGACCTGCCCGCGCTGCTCCGGCGCTTCGAGATCGGCACCCACGTCTACGTGTGCGGGCCCCGGGGCTTCATGGCGGCGGCCCGGGGGGCGGTGGGCGCGTGGCCACCCCGGTGCGTGCACTTCGAGTACTTCAGCGCCCCGGACGAGGCGCCGGCCCGGACGGACGCCGCCTTCCTCGTGAAGATCAAGGCCACCGGCCAGGTGCTGGAGGTGCCGGCCGACCGGTCCATCGTCGAGGTCCTCCGGGCCCACGGCTTCACCGTCAGCACCGACTGCGAGGAGGGCTACTGCGGGACCTGCATCACGCGTTACGTGGAGGGGGAGCCGCAGCACCGGGACAGCGTGCTGGGCGACGCGGAGCGGCGCTCCTACGTGATGATCTGCTGCGCACGAGCCAAGAGCCCGATGCTCGTGCTCGATCTGTGACGGGCGATCCAGTGGGCAAGGACAACGCGGGACGGAGGAAACGAGGATGACACCGTACGGAGTGGTGCGGAACTGCTGGTACGTGGCGGGGTTATCGGAGGACTTTCCCCGGGAGACGCTCACCGGCCACGTCATCGCCAAGCGGCCGGTGGTGATCTGGCGCACGCGCGAAGGGGGCATCGCCGCCTTCGACGACCGGTGCTCCCACAAGCGCTTCCCCCTGTCGAGGGGCCGGCTGATGCCCGACGGCACGCTGGAGTGCGCGTACCACGGGCTGCGCTACGACACGAGCGGGAGCTGCGTGATGATCCCTTCGCACCCGAGCGGCCCGATCTCGCCGCAGGCGAAGGTCTACGGCTTCCCCGTGAAGGAGCAGGACGGGCTCGTGTGGATCTGGCCCGGCGACCCCGCCGTGGCCGAGCGCCGGGACCCGCCCCGGCTGCCCGAGGTGGGCGACGCGCGCTGGGAGACGGTGGTGGTGGGGCCCATGCGGGTGCCGTCCAACACCCTCCTGCTGGTCGAGAACCTGCTGGACATCACACACTTCTACCCGCTGCACGACGGCAACATCGGGGACATCGCCAACAGCTGGATCCCCGTCGAGATGGAGGAGGGCGAGGAGGGCGGCAACCGGTACGCGATGACGATCCGGCGGACCAAGAACTACGCCCAGCCGCCGTACCTCGTGGACTGGTTCCACTACGACATGGTGGACCGGCACCACACCCACTGCATGATGAGCCCGGCGGTGACCCGCGTGGTCATGCGCAACGCCAAGCCCGGCGAGCTCGACATGGGCGAGAAGCTGCGCGAGTTCCCGGGCACGCTCCCGCTGGAGGGGCACGAGCGGGGCTACGTGCTCATCCACACCCACACGCCCATCGACGAGAAGAGCCACGTCTGGCGGGTCATCGTCAACTGCCCGGCCCACCACATGTCGCTCGGCGATCCCACCAAGCCCACCGCGCGGCGCGTGGCCGAGATGTTCCCGAAGGTCGCCGCCGAGGACCAGTGGGCCCTGGAGCTGCAGCAGCAGATGTTCGACTATCCCGACGAGGGGTACTCGGAGGTGTTCCTGAAGCCGGACCTGGCGCTGCGGCGGGCCCGCCAGATCGTGCTGGACCTCGTGCGCGAGGAGCAGCCTGCGGCCAAGGCGTGACAGGCAGCCGGCCGGCCACCCCGGGTGGCCGGCCGGCGGATGACGGGTGAACCGACCTGACCCGGGCCGGGGCGATCCCTGGCCCGCGAGGGCGACGACGATGGCGGGCAGCCTGCAGTCCCTCGATCGAGGGCTCGACATCCTCCAGCTCCTGGCCGAGCGCCCCTTCACGGTCGAGGAGGTGAGCCGCCGGCTCAAGGTCCCCCGGAGCACGGTGTACCGGACCCTCGTCACGCTCCGGGCGCGGCACCTGGTGGAGCGAGATCCGCGGACGTCGCGCTACTCCCTGGGCTACGGCGTGCTCCGGTTCACCCGGGCGCTGCTCAGCCGGCTCGCCATCCGCCAGATCGCGCTCGGCCCGATGCGGGAGGTCGCCGCCAGCGTCCAGGAGACGGCGGTGCTGACCGTGCGGGCGGGGGACTTCGGGGTCGCGGTGGAGTCCATCGAGGCGGCCGACCCGGTCCGGGTCGCGCCCCAGCCGGGGGAGCGGGTGCCTCTGCACGTGGGCGCGCCCATGAAGGCGCTGCTCGCGTTCCTGCCGCCCGAGTACGTCGCCGCCTACCTGCGCCGGCCGCTGGAGCGGTTCACGCCCCGCGCCATCACCGACCCCAAGCGCCTGCGGACCCATCTGACCCAGATCCGGGAGCGCGGGTACGCGGAGAGCTGGGAGGAGGTGTACCCGGGCGCGGTGGGCGTGGCGGTGCCGCTCATCGGCGCCGACGGCTTCGCGCTGGCCAGCCTCGGCATCGCGGGGCCCGTGCACCGCTTCAACCCTGAGCGGGTCGTCGCCATCGCCCAGCGCCTCCTGCCGGTGGCCAAGGAGCTCAGCCGGCGGGCCCAGAGCATCGGTCCCGAGGGCCGGGGCCGCTGAGCGACGCCGGCGGGCCCCTCGCCGTCCGCCGCTGCTCCGGGGGCCCCGTCACGCCTTCCCGCTCAAGAGCTTCCTGGCCAGGAGCATTCCCGAGCCCGGCGCGGCCCCACCCCCCGGCCAGGTGGATGCGCCGCACATGTAGAGGCCCGGGATGGGCATCGCGTGGTCCGCGTGTCCCGCGAAGGGCCGGTTGCCGTAGAACTGCGAGAGATGAAGGCTGCCCGCGTTCAGGGTCCCCATCCACCAGGTTCGGGTTCAGCGCCTCCAGATCCACCGGGGTGTGAATGGCCATCCCGAGGATCGCGTCGGGCAGCCCCGGGGCATGCCGGGCGATCTGTCGGATGACGCGATCCGCGAACGCCCTGGCCGCCGCGGGCGTCCAGGTGCGGTCCTGGATCACGCCGGCGGCATCGCCGCGGATCTCCGCCGGCACCGCGCGCACCATGATCCACAGGACGTGCTTGCCCGCCGGAGCGCGGGACGGATCGTAGATCGTCGGCTGGCCTACCACGCAGAACGGGTGCCGGGCCAGCATGCCGGCCAGGCCTTCCTGGTACGCGGCCGCGATGGCGTCCAATGACGGGCCGATGTGCACGTAGAAGCTGCGTCGCGCCGCTTCATCGGTCCAGTCGGGCAGCCGGGACAGCGCCAGGTGAATCACCAGCGTGCCGGGGCCGTAGCGGTAGCGGCTGGCGGCGTCGACGATCGCCTCCGGCAAGTGGCCGGTCGTCAGCCGCACCAGCGCCTGGGGGGTGACGCTGGCGACGACGCCGCGCGCGCTTCGCAGCTCACGCCCGCCGGCCAGGCGAAGGCCGGCGACCTTCCCCTCGTCGACGAGGATCCGTTCCACCGTCTGGTTGGCGACGACGCGCCCCCCGTGCTCCCGGGCGAGGTCCACGATCGCCAGGATCATGGTGCCGGACCCGCCGCGGGCGAGCGGAATGCCGGTGCGCTCGTCGCCGTTGGTCTCGAGGAAGGGCATCCAGCATCCCCCGGGACACGTCGGGGGCATAGTCGAGATGCATGCCCAGGCGGCGATCAGGGCCTGGGCGACATCGAAGCGCCGGCCGAGGTTCGCGCGGAGGGAGTCGAGCAGGATCCCGCGGAGCGGGGTGGCGACGCTGTGGGGGAGGTCCCGGTGCGTGCCGAAGACGAGCTCCAGCGGACCGGAGCGAACCGCCGGCGATCCCAGGACCTGGAACAAGACGGGACTGCACCGGTCGTAGTCCGCCCGCCAGGCCTTCCACGCCTCGGCGTCCGCCTTCGAGAAGCGCGCGATGGCGCTCAGGTTGGCGTGCGGATCCGTGCTGATCCCCAGCAACCGGCCATCGGCGGCGAACGAGCCGAAGAAATGCGTCGCCACGATGAGCTCGAGGCCCTTCCGGGCCAGCGCGTCCCGGTGTTCGGCGTAGAAGGGTGAGCCGGCGAGCAGGCTCAGGTTCATCGCCCCAATGTCGTGCCGGAACCCGGGCAGCGTGAGCTCCATCGTGCGCACGGCGCCGCCCGGCGTGCTGTTCCGGTCGAGGACCAGGACGCGCCAGCCGGCCTTGGCCAGCGCCAGCGCGGCGCCGAGCGAGTTGATGCCGGCGCCGATGAAGATGATGTCCGGCGCTCCCCCGCCGTCCCCGAGCGGCTCGCTCGTGCTGGCGTGCCCGGTCCGGCGCTCGCCGGCATCCAGGCGAGTGGGCGCCCCTGCCAACCCTCCCGCCACGAGCGAGGCAGCCTGCTGGATGAAGGTGCGACGAGAAACGGGATGCCGGCGCGCGTGGCTGGCCCGCGCTGTCACTGGACCCTTGTGCGCGCGCGTCGCCGTGGCGGCCTATCGACCACGGGCGCGACGGCCAGGTGAAGCGCCGTCGACCGTCCCCGGCGGATGTTCCCGGAACCACTCGACGATGTCCGGCATGGCCCTCTCGAAGTGGCCGGGGCACGAAACGTTGAGAACCCCGGCTCGCCTGGAGCTCCTGTTCTCGAAGTCGTGGGTCATCCCGCCCGGAGCCAGCACGAACGATCCTTTCGGCGCGTCGATCCAGCGGTCCCCGACCAGCACGCTCATGGTTCCCTCGATGACGTAGAACACGTCATCCTCGGGATGGGAGTGAGCGCCCGGACCCTTGGTGTGTGGCGCGAGCCACCACTCCGAGATGGAGTAGGCGTTGCCGGTTTCGGCCCCATCCGCTTTGAACACGGCCGCGATGCGACCCATCGGGTGGGCACGTCCCCGGCCGGGCTTCAAGACCGCGGCGGCCCGCTGGCGCCGGGCAGGACCCTTGGCGGTCACCAGCTGGGCACCCGAGGCGCCTCGGCGCCCGGCCGATCCGGGCCCGCCCGCTCCGCGAGGGTGCTTGGCCAGCATGTCAGCGCCCGAGGACGGGAAGCCGCATGGAGGGCGTGTCTCATACCGGGAGTGCAACCACTCCCAAGGTCCGTTCCTAGGCCGAGCTCTCTTATCTCCCGGCGGTCCCGGACAGCCTCCTCAAGAAGTAGCCGACGAGGAAGGGGACCCACCAACCGTAGAAACAGTACTCGCCGATCTGGCGGAACGGCTCTGGCAACTGGGTCGTGAATGCGATGGCCGCCACCGCAAGGCAGAGCACTCCCAGGGACAGCAGAGCATTGCCTACGTTACGCACGCGGATCACCCCAGCGACCGCCGCGCGTCGGCGGCGGGCCGAGCGCGCCGCGCCACCACCGTCCGCGGGGAGGGACCGGTGGGGCCCCGGGCATCCTCAGGCCCCTGGCCCGCGGACGCTGCGGTAGGTGACGATCAGAGCGGATAGCCCGATCACCACCATGATGAGCCCGCCGACGAGGAGGATGTGCCACTCCGGCATGCCATGGTAGGGGCGGAAGCGCCCGTCCACCATGGCGCCGGCGTTGGTGGCGGAGGTGATGAGGCGCCAGAACGCGATGATGACCGCCCCCGCGCCGAGACACACCCCGATGACGACACCCTGGATCAACCGGCGGTGAGCATCATTCATGGGATCGGACTCCGTGTCCTGACTCGGAGCCACAGGCCGCCGAGGAGTAGGAGGGTGATGAGGAGCCACTGCAGCGCCAGGTAGAACAGGAAGACGTAGGCCCCGCTGACGAACGAGGTTCTGACGATCTGGACGGGGACGTCCATTCCGAAGGGAAGGTACAGAGGGAACAGGAGAGCGGCCGTGAACCGGATTGACAGTGGGGAGAAGAAGGTGGCGACGAATACCCCGAGCGCCAGCCCGTGGTAGGCGAGGCTGATCAGCCCCGCCCGGTAGAGCAGGTGCCGTCTCGTCATGCGGCCCATCCAAGTGATGGCCACGCGCTCATTCGATGACCTGGTCCGCGCGCAGGAGTAGTGACTGCGGGACCGTGAGGCCGAGCGCCTTGGCGGTCCTGAGGTTGGTCACCAGCTCGAACGTCGTGGGCTGCTCGATTGGAAGGTCGGCGGGCTTGGCCCCCCTTCAAGATCTTGTCCACGTACACGGCGACGCGTCTCGCCGTCCCTCGCCGCGGTTTGGGCCATAGGCGATGAGGCCGCCGGCGTCGACGTATTCGCGCCATCCGAACACGCTCGGCAACCCGTGCTTCGCGGCGAACTCGGCCATTCCCGCCGGTGAGCCATCGTCACGCCGTCTGGAAAAGACGAGAATCGCCTCGGTGCCGTCCCTGGCGATGGCGTCGAAGGCCGCGCGAAAGTCTGCGGTCGCCCTCACCCGATGGTATCGGACTGCGACCCCGAGGGCTCGAGCGGCCCGCTCCGTTTCCGCCAGCTCGCGCTCCTCGCCCGGATGGGCCGGATTGGCGAGAACGGCCACTCGGGAGAGTCGAGGGGCGGCTTCCTTGAGGATCTCGAGCCGCTTCCCCACCAGCTCGAAGGCGAGCCACGTGATGCCCGTCATGTTCCCGCCGGGGCGCCCGAGGCTCCTGGCGAAGCCAGCCACGATCGGGTCGCCGCTGTACGCGAAGACGATCGGAACGGTATGCGTAGCCTGCATGGCCGCGTACGTCGTTGCCCCCGGGACGACGACGACCTCGACCTTCAGCCGGACCAGTTCCGCCGCCAGCTCCAGCCTGGCTTGCGTGTCTCCGGCGCGACACTCGATGATGAGGTTTCGGCCTTCCACATGACCGAGGTCGCGAAGGCTGTCCCGCAGCGTCTCCGGGAATCGTGCGGGCTGCCGATCGACGCCTCCTCCGAGATAGCCGATCCGCCGCACGTCCGGCGGCCGCTGCGCCTCGGCGCTGAGGGACGTGGCGAGGACAAACAACACGACGGCGACCACGGTACGACCCATCGTGTCCCTCCCGCTCGAGCCCTGGAATGGATCGACCCGCCGGTCCGCGTGTGCGGCGAACTGGCATCCGACCCACGGGTGCGCTGCTCTGGATCACACCACAACCCACGGGTAAACGTGCGGGATAATCCGTTTCATGGGCGGGAGGCCGAGGACGCGCCCGAGGGCCGGGCCGCCTGAACGCCGCCGCCGCGCGCCGTCCGCCCGCTTCGCGCTAGAATGCCCCGCGGACGCGCGCATGGCCACCGACCTCCTCCTCGGCTGCATCGCGGATGACCTCACGGGCGCCACCGATGTCGCCCTGATGCTCGAGAAGGCGGGCGCGCGGACGGTGCAGGCGATCGGGGTGCCGGCGCCGCGGGCGGCGTTCGACGCCGACGCGGTGGTGGTGGCGCTCAAGTCGCGCACGGCCCCCGTGGCGGAGGCGGTGGCCGACTCGCGGGCCGCCCTGGCCTGGCTGGTCGGCCAGGACGTCCGGCAGGTCCTGTTCAAGTACTGCTCGACCTTCGACTCCACCGACGCCGGCAACATCGGGCCGGTGGCCGACGCGCTGCTCGACGCGCTCCAGGAGCCCTTCACGGTGGCGTGCCCGGCCTTTCCCGCCAACCGGCGAACGGTCTACCAGGGCCACCTCTTCGTGGGCGAGGCGCTCCTGTCGGACTCGCCGATGAGGGACCATCCCCTCACGCCCATGCGTGACGCCAGCCTGGTGCGGGTGCTCGGCCGGCAGACGGAGCGCCCGGTCGGCCTCGTGCCCTACGCCGCGGTCCGCTCGGGGGCGGCGGCGATCCGCGCGGCCTGCGACGGGCTCCGCACGCGGGGCTTCGGCTACGCGATCGTGGACGCGGTCCAGGAGGAGGACCTCCTGGCCCTCGGCGAGGCGTGCGCGGGGCTGCGGCTGGTCACGGGCGGCTCGGGCATCGCCATGGGGCTGCCGGCCAACTTCGTCCGCGACGGATCCCTGGCTCCGCGCGCCGTGGGGCCCGCGCTCGATCCGGTGGGGGGCGCCGCCGCCGTCGTGGCCGGGAGCTGCTCGGAGGCGACGCGCCGGCAGGTGGCGGTGATGGCGGCGCGCCATCCGGCCATCGCGCTCGACCCGCTCGCCGATCCCGACCCGGCGAAGCTGGC
>Ga0187892_10004218_pt1 | contig 24510 bp, 25 predicted proteins | sample MA1701073metaG_FD_139345 | JGI IMG/M metagenome (GOLD analysis project Ga0187892, IMG submission 139345) | Bio-ooze microbial communities from a basaltic lava cave in the Kipuka Kanohina Cave System on the Island of Hawaii, USA - MA170107-3 metaG ... | reverse complement strand
TCGCCACCGCCAGGTCGTATAACCACAGCGTGTTGCCGGCGAAGTAGAAGTCGATCACGCCGGCGATTCGTTCGTCGCCGTCCCACAGCACGTTGTCGCGAAAAAGATCCGCGTGCACGGCGCCATGAGGAAGACGCTCGAAATCGGCGCGCCGCGCAAAACTGTCCTGGTGGACGACTTCCTCGGCCAGTAACTGGAACGTTGTGTCGTCGACTAACCCTTCTAAGCGGGGCAGTGCGTGTTTCCACCAACCCAGGCCGCGCAGATTCGGCTGGAAGTTTTCGAAGTCGGACGCGGCCACGTGCATCCTTGCCAGCAGCGCGCCGATCTCGCCGCACTGTCGCGGGCTCGGGCGTTCGATCCACCGGCCCGCGATCCGGGTGACGATCGCCGCCGGCTTGCCTTTCAGTTCCGACATCAGAGCACCGCTGCGATTCTCCTGTGGTGCGGGCACCGGCAGCGCCCGCTGCGAAAGGTGACGCATCAGCTCCAGGTAGTACGGCAGCTGCTTGAATTCCAGCCGCTCGAAGAGGGTCAGGACATAGCGGCCGCTTTCGGTATCGATGAAGTAGTTGGTGTTCTCGATACCGGCGGTCACGGCTTCGGCCGCGCGCAGTGTGCCCAGCGTGTAGTGCGCGAGCAAACCGGCGATATCGTCGCGCGTCAGCGCGGTAAAGACCGCCATTCAGAAATCAAAGCGGAAAAAACGCGGCGTCGACAGCCCCGCGCTCAACTCCTGCTGCGTCAGCGGCAAACGCCCTTCGCGATTGACGATCACGTAACTGGAAGTCGAGCCGGCCGGTGTGACCCGGATTTCGACGATGCGATTGCCGACCCGTTTCTGTTCGATGCGCGTCTCCGCCTGTGCTCGTGGCGCGGCCGGCCGCACTTCTTCATCGACTGGCCCCGGAACGTCCGTCCTGCTGACCGGTGTAGCGGCAGGCAACGGCGGCGGCTCAACCAGCGACGGTTGCGCGGCGGCACAGAGCGGATACAGCGCAACGAAAGGGAGTAGCCAAGCCTGTTTCATGCGATCGATTCTACAAATACAGCAATTGTTCGCGTTCCTGCGCCGTGGTGACAAAACCGCGCGACTCGTAGAAGTCGAAGATCGCGTCGACCACGGCGTCGGCGTCGTCGACCGGCTGCATCAGGTCCATATCGCTCGCGTCGATCATTCCCTGTACGACCAGGACTTCGCGCATCCAGTCCAACAGACCTTTCCAGAACGCCGTGCCGACGAGCACGATCGGGATACGACGACCCTTGCCGGTTTGAATCAAGGTCAGGGCCTCGGAAAGTTCGTCCAGCGTGCCAAAGCCCCCGGGCATCACGACGTACGCCGCCGCGTACTTGACGAAGGCCACCTTGCGCGCGAAAAAGTGCCGAAAGCGCAACGAGATGTCCTGGTACGGGTTGCCGTACTGCTCGAACGGCAACTCGATGTTCAAGCCCACGCTGGGGCTGCGACCCTCGTAGGCGCCCTTGTTGGCTGCTTCCATCACGCCGGGTCCGCCGCCGCTGATCACCGCGAACCCGGCATCGGACAGCTTGCGTGCGATCTCTTCGGTCTGCGTGAATACCGGCGAGCCCGCTTGGCTCCGCGCACTGCCAAAGATCGATACCGCAGGACGGATCTGCGACAGGCGTTCGGACGCTTCGACGAACTCCGAGATAATCCCCCACAGGTGCCAGCTCTCGCGCGCTTTCAGCGCGGTGGTGCGTTCCGAGTTTGCAAGCGCACGCAGCGCCGGTATGTTTTTCTGCCGATCCAACATGATGGGTCCTCTTTGAAAACTCTGCTGCTCGTCGACGGCTCCAGTTACTTATACCGCGCCTTTCACGCACTGCCGGACCTGCGCACGGCGGCGGGCGAGCCGACCGGCGCGATTCGCGGCTTTATCGGCATGCTGCGCGTGCTGCGCCAGCAGTTTCCGGCCGACTATCTCGCCTGCGTGTTCGACGCAAAAGGTAAGACCTTTCGTGACGATCTATTCGCCGAGTACAAGGCCAATCGCGCGGCCATGCCGGACGATCTCGCCACGCAGATTGCGCCGATTCACGAGGCGGTTGTAGCGCTTGGTTGGCCGCTCATCGAGATCGAAGGTATCGAAGCCGACGATGTGATCGGCACCCTTGCGGTCGCGGCGGGAAACATGGGCTGGCACACGGTCGTCTCCACCGGCGACAAGGATCTTGCGCAACTTGTGAACGCCCAGGTGACGCTCGTCAATACGATGAGCAACGAAAAGCTGGACCCGGACAGCGTGGTCGCAAAGTTCGGTGTACGGCCGGATCAGATCGTCGACTACCTGACGCTGGTTGGCGATAGCGTCGACAACGTTCCCGGCGTCGACAAGGTTGGACCAAAGACCGCATCCAAATGGCTGCAACAGTACGGCTCGGTTGATGCAATCATCGCCGCGGCAGAATCGATCAGTGGCGCAGTTGGCGACAATTTACGCAAGGCGCTCGACTGGTTGCCGAAGGCGAAGCAGCTGGTCAGCATAAGGACGGACTGCGACCTCAGTGCGCAGGTGCCGGACCTTGAAGCGCTGCACGTGCGTCCGCCGGATTTCGATCGACTGCACGAGCTCTACACGCGCTGGGAGTTCAGGGCCTTCGTGAAAGAGCTTGGCGAAGAAACGCGAAGGGCGGCGGCGCAAACGCCGCCGCCGGGTGTGGCGCCGGTCGAATCAGGGAATCTACCTCTCCGGTACGAAACCGTTCTCACCGAGTCGCAACTCGCAACGTGGCGCGCAAAGATCGACGCCGCGCCGCTCGCCTGCATCGATATCGAGACGACGTCGATCGATCCGATGACGGCGCGATTGGTCGGCATCTCGCTGTCGGTCGAACCGTTCGAGGCGTGCTACATCCCGCTCGCGCATCGCTATCCCGGTGTGCCGGATCAGCTTTCGCTCGACGCCACGCTCGCCAGACTCAAACCTTGGCTCGAAAGCGAGAGTCACCGCAAGGTCGGCCAGCATCTGAAATTCGACGCGCACGTGTTTGCCAATCACGGCGTGGGGCTGGCCGGCATCACGCACGACACGCTGCTGCAAAGCTACGTGCTGGAAGCGCACCGCGGTCATGACATGGACGCGCTGGCCGAGCGCCATCTGGGGCGCAAGACCACTACGTATGCCGAGGTTTGCGGTAAGGGCGCCAGCCAGATCGGATTCGACGAGGTGGCGCTCGACCGTGCCACCGCCTATGCGGCCGAGGATGCCGAAGTCACCCTGGCGCTGCACCGGACGATGTGGCCGCGCATCGAAGAACACGCCGGCCTGCGCGACGTGTATCAGCGGCTTGAACTGCCCGTGTCGCGCGTTCTTTTCGAAATGGAGCGCACCGGCGTTTTGATCGATCGCGAAAAGCTGACGCAGCAAAGTCGCGAACTCGCGGCGCGCATCAGCGAACTGGAAGCGCGCGCGCACGACATTGCCGGCCAGCCTTTCAATCTCGGTTCGCCCAAGCAGATCGGCGAAATCCTGTTCGGCAAACTGGGTCTGCCCGCGGTGAAGAAGACGGCGAGCGGCGCGCCCAGCACCGACGAAGATGTGCTCGAGAAACTCGCACTCGACTATCCGCTGCCCAAGGCCTTGCTCGAGCACCGCGCGCTGTCGAAGCTGAAATCGACGTACTGTGACAAGCTGCCTGCGAGTATCAACGCCGCAACCGGTCGCGTGCACACGAGTTACGGGCAGGCAGTCGCGGTCACCGGTCGCCTGTCGTCCAGCGATCCGAATCTGCAGAACATTCCGATCCGCACGACGGAGGGGCGCCGCATTCGCGAAGCCTTCATCGCACCCGCCGGCAGCCGTGTCGTCTCGGCCGATTACTCGCAAGTCGAGCTGCGCATCATGGCGCACATTTCGGGCGATGAAGGACTGCTGCGCGCGTTCGCGGAGGGCGAGGACATTCATCGCGCCACGGCGTCGGAAGTGTTCGGTACTCCGCGAGCAGAGGTCAGCAGCGAGCAGCGGCGCTACGCAAAGACGATCAATTTCGGGCTGATCTACGGCATGAGCGCGTTCGGACTTGCCGCCAGTCTCGGCATCGAGCGCGACGCGGCGCGCAATTTCGTCGACCGCTATTTCAGCCGCTATCCGGCCGTGAAGAACTATATGGACCGCACGCGCGAACTCGCCAAGCAGCAGGGCTTCGTCGAGACGGTGTTTGGCCGGCGCTTATGGCTGCCCGAGATCAATTCGCCGAACGGCCCGCGGCGCGCCGGCGCGGAACGCGCCGCCATTAACGCGCCGATGCAAGGCACTGCGGCCGATCTGATCAAGCTCGCGATGATCGCAGTAGCCGAATGGCTGCGGCGCGAGCGGCTTGCGACGCGCCTCGTCATGCAGGTGCACGACGAACTGGTCTTCGAGGTGCCCGACGATGAACTCGAGCAGGTGCGGCGGCGGGCGCCGGTGTTGATGTCAGGCGTTGCGGAGCTGAAGGTGCCACTGGTCGCCGATGTCGGCGTCGGCGATAACTGGGATCAGGCGCACTAGCCCGGATATTTCACGAGGGACGCGGGATTGGCGGGGATGCATGCGGGATGCGGATTGCGCGAAAGCCTGCCCCCGCGAAGGCGGGGGGCCGCAGCGAAGGCCCGTAGGCCTTCACGAGGAGTTAGCGCAAGCCCGCGCCCGTAGGCGCCGCGCCAACCCGCGTAGCCCCGGCGATCCAACTGGATTGAGCCCTCGAGCGTTGGCGCCGCCATTTGATCGAGACGAACCTCGCGTGGGGCGACCTCGTGAAATATCTGGGCTAGGGAGCCCCAGTCAAAAAAACGCGGCCTTGCGACCGCGTGAGCAATCGCTGAATCGCGACTAGCGCCGCCGCCGCCGAACGACAGCCATCGCTGCAAGCCCGAGACCGAGCAGTGCCAAAGCGGCCGGCTCAGGTACGCGCAACACCTGTCCGCGAATTTCGCCGGCGGGGTTCAAGCGTGTATGGACGTTGATGTAGAACAAGTTCGCGAGGAACGCCGCTTCCTGCGCGTCTGTGAGCACGGCCCTGCCGATCGAAAACAGGTCCTCGTCAAAAAGGATGCTGTTGGCAATCACATCGACCCGAATCGGTCCGGCCACGCCGATCGGTGCTTCATGAAAATGAACGGCGATCGCCGGTCCGCTTAGATCGAGCCAACCGATGAACCAGATCAGCTGGTTGGTCACGTCATTGAAAAAGCCGAACGCGGTGCCTTCTGCGTCCTGAACGGGTTTTGGCGCCGGTACTTCCTGCGCCTGATCCAGGCTTGCCGTCCACGGAATGATGGCCGCCTGAACCGTTGCCGCACCGAGCATCGCAACTGCCAGAACCGCGGCACGCATCAGTTTCAACATATCACTTCTCCTTGGTATGCCGCGCCGGCCTTGTTCGGCCCGGTCGCAAACGTTCGCCGACGCAGCAAGCCCCGCAAGTTTCGTGCAAGGAACTGGAAGTCCATGTTTTGTTTGCCCGCGAGCGACCTGGGCAATTTGTCGATGGGCGGGAATGTCAGCGAATCCGACACTGACTCTTCCATTGACAGCGTCGTGCAGGTGCGCGAACAATTTAGCGGCATCACGCATTCACGCGATCGCCATGCGAAGCCGTTTGGATGGCGTTCGGAGTCACGCGCGGTGCCTCTCTTCAGAGGAGCGCATGTTCGAACAGGCGAAAACGCTGGCGAAGGACCTCCTCGGTCCGTTTTACGAGTACGTCTATCACGTCGCGTTCGCGCTGTTTCCATTTGCCAGTCCGACACACCTGCATGGTCTTTTTATTCTGTCCACGGTGCTGCTGGCGCTTTGGTTCTACATCGTTCGCTTTGGGCGCGATCAACGCCCGACGCTGTCGGGATTCTTCGGCTTCCTTGTTCCGCGCCGGGTTTTTCTGCATCCGTCTGCCGTCGTCGACTACAAGTTCTACGTGATCAACACCGTCGTGCTGGCCAAGCTGAAGCTGCTGAGCTTCGCGGCTGCACTCGGCGGTCTCTTTGCCGTTGCAGACGGCGCGACGGCGTTGCTGGTTGCGTTGTTCGGTTCGCACGAGGTCACGGGCGAACCGTCATTCGTCCTGCAGCTTGCGTTCACTGTGGCGATGGTGCTGGCGTTCGACTTCGCCAAGTGGCTCGGGCACTACCTCGAACACAAGGTTCCGGTGCTCTGGGAGTTTCACAAGGTTCACCACTCCGCGGAGGTGCTGACGCCGATTACGAACCACCGCGTTCACCCGGTCGATGCGATGGTCGAGCAGTTTTTGACGGCGCTGACGACCGGCCTGGTCGCCGGCGTCTTCGCGTGGATCGATCCGCGCGGGCTGACGGAACTGACGCTGATGAACATCGGCCTCATCGCTTTCTTCTACTACCTGACCGCCAATCTGCGCCACTCGCACGTTCCACTGGAATTCAGCTGGCGGCTGAGCCACCTTGTCAGCAGCCCGGCGATGCACCAGATCCATCACAGTTCCGAAGTGCGCCACTGGAACAAGAATTTCGCGCTGATGTTTTCCATGTGGGATGTGCTGGCCAGAACGCTGTACGTGCCGCGCGGCAAGGAGGATTTCAGGCTCGGCCTGCCGGGCGAAGAAAATCGCCGTTTCGCGTCAGTCTGGTCGCTCTACGTCGCGCCGTTCGTTGCGGTGGCACGGCGACTCGCCCGCGCCGTTGGATTCGGACCGTCGTCGGCGCCGCCGCAGGCGTGAATCACGATACGCGCGAATAGCGCGTGAAAACGTCGGCGCACTTGAACACGTGCGAATAATCGCCCCAGCCGAGTCGGGTGAGCCAGAGCGCCAGCCGCAACACCTTGCGGTCGAGCAGATTGCGCGGGAAGCGCCCATCGCGGAGAACCCGGCGGCCCAACTCGATGCCGTTGATTCTCGCCTGCCGGATGCCGGCATCGTCGTACCAGCCGTCCCATTGATTGCGCAGTCCGGGTGGAACAGCGACCGGACATGCAACGTGTCCCGGGTACGCCTGCCACGGCGTCGTCGCGACCTCCGGTGCGAATTCCCTCAACCAGCGCACGTAAAACCCATGGCGCAGGAATCCTTCAATCGGACTGCCAAGCACCAGTCGCACGAAGTCGCTGTCGAAAAACGGCAGGCTCAGTTCAAAGCGCCTTAGATCGATGTTCTCGTAATGCTTCACCAGCAGGCGGCGCTGTCCGTTCTGCATCAGATAAGAGTGGAAGCGCCGTCCGGGCTCAACGTCGCGAAGGCGATCCAGTTCTTCGATCACGCCCTGGCTCGGCAGGGCGGCGAGTCGATCGCGATGCGCACGGAGGAGCAGTTTGCGCGGTAGCGCAATCCGGTTGTAGTCGAGATATTCGTCAACGGCATCGGCGATCTTGTGCTGCTGCATCAGGCGCACGACCTCGGGATTCAGATAGATGTGACCGAGCCCGCAACTGCCGCCGTCGCCCGACCACACCACATACGGGTTCGCCGGACGCTCATTCGCTTCGGTGTGCTCCAGCCACGCGTCGAAGGTCGCCTTCATCCGGTCCCAGAAATCGAGCGGCCCGCGGGGAAACTCGAAATGCCGCGATCCCAGCGCCTGCGCGCACAGCCGGCCAAGAACCAGGTCCTCACTGCTGGGCGGCGCAAAGTTCAGCGTGTGCACCGAAACGCCAAGCGCTCTGAGCACCGCGACGATGCAACGGGAATCCAGACCGCCGGACAGCATTGCGACGGCGCTGCGCTCGCCGTCGAGACGACGCTCGATCGCGCGAACAAACGCGCGATGCACGAGCCCGGGCAGTTCCGCTTCGTCAATTTGCTGTGGCGGCAAGCGCTCCCAATGCCAGTAGCGCGACGCCGTCGCGCCGCCCACTGCGACGCGAACGATCTCGGCCGATTGCAGGCAGCGCACGCGGGCGAACGGCGTGCGGTCGGCCAGCGGATAGCCGAACGCGGAGAACTCCGCCACGCCGCGCTCATCCGTCGAATCGACAAGATGAGCGATCGATTCAAGCACGCGCTGCGCGGTACTGAAGTACAGGTACCCGTCGCAGATCGCGTAGTAAAGCGGGCGCACGCCGAGCTTGTCGGCAACGAGAGTGACGCAGCCGGCAACCGGGTCCCACTGAACGGCGCAGAACGATCCGGTTGCGGAGTCGAGCAGTCGCGTGCCGGATGTCAACAGCGCAGCGTGCAGCCGTTGCACGTCGCTGGGCCCCGGCTCGACGTCGCTTGCAAACAGCGGCCTGCCGGCAAGCAGCGTGGTGCGCCCTTGCGTATCGGCGATGCGTCCGGCGTAGCCGCGGGCGGGCAACTCCACCTGACCAATCCAGTGCGCCGGCCCCCGGTCAATGCTTGCGTGATCGCCGGTCTGGCGAGTCAGAGCGCGCTGAAGCGCATCACAATCGCCGGCAGAAATCCAAATCCCAGGGGCGACGGCGACGACGCCGGCAAAGATGCTCATGTGGGAAGGGTAAGCGGGCGCGCTTGCTGCGATCGAAGCGGACCCGAGTTTCATCGAATCGGACCGTGTTGCGCAAGCGAAAAGGCAACATAGGTATGCGATGCGCCAGTCATCCGACCGTCGTGAAGCGGAAACAAAGCTCCAACGACGGCGGTGCCTGAAAGGCGTGGCGCCTATAACGTGAATGCGACCCGACTCAGCAACGCCCCCGGCAGCCGGCTCGTTTGAACTGAGCGCTGCCCGTAAGTGCCGGTGTTCAGTATCCACTCGCGCTCGCGCGTGAAATCGATCAGGTGGTCGCCGAGCATGCGATAGAGCGAGTCGTCAAAGCGCATGACCGACAGCGGCGCGCGGATCTGTCCGTCTTCGACCCAGAACGTCGCGAAGCGCGTCATGCCTGTGATGCGGCAGTTGGGCCGATCGGAATAGTTCAGGTACCACAGATTGCCGATGTACACGCCGGTGTCGAGCGCGGCCAGCGCGGCGTCATTTGCGAGCGTGCCTGCGCCAACGTCCATCGACGCCATGCTTTCATCATCGCCGGCGCCATTGGCCGCGACGCCGTACTCCGCTGAGGTACGCGGCGACACCATCGAAGCAGCGTGATTGCCGGCGCGGATGAGTTCCACCGCATGTGGCTTGACGAAGCCCATGCTGTCGAACGCGGGCGCAAGTCCGTCGGCGCTGTTCTCGCGCAGGAACACGCGCGACGACAGTGCGGTCTCGCCATCGACGAGCTTTTGCAGCGGACTTTGTTTCGTGCGCTGGGCTTTGCACGACACGCCCCCCCAGTTGAGCATCCACAGCAGCTCATCGAATGCGGCGGGCGCGAGGTACGCGCGATACGCGCCCGGCTCGATCGTGCGCGGCGGTTGCGCCAGGTGAACGAGTTGCGCGCGCGAATCCTCGATCCGTGCCGCCAGCGCTGCGCCATCCCATGACGCGGCGGCCCATGCGGACTTCACGGCCTTGTCGTCGGCGTGATAAAGCGACCATTCGAAGTTGCAGCTCGCCACCGCGTGCCAGTTGCGCTGGCCAAGCGAATTGGCGAAGCCGCGCGTCACCGGCCCGCTGGCGAGTATGCCGACGAGGTCCGCATCGCCCGCGGCAGCGACGATAGTGTCGAGCGCTTGGTCTGGCGCCGGCAGCACGCCGGTGTCGATACGCTCCGAAGAGTGCAGATCCGTCGCATACAGCAGATACGGATCATCAGGCAGCGATGGCAAAGTCGTTCGCATGCCGTCGATCGCTGCACGCAGCGCGGCACGGTCCGCGTCGGACTGGCCGCTCACGGCCAGGGTCACGTTATCGCGGCGCCTTCCATCGATCAGCGTCAGCGTCAGATACGCCTGCTGGATCGTCATGGCCTGGCGCACGCGCGCGCGGTTGAAGCGGACGAAGTCCGATTCCTCGCCGGCAAAATTGGCGAGCAGCACTTCGGTGCCGCGCAACTGCTTGCCGGCGTAATCGAAGAGATCGAAAAAGAGCTCTTTCATGACTCGGCGCCGAACACGTCCACACCGCGAAAAACGCAGGCCGGGCTTGCGTGGCCGACGCGAACGACCTGATTCGGCTCGCCCTTGCCGCAATACGGCGTGCCCATGACCTCGACCGTGGACTCGTTGCCCACCAACCCCAACGAGCGCCAGAACGTGGCCGAGACGCCGCGATAGTTCGGACTGCGCACGACTTCGGCGAGCTTGCCGTTGCGGACGCGCTGGCCCCACTCGCAACCGAACTGAAACTTGTTGCGCGAGTCATCGATCGACCACGAGGTGTTGGTCTTCATTAGCACTCCATCGTCGATCGCTTCGATCATTTCTTCGAGCGTGCTTGCGCCGGGCTCGACGTTCAGGTTCGACATGCGATCGATCGGCGGCCGGTTCCAGCTGCATGCACGCGCCGTCGACACGCCAGCGACACCGGCGCGTTGCTGCGACACCGTGCCGCCCAGTGGCCGCAGCAAAATCCCATCGCGAATCAGATGCTGCTTTTCCGCCGGCGCCCCGTCGTCGTCGAATGCGAAATTCGCGAACTCGCTTTCACGCGTCGGGTCGTAGGTGACGTTGAGCAGCGGCGAACCGTAGCGATACGAACCAAACATATCGAGCGTCACGAAGCTGCGACCGGCGTAGTTGCGTTCATCACCGAGAATCCGGTCGAGCTCGAGCGGATGGCCGATCGACTCGTGAATCTGCAGCATCATCTGGTCCGGCGTCAGCAGCAGATCCATCGTGCCAGCGGGGCAGTTGGGCGCAGCGAGCAATTGCAGCGCTTCGTCCGCGGTGCGCCGGCCGCTGCCCGCGAAGCCGGAACGCTCAAGCACTTCAAGACCGCCCTGCTGGCAAAAACCGTTGTAGCGGCCGCCCCACGAACGAATCTGTGTCTGGCCGCGCGCGTGCGCGGTCACGTGCAGTCCGGGCACGGTGAATTGCCATTCCTGTGTTGTTTCGCCGCCGTCGGCAGAAAGCGTCCACTGCCGCTTGCGCGTGGTCCACAGTTGCGCGGCCCAATCGACGATGCGATCGTCCAGCTTGCAGGCGGTTGATTCACGCATCAGCAGTTCAATCCGCTCGGCCTTGCCAAGGTCGACCGGTCGTTGCACGCGCGTTGAATAGCGTCCGCGCGACGTAGGCAGCTGCGGCGGCTTGCCGTCAAACACGGAACGGCCGCGCGTATGCCGCGCCCACTCAGACGCGCGCGCTATCGCGTTGCGAAGACCGGCGTCCGACAGATCGCTGGTCGCCGCGTAGCCCAGTCCGTCACCGTCGATCACCGTAACCATCACGCCGGTATCGCGCGTGCTTTGTGTCGGTTCGGGAACGTTTTGTCGGACGGACACGTAGTCCGAGTCTTCCTCGACCACACGCAGCGAGCAATGATCGACCGCAGGCGCCAGGCGGCGGAAGCGGGATGACAGAGAGTCGAGATCAAAGGGCATTTCAGTCCTCAGTCGAGCGTTGCTTCTTCCTCCCTCCCCTTCAAGGGGGTGGAGGCGGGGTTTCGCGAAGCGCACGCTGCGCGCCGCCGCAACGACGTGCGCCTGCATGCGCGCGGCTCCTTTGTGGTGGGGATGGGTCGGTCCTTGTCAGCCGACACCGAACTGCAATGCCGCCTGGCGCGCATAGAGGCCGCCTTCTTCGACCAGCTGCTCGTGCGTGCCACTGGCGACGATGCGGCCGTGATCGAGCACGACGATTCGATCCGCGACCTGCGTTGTGGCGAGCCGGTGCGCAATCATCAATGTGGTACGGCCGCGCATCAGTCGCTCCATCGCTCGCTGCACGATGCGTTCACTTTCCGAATCGAGGCTGCTGGTCGCTTCATCGAGCAGCAGCACCGATCGATCGGCGAGAAACGCGCGGGCGATCGCAATGCGCTGGCGCTGCCCGCCGGACAGTCGCGTGCCGCGCTCACCGAGGTACGTGTCGAATCCTTGCGGTAACCGCTCGACGAAGTCGAGGCAGTACGCGGCGCGGCACGCTTCCATCACTTCGTCACGGCTGGCGGCGGGCCTTCCATAGCGCACGTTCTCCAGCACACTGTCGGCGAACACGACCGGTTCCTGCGTGACGACCGCGATGCGTTTGCGCAATTCCGCAGGATCGACCTCGCGCACGTCGATGCCGTCCACCAGTACACGGCCATTTTGCGGGTCGTAAAAGCGCAGCAGCAATTGGAACACCGTCGTCTTGCCGGCGCCGCTCGGACCTACGAGCGCCACGACGTCGCCGGGCTTTACTTCGAGCGTGAAGCGGTCCAGCGACGCAGTATCGGGGCGCGACGGGTAGTGAAAGTCGACGCGCTCAAAGCGGATATGACTGCCGCGTCGATCGCCATCCACCGCGGCGAGCATCGGCGGCAACGTCCTGGGCTGCGCCGGAGCGCGGATCTCAGCATGCGTCGCCAGCAGATCCATCAGCCGCTCGGATGCGCCGGCGGCGCGCTGCAGTTCACTGTAGGCCTCCGAGATCGCCATCAGACCGCTCGCCACGGTGACCGCGTAGAACACGAAAGCCGACAGATCGCCGGGCGAAATTTCGCCGGCCAGCACCGCACGTCCGCCCACCCACATCACAAAACTCACTGCGGTGAACGCCAGCACGATGACGCTGGCGACGAGCGTTGCCGCGTAACGTCCCTTCTGCAGTTCCGTGGCGAAGATGTGTTCGACGCGCTCGCCGAACTTCGCCCGATCCTGCGATTCGTGCGTGTAGGCCTGCACGACGCGAATCTCGTGGAAGGTCTCGTCGATGTAGCTGGAGCTGTCGGCGATGCGGTCCTGCGCCGCCTCTGACAGCCTGCGCACATGTCGTCCCAGCAGCAGCGGCGCCACGACCACCGGGACCACGGCCAGAATGATCAATGTCAGCTTGAGGCTGGTGACGGCCAGCATCACGATGCCACCCAGCATCAGCACGAAGTTGCGCAGCGCATAGCTGAACACGCCGCCGATCACGCTTTCGATGCGTTGCGTGTCGTTGGTGAGCCGGGAGATCACTTCGCCGGTGCGCATTTTTTCAAAGAAGCCCGGCGACAACCCCAGGATGTGATCGAACACCGCGCGCCGGATATCAGCGACGAAGCGCTCGCCGACCCACGTGAAGAGGTAGTAGCGGCAGAACGTCGCCAGACCCTGCACCAGCGCGATCGCGGCCACGGTCAACAGAGTTCGATTGAGCGCGCTGCTGTCACCGCCGGCGAAACCCTGATCGATAACGTGCTTCAGCGCCTGGCCGATCGCCAGGAACGAGCCGGCCGCCACCGCCATCGCGGTCAGCGCGGCGGCAAAACGCAGTTTGTACGGGCGCAGAAAATTCCACAGCGCGCGCAGCTTGCGGATATCGCCTTTTTCGCGACGGCGGGGATCGAAGCGCTCGTCGTCCGGGTAACGACTCGACATACAAACGAAACGCCGCGCCTCTTGTGGAGTCGCGGCGGCGGGTGATTCGGGTCGCGCATTGTAGAGGCTTGCCTATACTCCGCGCGCCTCACGAGCCGTCTCAACAATCTGGGAGAAATCGAATGGAGCAACAATCCGTGTTCGACGCGACTACCGCTACTCACATCGATAGTCTTGCGCCGCCGCTGGAACTGACGCGGCGCGGCTTTGTAAAGACCTCCCTCAGCGCGGGCTTTGCCGCTGCCGTCACACCCATCATGGCGCAAACGATGATCACGACAGACACGCAGGGGCTCGCCGCCGGTGAAGTGAAGATTCCCGCGCAGGGCGGCGACATGCCGGCGTACCGGGCGATGCCAGCCGGCAAATCGAATCTGCCCACGGTGCTCGTCGTGCAGGAAATCTTCGGCGTGCACGAATACATCAAGGATGTGTGCCGCCGGCTCGCCAAGCAGGGCTACCTTGCGATCGCGCCCGAGTTGTATGCGCGCCAAGGTGATGCATCGAAGTACACGGATATACCGAAACTCTTTTCCGAGGTCGTTTCCAAGGTGTCGGACCAGCAGGTGCTGGGCGATCTGGACGCGACCGCGGCGTGGGCCGGCAAGAACGGTGGCGCCGACAAACTTGGTGTCACCGGATTCTGCTGGGGCGGCCGCATCGTCTGGATGTACAGCGCGCACAACCCGAAACTCAAAGCGGCTGTTGCATGGTATGGCCCGGTCGCGAGCTCGTACTTTCCCGGCGACAAGAAGGCGCTTGACGTAGCGGCGAGCATCAAGGTGCCGGTTCTCGGTTTGTACGGCGCCGCCGACAGCGGTATTCCGAACGACACCGTCGAGAAAATGCGCGTCGCGTTGAAGGCGGCCGGCAACACGAAGTCCGAAATCGTTCTGTACCCCGACACGCCGCACGGGTTCCAGGCGGACTACCGCCCCACCTACCGCAAGCAAGCGGCCGACGATGGCTGGAAGCGCCTGCTTGCTTGGTTCAAAGCGAACGGGCTCGCTTGATATTCGCCGGGCGCCGACGCGCGCAACGCGCCGGCACCTTCAACGGATCACGGATCACGGATCCATGACCCTCACCTACATCATTCTCGCCAATGTGCTGTCGACCGTGCTGTCCATCGGTCTGGCAGCGCTGCTGAGTTTTCGGCTGCTGGGGGGCCTGGTCCATCGGTTGGTGTGCGTTTCAGCGGGGCTCCTGCTCGCGGTTGCCTTTACCCAACTCTTGCCCGAAGCGTTTCGCGCCGAGGTTGACGCGGCCGCGCTGGGGTGGGTGCTGCTCGCCGCGATCCTCGGGTTTTTCCTGCTGGAGAAAATGGCCCTCATTCATCACACGCATCATCATGAGGGCGACACGCACCGGCACGATCATGGGCACGATGCGCACGAAGCCGGCCGCGGCGGCGTGCCGATCCTGGTCGGCGACGCGTTTCACAATTTCGCCGATGGCGTCGTCATCGCGGCCGCCTTTCTGCTGGACTGGAAAGCCGGCGTGCTAGCCACTGCCGCCGTGCTGGCTCACGAAATCCCTCACGAGGTGGGTGACTTCATGATCCTACTGAACGCCGGGTTCACGAAGCGGCGCGCATTTGCGTTCAATCTGCTGGCGGGCGTCGCGGCGGTTGCGGGCGGCGTCTTCGGCTATTTCCTGATCGACTCGATGCAGAGTCTGCTGCCGTACGCGCTGGCTGTGGCGGCCGCAAGCTTTATCTACATCGCACTGTCCGATCTGCTGCCTGAGATGATGCGTCGATCGTCGCTTGCGCAATCGCTACCCGAAGTGGCGCTGGTGCTGGTGGGCGTGGCGATTGCCGGTGTGGCAACGATCGCGATGGACTAATACTTTGCGGGACAGGCGTTGCCGAGATCTCAACCCGAAGCAGGTATGGTCTGACAGCTAGTCTGCCGACCACACGGCCAGTTCGTACCCGTCCGGATCCAAGAAGTGAAAGCGGCGGCCGCCGGGAAAACCGAATACCGGCTTGACGATTCTTGCGCCCACCTCTTCGAGCCGCTTTTGGGTCTCGGCCAGGTCGTCGGCGTAGAGGACGACGAGCGGTCCTCCGGACGCCTGCACAGGCCCGGTGGTCGTCAGTCCTCCGGTCAGCCGGCCATCGGTAAATTCGCAATAGGCCGGTCCGTAATCGGTGAACGACCAGCTGAAAGCGCTGCCGTAGAAATCTTTCGAACGGCCGATCTCGCCGACATTGAACTCAATGTAGTTGATCTGCCGATCGCTGCCTCGTTGACTCATGACAAGTCCTCCGATGTCTTCACGTTTCGTCATGCTCGCCCGGTTGCGGCCGGAAGCCTTGAACAAAACGGCCAGTCATGTCCCATTTGGCGGACGAGCGTCAGTGGAGTTATCCCGTAGCCATTCATGCCACATCCCGTTCTGCTGATTCGTGACCCCTTCGCTGTCCTTTTCTCGGGGGAACTGCTTTACTCATGACGTTTCAAAGCAGGAACAAGGATGTCTTGGGCGAATTGGGTGAACGAGCGAGCCGGTCGCCCTAGTATCTCAGGCACAGAGTTCGTAGTGAAGTCGCCCCAACCCGCCGCATATGCAGACAGATAGTCGTGATAGGTCTGCGCGTTCCACTCTCCGAAGCCCATTGCCCGTACGTTCTGCGCTATCTGGACAGCCGCGACGGGCACATGTCGGATATCTCGCTCTAACAGGCGGGAAAGCTCCTCGGCGATCTCATGAAACGAGATCGACGTCGGCCCGGTAAGGTCATAGGAATTTCCGTCCCAGGCCGAGTCGATCAGCGTGCGCTTTGCCGTATCGGCAATGTCGCGAACGTCAATCATTCCGAGGTTCGCATCGCCCATCGCCGCATACAGCTTCCCCTCAGCTTTCATCGTAGCCACGTCCGCAACAAGATTCTGCATGAAGAAATGCGGACGCAGGATCACATTGGCTATCCCCGAACGACGAATTTCATCATCGGTCCGGCCGTGCTGTCGGTTGTTGTCAGAGGGACCGTCGGGGCCGGCCAGGATCGCCGAGATCCGGACAATCCGCTTTATGCCAGCTTTCTTCGCAGCCACAATCCCAGCGCTCGCCCACTCCGCCGCGTGTTCATGAGGAGGCGTCAGGAACAAGAGCGTATCAGCCCCCGCAAACACATTCTTCAGTGCGTCGCGGTCTTCGAAGCTGGCGACGATCGTTTCAGCGCCTTGTTCGCGAACAGCGGACTCTTTGCTCGCGGAGTGAACCATGGCTCGAACGCGATGTCCGTCACTGACAAGCGACGGGATGAGGTGTTGTGCAGTCTTTCCGGTTGCACCGGTCACGAGAATAGTCATGACAGTCTTCCTCCACTCTCAATCAGGTTGTGCAAACGGTGACACGTGAATCATTCGATCTTTCGCCGCATGCGAAAGTCACGAACTTGACTCCGCGTTGGAGGTTAAAGAACGCCCCTAACTAATCCGGGACGCTGAACTGGGGATTCCAGGCGATCTCCCAGAGGTGGCCGTCGGGATCACGGAAGTAGCCGGAGTACCCGCCCCAGAAGCGGTCGCGCGGCGGATCGGTGACGACGGCCCCGGCTTGCCTCGCCTGCTCGACGACCGCGTCGACCTCTTTCTTCGATTTGACGATATGTCCGATGGACACCGCCCCGAGCCTCGTTCGCGTCGCGTCGACCTTGGCATCCTTGGACAGTGAGGCCGTCGGCCAGAGCGCGAGGATCAGGTCGTCGTTCATATAGAAAAAGACCACCGAGCCGTTCTCGAATTGCTGGCCGGTGATGCCCTTCGTCTCCAGACCCATCCCGTTGCGGTAGAAGGCGAGGGATCGTTCGAGATCGTCCACGCCCAGCGTGAGAACCTTGATGCGCGGCTTCACTTTTGCACCTCCATGGAACGTACTGCGTCTGAAGCTTGAAAGTACGTCAGGGAGACGTGACCGTCTTGAACAAAACGGCCAATCAGCCGGTAAGCTGTCGCACGAACTCTCCCGCGGTCATTCCGCAAAGAGCTTGGATCTCGCGACTTAGATGGGCCTGATCCGAGTATCCCGCTCCAAACGCCAAGCCTGCGAGTCGATCGTCTGCACCCGCCAGCGCCAAGGCCCGAAACTTTTGAAACCGCAAGATGCGATCCAACGTCTTCAAGCCGTAGCCAAAATGCTCGATGCTCCACCGGCGTAGAGTGCGCTCGCTCATGTTGACCCGGTCGTGGAGCGATGCGATCTTGTTGCTGTCGCTTTCTGCAATCGTGCTCAGGAATTCGAAGATCGCTGATGCCTCTCGTGGCGGTTGATCGAAGGCTGCAGTGCTGTCCGCCAGCAATTCCTGAAAGATCAGAGCTTGCTCCCGAGCACTTGACACTTCGCCGAGTCTTTCCGCCACCCGATCGGCTCGCCGTCCCCAGAGCTCAGCCATGGGAACCTCCCTTCCCACGATCTCTGTCAACGGCAATCCCAGCCACTGGGCTGCGGCGCCCGGTCGAAACCGGAGGCCAACAACCGTCCTCCCGGGCGACAGAACCGTGTTGGCAGCCGATATATCCGGTCCGACCACCACGAACCGGCTGTCACGCCAAAGCAGATCGACGCAGCCATCGGGCACGACGGCAATTCGTGTCGCTCGTTGGCCTGCGACCGAGTGCGTCCAGACACACTGGAAATGAGCGCGCAGCGCGGGAAGCGGGAGCGCCTCGTTGTATTGACCGGCGCGGCTGGCGAGGACAGGTCGCTCGTCGTGGGGGATCATGCCAAAAAGGTCGTTGAACGAACTTGGCTTCTCGGCTGGCTTCGGGTCCCCCTTGGCAGGGTAGCAAAGAATCGTCGCGTCGTTGGAAAAGCCGTCGCCTCTGCACATCGCCACGCAGGTTCGAACGGCTCGCCGGGTGATGGTGCCGGCGCAGGCCGGCATGACGACGTTGCCCTCATTGAGCATGGCTTCCGCCATGTCGGTGAACGCTGCTGCGCTCAACCACCCTGCATCCGCATGAAGGCGACCACGGCGACGCCCGCGAGCATCGCCACCAGGTCGTTGCCGGTGATCTTCATGGCCAACGCGGCAAGCGCCAACCCGGCCCACTCGGCAGCCCCTCCTGCTGCGGCCGCTGGCACAAGAATGCCGAGCATCACGGCCAAGGGAACGGCTTGCACGGCCGCCGACACGCGGGGCGTAAAGGTCACGTAGCGCATGAGGAAGAACCCGAGCGCGCGGCACGAGAACGACGCCACCGCCAAGGCGCCGATGACGAGCAAGAAGTATGGCGACGTGTTCATGGACTGCCTGCCGGAGGTTTCTTCGCGTCGCCTGATCGGATGGACGCTGTTGCTGCGCCAGCCAAGCCGGCGGCAACGATGGCCCAACCGCCCGAAAGCGCCTGATACGTGACCAATGCCGCCGCGATCGCTGCTGCCGCCGACGCGAAGTCGTTGCGACCACGCCAGGCAGAAACCGCCATTGCAGCGCAGAACATGATGATCATCGTGTCGAGTCCTAGCGCCTTGGAGTGCATGAGCCAGTTGCTGCCGAGCCTGCCCCAGAGCGTGCCGGCGATCCACGCGACGAACATCGTGATGCCCGACCCCAGCACGAAACCGGCGTCGTGTTCGCCCTGCTCGTGGCGCGCAAGCGCAAGCGCCCAGTTCCCATCGCCAAGAAAGAACAAGCTGGGGTATGCCTGCGTCACGCGAAGGCCGCCCATCCATGGCCGCAGCGCCGCACCATAGAGTACATAGCGCGCATTGATCATCAGCACCGTCAACAGCACGGGTGCGAGTGCGTGGCTGGTTTGCCAGTTCTGCAGCGCCGCGAGTTGGGCCGACCCCGAATAGACCGCAGCGCTCATCAGCACGGCCTCGAGCGCAGACAGGCCCGCGCCGCTGGCCAGCACGCCGAACACTAGGCCATAGACCAGCACGCCGGGGGCCAGCGGCAACGCGGCGACAAGGCCCTTCTTGACGCCCGCGGTCGTGAAGACGGCTTTTCCCACGGGTGTTCCGATTGACTCGGAACCCGCCGCCGCCGTGCGCGACCGCTGCCGCGTGCTCAATCGCCGTCCTTGCTTTGCTCGTTGGCGAGGGTCTGCCGCGGTTCGTTCAGCCAGGCGAAACACTCGAAGTGCTCGACGGTGGGAGCGAAGCGCAAGAGGTAGCGTGAATCCTCAGGGTAGTAGTGCGCGCGATCGATGTCCTCGCCCGCGAACCGCGCGATGTCCTCGCGCGAATCCCACAGGGTGAGCACGCTGAACTCGGCCTCATTGCGCAGCTCGCGGCGCAGTATCCACACACCACGATTGCCGGGCGTAGCCAGATAGTCGCGCACACCGGTGGCCCGCAGCACGTCCAGGTAGGCCTCCGCATCGTGCGGCAGCGTCTGCCCACGCCAGATACGCGCCATCATGGCCCCACCCCTGCTTCCTCAAAGATGAGGCGGCCGGTTTCGGCATCGGTTTCGAGCGTCACCGCCACACCCAAGGGGATGGTCAGAGTGTCGGCCTCATGGCCAACCGGAATACCGTGCAGCACCGGCACGCCCCGGTGCGCGAAATGCCGGTCGAGCACTTCGTCGAGCGACAGGTTGCTCGGGTACTCCGGACGACCTTCAGACCACTCACAATGCTTCAGGCGGCCGATCACCACGCCGGCCACGCCGTCCAGCACGCCGGCCTGCGTCAGGTGGGTCAAGTGCGCATCCATGCTCCAAGGCGGTTCGCCGACCTCTTCAAAGAAGAAGACCTTGTCGCGCAGGTCGGGCTGCCAGGGCGTGCCGATCGACTTGCATAGCGGCCATAAGCAGCCGCCCGCCACTGGTGCCGTCACCTGCCCCGGAGCCAGGGCACGCAGGAAGCCGTCCTGCGGGTGCAAAGGCAATGGGCCGAGCGCATCGCACGTCGTCAAGGCGTGCTGCACGGCGGCCGCGGTGAACTCGCTGCCTCTAGGTGCCGCCATGTCGGCAAGCCCCGGGCCGTAGAACGTCACCAGGCCGGCATGGCGCGCCATTGCCAGGTGCAGCGCGGTGATGTCGGAGCGGCCGACAAAGGGCTTCGGATTTCGCTGAATGATGTTGAAGTCGAGATGCTGAATGATCTTCGTCGATCCGTATCCGCCGTGGACGACCTGGACCGCGTCGATCTGCGGGTCGGCGAACATCGCCATCAGGGCCTCGGCGCGCGCCTCGTCGCTGCCAGCAAGAAAACCATCCTGCGCGAACACCTGCGGCGAAATCTTGACCTTGAAGCCGGCGGCTTCCCAGCGCCGAGTCCCACGCAGAAGGTCCGAACGAGCATGAATCGGGCTCGCCGGGGCGACCACGCCGACGGTTCCGCCCGGAGGAAGGACTGGAGGCTTTTGGAGCCGTCCGTGCGGTTCACTCATGGATCGCCTTTGTTACCTGCAAACTATGTTATGATGGTAGCATAGTCGCAGCATGCTTCCCGGTCAAGTGGAGATTGCTGGTAACCTTTGCGCGTGAATCAGGCAGCACGCTTTGCGCACGAGATTCGCCTGGTCGGAGGCCGGCCAGCACTGGACTTCGTCAATACGATCCATGATCGATTTCGGCGCCCGATCGAGGACCACATCCGCGACCCTGAACGCTACCTGGGGTGGGCGCAGCGCGCGGGCTTAATGGGCCGCAGCGAAGTGCGTCGGGTCAACACCACCGGCGGCGTCACTGAGTCCAACCTGACTGAAGTGAGACGACTACGGGAACAGGCGTACGAGGTGTTCGTGGCGCACATTCAAAGGCGGCCGCCCGATCGAGCGGCGCTGGCTGGGCTCGACGCCTGGATACAGCGCGCATGGCGCGCACAGACCCTGACGATGAAAGAGAGGGCCGTCCAGATGGAGTGGCGCGACGACGCCATCGACGCAATGCTGCCCCTGCGCCGAATCGCGCTCGATGCACTCGACATCCTACAAACAGTTCCCCAAGAGCGGCTGAAGGCGTGTGCTGCAGAAGCAAAGTGCGGCTGGCTCTTTGTCGACGACAGCAAGAACAACTCACGGCGTTGGTGCAGTATGGATATGTGCGGCACAGACGCGAAGATGCGTCGATATCGTGGATCCGCGTGATCGTCACCTGCCTGCCGCTGAGTCGGACGTAGCGGGTGCCACTGCGACGATGGTCGCCGTGTCTCCAAGGTACTGCTCTGCGACAAAGGGCGAGGCGATCGGCGAGCGGACAGGCCCGCTCAGCGCCTTCCTCGAGGGAGCGATCGCCTTCCGACGCAAGATGACGTCATCAGCCTCTGTCGCCTGCGAGCAATGACGGTTGCCGGACACTGGTCAGATTAATGGGAGCTCACAGGTCACCCGGATCGATGTAGCAACGTGACTCGAATGGTGAAAGAGCGTCCAAGCGTCGCCCGTACAAGTGCAGATGAAAACTCGACGCCGCACCCACGACCTCGGTGGAGTGAATGTCGAGGGCATGCATGACCAAAGTCTGACCCGGCCCGACGTCAATCACGTCGCGGCGAGCGACAGTCCTGCGCTTTGCCGACTGCAAACGGTATCGATGATTTCGTTCTCGTCCCTCGATGCCGGCAATGATTGCCCAGGTCTGGTGCTCGTGCGGCGGGCTGACAACGCCTGAGCCGTCGGAGACGAGATAGAGGGACGGCCCTCCGTCGGGATCGACGGCGAGTTCGTAGACAAGCGCCTCGCCGGCCGTCGCAGACCTATAGGGCGAGCAGCGCCACCTCGGTGACTGCGCCAGACGGCACAGACTTTGGGCGGTCGAATGCAGATGGTCTTCCCAGGCGCGACCGTCGGCAAGCAGCGTGCGGCACTGTCGAGCGAACGCCAAAGCTTGATCCTCCAAGGTGGGTGATTGCTGCATGTGGAACTCCTGACATGCTCCCTGACAGCGACGCGGCGGCCGGCGCCAGTCGGCGCGTTCGACAAGGGCGGCCAACGGCTACTTCACACGAACCATGGCGTTCGATAGCCACCGCCCGGCCACACCCAGCCACCTTCCAGATTGTCGCCGTCACGGCTGAACGTGCCTCTGTAGAACGCAGGCGAGCCCTTCTCACCTCCCCAGATGGTGAGCGTGTCGCCGCGGAGTTCATACACGTAGTCCAGGGTCAAGCCGTCCAACGCGCTGTACACGCGTGACCGAATGTCCTCGCCGGGCGGCTCACCGATCGCCTGAAGATGCCCGATGACCTCGAGGCCCTTGATGTCGCGACCATCGTGTTTCAGGTCGAAGTGCTGGGTCAGGAAGTAGCCGCCCTCCATCCATTCGTAACGCACACGCCCCTGGGCCTCTCCAGAGCGGTCCAGGTGCCAACCAGCCGTTGCAGCGTCTTCAAATCGCGGTTGGGCTTTGATGACGTGTCCATGACGAGAATCTCCTTAGAAAACTAACTGTCTGTCCCGGTCGCGATCGGCCGCGATCGATCGGCAATCCATTCGCTCCAGGAGCCGGCGTACAGGCTCGAGTTCGGCAAGCCCGCGATCTCCATCGCCAACACGTTGTGGCACGAGGTCACACCCGATCCACATTGATGAATCACTTGCGCGGCGTCGCGACCTGCGAGCTGCACGTCGAATTCAGCGCGCAGTTGTGCCGGCGACTTGAACTTTCCATCCGCGAGATTGCTTTGCCAGAAACGATTGCGCGCTCCGGGAATGTGGCCGGCCACGGGATCGATCGGCTCGGCGCGGCCCTCGAAGCGCTCGGGCGCGCGCGCATCGAGCAGCAGCGTGCCGGCATCGCAGCGCGTCGCGAGCACGCGGCGCGCATCGACGACCGCGACCATCGAAGCGCGCGCCGTGAAGTTGCCACCGGTGCGCTCCGCTTCGGCCACGCTCGACCAGTTGGTCTTGGCCAGCCACGCCTGCCAGCCGCCGTCGAGCATCGCGGCCTTCATGTGACCGAGCCAGCGCGCCAACCACCACAGGCGCACCGCAAACTGGCCGCCTTGCGCGTCGTACGCGACGATCTGCGTGTTATTGGCGATACCCCATTCGCGGAAAACGGCGACGAGGTCTTCGCGCGCCGGCAGCGGATGGCGGCCGTTGGCGCCGGTCTTCGCGCCCGAAAGATCTTCGTCGATATGCGCAAACACGGCACCGGGAATATGGCCTGCGCGGTGTTCGCGCCAACCGTATCCGGCATCCATCAGATCGTGGCGGCAATCGACGACGCACCAGTCGTGATCAAACAGGTGCGACTCGAGGTCGGCGGCGGAAACGAGGGTCGTGAACATGGCTGAAGTCTAGAATCGCCGCCTTCGAAAAGCGAATCGAGCATGCCAGCAGAGTCCTCAGCGCAGCGACCAGTCCGCGAACTGTCCTTCGAGCAGGCGCTCGAAGAACTGGAGTCGCTCGTGCGCCGGATGGAGTCCGGCGAACTGGGACTCGATGAATCGATCGCGGCGTATCGCCGCGGCGCGGAGCTCGCGAAGTTCTGTCAGTCGAAGCTCGCCGCGGCCGACGAAGAAATCCGCAAGCTGGACGGCGACACGCTGAAGCCGCTCGATCCCGCCGAGTTGCGCGGAGCCGGCGCTTGATGCGAGCCGGAAACGCGGCGGCCGTCGAGATCGACGAGTTCGCCGCGTGGATGGCACGCGGATTGGCGCACTTTGAGCGGGCGGCGGATAGCGCGCTGCCGCCGGCAACGCGCGCTCCGCAACGGTTGCACGAAGCGATGCGCTATGCGGCGCTCAGCGGCGGCAAGCGCGTTCGCCCACTGTTGGTCTACGCTGCGGGCGAATGCGGTGCGCGCATAGACGCTGTCGCACTCGACAGCGTTGCGCTCGCCGTCGAGTTCGTGCACGTGTATTCGTTGATTCACGACGACCTGCCTTGCATGGATGACGACGTCCTGCGCCGCGGCCGGCCGACCGTCCATGTGGCGTTCGATGAGGCGACCGCGATGCTGGCAGGCGATGCGCTGCAGGCGGAAGCATTTCGTGTTCTCGCCGATGCGCCGCTTGCGGCGGAAACGCGCGCGGCGTTGATGCGTGAACTGGCGCACTCGGTGTCAACCGCCGGAATGTGCGGCGGTCAGGCCATCGATCTGGCTTCCGTCGGGCGCAGCCTCAGCGCGTCCGAACTGGAGACCATGCACCGGATGAAAACCGGCGCGCTGCTGCTCGCGTGCGTGAAAATGGGCGCGCTCGCGGTTGGCGCCGATGCCGTCGCGCTTGCCGCGCTTGATCGCTATGGTCGCGCGGTCGGGCTGGCGTTTCAGATCGTT
>Ga0187892_10004217_pt1 | contig 24522 bp, 18 predicted proteins | sample MA1701073metaG_FD_139345 | JGI IMG/M metagenome (GOLD analysis project Ga0187892, IMG submission 139345) | Bio-ooze microbial communities from a basaltic lava cave in the Kipuka Kanohina Cave System on the Island of Hawaii, USA - MA170107-3 metaG ... | reverse complement strand
TTGCGCTTGGACTGCAGCAGGTTAGCGCGCGCCTGCGCTGCCTGCGCCTTCGACGCTGATAGGGCTGCCTCGGCCTGCTGCACGGCGGCGACGTACTGCTCCGGATCGATCTCGAGAAGGAATTGGCCTTTCTTGACAATCTGGCCTTCCTTCACAGCCAGCCTAACGATCCGGCCGCTGATGTCCGAAGCGACGTCCACCTTGGTTCGCGGCTGCACCTGACCGCTCGCCGTGACCGACGCGACGAGGTCGCGCTTGTCTACGGCAACGATCTTCACCTCGACGGCCTTGCCGCCGCGGTTGGCTGCCGCGGACGCCGCGATACTGCCGACGACCACGACCGCGACTGCGCCCAAGATCCACTTCGTGCGTTTGCTCATTTGAGTTCTCTGTTAGCGAAGCGATCGCCCCACGGCTGCTTCGAGTGTGGCGAACGCCTTATGAAATTCGTAAATGGCGTTGATTCGATCCGTTTCAGCGCGCTCGAAGTCGGACCGGGCTGTCGTTACTTCGATGAAGGACGTCGCACCGACACGGAAGCGCTCTTCGGCAAGAGCGAGCGCGATGCGCGCCGTGCGCGCGTTCTCCTCCTGCAACTGCGCCGTACGATACGCCGTCGTGAGGTTCAGGTTTGCCGTCGTCACATCTGCCGTTAGGCGCAGCTCCTGCTCGCGCACGGCGTACTGGGCATCGCGCCGCGTGGCGGTCGCCTGCTGGACTTGCTCTTCGCGCCGGAACCCGTCGAAAATCGGCAGCGAGAGCGAGGCCGACACTGTTATTGGATCGCGCGTCATGCTGAACGGAAACTGCGAATTCGCGTCGCGAATGCGGGCCTCGAGATCCGGTGTGAACGCAATACCCGCGCACTGCTGCCCTATGCTCGAGAGTCCCACACCACGTCGAATGGAGTCCGTGGTGAAGCAGTCCGCACGGCTCTGAGCCGCGTCCAACTGTGCACCCCGGATCCGGGCCTCGATGTCACGCGTCTTCTCGGTGAATCCGCCCACGCCCGTGCGCAACGAAAACGAAGGAAGGTAGCTCGATCTCGCTTGACCGACGTTTACACCCGCCGAGCGCTCTCGAGAGCGCAACGCGTTCAGCTGCGGATTCGAACGACGAGCCATGTCCATCAGGTCCGCAATCTTGAGAGTCGGCTCTGTCACAGGGAACTCCGACGAGAGCTGCACGTTAGGCGGCTGCGGAACACCCATCTGTTGAAACAGGCGTAGCTTGTCGACTTCGACCTGATTGCGCGCCTGAAGCAGCGCAACCTGTTGCTGGCCGACCAAGACCTCGGCGCGCCGCACATCGAGCTGATTCGCGGCGCCGACCTGTGCTCTCGCTCTTGCAAGTTCCAATTGCGCTTGCACACCGACGAGCAGCGTTTCCTGCATAACGGCGCGACTCTGCGCCTGCAGCACGTTGAGATACTGCTGAATCACTTGCGAACGCAGTGTCTGCTCGGAACTCGTGATTTCGGCCTCCGTCGCCTCGACTGTTGCTCTGCCGGCGCGTGGAGCCATCAGACTTGAGCCGCTGAGGTTCAGTGACAGACTGAGATCGGTCGAGGAGGAGAGAACGTCCGATCCTGAGCCGAATTGCTGGCCGGCAAAAAACTGCGGCCGACCCTCTCGGAATCCGGAACTGAACGACGTGGAGATCTGCGGCATCAACGCTCCGTATGCACTACGCAATGCGGAACCGGCGCGTGCCCGTGCCGTCAGCGTCCGTTGATGACCGGGATTGTTGCGCGTCGCTAGGCGCACGGCTTCTTCGAGTGTGAGAACCGGACCGGGCTGAGGTGCCTGCGCGGCGAGCGATGCCGCGGCCACGAGCAGTGCGCTCGCAATGAGTGTGATTCGCATGATCAGGGTGCGCTTAAGGAAACGACCGGCGCCCGTACGAGCGTCCGACAAATGCAGTTTCATAACCTAACAACGCAATCGCCCCGCAGAAGGCAGGGCGATCGAGAGTCAGGGTCGGATTCTGCTGTCGTGTCGTAATGGGCGAGTGATGCCCCTCAGACACTCGTTACAACGCTCTAAGTTTACTCACTCGCCGGCAGCTCATCGCGCGTCGCCACGATCCCACGGGAAGGGATTGCCACTTTGAGCACGCGACCCTGCGCGTCGACCCATAGCTCGCGCGCGGGACCGGACCCTTCTGTCACCGAAAGCTTTTGCGCCTCCACCTGCGTTGTGCCGAGGTCGATGCGCTCACTTCCTTGTCGCGAGACACTCACCGTCGACAGCGCGTTCCGCTGAGGGACGATGACTGGAATCGAGCCCTCGCCGGCGCGCTTTGCGACGAAGTAGTACTGATGGAAAACGTCGTCGTCGAGCACCATCGCGCCGACTGAGACAACGAATTCCTTCGCCGCCTGACCGCGCTCGCTCGAGACGAATGATCGGACGCGATTTCTGTCGATAGTCCCGGTCCATTTTTGCATGGGCCCGCCGCGCACGACGATTTCGTACTCGGTGGACGCACCGGCAGCGTTTGCCTTTAAGACTGGCTGCAGTCGCAGCCCGCGCTCGCGATACTCAACCGCCCCCTTGGCCAGGATAATGGCGCTCCGCGTCGAAGCATCCTCGACAATAGAGAAGTCCTCACGGCCGACGCGCTGATTGTTCATCGTGATCGTAAAGCTGCCCTGGTCTATGGTGCGGACTTGAGCACCGGCCAGCGCAGGCAGGACGAGCAGCGACAACGCCGAACTGAGTCTTCGCGACATGGGACTTAGTACCCCAATGTGAGGAGGCCGTTCAGGTTCGCAAGTTTCGCTCAGAGCGTCAATTAGCGGTATAATGCGCGGCGTTTTGGCCCCCCAGAACGCCGAACGCCGCCAACCACGCATGTCCGATCTGACACCAGTTTCTGACGACCAGAAGGCAAGCGTCGGCAAAGTAGTACGAATCTGGCGAGCTCTACGGTCAGAAACCGTAGCATCGCTGCTGGCTGGTGGAGCCGGGCTGATCTCGGCGGCATCCTGGGCAGCGATGGGGGGCACCGGGCAAGGGACTGGCTTGGTGCTGTTCGCGCTCGTCGGCTCTGCCGCCGTGCTTGTCGTGACTGCGTCCCGTGCGAAACGCGGCGGCCTCGGGATGCTCCTCGGAACCGTACTTGTGTTCATCGCGGCCATTGCTGTGACGGCCAATCGCGCGCGAGCTCGAATCGAGTCGGCTTGGCCGTCGATGGAGGCTGAGCTCAGTGGCTCCATTGCGCGTGAGACGGACGCGGCTGTCACGCGCGCTGCGGCGTGGGCGCGCAACAGCGCCAATCAAGCGCTGCGGCTGCCTAACGGTGCTCAGCGTCCGTTTCGCGAGCTCGAGGATCTGCTGCGCGACGGAGCCGGAGAGGCGGAGCGCGGGATCGTGCTGTATCGCGCGGGCCGCCCGTGGGCGTGGGCCGGCACTGTGCGGCAGCCGCTGGATTCGCTGAGGGAACATCTCGGCGTCGCGGCATCTCCGTTCTATCTGTCCGTTTACGCTGGCGCAGATAGCGGCAATATGCGCGCGGTCGCGCTGCAGCTTTTGCACGCCGAGCCGCCTGGCGACGCGCTCGCGCGACCGGCAGATGCGCTGCTCGCGTCGCGCGATGCATTTGCGCGACTCGAGTACACGACGCAAGCACTGGATTCCACGTGGCACGCACTCGGCTTCGAAGGTCACACACTCTTCGCCGTGCGGGCCGTTCCACTGGCGCCGGAGGAGTTTCGCCAGCGGCGTATCGAGCGCGCGCGCGCACGGGTAGCTCTTCTGCTCGGCGCCGGCGTCCTGCTGTTGCTCGGCACCGCGTGGCGCAAGCCGGCGAGCCTAACGCGGCGTTTGCTCGCCGTAGGTGTCGGCCTCGCTGTCGTGGCGATCTTTCCGCTCAACACGCTGTCGAACCGCACGGCGGTCTTCGACCCCACGTATTTCTTCGTCCCTGGCGGTGGGCCGGTCACGGCGAGCGTGGGCGCGCTGGCGATCTCCAGCGCGCTTGTCTTGCTGGTGCTGTTCCCACTCATGCGCGCGCGCTTTCGTGTGAGGCGTAGATGGCTCGCCGCTGTTCTCACGGCGGCGGTTGCGGCCATCGCGCCGTATTTGCTCCGCCGGCTTTCCAACGGCATTACTCCTCCCGCAGTCGGTGAAGGGACTGCGCTCTGGCTCGCGTGGGAAACGGCGCTCTTTCTCGCCGGTGCGGCCGTTCTGCTCATCGGCACGTCCGTCGGGCGAACCGCGTTAGGCGCACGCCGCGGCATCTCTCCGTGGATCGGGCCGGTAATCGCCGGCGTCGCGGGTGCGCTGGCGCCGGCGTTGTGGCGTGCTCCCGTTGGATGGCCCGCGTGGTACGCCGGTCTGTGGATCGCGGCGATCGGCGTGCTCGTGCTCAGCGCGCGAACCGCGGCCGCACCGTATGCCGCCGCCTTCGTCGCCGCGTGCGGAGCGACGACCCTGGTGTGGGGCGCTACGATCCGGCACCACGTCGCGCAGGGGACGCGCGACGTGCGGCTGCTCACGACGCCTGATCAGTCCGCGGCCTTGCTACTCGAGCGACTGGCGAATGCGTGGCAAGCGGACTCATTGCCACGAACCCGCGCGCAGTTGCTGCAGCGGTACATGCAGTCCGATCTGTCGGCTGCAGGCTACCCAATCGAAATCGCGTATTGGCCGGCTGACTCGACGCGGCCTAACGAAGCGCTTATGACAGCGGAGTTCGAGCGGGTACCAGCACGAGAGAGGGAAGCCGTTGCAACGGCACGCGCGAATCGCCGGGCTGTGCTCGAGCCAGTCTACACCGAGCGCGGCACCCACTGGCTGCTCGCCGTCGCTGACTCGTTAGGCAACGTCGTCACCGTCACGGTTTCGCCGCGCACGCGCCGCGCGACTGACGATCCGTATTCGGCGCTGATTGGACTCGCGCCGCCCCCAGTGCGCGATCCGCCGTACACACTGCGCGTGAGTGGCGCGTCGCCGGACGCTCCCGCGCTGCCGCGGCCGAGCTGGCAGCGCCGCGGCGACGAAATGCACGGCGACTGGGTACGCGATACCCTCGGCGTACGGCTCAGGGCGCACGTGGAAGTGGAACTGCGCTCCATGGACGCGTTGCTAGCGCGCGGCGTACTGATCGTGCTGCTGAACATGGCGATTTTCGCGGCGATCGCCGCCGCCAACCTCGCGGCGGATGGAGCGCTCGGGCGCTGGCTGTCGCGGCGCATGCGCGAATGGTCGCGCAGCTATCAGGCGCGCCTAACGGTCGTGCTCTTCGGCTTTTTCGTCGTGCCGGCTGTCGTCTTCGCCGTGTGGTCCAATCGTCGACTGCAGCGCGATCACGCAACGACGCGGGCGTTCGTCGTACGCGAGGCTCTGCGCGTCGCGTCGTCGCGCCCACCGGTGCAAGAGAGTGGAGAACCGTCTGTTACGGGTATTCCGTTTTTGTCTTACCACGACGGCGTGCTCACGACAGTCAACGACGCGTTGTATCGTGACCTCGCCCCGATCGGACGACTGCTCGACCCCGCGATCGCACAGTCGTTGATGTTCGGCGACGAGGCGACCGCAAGCAAACCGTACCGCATCGGTCCTACGCCGACGCTCATCGGATTCCGCGCCGTCGATGATCTCTCACCGACTACGCCTGACCGCCGTGTCGTCGTGGCAACGGCTGCGCGTGGCGGCGAGCTGGATCTGGATCGGCAGCGGCGCGACCTCACCGTTCTCGTCCTCGTGGCAACCGCGTTAGGCGCTCTGGCGGCGCTGGCGCTCAGCTGGTTAGCCGCGCGCCAGTTCCAGCAGCCGATCGGAACGCTGCGCCGAGCCGCACTCGCGATCGCCGGTGGCGAACGTGAGCCGGTGCTCGAGGGGAAGCGCCCGCCGACGACGGAATTCCAACCTGTGTTCCAAGCCTTCCGCCGCATGGCGACTGACCTCGCGCAGAGTGAGCGTGCATTGGAGGAGGCACAGCACCGCACCGAGGCTGTCTTGCGAAACGTCGCGAGCGCCGTCGTTGCCGTCGATCCGCAGGGCCGCGTTGCGACAGCGAATACTCGCGCGGAGCAGTTGTTAGGCGCGCCGCTCGTTCCGGGCGCTCCGATCGCGCTGCTCCCGCCTGCGATCAGAGATCAGGTGCAAGGCTTCCTCGCGAGCAAGGAGAACGCCGAGGAGTTCGAGACGGACCAGCGCGGCCGGCAGCTGCGCGGCCGCCTCACGCGCCTTACGCGGGGCGCGGCGGCGGGCGCCGTCGTGCTGACTGTCGATGACCTCACTGAAGTCGCTCACGCGCAGCGCGTGATCGCATGGGGTGAGATGGCGCGACAGGTCGCGCACGAAATCAAGAACCCGCTCACGCCGATCCGTCTTGGCGTGCAGCATCTGCGCCGTGCCTTCCAGGACCGCAACGCGGACTACTCTCATATTCTCGAGCAAAACGTCGGCCGCATCCTCGCGGAAATCGATCGTCTGGATGAGATTGCCCGCGCGTTCAGCCGCTACGGCGGAACTCCAGATGAAGCTGGCGAGCTTCCTTTGATCGACGTCGCTCCCATTGTTCGTGATGTTGTGGAATTGGAGCGCATGGGTGAGGGAGATGTTACGTGGACCGTCGAGGGTGACGACGTGGAACACATCGCGCGGGCACGAGACGAAGAATTGCGGGAGGTGCTGCTCAACATCATGGAAAACGCTCGTCAGGCAAAAGCGACCAACGTGACGATCGGCATCGGCGGCGATGGGCGTCAGGTTACGATCACGATTCGGGACAACGGCGACGGCATCCCCGAGCAGGCGCTGCCGAGCGTCTTCGAACCGCATTTTTCCACGCGCACGAGCGGCAGCGGACTCGGTCTCGCGATCTCGCGTCGCCTCGTGGAGTCCTGGGGCGGCGGCATCGCGCTGACAAGTCGTCGCGGTGAGGGAACGGTGGTCCGCGTCGCGCTCGTCGCGCCGCAGGCGGCGACCTAACGAATGGGCGTCACTCCGAGTCAGGGGATACGCGCCGTGCGCATGACGCCGCGTCCGGACGCGCCGAATACGCTCACGCCGTCGCCTCCGCCGCACCTGAGCGAGTGGCAGCTGCCGCCCGACTGGCGCTGGGGGAGTGAAGGCCGCCAGATGGAGTATCGCCACTATCAGGAAATCATCGACGCGTTAGGCCGCTCGCTTTCACTCGTCTCCGCTCCCGATCCGGCGCATACGGGGTGGCTCGAAGCCGAGGCGCGCGAGTTGGCGCACCGCAACCATCCGGCGATTCCCACGACATATCACTACTGGGCGCCGTACCGCGGGACCGCTCGCGGGCCAGGCTATCTACGCCGCTGGCTGTCCGCCGAAAGCCTCGGCAATTTCGTTAGGCGCGTCGGACCCGCCGATATCCCGCTCGTCTTTCGCGTGCTGCGCGCGGTCGGATCGACGCTCGCCTACTTGCACGACTCGGGAACGACGCACGGAGCAGTGTCCCCCGAGAACATTTGGATTGCACCGGCCGGCCGGACCTGGATGCTCGGATGGCAATGGGCGATTCGACGCGAGGATGTGCCAGCCGGCCGTGAACCGGATCCGCGATGGACGCCGCGCGCCCCGGAGTGGTCCTCCGACTGGCAGCCGTCACCCGCCGCCGACCAATGGCAGATGGCCGCCTGCTGCTTTGCCGCGCTGACGGGCGAACTTCCACCGCAGAACGACATTCCGCCTGTGCGCGTCGTTAGGCCCGACTGTCCTGAGGCGCTCGCGTCGGTGATCGACAACGCGCTGCGCCACGATCCTGACGATCGCTTTCGCAGCGTCTCGCTCCTGTTGCGCGGACTGGAGCGAACGGTCGCGGTGCGCCGCGCGCGCCAGGGAACGGCGTCGGCGCCTGACGAGCTCACTGAAGAAGCTCGTCTGCGTTGGGCCACTGGCGACGACTACGACGTGCTCGGCTTTCTCGGGCGTGGCACATTCGGAAGTGTGTGGCGCGTTCGCGATCTGTCACTCGAGCGCGAGGTTGCCCTCAAGATGCTGCACCCGGACGTCTCCCAGCATCCGGCGACGGTCGCGCGGTTCTTAAGGGAGGCGCGTCTGGCTGCACAGCTTGCGCACCCGGCGATCATCCCGATCTACGATCTCGATTCGCACGGCGACGTTACGTGGTACACGATGGAGCTTGCCGAGGCTGGATCCGTAGCGGACCTGATCGCGCGCTCGGGACCGCGCTCTGTCGATGAAGTCGCAGGACCGGTGGAAGCCGTGCTGGACGCGCTCGCGGCAGCGCACACGTCAGGCATCGTGCACCGCGATCTCAAGCCCGAAAACATCCTGATCGATCGCTACCGGCGCTGGCGCATCACCGACTTCGGTATCGCGAAGGGGGAAGACGAACCGGCGACGGCGACCGGCACGCCGGCGTTCGCCGCACCGGAGCAGTTGTTAGGCGAGGCGCAGGGCCCCGGCGTCGATTGCTTCGCAATCGGCGCGATCGTCACGTTCGTCCTCACAGGTGACCCACCATTCGCCGGCCCGGACGCGGCGACGATCCTGGCCAAGCAATTCTCCGGCCAGTTTGGAGCCGATCGCTTCGATCCGCCTGTAGCCCGCTTGCTCGAGAAAGCGCTCGCCGCCGACCCGAAAACGCGTTTTGCCGACGCCGGGGCGATGCGCGACGCGTGGCGCGAGCTGCGACGAACGATGCGGCGGCTCGCGCGCTCGCGTCGCGGTTGGCTCAACCGGTTCCTAGATAGCGGATCGTCTTGACGTTCACGAACTCGCGCAGTCCCCACGGGCCAAGCTCGCGTCCATAGCCTGACGCCTTCACGCCGCCGAACGGAAAGCGCGGATCCGAGGCTACAACGCCGTTGACGAACACTGTGCCACAGTCGAGCGCCAGCGCGCAGCGTCCGGCCTCTTCAGCGTCGCGAGACCAAACCGACGCGGCGAGGCCGAACTTGCTCGCGTTGGCGGCGTTCAGGGCCGCGTCGACGTCAGGGACGCGAAAGACGGCCGCAACGGGTCCAAAGAGCTCGTCGGTCGCCGCGGGCGAGTCGTTAGGCACGTTTTCGAGGATTGTCGCAGGGTAGAAATATCCTGGACCGTCGCCAGGCGCACCGCCCAGCGAGCAGCTGGCTCCGCGCGCGACGGTAAGCTGGACCTGTGCGTGCAGGTCTTCGCGCATCGATTTCGTCGCGAGTGGTCCCAGCGTCGTGTTCCCGTCCATCGGATCGCCGGGCTTGAGTTCGCGCATCCCTTCGATAAAGCGAGCCATGAACTCATCGGCGATCGCGTTCACGCAGAAGAAGCGCTTCGCGGCGATGCAGGATTGTCCGTTGTTGATCGTACGCGCCGTGACGGCGGCGCGTGCCGCGGCCGTCACATCGGCGTTGGCTGTCACGATGAACGGATCGCTGCCGCCCAACTCGAGCACCGTCTTCTTGATCGCGCGACCTGCCGCCGCGGCCACCGAGCGCCCGGCGCCTTCGCTTCCCGTTAGGGTGACAGCAGCGACGCGAGGATCGCCGATGAGTGCTTCTACGCGCGAGGCCTCGATCAGCAGCGTCTGAAAGACGCCGTGTGGCGCCCCGGCGCGCTCCCAGAGTGATTCCAGCGCCAGCGCGCATTGCGGCACGTTCGAGGCGTGCTTGAGCAGGCCGACGTTCCCGGCAGCCAGGGCCGGCGCGGCGAAGCGCATCACCTGCCAGAAGGGGAAGTTCCACGGCATGACGGCCAGCACGACGCCTAACGGTTGATAGTGCACCTCACCGCGCTGCGTCGCTTCGTCCAGCACGACATCCGGCGCAGTGAACGACGCCGCGTGATCGGCGTAGTAGCGCAACGCGAGTGCACACTTCGCGACTTCTTCGCGCGCGGCGCGGATGAGCTTTCCCATCTCGGTCGTCATGAGGCGCGCATGCACCTCCTGCTCCTCATCCAGCAGCGCGGCTGCCTGACGCAGCACCCACGCTCGCTCGGCGACGCTCGTGCGTCGCCATTCAGCGGCGGCCTGCTGTGCGAGCACGAGGCGCGCGTCGACCTCGACGTTGCTCAGCGGCGCGAAGGTCGCGAGCGTCTCACCGGTCGACGGATTGAGCGAGGCGATCACGAGCTGTCTCCGTCCAGCAGGTTACCTAACGAACCGAGCATGCTGCCTTCCTCGCGTCGCGCGCCACCCGCGCGCGGTGCGGCCGCGATGATGCGATCGGCCAGGCGCGAGAACGGAAGCGTCTGCAGGATCACGCGCCCAGGCCCTGTCAACTTCACGAAGAAGAGGCCCTCGCCGCCGAAGAGCGCCGTCTTGATGCCGGGAACGCGCTCGATGTCGTAGTCCACGCCGGGCTGCATGGCCACGAGACAGCCTGTATCCACGCGCAACGCCTCGCCAGCGCCTAACGTGACCTCGTGCAGCGTGCCGCTGGCGTGCAGAAACACGATCCCGTTGCCCGTGAGTTTCTGCAGGATGAAGCCTTCGCCGCCGAAGAACCCCGCGCCGAAGCGACGAGTAAACGCGACGCTCACATCCACCCCGCGCGCCCCGCAGAGAAATGCGTCTTTCTGCGCGATGATCGTGCCGCCCCACGCCTTGAGGTCGATCACCTGAATCTTCCCCGGATAGGGTGAAGCGAACGCGACGTCGCGCCGCACGCTCGCTGCATTGGCGAAGAGCGTCACGAAAAACGAATCGCCCGACAGCACGCGCTTCCCGGCGCCGAGCAGCTTCGACCACATCGTTCCGCTTGGACGACCGGAGGCATCGAGGGTTGTGGCCATCTCTATGCCGTCCTGCATGAACATCATGGCACCTGCTTCCGCCACCACTGCTTCACCGGGGTCGAGCGTGATAATGACGCCTTGCAAGTCATCGCCAATCAACCGGTAGTCGATCTCATCTGCATTCATCCTTGCGTCGCCTCTGCTGGCGTGAGTTGGGCCGCGGCCTAGCGCTGATATATCGAACGACGACCATCGCCGTGGTAGCTCCATTTTGGCACGCGTGCTACGTTGCGCCGCGTGACTGCGAAATCGTTCTTCTATCGCGAGACGGTGGGCATCCGCATCACGGTGCGACCCGTGTTTCTCCCCACGCAGTCCGACCCGCGTGAGCATCGTTACGTCTTCGCGTACTTCGTGCGCATCGAGAACGTCGGTCCGCTCGCGGCGCAGTTGCTCACGCGGCATTGGTACATCCACGATTCGGTCGGGGAAGACACTGAAGTGGAAGGCGAGGGCGTCGTGGGTGAGCAACCGTATCTGAGCGCTGGCGCAGTTCACGAGTACAGCAGCTGGTGTCGCCTCAAGAGCCCGGCCGGACACATGGAAGGGACGTATCACTTTGTGCGCGACGACGGCACGGAGTTCGACGCGCTGATTCCCCGCTTCGTCTTGCAGGCGAATGTGGAATCGGATCTCGTTTCCTAACGAGTCGAGCGCGCTGCGACTTGTAGTCGGCGCCGTTGTCGTCGCAGCGTGCGCGCGTGACAACCTGCCAGCGTCGCGCGACACCGCGCCTGCGGCGATAGTCACCAGCCAACAGACGGCAGCGAGCCCGGATCCTTCGTGTCCCAATTCGGGCGCCTGGCGTCCCTGTAATGTGCTGGACCGTCTGGAGCATGCGGGACTCGTTGTCACACAGAAGGCTGAGCCCGCGCGCTTGCCGATGTTCAGCGTCGAGGGAGTCACGTATACGACGACGCGGTCGACGATCCACGTCTTTCTGTACGCTGACCAAGCCGCGCGGCAGCGAGATACCGACCGTTTAGACTCGGCGACCGTCGCGCCGAAAGGAGGGACGTATGGTTGGAGCGATCCTGCGGTCCTGGTGACGTCGAACAACCTGGCCGCCGTTGTCGTGTCACCTAACGAGCGACAGACGGAGCGCATCGTTCTCGCCCTCGGCGCCGGGCTGCCCGCACGCGACTAGTCATTAACGACTATCAAAGCAACACCTATGGCCTTTGCGCTCACCGTGGACTTGCAGGTAGCGTCGTCACCGCGCAGCATCTCGTCATGCGTCTCTCGATAGGATTGGTCGCGCTATTCGGCGCTTCGGTCAGCTGGGGACAGGCAGCAGCGCCGCCCAGCACCGATATCTATCTCACGCAGCTCGTGCGGCGCGAGGGCCGCCTAACGATTGGCACCATGCGGAATGTGACGCGGCGGGTTGGCTATGACAACCAGCCCGCGTTTTCGCCGGACAACCGCACGCTGTACTACACGGCGAATCGCGGCGACGGCCAGACCGACATCTGGAGCGTCGACCTCACGACCTACCGCCACTCGCAAATGACGCGCACGCCGGAAAGCGAGTACTCGGCGGCCGTCACGCCGGATCGTCGCGCCTTGAGCGTGGTGCGCGTGGAGCGCGACTCGACGCAACGGCTCTGGCGCTTCCCGTTAGGCGGCGGTCGTCCGTGTCTCGTGATCGACCGCGCCAGGCCCGTCGGCTACTACGCCTGGGCCAACGACTCGATTGTCGCGCTGTTCATACTCGGGCGACCCGCAACCCTGCAACTCGGCAACATCGACGCCCTGCGCGTCGATACGGTCGCGTCGGCGATCGGCCGTGCCATTCACCGCATCCCGTCCACAGGCCGAATCTCCTTCGTAGACAAAACGGATTCCACGCAATGGTGGATCCGTTTGCTGGATCCTGCGACACGGCAGCACGTGCCGCTCGCGCCGCTCCCTCCGGCCGTGGAAGACTATGCGTGGACGCCCCGTGGCGAACTGATCACGAGCGACGGAAAAGGAACGATCATGGTCTGGCAGCCGAATGCGGCGCAGCCTAACTACGCCATCTGGCGGGCAATCGGCACGCTGGATTCGACCGTGGCGGGAAAGATCACACGGTTGGCCGTATCGCCGAACGGCAGATGGCTGGCCATCGTCGCTGAGCCGGTTCGCTAACTCTGCGAACACCAGCTGGTGCTGACGGCTGCGGTCAGCTGGCCGGCTGACCGCCGACAGCTTTGGTTAGATGGTCAGCACGACCTTACCTACAGTGCTGTTCGACTCCAGTCGAGCATAAGCCGCTTCGATCTGTTCCAGCGGATACGTGGAATCGATCACGGGCGCCAGCGTCCCATTCGCGAGGCGCGGGACAACCTCATCGGTGAAGGCGCGCATCGCGGCGATCTTTTCCTGCACCGAACGCCCGCGCAAAACAGTGCCTCGCAGCGTTAGGCGCATCCCCAGGATGCGCCGCAAATCCACTGTCGCGCGCGAGCCGGCCATCGTTCCCACGAGCATGAGCCGTCCGCGTGGAGCCAACGCTTCCAGGCTAGGGCTGACGTAATCGCCGCCGACGAGGTCCATCACGACGTCGAAGCCGACCCCGCCGCTCCACGTCGCAGTGCGCGCTAGCAGCGCAGTAGGGTCGCTGCCTAACGCGACGCCAGCCTCGAGCCCGAACCCCCGCGCGCGCTCCAGCTTCGCCTCCGTGCGCGACGTCCCATACGGAATCGCGCCCCACGCGCGACAGATCTGCACGGCAGCGAGGCCCACTCCGCTCGCCACGGCGTGAATCAGCACGCGCTCGCCAGCCTTGAGCCCCGCCTGACCGATGAGCGCATCATGCGCGGTGATGAACGCCTCGGGCACTGCTCCAGCCTCGACGTCGTTCAGCCGGTCCGGCACGCTCGCGAGCATGTCCTCGTGCGTGCTGAGATACTCCGCTTGCCCGCCGCCTCCGGTGATCGCGAAAACGCGATCGCCTGCACGCCAGCGTGATGCGCCCTCGCCGGACCTAACGACTTCGCCGGCAAATTCGATCCCCGGAATCTCCTTGGGCGCGTCAGCCGGGGGCGGATACTTGCCCGCCCGCTGCAACAAGTCGGCGCGATTCAGACCTGCCGCTCGCACGCGCACGAGAACGTGACGCGCTGGGACTCGGGGTTCCGGCACGTCGCGAATCTCCAAGCCACTCGGTTCTCCAAATCGAGCGATGTATGCGGCTCGCATGCCTTCAGCTTGACGTTTCTCGGGAATCTTCCGTGAGACCGAGGCCTGTCAACGTGGCGCGACGGCGAAACTGAAGCCATGCTTTGGGCGTACGATTTGACATTCCTCGTAGCTCGGACCTGCAATGATCCCCTTCCTCATCAGCGTTGCTGCCGCGGGCGCCGCTGCAATCTTTGGCTTCTCGGCGGCACGCAATTTCGTTCGCAACCGCCTTCGATACGTTGACGCTGTCAATCATCCACTCACCCCGCTCGTGGCTGGTGTCGGCGCCGGTGCGCTCGGACTGTTCGTTGTCGGCCTTCTGCCGATCGTCGGTATCGGGACAGCGACGGCGTTCGCCCTTAGTGTCGGGCTCGGCGTCGCTTCGGGCGCGCGCGATATCCGTCGCGCGCTACCGCCGGGGACCTAGCTAGCTCGGGCGCTCTTTGGACGCTGGGAGCGGCGTCGGCGTCCGCACTTCCAGGTAGCATCGCGCCAAGTCAACCGCGTCCTCCAGCGTCATAACGAGATTCTCCGGGCCCAGCTCCTCCTTGAGACCCGAGCGCTCCAGCGCGATCGCCGGTTGCGCCTGTACCTCACTGATCAACACGAGCGTGCGATCCTTGCGACTGCGCGCAATGACGTCGCACAGCGCCCGAATCCCCGTCGAATCGAGCAGCGATACATCGCGCATTCTGAGGATCAGCACTCGCGGCTTCATTGCGATTTGGCCTAACGTGTCCTTGAAGGTCTCGGCCGCGCCAAAGAAGAAAGCGCCATGCGCTGCATGAACAGGAACGACGCGAGCACCATGCCTACTTGAATCGCTACAGTCAGATCGACGAGCACTGTCAGCGCGAAAACTGCGAGCAAGACCGCCACGTCCCCCTTGGGCGCGCGCAGCTCGGCGCGAAATGTCCGCCACTCGCTCATATGGTAGGCGACGACCACAAGAATCGCAGAGAGCGCTGGGAGCGGGATGAGACTGCTGAATGCGGGGCCCACGAGCAGCAGCGTGTTTTCCACCGACACCGTCGGTAGTGCAGGGCGGGGAAGTGCGCCGCCCAGGTCGCCGAAGCGTGAGCCGACGGTTTCAACAGGGAGCTGCAGCGCCCGAACGAGGATCGCGCTGAGCAGGATGGCGAGGATGGCGCCCGGGATGCGGCGGCTCACGCGCGGCCAGAACAGGATCACCGCGAGCGATATCCCGGCCACGAGAATCGCCCATGGATTGATACTCGTTAGGTTGCTGCCGTACGCCGCTCATTTTTGCACGAACGCAGCCGGGACGTCGCCCATGCGTAGGCCGAGGAAGTCCTTGACCTGGCTCGAGAAGATCACGACCGCGATTCCGCTCGTGAAGCCGGTCACGACGGGATGCGGGATGAACTTGATGATCTGGCCGAGGCGAGCGACGCCCATCGCCACGAGGAAGACGCCGGCCATGATCGTCGCGATCGTGAGTCCCTCCAGGCCGTAGCGCTGCACGATCCCGTATACGATCACGACAAACGCGCAGGTCGGTCCGCCGATTTGTACGCGCGACCCGCCCAGCGCGGAAATCAGGAAGCCGGCGACGATGGCGGTGATGAGCCCGCGCTCTGGGGAGACGCCGCTCGCGATCGCGAAGGCGATTGCCAACGGCAGCGCCACAACGCCAACGATCGCACCCGCGATCAGATCGGCGAGGAACTGCTGCCGGTCGTATGTCTTGAGTGTTGTGAAGAGCTTGGGGACGAACATGCTGCCCGGCGCGCGGCGCCGAACCTAACGAGGCATCACGCCGCCACCACCGGCGCTGCGCGCTTGAGATGCACGGTGAACGTCGAGCCGCTCGTAAGGCGACTCTCGACGGTGAGGTCGCCGCCCATCGCGCGGGCGAGATCGCGGCTGATCGCGAGACCCAGGCCCACGCCGTCGTTCACCGTGCTGAGCGTGCGATTCACTTGCACGAATGGCTCGAAGATCGTCTCCAGCTTGTCGGCGGGGATGCCGGCCCCGGTGTCGGCAACCTGCAGGCGCACGCGCTCGCTATCGTAATCCACGAGCACGCGGATGTGTCCACCGCTCGGTGTGTACTTGATTGCATTGCTGAAAAGATTGAGCAGGATCTGCCGCAGCTTTTCAGCGTCCGTGTGCACGACGAGCGACGGATCGACGTCCTCGGCCTCGCACTGCAATCCGTGACTGCGCACCTGCGGTTCGACGAGCGACAGTGTCGCGCTGATACACTCGGCGACGGCGATGTCTCGGAAATCGAAGTGAACGCCGCCGGCATCGAGCCGCGCGAAGTTGAGCAGCTCGTTGATCAGGCCTAACAAGTGGCGTTGGCTCTGCTTGATGCGTCGCAGATCCTCGATCTGCTGTTCCGTGACGGGTCCGCGCACGCCCATCTCCAACAGCTCCGTGTAGCCGGCGATCGCATTGAGCGGCGTGCGCAGCTCGTGGCTCATGACCGCGAGAAACTCGCTCTTCGCCTGGCTGGCGCGTTCCGCCTCGGTCCGTGCACGCTCCGCTGCCGCGAACAGGCGCGCATTGTCCAGATGAATCGCCGAGCGGCGCGCGATCTCTTCGGCCAGCTCCCTGTCGCGCGACGTAAAACGCCGCCGCTCACCCGTCGTGGCGACACCGAGAACGCCTAACGTGCGTCCGCGCGCCATCAGCGGCACGTACAGCAGGCTCGTTACTCCTAATTCGACCGCCAGAGCGACGAGACGGGGTTCTCCAGGAGCGATCCGGCTCACGGCGTCAGGTGTGACGTCTTCAACCAGCACTGCCGTCCCATCCGAGAGCACGCGATGCACTGGGTGCGACGGCACAGTAGCGAGTGGACGGCGGCGCTCCTTGTCCCACAGTCGTTGTACGACGTCGGAGTCTCCCGCATACGCCACTGGGCGCACGCGTCCATCGTCCCCACGGACGAACACGGCGGAGATGTCGGCGAAGGCGGGGACGAGCCCCCGTGAGATCTCGGCGATGGCGAGATCGGGTTCCAGCGATTGCGCGAGCGCGGAGCTGGCATCGGCGAGGAACTGATTCGCCTCGTCCGCCTGACGACGCTCAGTCACGTCTCGTGCATAGACGGCGATTCCCTCGCCGACCGGATACGCATGACCCTCGTACCACGAGGTCGTGTAGCGGCTGCGCGCGTCGAAGGATGCGGAGATACCGTCGTGAATCGCGCGCTGCACGGCGTGATACATCGGCCCGCCTACAAGCAGCGGGAACTCCTCCCACATCACCTTTCCGATCAACTCATCCGGGTCGTAGCCGTTACGACGCAGGAAGGCACGCGCCGCGCGATTGAAGCGCACATAACGTCCGCTCGTGTCGCAGACGAAATGCTGATCGCTCATCGCGTCGAGCGCTTCCTCGAGACGCGCGGTCGCCGATTCCGCGTCGCTGCGCGCCTGCTGCTCGCGCTGATACAAGCGCGCCCGCTCGAGCGCCAATGAGCATTGGCGCGCGATGGCGCGCGCGAACGCACGCTCGTTAGGTGGCACTCCGCGTTCGACGCCGAGGGAGAGCGCCAGGATGCCGATCAACTCGTGGGCGGCGAGCAGCGGCAATAGAATGCGCGTTTCGACTTCCTGCGCGATGGCTGCGAGGCGCGGGAAGGCCCGCTCGAATACAGCGTGTGTCTCGAAGACGATCGGTTCGCCGTTCTGAATGCCTGCGTCTTCGAGCGTGCGCTGGTCAGCCGGAATGCGATCGAGCTGAGCGATGAAGCCAGGCGCGTGATTGAACGCACAGGCGAGACGGAACGACGGCGGCTCCGGCTCCCACTCGAAGACGGCGCCCGCCCTCGCGCCCAGCGCGTGCACACTCGCGCGCACGATCGCCTCGACGACCGCGACATACTCGATCGGCCGCGCCAGCTCCTCGGTTATGTGCTGGAGCGCGTTGGCGCGCGCCGCGGCGCGCTGCAATCGCTCGATGTCCTCGCCGCGATCTGCAACCACGCGCGCAGCATTGCGAGGCGACTCGGCCGGGGAACGGCCACGCGCCGCTGAGGGAGGGGGAGTATCGCGCATCCTATTGCTGCGCTGGAAGCTGTACGCGAACCGTCTGTTGGGCAACCGCGCCCATCCCGCCGCATGTCGCGCGCCTCGTTTATGTTCATGCTCCGCATCGCCTAGGCTCATGAGCACGTCCGCTAAACCCGAAACCGCGTCAGGCAAGCCGGATAAGAAGCAGATCAACATCTCTCGCGCGTGGGCTGAATCGCGGGAGTTGATCTGGGCGCATCGGCGCTCGCTCGCGATCGGGTTCGCCCTCATGCTCGTCAACCGGCTTAGCGGACTCGTCTTGCCGGGAAGCTCGAAGTACCTGATCGATGAGGTGATTGGCAAAGGGCGCGCAGAACTGCTGGTGCCGCTCGCTCTCGCAGCCGGCGGCGCAACGCTCATTCAAGCAATCACCGCGTTCTCACTCTCGCAGGTCGTCAGTGTCGCGGCGCAGCGCGCGATCACCGATATGCGGCGCTCGGTGCAGGCGCATGTGTTGACGCTCCCGGTCGGGTACTTCGACGGCACGAAAACGGGTGCGCTGATTCAGCGCATCATGAGCGATGCCGAAGGGATTCGTAATCTCGTCGGCACTGGATTGATCCAGCTGTGCGGCGGCGCGTTGACTGCCTTGATGGCGCTGGGCGTCCTGTTCTACCTCAATTGGCGCCTGACGGCAGTGACAATCGTGGTCTTGTTAGGCTTCGGCGCCATGATGGCGTATGCGTTCAAACGCTTGCGTCCGGTGTTCCGCGAGCGCTCCGTGATCAACGCCGAGGTCTCGGGTCGTCTCGCCGAGACGATCGGCGGAATTCGCATCGTCAAGGTTTATACATCCGAGGAACGCGAGAAGGGGATTTTCACCGAAGGCGTCGAGCGTCTCTTCAAGAACATCGCGAAGACGATCACGGCGACGTCGCTGGTGGGTGCCGCGACGACAGTGATCGCGGGCGCGATCGGTGTGCTGCTCATCGTCTTCGGCGGACGGGCGATTCTGGCCGGGACGATGACGTTAGGCGACCTCGTGATGTACATCTTCTTCATTGGACTCGTCGCTGCGCCGCTCGTTCAGATCGCGTCCATTGGCACGCAGATCACGGAAGCTTTTGCGGGGCTCGATCGCATCCGCGAGATCCGCGACACGATCCCGGAGACATCGGACACCGCCGCGCGCGAGAGCGTGCAGGAAGTGCACGGCGACGTCGTCTTCGAGGACGTTTCGTTCGAGTACGTGGCGAGCACACCGGTACTGCGTCGCGTCTCGTTTCATGCGCGGCCAGGGACGACGACGGCGCTGGTCGGGTCCAGCGGCGGAGGGAAGAGCACGCTCATCGGCCTGGTGATGGCGTTCAACAAACCGACGAGCGGACGCATCAAGATCGATGGACGCGATCTCACGTCGTTGCGCTTGCCGGACTATCGACGCAACCTCGGCGTCGTTATGCAGGACAACTTTCTGTTCGACGGCACGATTCGCGAGAACGTCGCGTATTCGCGGCCTGGCGCGGGCGACGGCGAGATCCGCGACGTCGCGCGCATCGCACACGCGGACGAGTTCATCGAGAAGTTCGAGAAGAGTTACGAAACGGTTGTGGGCGAACGCGGCGTCAAGCTGTCGGGCGGCCAGCGCCAGCGCGTCGCGATCGCGCGCGCGATTCTCGCTGATCCGCGAATTCTCATACTCGACGAAGCGACATCGAGTCTGGACAGCGAAAGCGAGGCGATGATCCGCGACGGACTGCGCTCGCTGCGGCATGGCCGCACGACGTTCGTGATCGCGCATCGCCTCTCCACGATCGAGAGCGCGGACCAGATCCTTGTGCTCGAAGCCGGTGAGATCGTGGAGCGCGGCACGCATCGCGAGCTGCTCGCGTTAGGTGGACGCTACCGCCAGCTGTACGACCGGCAATACGGGCTGGAGCACGATCGCTTCATCAATCCCGGCGAGGACTTCACGCCGGAAGAGCCATCAGTGCGCGAGGAAGTGCCAGCGGCACCCACGAGCCGAGCGCTCTAGGGCCTAACGCGCGACGGGCGCGGCCTCGTCGAACGGGACCTCGATCGCCTCGTTCTCGCGCAGCAGCTGCACGAACACTCGTGCCGCGTCGGCGTCGAGCTCCGTTCCGATCCGCTCCTCGATGTAGCGCAGCACCTTTTCGGACGCCCATGCCGGACGGTATGGGCGATTCGTGCGCAGCGCGTCATACAAATCGCAGACGTGCACGATCTTGCTGATCGTATGGCAGTCGCACGGCTTGCGGCGATGCGGATAGCCGCCGCCATCGAGCATGATGTGATGCTCGAACGCGACCACGGCAGCCAGCTCCGGGATCGCTTCGTTTGTCAGGATCAGGCGCGCGCCGTCCTCGGGGTGCTTCCGCATCACTTCCCACTCCAGCTCCGTGAGCCGCCCCGGCTTCTGCAGGATCTCCGGCGGAATGCGCACCTTGCCCAGATCGTGCAGCAGGCCGGAGACGCCGATCGCACGCACTTCGTTTCGCGCGAGGCCAAGACGCTCGCCTAACGCCATGGCGAGCACGGAGACGTTGAGCGAGTGCGTCGTGGTGTACTGGTCGTAGCGCGTCAGCTGCAGGAGCGGAATCTTGAGGCCCTGATTCGCGTGCATGGCGAGCGCGAGCGAGCGCACAACGGCGTCCGCCTCGCCGGCTTCCACTCGCTGACCCTGCATCACTTCTTCGTGCAGCCACTCGACGGTTTCGATTTCTTCGGATAGCGAGTACGGCGCGTCGCCAAGCGCGCTGAAAGCTTCGTGTGCACCCGTGGTCGAGACTGCCGAGCCGCGCACGCTCAGCATTCCAAACCGGACGCCAGTCGGCCGTTCTATGCGCGCGGCGGCGGACATCGTGTCCGGCGCGTTGCTGCTGCCGAGGCCGAGCCGGGCCAGGGCGACGACGAGAAAGTCATCGAAGTCCTCGCGCGTGACGCTGTTGGAGAACTCGAGGCGCTGAATGCCGACTGTCGCGAGCCGCGCCGACCATTCCCAGTCGCGCAATTCGCGCAGCGTGCGCGAGCCAAACACCACGTCCGAGCTCAGGAACGAGAAGCGCGGGGTGGGGTCCTCTTCGCACAGTCGCTGCAGCTGCGCATACGCGTCGTCGACAGCGCGCTCACGCGAAGGATGCCCCGGCGAATACAGCCCCATCTTCGACAGGGTCTGAGCCAGGGAGGAAAGGAAACGGACCGCAGCGCTCATCGTTAGGCGGCGATGTGAACGGCGGCGCGGATCTCGCCGTCGCGGTGCTTGGATGCGAGCGCCAGGATGTCCGCGACCGAGCGATCGTCGCGCCACGCCGTCGCCAGCGCGCGCAATGCGGTCAGCATGTCCGGCGACTTCTCCGCGAGCTTGCGGCCGCCGAAGAACTTCTTGCGCACGAGCGCGCGCGCGAGCCAGTCGCGCACCGCCGGGACGTGGCACGTCGCCAGGACCTGGATCGCCATGGCGCGTTCTTCCAGCGCGAGCCCTGCGCCTTGGCGGTCTACGCGCTGCATAACGAGGTGCGCCAGCGCCGGCGCCATCGGGCGGGGCGCGGCGCGCAGGCCGTCGCGCAGGATGCGCGGGTCGCTATCCTGCATCGCGAGCGCCACCGCTTTTTCGCGATGTTCGTCCAGCGTGAGAAGCAGCTTGATCGCCTCGCGTCGCACGTCGCCCATCATGTGCCGAGCGAGTGCCCAGACATCCACGTTGGATGGCGCGATGCCGACGCCGGCAAGAACCGCCAGGAGGTGCGCCTGGACGTTCGGTCGCTCATTCGCGATGCGGCTCGCGATCCCTGGCACCGCCGCGACTCCGAGCCGAGAGAGGAGCGCGACGCACCCCTCGGGATCCTTGAGGCTCGGCTCGCCTAACGCGTCGATGAGGGGAGCGACCGCGGCCGGTCCCAATCGCACCACGAGGCGCTCGGCGACTTCGCGCGATTTCGGCATCCGTGGAAGCACGCGCCCGAGCTGCCGAGGTGTCACGAGCTCCTGGAGGAGCACGTCCCTCGCGCGCGACGGGTCGGCGGCTTCGACGTCTATGAGCGTCTCGGTCCAGTCTCCGCGCGCGGCCAGCGCACGGGCGGCGCGTGACAGCGACGCGCTACCTTCGCCGACGTGCAACGCGATGCCGATCAAGCGCTCCGGCTCGAGGCGCGAGCGGCCGCGATCATCGTCCAGACTCGCAGCACTGCTACTCGTGCGCGCCAGCGCGGTCAGTGCGGCGTTGTATTCCTCTGGGTTGGGATCGGCGAGCGTCCACTTGGTGACGATGTCACGCACATGGTCGCGCAGCTCTTGATCGAAACCCTCGCCCTGCGTCCCTCGCTGTGCGTAGCGCGCCAGCTTCGACAGCAAACGCAGCATAGAGTCGGAGATGCCGCGTCCAGCAGCCGTACTCGCGCAGCGCAATAGATCCACAACCGCAGGCGCGGCCATGATCGACGTCGCGTGACGCACGAATTCGACGCGCTTGCGTGCGTCGCCGCCCATCGAGAGGAGTCGCTCGAGCGTCTCGCCGTGGAGCGTGCCTAACAAGTTCGACAAGCGCTCACGTACCTGCGCATGACGCCGAGGCCCGGCCTGGTCCAGCTCCGCTGCGAGTTGTTGAAAGTATCCGGCGATTACGTGCTCGTAGGCGTAGTCGCCGCGCTTGGCGTCGATGGCGCCGGCGATGTGCTCCGGATCGCTTAGAATACGACCGCTGTCCTCAGCGACTTCGCCAGCGAGAGCGGCGCGCGCTAATCCGATCCACAGCTCATTCACGCGAGTGACGTCCACGTCCTCTTCCGCTGACTCGCCGTCATTGCCCATCTGGAGGCGATCGAAGGACATGCGGAAGAACTGAGCATGCGGCCAACGCCCTTCGAGGGACAGCATCCCCAGTGCACCATCACCATCTGCGTGCTTCGCTGCATCGGCGCCTAACGTGGAGAGCACGTCGCTCAACTCCTCGCGCTCGATGCCGTCGGTCAGCACGACGGCGCCGACCTGCTGCCGGTGCAGCAGCTGCGCGAAGTCACGCAGGATCGGATGTGTGTCGTCGGTGCGCTCGCCCTCGATCAAGAGCTGCTGTTTCGCCACGCCGATCGAGAGCGCGCTCTTGACCGCGAGTACTTCGCACAAGCGCGCGTGCAAACGCTCCGCAGACGCCATCACGATTGGATGGCCCTTCGGATAGAACGTGTGCTTCTGCAGCGACGTCGCGAATTCCACGAGTAGGTGCTCGTGCTCGCTAATCGCCCGTTCGATGGTTGATACGGGATCGCGTTCGGCCGACATCATTCTCCGGAGACTGCGGACTGGCGTGGCGCCGCCATGGTCCAACTCACGGACGACTTTGTCCGACAACGGGTTACGCCAATCGCACGTGCCGAATGCCGAACGGCACGGGGTAGTGGTTTATTGCTGGTCGCAATGATTCGGTGAAGAACCTTCGGCGCGACGGCGCAATTGTCGGCCGCCACCATGATTGCCGCCGTACAATCCGCCGCCGTCCTTGGCATCGAAGCCTTTCGCGTTCTGGTGGAAGTCGATGCTGCGCAAGGACTTCCTCAGTGGACGATCGTTGGTCTCGCGGCCGGTGCCGTGAAAGAGAGCCGCGAGCGCGTTTCGGCTGCGCTCGTTCACTCGGGCTTTGTGGTCCCCGCAAAGCGTCTGACGGTCAACCTCGCGCCTGCCGATGTTCGGAAGGACGGGACGGCGTTCGACGTCCCAATCGCCCTGGCGGTTCTGGTTGCGACCGGGCAGCTCGCGCCAGAGCCGCTCGCGGGTGTACTGGCCATCGGCGAGCTCGGTCTCGACGGCAGTCTGCGGCCCGTTCGCGGGGCGCTCCCCGTCGCTCGGCACACGTCGCGCACGCCCGGCGCGAGCACGCTGGTGCTTCCGCCTGGCAATGTCGCGGAAGCATCGCTCGTTAGGTCCACGCGGCTGGCGCCGGTCGCGACGCTGCGCGCTCTGGTCGACGCGTTGCGCAGCGGGGACTGGCCGAGCAATGGCAAGATTTCGTTAGGCACGCCGTCTGCTCCCAGCGGCGTGGACCTGTCCGACGTCGCGGGACAGGACGATGCCAAGCGCGCGGCTGAAGTCGCCGCCGCCGGCGGGCACGCGCTGCTACTCGTGGGACCTCCCGGAAGCGGCAAGACCATGCTCGCGCGGCGTCTGCCGACGATACTTCCGTTGCTCACGGAGGAAGAGGCGCTCGACGTCATCGCCATTCAGTCCGTGGCCGGTCTGCTCGAGCCGGGGGCTGCGCTCAACGTGGAGCGGCCGTTTCGCGCGCCGCATCACACACTTTCGTCTGCCGCGTTGATCGGTGGAGGGAGTCCGCCGCGGCCCGGTGAGGTCAGTCTGGCGCACCATGGCGTGCTGTTTCTCGACGAGCTGCAGGAGATTCCGCGCCTAACGCTGGACGGCATGCGCCAGCCGCTGGAGGACGGCAAGGTCATGATCGCGCGCGCGGCCGGCACCGTGACGTTTCCGGCGCGCTTCACGCTCGTCGCCGCTATGAACCCGTGCGTCTGTGGGTACTCTGGCTCAACCGTTAGGCCATGTGTCTGCTCGGCAGCAGATATCGTTAGGCATCGTTCCCGCATCTCAGGGCCGTTAGCCGATCGACTCGACATGACGGTTCACGT
>Ga0187892_10004216_pt1 | contig 24526 bp, 22 predicted proteins | sample MA1701073metaG_FD_139345 | JGI IMG/M metagenome (GOLD analysis project Ga0187892, IMG submission 139345) | Bio-ooze microbial communities from a basaltic lava cave in the Kipuka Kanohina Cave System on the Island of Hawaii, USA - MA170107-3 metaG ... | reverse complement strand
TCGCTTGTGCTACGGCTCGCGCGTTCGCCGCCCGAGGCTTCGACCGACGGATCGCTCCGCCAGCCGCTCGGTTGGCACCCACGTGAACGGGCAATTACATGGGTCACCTCCTCTCAGGTGACACGACCAGCCAGGCTTGGCCTGGCGCACCAGAGCCGCCAAGGCGCAAAGTTGACGTGCGTCCGAACCGTTGCGCCTTTGCGCGCCATCCATCATTGAGGTGTAAGCTCCGCCGTCGCGGAACGCGCGGTGTTCAGCCCCAAGAGCCGGCCGAGCACACCGCCTTTATTGATTGGCGTAGCGAGTGGCCAACGTGCCGCGGATCAGTGCGACCTGGTAGGTGATCCAGATCGGCAGATTGAGCAGTACCCAGGCGAAGAAGGCCAGGATTTCGTCGTCCAGCCGGGTGACACGGCGCAGCTCGTCGAAGATGTCTTCGAATCGAACGACGGCGGCGCCCGTCAGGATGGCCACGACCGTGCCGAGCACGACGAGCGGAGTCAGGTAGCAGCTCATTTGCACGGCGGCGCTGGTCAGGTTACGACCGACGGCCAGGCGCAAGCCTATTCCATAGAAACCTGCAGTCGCCAGCGTCAGGACGACGAGCATCGTCGGCGCCAGGCAACTCAGAATCGTGAGGACGAAGGGCGCGTCGTTGGGAATGCCGGCGAAAGGGGACTGTCCGCGCCCCAGCATGTCGGCAGCGTGAAGAGTCAAGATACTGCTGGGGCCCAGAATGGCCATGATCGGATAGAGCCGTAGCGGGAACATTCGATGCCGCGTGGTGGGCGGCGACAGGCGGATCGATCGCCCCAGCTCGGCAGGTCGGCGGACGGCATCCACGGCGCAGCGCCACCAGGACGCAGCCAGCGGGCGGAGCGGAGGGGTTTCGGCGCGGGGTGGCTCATCATCGGTGCGAGAAGGGATTCTCGCACCAGCAGCCGGGATTCTCGCACCAGCAGCCGGGATTCTCGCACCAGCAGCCGGGATTCTCGCACCAGCAGCCGGGATTCTGGCACCAGCGGCCGTACCAGCAGTTGTGGTGTGTTCCCAGGGCGTGCCCGGCCTGGCTTGCGGACCGAGCGAGTCATTGACGGGCTGGCCGCACTCCGGGCAACGGGCCTCGAGCGGCGTCAGCGTCAAGTTGTATCCGCACCATTCGCACATGGGCGGGTGCTCGATGCGAGCAAGCGGGCGCGGGGCGCCGACCGCCCGCAGCAGCGCCCACAAGACCCACACGCCTAGCCCGATGCACGCAATGCCGATCAATTCTTCGTCACGGGCCACGTACCACGGGCGCTCGCTCCAGAACTTCTGGGAGTACGCCGTCTGGGCTGCGTTGTATTCGGCAACCTTGGCGTTGTAGACCGCCCACTCAGGCGAATTGGCCGGCGCGGTGGCCGGTGCCGGACCGGGCCAGCTCAGCGTGAACGGGTTGCGCGATTCGAAGTCGCGGTGCCAGTTCTGGCCCGGAAGCTCGATGGCCAGCACAATCGCGCCGCCGAGCAGCACCGCCGGTAGGGCGTGCGTCGTGTGCAGCCACGTCTGGCGGAGGGCCGCACGGAAGCCGTCGCGCAGCCGCTCATCCCGGGCGCCCCACGGCATCACCAGCAGGGCGAGTGCCACGAAGCCCAGCTCGATCAGGCCGACGATGGTCAGCAGAATGGCCGTTACTTCGAGCGGAAAGCGGCGAATGCCACGGGCGACATCCGCGACGTTGTCGGCGAATCGGCTCACGAAGGCCGTCGCAAACGTCCACGGCGACGGGCGTGAATACGCTTCGATCGCGCTGACAATCGCGACGATCAGGAAGGTTGTCGCGACGCCGGCCAGCACGTGCACGGCGTAGGCCCACTTGAGCGGCGCGCCTGCGGTGCGCGTCGCAAGTGTGGCTGGACGTCGCCAGGCCCACAACCACGCTCGCCGGGCCGGCCAAGCAGGCGGTTCGGGCGAGCTCTCGGCAAGTTCCGCGTGGCTCGCTACAGCCTGCGTCATGACTTCAGCCATGGGGTCGTGTGTCCGACGCGGGCGGGGACGCCCGCGCTCCGTCGCTCCCTTGCCGGGTCACAGCCGCCCGGCGTACACTTACGGGCTCAGTCCGGCGGCGCGGCGCCGGATGCGAGCCGTCCAGAGTATCCGCGGCTGGACCATGTCCACAAACAGGAGAATGACTATGCTGCGACGACAGAGGGTCAGCGTCGCCGCCATCGGCATCGGTTCGCTCGCCCTTGTGGCGTTCGCCGGTGGCTGCGGAATATTCGTCGGCGGCAGCGCCATCAACAGCCGGCCGACGGAGTTCATTGTCTGGGGCGATCCAGCCACCGACGTCCAGTCGCGGGACGTCTTCCTCGGCCGAAACGAGGACAGCACCGGCAACCAGAGCCGGTTGGCCATCGCGACCGACGGGCAGGTTGTGTTGGAGGACGGCAACGTGTGTGAAAACTGTGTCGTCGACTCGGCAACGGCTCAGCTCACCGTTGAGGGCGAGGTGCGCGGAACGATCCGCTGGATCGACATCGCCGGCGAAGACCGGGTCTTGGGCACATCCGACGACGGGCGGGCGCCGTTCCTGGTGGGAACCGACAACATCATTCTGGAGGTGATATCGAGTAGCTCGGGCGTCACATTTCGCCGGACGGACCGGGCGTTCGATGACGACGCCAGCGACGACACCGCCTTTGAGGCCGGCGTATTTGTTCAGGAAGGCAACGCGACGGGCGGCAGCGCCTGTGGTGAGGGCGGACTGCTGGGCGGTCTGCTCGGCCTGATCTTGTTGAGCTATGGCCCGATGCGCCGGCGAGTGGGGCGGGCGACATGAGTCACGCACGCACGCCGGGGTCGCTCACGCTTATCGCAGCCTTCGCTCTGATGTCACCGACTCTAGCCGCCAGCCCGTCCGAACAGCTCGGCAAGTTGTTCGACGAATACTGGGAGTCTGCCCTGCGGCACAGCCCGACGTGGGCGACCGAGCTGGGCGACCATCGCTACAACGACCAGCTCGAGGACCTGTCTGAAGCGGCGTACGCTGCCCGGCTGGCGGAGTTGGAGGGCTTTCTGGCCCGCGTGCGCAAGATCGCACCTGACGGCGGCTCGCCACGCGATCAGCTCAATGCCGAGATCTTCGAACGCGTGCTCTCGGACGCCCTTGCCGCCCGGCCGATGCACCGCGAGTGGAAACCACTGAACCACCTGTCGGCGTTCCACATGTCGTTGCCGCTCCTCCAGGTCTCGCACCCGTTCAAGACCGAGAAGGACTTGCGCGACTACGCCAAGCGCTTACGAGGCTTTCCCAAACAGGTGGACGATGCCATCGCTTGCCTGAAGCAGGGCATGGCCCACCGGCATGTCCTGCCCAAGCTGATTGTGCGGAAGATCGTCCCGCAGATCGAGTCGCAGCTCGTCGGGCGGGCCGAAGACAGCGAGCTGTATCGGCCGCTGAAGTCGCTGCCGGATCACTGGAGCGAGGACGCCAAATCGGCCGCCCGTGCCGACGTGGCCCAGGCGATCGTGCGCGACGTGGTGCCGGCCTATCGGGCGCTGGCGAGGTTCGTCGAGCACGAGTATCTGCCGGCGGCCCGCGACGAAGTCGGCATCTGGGCCGTCCCCGATGGCGATCGCATCTACGAACGGGCCGTCCGGCTCGAAACGACCACCGAGCTGACCCCCGAGGAGATTCACCGTTTTGGTTTGGCCGAAATCGCCCGGATCGAGGGCGAAATGAACCAGGTCCGCAAGCAGCTTAGCTTCGACGGCACGGTGGCCGAGTTCATCGTGCACATGTCCACGCACCCGGAGTACCGGGCCACGTCCGGCGAGCAGTTGGTCGAGCTCTATGGCGGTATTCTCGAGCGCACGCTGCCGCGCTTGCCGAAGTTGTTCGGGCGGCTTCCGAAGGCCCGGTGCGAGATGAAGGTGCTCGAATCGTTCCGTGCTCCGGTCGCGCCGGTGGCCTACTATAACCCGCCGGCCCAAGATGGCTCGCGGCCGGGCTATTACTACGTCAACACGTATCAGCCGCAGGAGCGCGTGCTGTACATCGCCGAGGCGCTGTCGCTGCACGAAGCCGTGCCGGGCCATCATTTGCAGATCGCGCTCGACATGGAGAACACGGGGCTGCCCAAGTTCCGCCGGCACCTGAGCTTCACCGGCTACGTCGAGGGCTGGGGCCTTTACTCCGAGAAGCTGGGCGAGGAGCTCGGCTGCTACCAGGACCCGGTCAGGAAGTACGGCCAGCTTGCCATGGAGGCCTGGCGCGCCGCGCGGCTCGTGGTCGACACGGGCATGCACCACAAGCGCTGGCCGCGCGAGAAGGCCGTGGTGTACATGCGCGAGCACACCGGCCTGCCGCCGCTCGACATCGACAGCGAGATCGACCGCTACATCGCCTGGCCCGGCCAGGCGCTGGCGTACAAGGTGGGCGAGCGCGTGATTCTGAAACTTCGCGCGGAGGCCACGCAGAGGCTTGGTGACAAGTTCGACGTGCGCGCCTTTCACGACGAGCTGCTCCGCGAGGGCGCTGTCCCGCTGAACGTGCTAGAGCGCCGAATGAAGGCCTGGATCGAACGTCAGTAGCCAGCGGGAAGGCATGGCGATCAACTCAGACGAGTTGGTGCACTTTTGGGACCACGCCTTCCGATCGCTGCTGCGCAACCCGCAGCGACTGCGCACGGTGGTCGAGTTGTGCGACCCGGATCTCGCGGCGCGGCTGGACTTTGGCAGCGCCACGATCCTCGAGCGAACGTACCTCACCGACGCCTATCGTGAGCGCGAGGCCGACCTGCTCTTCAAGTTGAACTACCGGGCTGCCGACGGGCTGCGCTCGGTGGTCGTCTGCTTGCTGATCGAGCATCAATCGACCGTGGACCGTTGGTTACCGCTGCGGTTCCTGCTGTACATCTCGCTCACCTCGGATGAGCTGCATCGTGAGGCCGAGCGCCGCGGCGAGCGGGGCCTTCTGCCGCCCGTCATTCCGCTCATTTTCTACACGGGCAGCCGGCGCTGGACGCCGCCGCTCGACTTCCGCGAGCTGGTCGACTGCCCGCCGGAGCTGATTCGCCTCGTCCCGAGCTTTGGTATATTATTCCTTAGCTTGCGCGACTTGCCGCCGGCCGCGCTGGAAGCCGCCGGTGCGTTCGGGCGAGTGCTGTGCGTAGCGCAGGGCGCTGATGCCGACGAACCGGAGTTCGCCGCCCGCCTGGAGGCCGCCGCGAACGCCTTGCGGCCGCTGATTCCGCAGGAGTGGCGCGAGCTGGCGAACTTTCTGTACCTGCTGGTCACGCACCGCCGCCCGCAGGCCGAGCAAGACAAGTTGCACGGCATCATGTGTGCCGTAGCGGCAGACGAGGCGCTACGCCAGGAGCTGAGCAAGATGCAAGAGTCATACGCCGAAACACTATTCAAACGCGGTCGCGATGAGAGCCTTGCGGGTATCCGCGACGTCCTGATGGATCGAGCCACGCGCCAACTCGGCCTGCCCACGTTGGAGCAGCGCGAACTGATCGAGGGGGTCAGCGAATCGAGGCGATTGGCAGCCCTCCTGGTGTCGTTACCGCACGTTCGGACCTGGGAGGAGCTGTTGCGCCTTCCGGGAACCGACGAGAATTGACCTCGTCTGGGACGGGTTTGTCGGGTTTGGCTGGAGCGCCATGCTGGTCACGCACCGCCGCCCGCAGGCCGAGCAAGACCGATTGCACGGCATCATGTGTGCGGCGGCGGCAGACGAGGCGCTACGCCAGGAGTTGGGCAAGTTGCAGGAGTCATACGCCGAAACACTCGTCAAACGAGGCCGGGCCGAGGGCCGTGCCGAGGGCCGGGCCGAGGAACGGGCGGTCGCCCGCGAGCTGATTCTGCGGCGCGGTCGGACACGTTTGGGGGAACCGTCGAGCCCGCAGCATCGGACGTTGGCGGCGATCGAGGATTTGGCGCACCTCATGGCGATGTTCGACTTTGTGCACGAGGCAGCCAGTTGGGACGAGCTGCTGAGCCTCCCGCCCGATCCGAGCGACCCGTCCTGATCGCGACCTTCTACCGATCGCGGCGCACCAAACGATGAAGATCAACATCCTCGGTGGTGGGCCGTCTGGGCTCTACTTCGCGATCCTGATGAAGAAGCAGGATCCCGCCCACCAGATCACAATCCTCGAACGCGACGGCCCGGACGATACGTTCGGCTGGGGTATCGTCTTTTCGGGCAAGACGCTCGCCGAGCTGCGCGATAATGACGAGCCGAGCTACCTGAGCATCCTCGACGCCTGCCAGGTCTGGGACAACGTCGAAGTGGTGCATCGCGAGCAAACCATCACGATCCGCGGCAACCGCTTCACCGGCACGTCGCGGCTGGCTTTCTTGAACATCCTGCAGCGTCGCGCGGCCGAATTGGGGACCGACATCTGCTTCCGCACAAACGTCGCCGATGCCGACCTCGAGCGTTGGCTCGACTGCGATTTGTTTGTCGGAGCCGATGGGGCCAACAGCCTGGTGCGGCGGCGCTTCGCCGAGCACTTCCAGCCCGACGTCGACATCCGCAGAAACCGCTACATCTGGCTCGGCACGCAACGGCTGTTTAATGGCCTGACGTTCCTATTTCGCCGCAGCGAGGCCGGCGTGTTCGTCGCCCATTGCTACAAGTTCAGCCCGACCCACAGCACGTTCGTCGTCGAGTGCGCCGAAAGCACCTGGGCCAACGCCCGCTTCGACTCGATGTCCGACGAGGACAGTTGCCGCTACCTTGAGCGTGTGTTCGGGCCTGATCTTCGCGGCCAGCCGCTGCTGACCAACAACTTCGTCCGCTGGCTCAAGTTTCCCATCGTTCGCAACCGGCGCTGGAGCCACGGGCACACCGTGCTCCTCGGCGACGCGCTGCACACGGCCCACTTCTCAATCGGCTCGGGCACGAAGCTCGCCCTGGAGGACTCGATTGCCTTAGCGGCCTGTTGCGCTTCGAGTCGCGACGTGCCCACGGCGCGGGCCGCCTTCCAGAGCGCCCGCAAGCCGGCCGTGGACGAGTATCAGCAGGCCGCCGAGCACAGCCTGCTCTGGTTCGAGAACCTCGACGAAAAGTTCGAGCTCGATCCGGTCCCGCTGGCCTACCAGATCATGACGCGCAGCGGCAAGATCGACGACGCCCAGCTACGCCGCCGCGACCCCGCGTTCGCCGAGTTGGTCGAGGCGTGGCGAAACCGCGTCATCCACACGTAAACGCTGCCGCCGACTCGTCTGGCTCAGTGGCCGCTCGATCCGGTATCGCCGATTGCGGATGCGCGCGTTGCGGCAATCGCTTCGCGCACGACGTGTGCGATCGCCTCCACGGTCACGAGTTCCACAACTTGGCTCGCAGGCAGGGGCTCGTCACTGGCGAGGCGCTCGATGGTCGGCAGCCGCTGCCGGAGTGTTGCCATCGACGTTGCGGTCAGCAGACCGTTTCCGTCCGTTTCCAGCGCCGCGCGCCCCAGGAAGTCTTGAAACGGCGCCTTGATCTTGAAGCGCTGTTCGCAATGCCAGTTCAATTCCAGCCATTCGATGGACTCGCCGCCGAGATCGTTGAAGAAGCGTGTCTTGGGTGTGATTTGCTCAGGCTCAAGACACAAGATCTGGGCCACAATCGCCTTGACATCCTCATAGATGGAATCTGTCGCCGTCATGGTCTCGCTCCTATGCGCCGCCTGACGTTCGCGTCCGAACTGATCGCCGCGCCCGCGACCCGGTCGGCCAATTCTGAGTACGGCTCTTCCACGAACTGGGCGTAGATGCTCGTGACCATCGGATGGGCGTGGCCGAGTTGGCGCTGCACGAACAGCAGGTTTCCGCCGGTCCGCAAGTACGCCAGATACCCGTAGGTGTGCCGCAGGAGCTGCACGCTGGCCCGCTGGCCCAGTCCGGCCTCGGTTAGAATCCGCACCACGCGCCGATAAAGACCCGTCCGCTCGTACGGCCGCCGATGTTCGTTGAACACGAGCGGCTGGTTGCGATCATCCGCACGAACGCGCTCGGGGAGAAACTGCGGCCGGACGCGCTCGACGTAGCGGAGCACCGCCTCGCTGACGCGCTGCGGCACGTACACCGTCCGATCCGCACCCCGCCTGCCGCGCACCACGAAGCACGACTGGCCCGAGCCAATCACCGTGTCGGCCACGCGCAGCTCGCAGAACTCGGACGTCCGCAGACCGGAGAACAGGAGCGATTCGACGATCAGCGCGTCGACCAGCGCCTGCGGCTGGCCACTCCGGCCTGCCCGCCGAACATGAGCCAGCAGCCCGGCCGTCTCCTCAACCGAGAGGAACATCTGGCGATCGATCGTCCACGGTGTCCGCCCCATGCTCAAATCCGATCAGTCATGTTGCGTTATCTTATCGGCAACAAGACTGATCTGTCAAGAGGCGATTAGCGAGGTTTTCTTCGTGGACGGCGGAAGCGGCGCCGCGGCCGGTCGGTGCATGCGTGAGGCTAGCCGGACGGGTAGACTAGCCGCCACGTTGCCCTGACGTGCTGCGGCTGGGAGTTACAGATGCGGATTCGCGCGGCATTCATCCTCAACCTGCTCGTGCCCGGCTCGGGCCTGATCGTGCTGCGCCGCGAGTGGTTGGGGCTTGCAATCACCGTCCTGTTCGTGGTGTTTGCCCAGATCGGCCTGGTCGGAACCTGGCTGCTTCCCGAATCGTTGCCAGACCTCGTGACGCTGGGCGGCTGGGCGGCCGCCGGTCTGGTATGGGCAGGGGCCCAGTGGCTGCTCTGGCTGCGGCGGCGCGAGGTGGCCGGCCACGGCGTAGCCACCGAGCTGGAGTCCCTGTGCGCTCGCAGCGCGGCCGCCGTGGAGGCCAGAGACTACGCCGGCGCCCATGACATCCTCATGGTCGCCCTGACGCTCAACGACGAACATCCGGAAGTGATCCGCCAATGGGCCCAGCTCATGACGCTGATGGGCCGCTTCCGCCAGGCCCGCAAAGCCTGGCACCGCCTCCGCCGCATGGCCACCGGCGATGACGACCGCCTGGCCGCCCGCGAAGCGCTGACCGCCATTCCACGCGAGTGATCCGGCACTCCCGCGAGCCTGCACAAGCAAGTGTCGGCCCGTTGCGAATCCGACGGCTGCACGACGCCGGCGAATTCACATCCAAGCAACCCGCAATGCACTCGTGAGCCGATCGGGCAAGCGGGCGCTGTACAACCGTTTCCGATGGACTTACGATCGAAACCGGATGCGGTCATGAGTGTTGCGATTCGTTGCACCGATTTGCACAAGCAGTACGACGCGGGCAAGAGAGCTCCGGTCGATGCGCTGCGCGGGCTCGAGCTCGAGGTCCAGACCGGCGAGTGCTTTGGGCTGCTCGGCCCGAATGGCGCCGGCAAGACCACCACGGTCGAGATCCTCGAGGGGTTGCTCCAGCCGACCAGCGGCACGGTTGAAGTGCTCGGGATGCGGTGGGGCGTAAGCGACCGTGCGCTGCGCGAGCGCATCGGCATCAGCTTGCAGGAGACGCGCCTGGCCGACAAGCTCAGCGTGCGCGAGACTTTGCGGCTCTTCCGCGGGTTCTATTCGCGCGGCCGCGATCCGAATGAGGCGATGGAGGCCGTCTCGCTGACCGACAAGGCCGACGCCTGGGTCGTCAAACTCTCGGGCGGGCAGCGGCAGCGCCTGGCCGTCGCGTGCGCCTTGGTCGGCGATCCGGAACTGCTCTTTCTGGACGAGCCGACCACCGGCCTCGATCCGCAATCGCGGCGCGAGCTGTGGGACATCATCCGCACCCAGCGCGGCCGCGGCCGCACGACGCTCATCACCACTCACTACATGGACGAGGCCGAGCGGCTGTGCGACCGGGTGGCGGTGGTCGACTACGGCAAGGTGATCGCGCTGGGCTCGCCGCGCGAGCTGATCGCGCGGCTGGGCGGTGAGCACATCATCGAGTTTGCCGTCAACGGCTTCGATCCGGCCCGCGTGCTGGGGCCTGACGTGTTCCGCGGCGTGCCCACGGCCAACGACGCGCGCCTGGAGGCCGATGGGTTCGCACTGACCGTCACCCAACCCCACGTCGCCATTCCTGGCCTGCTGAGCGTTCTGCAGACCGAGCGGCTGGAACTGGCTCGGCTGACGACGCGTCACGTCAGCCTCGAAGACGTGTTCGTGAGCCTGACCGGCCGACACCTCAGCGCCGAGGAACTGGCGTCCAACCCGCCGTTGCCGCATCGCCGACGGCGGTAGTCGCCTCCTAACGCGAGCTTCCTGCCCCAGCGCTGCGCGCCGACCCTCAGCGTAGGCAGCGTGCGGTCGTGAGATGCCATGATGCTTCGTGGCCCGCATCAACTTTTGGGACCACATCCGATCTCACTACAACGCCCGCATCGGCTCGAAGCGCTGCCAGGTTCGGGGTCAAAAGCGTGTTACGCTGAGAATGTGGCACCGGCTGGCAACCGCGGAGACGCGGACGATTCTCGGGCGTACGACGCGCGGGAAGTCGGTCGCCGATCTGGACGATGAAGTGGACGACCTTTCCGCCGCGAGGAGTCTGCTATGCGCGCTCTGCTCAACCGGGTGTTGTCGAAGCCGGCGCTCAAGCCGTCCCATCGCCCGGCGGCGGCCGAACCGGCCGAGCCCGTTCTCGATCCGACGTTGGGCGACGCATATGCGAATCGCATCCGCGACGAGTTGGCCGCCGGCGAGTTCGCTGGAGCCGAGGCCTTGTTCGCGAGCGTTGAGGACCCGCAGGACCGCACTTGGTACGCGGACGTGCTTTCGAACTGGACGAACTGCCCGGACTGGATCGATGGCTGGTTCCAATCGCAGCCGTCGGCCGTTTCGCATCTGATCCGCGGCGTGCACGCGCTGCACTGGGCCTGGCAGGCGCGCGGCTTCGGATACGGCGAGACCGTCAGGGACGAGGGCTGGAAGCTCTTCTTCAAGCGCCTCGAGCGAGCGGAGGCCAATCTGCAAATGGCCGCGAGACTGGCGCCCGAGGATCCCACACCCTGGGCGTTTCTGATCCGCGCCGCGCGCGGCGCACAGCTCGGGACGGACGAAACTCGGCGGCGCTTCGACGAAGCCCGGCGCCGTGCCCCCGAGCATCGCTACGCCCACTCGCAGATGCTTCAGTGCGGGTGCGCCAAGTGGGGCGGCTCGCACGAACAGATGTTCGAGTTCGCCCGGCAAGCCGTCGCAAAGTCACGGCCGGGCGGACCGCTGCACGTGCTCGTGGCTGAAGCCCACATCGAACGCTGGCTGGCAGAGTGGTCCGATGTCGGCGAGGACGAGGCCGCCGGGTATTTCGCCGAACCATCCGTGAAAGCGGCCATCTCCAAGGCGGCGCGCGACGCACTGGAAGCGCGATTCACGCCGACGCACGACACGGTCCGCACGCGCAATTTCTTTGCCTTCGGCCTGTGGCGGTGCGGCGAGCGCGATGCGGCCGCCGTTCAGTTCGACGCCATCGGCCCTTGGGTGACGTTGGAGCCTTGGAGCTACCTGGGCGATGCCGTGCAAGTCTTCCAGGCCGCCCGCCGCGAGTGCGGCGCCTCGTGACGGCGCCGCTCTCTTGACCGGGTCATCGCCCGGCGCGACCGTGCCGTCGTGGTCTAACTCCCGGAAAAACTGTTTTCGAATGCAGCGACGTCGCTCAGGTCTACGTCGTCATCGCCATCGAAGTCGCCGCAGGTGCAGGTTGCGGTGATCGCGCCGCCCGGCCCGTTGAGGCAGCCGGTCAGCACCGAATGGTCGACCAGGCCAATCCCACCGTTGCAGTTGCAGTTGCCGGCAAACGAAGCGCGCCGAAACAGGCCGGGTGGAATGAGCTGTTTCGGCAGCTCGTTGCCCGAGATGCGGGCGATCAGGCCGGCGCCGCCGAGGTGCTCGAAGAACTCGACACGGATTGGGTGCAGCCCGGCCGACAACCCGACGACGCCCGACTGCTCGACCATCCCGTGCAGGCCGTCGTTGTCGACGACAAGCTGCGGGCCGATGAACAACTTCGAGCCGTCGTCCGACTCGGTGTACAGCCTGTAGGCGCCGGTCCCGCCGATGTATAGATACCCTTCGAAGACCGCGCCGACGTCATTGCTCAATCCGCTGCCGGCGAACGCGCCGTTCGTCGTGGGGAAATTGATCTGGCTCAGGATTTGTCCGCCGATCGGGGTGAGCGCAGCGAAGTTCGGCAGGACCGACGGCGGACTGGCGCTCAGGTTGTAGTACGTCGCATTGATCCCCGGACAGGTGTAGGCTTCGTCGACAGGCTCGATGAGCGCGACGACATGAACCGTGACCTCGGCCGAATCCGATGCGCCCGTGTCGTCGGCGATCGAGTAACCGAACGTGTCGTTGCCCGTGAATGCGACCGGCGGCGTGTACGTCAGGCTCTGGCCGTCCGGGGCAAGCTCGACGGCGGCTCCCGACGGCGTGACTGCGTCGAAGGCAATAATGCTGAGTGGATCGCAGTTGGGCTCGACGTCGTTGGCCAGTACGTTGATCGTGAAGGGCGAGTCCAGCAGCCCGGACACGTCGTCGTCGATGGCCGTCGGCGGATACGGCCCGCCGGGCGCCAGGCACGAGGCTGAATTGCGGTAGGCGATAATCGCATTCGCCGACGACGGGTTGAACGAGGTGATGTTTCCGGAGCAGCCGCCCAACCCCGAACACATGATTGAGCAGTCCGGGTCGTTGTTGCAGTGCAGCGCGTTCCAATTGTGTCCTAATTCGTGCGACGTGAGCGCCACGCGCAGGGCGAAGTTCCCGGTGTAATTCGATTGCGACAGGCCATACGCGGCGCCCAGGTTGCAGACCGAACCCAGGCTGGCGATCCCGATCACCGGCCCGTCGAGATTCTTGCCGGTCATCAAGTGGGCGGTGTCGCGCATGACCGCGCCCTGATTCGCGTTCCAATAGCTTTGAAACTCGGCCAGGAGCATGCCGGGGTTGGTCGATTCGTAAGGGTCTGACTCGTTCGATTGAACGATGACGGTCGTGAGCTCGTACTCGATGCCAACGTCGGCCAGATAGATCGCCTCGACCGCGTTGAGTACGTTTTCGATGTTTGCGACCGTGTTCGGAATCGAGCTGTCGTTCTGCTCGTAGAACTCGAAGTCGGCGTCGAACGCAATCTCGCAGATCCCGTTGCAGTTGGCGCCTTCGGGCGGGTCACCCGGTATTCCGGGCAGCGGCCACGCATTCGCACTAACCCCGCACCGCCCATCGCCCTTCGGCACGTCGGAGTCTCGGTACACCGCGTATTCGTCAATCGCCGCGGCCGGATTGAAGTCGCCGGCTGGCTGAACGAACCAACGTAGCCCGTCGAGAACGATCGCGGCATGGAGTCGCCCGTTGACGATGCCGGCAGCGACACGGCTGCCCGGCAAACCCACCACGGTCCCGCGATACGTCTGCGCGGCGGGCACATCGACGCGGCGAAGTCGCCCAGCAGCGTCGGGGGCCAGGACCTGGAACCGAGGCGCCCGGAGTGTATGAGGTTTGACGCTGATCCGCACGTCGGGTTCGTAGAGTCGCAGACGTGCCGTCCAGCCGTCGTCCGGCAGCGCCTCACGTTCGATTCGCTGCCGCGACGCGGCGACCGGTGCGCTCCAATCGCCGGGCGGTTCGCTCGCCGCTCGGGCACGGTCAGAGCCGGCGGCGGCGAAGCCGATGGAGCCCCACGCCAGAACACGCGCACTCGCACGCAGTATCAGTGACCGAACCATCGCCGTTCCCACCCCGACGTCGACCGCCGTGGATACGCGGCAAAGTTGGGCCGCCGACGCCGATTGCCGCGTTGACCCTTCCGACGCGAGGGTCCTCTCGCACATCGTAGCGAAGCGGCCGCGGTTTCGTCCACGGCGCTGGTGACCCACACGCTGGTGAAATATGACAAACTCGATGATGGGTGAAGTCGCCGCCAGAATCTCGGAGGCGCTCGCCACAATGCCGGTCGTCGTGCCATTGCCATGCGTCAAACTGTAAGAACAACGTTGTTGCGGAACGATCCAGTCCTGGAGGATCGCCCACGGAGATCATCAAGAACCCGGGCTACTTGTGAACGGCGTGTGCGGGCCAGGCGACTTTTTCGGTTGGCGGTGTTACGCTGCGCTCATGGAACCACTGATTGGCATCATTATGGGCTCGAAGTCGGATTGGGATACGCTGCAACACGCCGCGGCGACGCTTGAAGGGCTGGGTGTGCCGTTCGAGGTGCGTGTCTTGTCGGCCCACCGAACGCCCGATGCGCTGTTGGCCTATGCGGAGTCGGCCGAGGGGCGCGGTCTGCAGGCGATCATCGCCGGCGCCGGCGGCGCTGCGCATCTGGCCGGCGTGACGGCGGCTAAGACGATCCTGCCGGTGCTGGGCGTGCCGATCGAATCCAAGGCGCTGCACGGGCTTGATTCGCTGCTTTCGACGGTGCAAATGCCGGGCGGCATCCCGGTCGCCACGCTGGCCATCGGAAAGCCCGGGGCCGTCAACGCCGCATTGCTGGCGACCGCTATCCTAGCCCGCCAACACGCGCGTTACCGCGACGCGCTCCAGAAGTTTCGCGACGAGCAGGCCCGCTCGATCCTCGCGCAACCGGATCCACGACAGGACGCGTGAGGGGTCCCCAACCGTCCCGGCGCGCCGGGATTTGGGGTTGGGGTCCCCATCGACGCCGCCGTCACATGAAGCGCGCTGGCCGAAGAACCACGGTCTTGAAGGTTGGGGGCGATCGCTCCGAAGTGGACGTGATCGACCGTGCCGCGCAAGTCCTGACTTGCGGCGGCCTGGTCGCATTTCCGACCGAGACCGTGTACGGTTTGGGGGCCAACGCACTCGACCCAACGGCGGTTCGGCGCATCTTCGAGGCGAAGGGGCGGCCCGCCCGCAATCCGCTGATCGTGCACGTCGCCAGCGTGGCCGCCGCGCCAGCGTTTGTCAGCGAGTGGCCGCCGGAGGCGACCGCGTTGGCTGAACGCTTCTGGCCCGGACCGCTGACGCTGGTGCTGCCCAAAGCCGACACTGTGCCCGATGTAGTCACGGCCGGCGGCCCAACCGTTGGAATCCGAATGCCAGCGCACCCGATCGCGGCCGCGCTCATCGAGGCGGCCGGCGTGCCCGTCGCGGCGCCCAGCGCGAACCGTTCGTCGCGCGTCTCGCCGACGCGCGTCGAGCACGTGCTCAAAGCCCTCGATGGCCGAATCGATCTGGTGCTCGACGGTGGGCCGACGGCAGGCGGGATCGAATCGACTGTGCTGGACGTGAGCGTGCGGCCGGCCCGTCTCTTGCGGCCCGGGCCGGTTACGCCTGCCCAAATCGAGCCGATCATCGGCGCGGTCGTGCGAGCGGCCGAAACGCCAACCAGCCCAGGCGCGCCGTTGGGATCGCCGGGTCTGTTGAAGCGGCACTACGCTCCCCGGGCACGCCTGGAATGCGTGACGGGAAGCGGCGAAGCCCGCACGCGCGAACTCGTGCAAACGGGGCGGCGCGTCGGCTGGGTGGCATTCGGCCGACCGCCGTGCGGCGAGGCCGGCGCGACGACGATCGTGATGCCCACTCAACCCGACGCTTACGCCGCACGCCTCTACGCCGCACTGCACGAGCTCGACGACACGCACGTCGATTGGATCGTGGTCGAGCTTCCGCCCGACGAACCTGCTTGGCTGGCGGTGCGCGACCGCCTGCGCCGCGCCGCGGCACCGGACACGCAGCGCGCGAATGACCTGGACGCGCCCGAGCACACCTGATCGGGCAAGCGGGAAGCCGCGGAACAAACCGCGCCGTGCGAAGGCCGTCGCCGCCAGACGAAGACCAACCCCGGTGACAGCGTCTCGATAAGGCGGTACATACTTCTGCAGGCGTGGCTGCTCCGTCCGCTTGAACGTCCGGCGACGAAGCGCAGGCCGTACCCGCTGGAGCATCGTTCTTCGCCATCCGTATGAATGCCGCGAAGCGCAGCGATGGCGACGCCGACCGGAGTTCTATGCGTGTCTGCGGCCCGCTCGGATCGGAAGTCCCGTAGGTCACAAGCGCGTTCGACCGGCCGCACCGCCGAGACGGCGGCGACGGTCGCAGACGTATGCCGGGCGCTCGAGGCCATCGCACCGCTGTCGCTGGCGCAAGCATGGGACAATGTGGGGCTGCTGGCCGGCGATCGCACCGTGGCGGCGAGGCGCGGCCTGCTTTGCATCGATCTAACCGGGCCGGTCGTAGCCGAGGCAATTCGCCGGCGCGTGCAGATCGTCATTGCGTATCATCCGCCGATCTTCAAGCCGATCTCGCGGCTGACGGGCCCCGGGGCCGGCATGGACGGGCTGGTTCTGCGCTGCATTTCGGCTGGGATCGCGATCTACTCGCCGCACACGGCGCTCGACGCGGCCGAAGGCGGCACGAATGACGTGATCGCCGATCTGTGCGGGATCGGCGCGCGGCGGCCGATCGAATACACAGAATCGACAGCCGGCGAATGCAAGGTGGTCGTGTTCGTGCCGGCGGAGGCGGTTGAGCGCGTGGCCGAGGCGATGTTCGCAGCCGGGGCCGGGCGCATCGGCGACTACGAACGCTGCAGCTTCCGACTCAGTGGCGAAGGCACATTCTTCGGCACCGATGCCACGCAGCCCGTCGTCGGGCAGAAGGGCCGATTCGAGCGTGTCGCCGAGATTCGGCTGGAGGTCGTCACCCCTACACGACGGTTGCCGCACGTGGTCGAGGCAATTCACGCCGCTCATCCGTATGAAGAGCCGGCCTTCGATGTCTACCCGTTAGCCAGCAAACCGACACAAGGGATCGGCCGGGTGGGCAGACTCCCCGCGCCGACCGGGTTGGGCAAGCTGGCGGCGAAACTGAAACGCGCGACCCGCGCCGCGGGCGCGCAGATCGTCGGAACGGCGCGGCAGCGCGTCGAACGGGCGGTGATCGTCGTCGGTGCAGCCGGCAGCTTGCCGCTGAGTGCAGGCTTAGCGACTGGCGACGTGGTGATTACCGGCGAGGTTCGGCATCATGATGCGTTGACCGTTCTGCGGCACGGCAGCACGGCCATCGCCCTGGGCCACTGGTCGAGCGAGCGCCCGGTGCTGGCGCCGCTGGCCGATCGCCTTGCCTGTGAGCTGCCGTCCATTCAGTGGATCGTCAGTACCGCCGACCACGAGCCGTTGCAGCCCGTCGCCGGCTGAAACGTCCTGGCGCGGCCAGCCACAGCGGCCAGGATCCGCTGCTCGCCATTTTTCGACATCCGCGGTACAATCGAACGGACTTGCCACCGTAGCTCAGTTGGCAGAGCAGCGGTTTTGTAAACCGCAGGTCAAGGGTTCGAATCCCTTCGGTGGCTGTAAGTGCTCTCAATGATAGCCGAACTGATGAAGATCGCGGCCTGGCGATTGTGAGGGTCGTTGGCATGTCTGTGGCGGAGGCGGCGTGGCTGCTGGGGGGCGGCATCGTTGTCGGCGTGTTCGGCGGATTGCTGGGCATCGGCGGCGGCGTGTTTCTGGTGCCCCTGCTCGTGCTGGCGCTGCACGTCCCGATCCATGAGGCCATCGGGACCAGCCTGGTGTGCATTATCGCGACCAGTTCGATCGTTGCCGCCATCAACCTCGAGCGCGGGTTGGTGAACATCGGCTTGGGCACAACGCTCGAGCTGGCGACGACGCTCGGGGCCGTCGCGGGCGGCATCGCGGCTGGATGGCTCAGCGAACGGCAACTGACGCTGGCCTTCGGCGTGACGCTGCTGATCGTGACCGGGCTGATGCTCGTCAAGCAACGAATGGCGGCGACGACGCGCCGCAGCTTCGAGGCCGAGCGGGGACTCTTGGGCGGGTACTACGTCGATCCGGCTTCGGGCACGAAAGTCGGCTACCGTGTTCGGCGGCTGCCGCTGGCCATGGCCACCGGCGGCGTGGCCGGCACGATCAGTGGGATGCTGGGTATCGGCGGGGCCGTGCTGACCGTGCCAGCGCTGAATCTCTTCAACGGCGTGCCGATGAAGGCGGCTATCGCCACGAGCAATTCGATGATCGGTGTGACGGCAGTGGCCGGCGCCATCGTGTACTATCTGCGCGGCGAGATCAATCCGGGCCTGACGGTTCTGGTCGTGTTGGGCGTATTGGCGGGCTCGCTGGCCGGCGCGAAGCTCACCGAGGTCCTCCGCGCGAATATCGTTCGGATCATATTTATCGTCGTCATACTGGCGATCGCCGGCCGGATGCTCGCGAAGGCAACGAGATGACGCCCGCCCCGCAGAACGCACACACCAAGGACGCGGTGGATCTTTCCGATGGTCCGCGGCAGGCGGCCGCCCGCGGGATCAGCCGCGTGCTGCGCGTGTCTGTTTATCTCAGCCTGGCGGTCATGTGCGTCGGCTGGCTGCTGGACCTGTCGCAGATCGGGCGGGCGGCGCGCGGGCCGCTCAGCCCTGCGAGCCGGACCGTCCTCCGTCCGACGGAGTTGGTGCGCGCCGCGTGCGCGGGTAGCGGGCAGGCGATCCTGACGGTCGGAATGATCCTGCTGATGCTCTCGCCGGTCGTTCGGGTGACGGTTGCCGGCCTGCACTATGCGCGGGTCCGCAACTGGCCGCTCGCACTTGCGGCGTTGGGCGTGCTGCTGGCGCTGTGGCTGAGCGTTAAGCTTGCCGGGCTCGCGGCCTGACGAGCGTTGCCGTACGGCCGCATACAACGCACGGCCGCCGCGATGATCAGCGCGATCGCTGGCTCGGTCGGCTGACTTGGCGATGCGCGTGATCGGCCGCCCGACACCGACGGTTCAACTCAGCCGCTCGTCGGCAACGGCGCGAAGACCCTCGCGCCAGGCGCGGGGATAGTCGCCGCTCATGAGGCAGGCGCAGGTGAGGAACCGGCGGTCGGCCGGCGTCGCTTCGAGCGATAGCACCGCGGCGGCCAACTCGGCAGCGCGGCGATACCAGCCGTGTGCGTAGCAGGATCGCGCCTGACGGCGCAGACCATCGGCGCGGTGCTCAACGTCGAGCAGGGCGCCCAAGTCGGACTTGCAGCGGTGGCAGGTCGCATCGCCGCGTCGGACCGCTCCGCACGTCGGGCACTGCTGGCGCGCGGGGGGTTCTTCGTCGACCTGCCGCGCGAGCCGATCGTCCGGCACGTCCGCCGGGAACAGCCCACGGGTGCTGGGCAATCGCCGCGGCGCATCCATCGTTCAAGCCTCCTCGAGGTAATAGAGGATGTCTTCCAGCTCGCGAGCGGCGTTGTGGGCCGCTTCGCCCGCGCCGGCGGCCAAGCCGTCGTGCACGCGCTCGATGAGGCCGATGACCTCATCGCGGTCATCGACGGGAATGTCAGGCAGCATGTTTCGGGCGCGCTCGGTGATCTCGCGCAGCCGAGCGGCGACCGAGTCGCCGGCGATCGGATCGGTCGGCGAAGTGTCGGCCGCTGCTTCCGGCTCGATATCGCCAAAGAGTCGCCGTAGCCGGGCGGTGGCGGCCGTCATCTCCTCGGACTCGAACCGGCTCATGGCGTTCTCGATGACGATGTGCTTTTCGAGACCAGTGTTCTTTTCGCGGGCGGTGACTTTCAACATGCCGTTCAGGTCGAGATCGAGCCGGCAGGTCACCGGGTTGGGCGCCGGCACCGGGCTGAGCCCCTCGACAATGAAGTGGCCGATGCGCGTGTTCTGGAGCGCATCCTCGTGCTCGCCCTGATAGACGTCGATCTTGACGGACTCCTGGTTGTCAAAGTGCGTGGAATAGATCTCGGAGCGGGTGGCCGGTAGCGGCGTGTTCTTGTGGATGATCGGGCTGAAGACGTCGGGGTAGGGCAAGCCTCGCTTGAAGCCCAGCACGCCGATGCCGAACGTATGCGGCGTCACGTCGACCAGGACAGCGCCCACGTCGTGGCCGGCGATGATGCCGCCCTGAATGGCAGCGCCCATGGCCACGCACAGGTCAGGATCGACCTCGCCAGACGGCTCGCGTCCGGTCAGGCGGCGAAGCTCTTCGCTGATCAGCGGCGTGCGCGTCGCGCCGCCGGCCAGCACGATGCGGTGGATGTCCTTGACCTTAAGCTTGGCATCGTCCAAAGCGGTCTGAACGGCGGCCATGGTGCGCTCGATGAGCGGACGGATCATGTCTTCGTAGGTGGAGCGGTCGAGCTCGACCGACAGGTGCAGCGGCACGCCGTCCTTTTCAATGATGAATTCCTCGTCGATGCGCGTGAACGGTTCGGTCGAGAGCCTGATCTTGGCCTGCTCAACCGACCGCCACAGGACGGCGTGCGCGCGGGCATGATGCCGCAGGTCGAGGTGGTGCTGCTGCTCGAAGCGCTGCGCCACGTGCGCGACGAGCAATGCGTCGAAATCGTCGCCGCCCAGGTGCGTGTCGCCGTGGCTGGCCAGCACCTCGACCACGTCCTTCTCGATGCGGACGATGCTCACGTCGAACGTGCCGCCGCCCAGGTCGTAGACCATGACGGTCTGCGGCACGGTCTGGCTGGCCTCGTAAACCAGCGAGGCGGCCGTTGGCTCGTGGATGATGCGCACCACCTCCAGCCCGGCCAGCTCGCCGGCCTCGCGCGTGGCCTGCCGCTGGGCGTCGTTGAAGAACGCGGGGACCGTGATCACCGCCTTGCTGATCGGGTGGCCGCCGTGCCGTTCGGCCCGGTCCTTGAGTGTGCGCAGGATGATGGCCGAGATTTCCTGCGGCGAGAACTGCTGATCGCCCAGTGAGAGCTTGACGTCTTCGCCCATGCGGCGCTTGACCGAGCGGATGGTGCGGTCGGGCGCCAGCAGCCACTGGTTGCGGGCGGCCTCCCCGACCAGCAGCTTGCCATCGGGCGTCAAGCCGACGACCGACGGCAGGATGGGCGTGCCGTTCTCCTCCAGCACGCGCGGCGACCCATTCTCGATGATGGCCACCTCGGAGTTGGTCGTACCCAGGTCGATGCCGATGATCGGTTCACGCTGCATGTTGATCCTCCTGATCCTTCTTCGCGTCGCGTCGTCCTACGGCGCGCACCTCGGCGAACCGCAATACGCGGCCATTCAATGCATACCCACGGCGAATCACGTCGGCGACGTGGCCCTCGGGCACATCGTCGCGCTGCACGACTTCGATGACGCGCATGCGCTCCGGGTCGACCGGACGGCCCTGGCACTCGATCGGGCGAACGCCGCGCGAATCCAGCGCGGCATCGATCCGGCGAAGTGCGAGCTGGTAGCCGTCCACGACGCCGTCCAGCTTGGCCTGCCGCACGAACCAGCGTCGCCAGCCGAGCGATTGACGCACGCCCTGCGCAGCCACCGCGCCACGCTCGATCCCCTCGCGCACATCGAGCAATAGGTCAATCCAGGCGGTCTGTTGCGCGTCGAGCCGGGCGGTGAGCTCGTCGCGAAAGCGGTCTCGCTCGCGCACCAGCGGCTCGAGCATCTTCTCGACACCCTGATGGACCTGCTCGACGCCGGTCGTGAACCCGCTGACGGCCCGCTCCAGCTCCTCGCGCATGGCCTTGCCGCCCCGCGCATCGAGCCGCACTTCCTGCCGCAGCGCGGTCCATTCGCGCACCACCGTGTGCAGGTCGACCTCCGGCTCCGCCGGCACCGCGTCGCAGGCATCGTCGAGTCCGTCGCGCCACTGCTCGGATTCGAGCAACCACTGGCGAAAAGCGGTCAGCACGGCCTCGATCTCGGCGCGGCCCGCGGCCGGAGTGGCAGCCGCGGGCGCTGACTCGTCCACGCCCGATTCGTCTAGCGGCCCTCGTTCAGAAGGCTCAGCAGCGCCGAGAGTCCAATTCGCTTCCGGGAGGTCTGACATTTGGCCTCTTCGATCAGTTCGTCGAGCGACTCGCCTTGAGCCGGCTCGAACAGCAGCATTCGCAGGCGGCGATCCTCGTCCTTGATGAGCTCGTACGCTTCACGGGCGCGCTGAAACGCGGCCGGTGAGCGTTCGGGCGGATGCAACCTCACAGTGGCGAGGTACTTCTGCCGAATGGCATCGTCGTTGTCGTCGGGCGAAGCGCCCAGAACGTCGTAAGGATTGGGCATCAGAGGGCCTCCGCTCCGGCCACGTCGGGCTGATCGAGCAGCGGCAGCCGTGGCTGCTTGGCCCGGCGGCGTTTTCGGCGCGGCCCGGGAACACTATCCATCAAGTCATCCAGCATGTCGAGTAGTTCGTCGGGTATGGGCAAGGGTCTGTCAGCAAACGGGATGGGGTGGCCCTCGAGCAAAGCCATCAACTCCATCGCCACGCGCATATCGCCGGCCTTCATGGCCTGCCGACCAGCCCGTTTGATCGCTTCGACCGTCGGCTCGGACAGCTTCTTGCGCCGCTGTTGCAGGGAGCGGCCCAAGTACAGTGGGAAGTAGTGGTTTCCGGCACAGGTGTCAGTGCCGCGCTGAGCGAAGCGCGCCAACAGCGCCCAGTGCTTGACGCTGTCGAGGAACCGGCAGACCGACAGGAGCTGGGCCTCAGCGAGAGACTCATCCGGCGTTCGCCCGAGGTAGGCCAGCACATTGCTTCGGTGCGCCTCGTAGTGCGTGGAGTGGAGCTGCTGGGCGTCGATGGCGGCGGATAGCTCGGCCAGGGCCGCTGCGGTGGCCGGGCCCGCCGGCCGGACCCATCCAGTCTCCAGCCGCGCCTCGATTTCGTCGCGGAGTGGGCCGGCCATCCCGGCCCGATCGAGCTCGACGGCCAAGGCGAAGTCGACCGGCAACGCATCGGCGGCGCCCGAAATCGCCCGCTGGTGAACGGCGCGGGCCTGGGCTTCGTCACCGGCCAGGCACTCCATGGCCACCCAGGCCGGATAGAGATCGAGCGGCGAATCGCTCGATTCGCGAAGCGCCTCTGCCTGCTCAAAATCGGCCCGTGCCAGCCTCCAATTCTGCTGATTGATTCGCCGCCGTGCGGAGTTGATGAGGCACGTCTGCATGCTACGGCGAATGGCCGGGTTGAGCGGCTCCGCCCGTCGAGCGCGGTCGAAATAACCCAGTGCCTTGCGGTACGCATCGCGCTCGAAGCACTGTTCGGCCAACAGCGTCAGCGACCGGACGTGGTCAGGCCAGCGGTCCAAGACCTGGAGCGCATGTTGCTCGGCAGCTCGCCACTCTTTGCGCCGGACAAGCGCATCGAGCAGCCTCTCGTGTACGCTCAGGTCGAGCGGATTGTATTTGAGGCTCGTGCGATAGCAGCCGACCTCGTCCTCATCGTTTCCGTGCGGGAAGGGGAAATAGGCCAGCATCTCAGGCGGCGGCGTGGCAGCCGCGGCCAATTCGCCCAGGCGGACCCAGACGAGTGCCCGCGCCCGGTCGCGCAGTTGCGGACGAATGGCCGTGGCGTCGTGAAGCTGGGTCAGGTACAAGCGCCACAACGCCTGTGCCTCGATCGGGTCTTCGTGCTCGCAGTCGATCGCGCAGCAACGGATCAGGCGTGGATCCTCGGGAAGCGGCCCGAAGACCCGCACGAACTTCTGATAGACGGGCCGCGACCAGACCAACTCCGAAGTCAGGGCGCGTTGAATCCTGCGGGAGTACGCCGGCCGCTGGTCGGCCGGCACCAGCGCCAGCAACTGGGTGCAGTGGTCGAGCGCGTCGAGCGGGCGGCCGGCCTTAATGGCCTCACGGATGCGCTCCAGCTTCCCGACGTGCGGGCTATCGAAACAAGCCAGGAGCCGTGCCCGGTCTGCTGCCGGAAGCGCGTCGATGTCCGCTTGATGGCCCGGCAGCATCGCCATCAGGAGCTGGGCAAGCCGTCCCGGCCGGCCCTTCTGGCCGGCTCGCCTCCAGCAGTTCTCAGCCGCTGCCGAATCCTCGCCGGCAAACGCCACCAGCCCGCGCACCAGCCACTTCCAGTCGGACAGCGGGCTGTGCAGGCCGATCGGCTTGAGGTGCTCAGCCACGGCGGAATCGTCACCGCGCTCGAACGACTCGAGCGCGCGGCGCACGCACATCACCCCGTCGCGAATGGTCGGCTCACACAGACGTGCCAAGCCCTCGCCGCGCGCCACGGCCTCGTCGATCAGCATTTGCAGCGCCCGCGTGTGCTGGTCCGGGTCGCGGACCCGCGACAACTGCCGCACCGCCTCACCGTATTGCCCGCTGCGCAGCCCGCACTCGAAGGCCAGCCGGAGGAGTTCGTCGTTGCCTTGGCCGAGCGCCAGCGCGTGACCCAGCACCGCGGCGGCCTCGGTGAACAGCGACTTGCCCATCAGCCCGCGCGCACGGTGGACGTACGCCGCGCCGAGCCGCTCGGCATTGGCGGGCGCAGGCTCGCGACGGTAGCACTCCTTGGCGATGTCGATGGCGGCGCGATAGTCGCCGGCGTCGAGGCAGGCCTGGTAACGCTTGGGCAACTCCGGCAAGGGCAGCCGGCGATACTCGAGGATCGGGTTGATCTTCTGGTGCTTCGGCTTCCGTGCCATACCCACCTGCCCGACGGTCATGTGGCGCCAAGAAACTGCGGGCCATGATCGCAGACCGCGTCCGTACAGTCAATCAAACTGTGAGTTTCCGGGGCCTCACGGCAGGGCTATCGCATCTAAACCGCGGTTAGTCTTGCCGGACGGTCGCGTTCGGGTTACACTGGCAAACTGAGCGTGTGAGGCCTCACGGAGTTTCTTGAACAAACCCGTGTACGGAGGG
>Ga0187892_10004215_pt1 | contig 24532 bp, 24 predicted proteins | sample MA1701073metaG_FD_139345 | JGI IMG/M metagenome (GOLD analysis project Ga0187892, IMG submission 139345) | Bio-ooze microbial communities from a basaltic lava cave in the Kipuka Kanohina Cave System on the Island of Hawaii, USA - MA170107-3 metaG ... | reverse complement strand
GTGCCTCGGCGGCCACGCCGGCATGCAGCGAGAAGCCGCCGACCTGACCGGCATCGCCCTCCAGCGGGCCGGCGTCGCCGGGCAGCGTTTGCAGCGTGACCACCTTGCGCCCGGCGTGCGGGCTGGTGGCGATTCGGTACGTGATCGAACTCATCCGCAGCCCGTCCATGCCGTCTCAACACCCATTGCCGCACCGGCCGAGCGCCGAACACCTCCTCTACCAAGTACCGCGCCGACTCGGCCATACGTCGCGCGCCGCAGCTGGGGCAGAAGCCGCGCTTCTTGCAGGAGAACGCCACCAGCCGCTCGGCGTGGCAGTGTTCGCACACCACGCGCAGAAAGCCATGGTCGAGCACGCCGCAGCGCAGGTACTCGTCAAACTCCTCGCGCACATACTCAGGCAGCGCGCGATCCTCCGCCTCAAGTCGTGCCAGGAAATCCGGGTAGTGCGCCTGGACCAGCGCGTACAGCAGCGTGCGCTCGGGCGCGTGGCGCGCGTAGCGCGCGGCGTGGGCGGGAGACGGTGGCGCACGCGCCTCGGCCTGCCGCCGGGATGCGGCGAGGCGCGGCACGCAGCGCTCCGATGCAGGGACGGCTGCTCAGGGTTGCGCCCGCGATCACACGTGCCTATCGGCGTTTTCTGATCTTCGCGTCGGATGTCGCCGCCACACACGCAGGACGTCTCCTGCCTCGGACGCCGCAAAAGCACGAAGCCCGGCACGAGGCCGGGCTTCGTCGACACACTCAGCATTCGAACGTGGATCAGAAATCCATGTCGCCCATGCCGCCGCCGTGGCCGTGGCCGGCGTGCGCGTTCGGCGCTTGCTTCTTCGGCGCTTCCGCGACCATCGCCTCGGTCGTGATCATGAGACCCGCGATCGACGCCGCATTCTGCAGCGCGTAGCGCGTGACCTTGGTCGGGTCGAGGATGCCGAGCGCGACCATGTCGCCGTACTCGCCGGTCGCGGCGATGTAGCCGAAGTTGCCCTTGCCGTCGGACGACGTTGCGCGACCTGCGCCCCGACGAAATCGTGGCGCTGTACGCGCGACGCATGCAGATCGAAGAGAACTTCCGCGACAGCAAGTCGTTGCCCTTCGGCATGGGCGCAGAGATCGGCCGATCACGCACGGCGCTGCGGCTGCAGGCGCTGCTGTTGATCGCCACCATGGCCTCGTTCCTGCTCTGGCATCTGGGACAGCTGGCCGAGGCCGAAGGCCTGCATCGACGCTACAAGGTCACCACTCGCACGGCGCGCGAGCTGTCGATCGTCACCCTGGCCATCCTGCTGTGCATCGACCGCATCATCAACTTCACACCGCAGGCCGTGCGAACACTCCATCGACGATTGGGAATCCCGTCGTGAAAACCGGGGAAACGTCAGCCCAGCGGGTCCCAGCGGGGGTTGACGACAGGTCGACGCACGATTTAGCATTTAACACATTCGTTAATGTCTGAATCATGAAACTCGACCGGGTCTTCGAAGCGCTTGCCTCCGGGCCCCGACGCCGGATCCTCGCCTATTTGTCCGAACAGGAGCTGACGACGAGCGATCTCGTCGCGAGGTTCGGCATCAGCGCACCCGCGGTGTCGCGTCACCTCTCCGTGCTCGAGAACGCAGGGCTCGTGATCGGCGAACGGCGCGGTCAATACGTCTACTACCGGCTCGAGGCCGACAACCTGGTCAACACGCTGACCGGCTTCGCGTTCGAGGTGTGTCCGATCGGCGGTCCGCTGAAGCGCGAGGCACGCAAGCTGCGAAAGCGGTATCAGCAGAGCTGAACTAGCGGAGCGAAAAGAGACGTGAACTCATTGCCGGCGAGCATCGAAGGTCACCGCGTACAGGCGCGCGCCACCGACAGCGTCGTGCGCGGCACCGTCCACTGGGCGCCGCTGAAATCGCTGTGGTTCCTCGGCATGCTCGCGGGCGCGGTGTTGGGTGGTCTCGCGACGATCTCCGTCGGCGCCGTCACGCTCTTCGTCGTATCGACGGCAATCGTGCTGCTGCTCGGGCATTCGCTCGGCAGCCATCGCAAGCTCATCCACGACAGCTACCAGTGCCCAAAGTGGCTCGAGTACCTTCTCGTGTACTGCGGCGTGCAGGTGGGGCTGGCTGGTCCGCTCGGCTTGCTGCGCCAGCACGAACTGCGCGACTACGCGCAACGCCTGCCGACGTGCCACGACTATCTGCGTCACGGCCGCGCGCCTTGGGTCGACGCGTGGTGGCAGCTCAACTGCGAGTTGCAGCTCGAGGCGCCGCCGCCGATCCGGATCGAGCCGCGCATTGCGGAGGACCGCTTCTATCGGTTTCTCGAGCGGACGTGGATGGCGCAACATGTGCCGTGGGCCGTGCTGTTCTTCGCGTGGGGCGGCTGGGGCTATGTGTTTTGGGGCGTCTGCGCGCGCGTGACCGCTGGCGTGTTCGGTCATTGGTTGATCGGCTACTTCGCGCACAACCGCGGTGGCATGCGCTACGAGGTCCAGGGCGCTGCGGTACAGGGCCGCAACATCAAGCTGACGTCGCTGCTGACGATGGGCGAGTCATGGCACAACAACCACCACGCGTACCCGGGCTCGTCGCGGCTCGGTATTCATGCCGGCGAATGGGATCCGGGTTGGTGGACCCTGATGCTGCTGCGGCGCGTCGGTCTCGTGTGGGCGGTGCGGCTGCCGCAGGATCTGCCGCAGCGCGCCGAGCTCGTCGTGCTCGATGCCGGCGGCGAAGTGGCGGCTGCGGCTGCACCCGCGACGACACTCGTCGCCGCGTGGCGGATCGCTCGCACCGGTTTGCGCGCGCGTGTGGTCTGGCCCGGTTCGATCGTGTCGCCGCGCGCGCTGGCGCGCGTTGCGGGTAGCGACGTGGAGCTCGCTCGAGAGCGACGATGCCGCCGGTTCGAAGTACAGATGGGCGAAGCCCGCTTGCTCGGCCTGCCGGCCGTCTGGGTGCTGATCGCGCGCCGGCACATGCTCGCGCGGTTCGCGACGGCGACGCTGCTGCCGATCGCAATCGCGGCAGAACGGTTCCGTCGCTGGCTCGACACGGACTACGCGCTACGATGAGCGCGCCTCATGACGCGCCCATCTGCGTCATCGTCGATGGCCAATGCCCGATCTGCGCTCTGTATGCACGCCACCTCGATAGCAACGCTGATCCCGGACGCGTACACGCGATCGACGGGCGCACCCCGTCAGCGCAGAAGGCCGAAGCCCAGCGCCTCGGATTCGATCTAGACGCAGGCATGGTCGCAATGACGCCGGACGGACCGGTCGCCGGCCGCGACGCCATGATCTGGCTGTCGCGGCAGGTGGAGCCGGGCCAGTCACGGCTCCTGCGCGTTTGCGCAGCGCTGTTCCGGTACGAACTGGCCGCGTCCCTTGCGTATCCCCTGTTCAAGGCGGTGCGTCGCGCGGCTTTGTGGTGGAGAGGTGTCGGACGCCTGACCTGAGTACGGCGGTCCCAACGGCGTCAATGCCGCAAGTGAGTCGGCGTCATCGCGCCGAGTCCGATGATGCCGGCCCTCGTCCTTCCTTCGCCCCGCGCGCGTAGGCCCCCGGCGAAACACCGACCAGCCGGCGGAAGTCGCGGATGAAATGCGCCTGGTCGAAGTAGCCCAAGTCGAGCGCGAGTCGCGTCCAGTCGATCGCATCGCCGGCCGCGATCTGCTCGAGCGCCTCGTGCAGCCGGTAGCGGTTGATGACCCACTTCGGGCTCACGCCGATGTACTCGCGAAACAGCCGCTGCAGCGCGCGACGCTCGAGGCCGCTCGACGCGACCAGCTGCTCGACACGCGTGATCTCGCGCTCTGCCGCGATCGACGCGGCGAGTGCCGCGGCGCGCTCGACGTTCGGATCGGGCGGGGGGAGGTGCGCGACGAGGAACGCCGTTGCCCGCTCGATCATCGCAAGCTCGTCGTCGCACGCGGTGATCGCCGCGTCGAGCGACGTGATCGCGCGCCCGAACACGTCGGCGGGCGCGATGCGCCGGTCCGTGATCGTAGCGACGGCGCGGCCCAGCCACGGCCGGAATCCGCCGGGCCGGAACTTCACGCCGAAGACGCGACCGCGCCCGCTCAGCACGGTCTCGAAGCGCTTCGTCATGACCCCGACGATGCGCGAGCCCCCGTCCTCGAACGCGAGATGGACGCTCGGATGCTGCAGCGTCGCGGCGGCGTACGGCGGCGCATCGCCGAGATTCCAGGCGATGAACCAGAAGTGCTCGACGAACCCGCGCAACGCGTCGATCGGCGCGTGCCGCACATGGCGCGAGGTGCCGGGCAGCGGGCCGCGGCGCACGATCCCGCGCGGCGGGCCGACCCCGACGTTGATCTGCACATACTGCGAGTTGTCCGGCATGTCGCGTATGTCCAATCGCGCTGCGCGGCCGCATGATCGAATCACGGCCGTCCCGTCGCGAGAGCCTAACGGAGCCGCCGTGTCGCACCGAAACCTGTCATTTGCGTTGGTCGCGGCGCTCGCCGCCGCGACGCCCGCCCCGTCCACCGCCGTCAAGGAGCCGTCACCCGTGAGCCGAGTCGCCCAAGGTCCGTTCGAAGTCCAGGTCATCCCGCAGACGCGCGACGCGGCGCAGGCCGAGGTCGCGATCGATCGGTTGCTGCTCGAGAAGCGCTATCGCGGCGGGCTCGACGCGACCAGCCGCGGCCAGATGCTCGGTGTGCACGGCGTGGTCGAGACCTCGGGCGCGTACGTCGCGATCGAGCGCGTCGAGGGTACGCTCGACGGCAAGCGCGGCGCGTTCGCGCTGCAGCACTCGGGCACGATGACGAAGGCCGGCGGCTACACCATGAACGTCACGGTCGTGCCCGATTCGGGTACGGGGGAGCTCGCCGGCATCGACGGCAAGCTCACGATCCGGATCGCGCCGGGCGGCGCGCATTCCTACGAGCTCGCGTACTCGCTGCCGGAGTGAGGCGGCGACCCATCAGCCGCGCGGCGTCTCGCGCAGTGCCACGATCTCGCGGCGCAGCTCGCGCACCTCGCGCAGGATCATCTGCGTGTGTTCCTCTTCCTCTTCCTTGAGGTCGTCGGCGACCTGCGACTGCATCGCGTTGACCACGACCGCGATGAACAGATTCAGCACCATGAACGTCGCGACCAGCAGGTAGCCGATGAAGAACACCCATGCGTACGGCTTGTGCGCCATCACGCCGCGCGCGATGTCGGGCCAACCCTCGACCGTCATGACCTGGAACAGGGTGAACAACGAGCCGCCGAGCGAGCCGAAGAACTCGGGCGAAACGTCACCGAAGAGTCGCGTCGCCATCACCGCGCCGATGTAGATCACCATGAACAGCAGACCGATGATCGAGGCCATCCCCGGCAGCGCGCCGAGCAGCGCCTGCACCACGCCGCGCATCGACGGCACCAGCGAGACGAGCCTCAGCGCACGCAGAATGCGCAGCGCACGCAGTACGTTGAACGGACCCGCGGCCGGCAGCCACGCGATCCCGACCACGATGAAGTCGAACACGCGCCACGGGTCGAAGAAGAAGCGCGAGCGGTAGACGAAGAACCGCAGCAGCAGCTCGACCGTGAACACCCACAGCGCAAGCGAGTCGAGCGCCTCCAGGATGTGGCCGTACGGCCCCGCCACACCCGGGACGGTCTCGAGACCCAGCGTGACGGCGTTGATCAGGATCAGCAGGATGATCGCGTGATCGAAACGCGGGTTCTCGATCAGCGCGCGAACGCGGTCGCGCAGGGTCGGGCCGAGCTCGGCCGCGGCGGTATTCATGATTGGTTCCCCTCGAAGCCCGCGCCATTCTAAGCGGCGCGGACCGCGCTTGCGAAACCTCGGCGCGCGTCAGGCCAGCGGAAGCACGAACGTGAAGCGCGCGCCCTGCCCGGGCTGCGACTCGAGCGCGATCCGCCCGCCGTGGCGCGCGACGATCTCGCGGGCGAGCGCGAGCCCCAGGCCGGGGCCGCCGCCCGGCCCGCCGAACTGCGTGAACGGCTCGAAGATCCGCGCCTGCAGCCCAAGCGGGACGCCCGCGCCCTGGTCCTCGATGTCGAAGCGAGCCTCGCCGCCGTGGCGCGCCGCGCGCAGCGTGATCGTGCCGCGCGGCGGGCTCGCGCGCAGCGCATTGTCGACGAGGTTGTCGAAGACGCGGCCGATGTGTGTCCGGTCGACCGAGACCGTGCAGCCGCCGCAGCGATCGTCCACCGCGATCGTCACGCCGGCCTCGGCCGCGCGCGCTGCGTGGCGGGCGAGCGACGCCTCGAGCAGCGCCGCGACCGGCGTATCCTCGCGATGAAGCTCGGTCGACTCGGCCTGAAGTCGCGAGAGATCGACGAGATCGGAGACGAGGTGCGCGAGGCGCGACAGCTCGTGCCGGATCGTCGCGGTGAGCTCGGCGTCGCGCGAACCGTGCGGCGCGGCGAGCTTGCGCTCGACCAGGTCGAACGCCATCCGCAAACCGGTCAGCGGCGTGCGCAGCTCGTGCGACGCGCGCAGCATGAACTGCGTGCGCAGCGCCTCGAACGCGCGCTGCTCGGTCACGTCGCGCAACACGAGCACGAGACCGGGATCGGTACCGTCGTGGAACGGCACCAGCGAGTAGCCGAGCCGGCGCGGCGAGCCCGCGACGTCGCGCGCGAGCTCGCCGGCGAGCACGTCCTTCTCGCGCGAAGCGAGCGCGTGGTCGATGTGTGCGACGAGCCCCGCATCGGGCAGCAGCGTCCGCAGCGCGATGCCGACGACGTCGCCAGGCGCACGCTCGGCGCCGAGCTGGCGCAGCGCCACCGGATTCGCGCGCTGGATGCGGCCCTGCGCGTCGAGGATCACGAGGCCGTCGTCGATGCTCTCCAGCACGGTCTCGTTGCGCGCCCGCTCGCGCACGACGCGCTCGACGTCGGTCGCGCGCAGGCGGTCGAGCGCTTCGGCCATCCAGTTGAAGCGCTCGCCGAGCGCGTCGATCTCGCGCACGCCGGCATGCGGCAAGCGGTACGTGAACTCGCCCGATGCAAAGCGACCCGCGCCCTCGATCATCGCCTCGAGCGGCTGCGTCACGCTGCGGGCGAGCCGCACCGAGACCCAGACGCCGATCAAGAGGATCAGCGCGGTGGTCGCCCCGAGCAGGATCGCGACCTTCGCGGCGCGCTCGTGCGCCGCGAAGGTGGATTCGTTGAGGCGCTCGAGATTCGCGCGGGTGAGCTCGATCGAGCCGGCGCGCGCGCGCGCAAGCGCGGTCGGGACCACCGAAGCGCCGCTGCTCCGGCGCGCGTCGAGCATCGCGTCGAAGTCGCGCTCGACCTCGGTGGTGCGCCCGGCCGCGCCCGCGTCGTCACCGGCGAGCCTGCGCACTTCGCCGAGCTCGCCGCGGATCGCACGTTCGAGCCGCGCGAGCTCGGCGGCGTCGGGCGTGCCGCCGACAGCCTCCTCGTAGAGCTCGGCGCCGAAGTCGCTGAGCAGCTGCCAGAGTCGGGTCGAGTGGCGGATCGTCGCGCTCGAGCGCTGTGCTGCCTCGGCCGCGACGCGCGCGTTGTCGACCGTCGTGAACACCGCGATCGCAATCGCCGCGAGCGCGACCAGCAGCACCGCACCATACGCGACGAAGAGCCGCGTCCGCAGCCGGGCGCGCAACTTCCAGGGCTGAGGGCTGAGGACCGAGGGCTGAGAGTGCTCGCGATTCATGGCAGTCGAGTCGGCTCCTTGAGCATCGCATGCGCGCGTCTCGACGCCTTCTCGCGACCCGGCCCTCAGGCCCCCAGCCCTGCTCGTCTAGAACCCGAACTGCTTGCGCTTGCGGTACAGCGTCGAGACGTCGATCCCGAGGGTCGAGGCGGCTTCCTCGAGCGTCGCCGTGCCCGAGAGCACGGCCTCGATGTGCGCGCGCTCGAGATCGGCCAGGCTGACTTGCGATCCGACCCGCGCCGAGCCCGAGGGCTCGGGCTTGCCACCGCCTTCGAGCGCGAGGTGCCGGACGTCGACCTTGTCGTCGGTCGAGATGATCGCAGCGCGCTCGATCGCATTGCGGAGCTCGCGCACGTTGCCGGGCCACGCGTAGGTGCGCAGCAGGTTGAGCGCCGCGTCGGTGAAGCCGCGCGCGGGCCGCCGGTAGCTCGCGACGAACTTCGCGAGGAAGCGGTCGGCGAGCCGCGGGATGTCGTCGCGACGCTCGCGCAGCGGCGGCAGCGTCAGCGAAATGACGTTGAGGCGGTACAGCAAATCCTCTCGGAACGTGCCCTGCTTCACCATCTCCCCCAGGCTGCGATTCGTCGCCGCGACGATGCGGACGTCGGCGCGCCGCGTGCTCGGATCGCCGACGCGCTCGTACTCCTTGTCCTGGATGAAGCGCAGGAGCTTCGGCTGCAGCTGCGACGGGAAGTCGCCGATCTCGTCGAGGAACAGCGTGCCGCCTTCGGCGTGGCTCGCGCGACCGGGGGAATTTTCGTGCGCGCCGGTGAATGCGCCCTTCTTGTGGCCGAAGATCTCGCTCTCGACCAGCTCGGGCGACAACGCCGGACAGCTCACCGTCACGAAGTTCGCGCGCCGGCGCGGGCTCCACTCGTGGATCGCGCGCGCGAGCACGCCCTTGCCGGTGCCGGTTTCGCCGAGGATCAGCACGGTCGCATCGGTGTCGGCGACCTGGCGCGCAGTCTCGAGCACCTGCATCAGCGCGGGCGACGCGCTGACGAGATCGGCCTCGACGTCGCCGCCGACCGAGCGTTCGAGCTCCGCGAGCCGCGTCTCCATGCGTCGCGCCTCGGTCTGCTTCGCGGCCGCGAGCTCGAGCTGCTCCGCCGTGCACGGCTTCACGAGATAGTCGTGCGCGCCTGCGCGCATCGCCTCGACGGCCGAGTCGATCGACGAATGCGCGGTCGCGACGACCACGCGCATCCAGGGCGCGGCGCTGCGCAGCCGCGGCATCACCTCGATGCCGTTCTCTTCGCCGAGCCTGAGATCGAGGAAGCAGACGTCGTAGACGTCCTGCTCGAGCCGCGCCTCGGCCTGCTGGCTGTTCTGCGCGGTCGCAACGAGGTAGCCCGCGTCCTCGAGGCAATAGCGGAACGTCCGCAAGATCGCGCTCTCGTCGTCGACGACGAGAATCTTGCCCTTCGCCGCGTTCTGCTGCGGGAGCTCGGGGTTCGGGGTGGCCATGGTGTCCTCGCGTCCGGCGTCGCCCAACGTGCGGCGACAGGTCAAATAACCGAGAACGGCGGCGCTCCCACCGTGCAAAACGCAATGTACGCGCTTCGGGGGGTGGAGCTCAACCGGTTGATTCGCCGTCCCGTCTCGGGTGGCACACAGCTTGGAGTGCTGTTTATGAGCCGCCCACAGCCCGTGGGGAGCAAGCCGGATGCCACCGGACGCAGCCGTATCACCCAGCCCGCCGTCACCACCATGCTCTATTTCGCCGCCGCCTTCCTCGTCATCGCGCTCCTCGCCGCCGCGCTGGGCTTCGGTGGGATCGCGGGCTCGGCGACCTTCATCGCACAGATCCTGTCGCTCGTGTTCCTCGGCCTCGCCGGGCTCTCGCTGTTGCTGCGCGAAACCCGCCGCGACGTGTCGTAGTTGAATCGCGACTTAATCGAGAATTAATCGCAGCTGAAAATCGGCGAGCGGCCGCGTCGGCGCTCGTGCGGCCTGCACGGGCGCGTCCCGACGACCTTGCGATCCGCCCCTGGCAGAGGTCGCAGGTTTTGCCGTAAGCGTCAGATATTCCGCCCATTTTCGACCTGGCACAGGCACTGCAGTCCTCCAGCGTGGCGTCGTCCCGCCGCGGGCACGGAGTGCGTGAAAATGTCGAAGAAAATCGGGTTCGGATTTATGGTCTGGGCCACCGTGGCGGCCTCGGCTGCGGTCGCCGCGGAAGACCCGAAAATCGCGTACGCGCTGCGTCGCGCCGAGCTCGCCGCGATCGAAGCTGCGCTCTCGATGAAGACCGGCGCAGAAGATCGGATCTTCGTCCACGACTTCGACGCGGGCGCTCCTCCGAGCTGCGCGAGCGACCGCGACGCCGACCGCCTTGCCGACTGCGTCGAGACCGCGACCGGCCGCTACGTCGGCGCAAACGACACCGGCACCAACCCCGACGCTGCCGACACCGACGGCGACGGCCTGCTCGACGGCGACGAGACGCTCGGCACGACGGCCGGCCTCGACCTGCCGACGCTGGGCACGAGCGCGCTGCGCCGCGACGTGCTGCTCGAGTACGACTGGTTCGAGCATTCGGGCGAATGCGGCACGGTCTCGCATCGGCCGAGCGCCGGCGCGATCGCGCGCGTCACGCAGATGTTCGCGCAGGCGCCCGTCACGAACCCCGACGGCTCGACCGGCGTGAACGTGATCCACGACTTCGGCCAGGGTGGCGCCGCGAGCGGCGGCAACCTCGTCACCGGCTACTCCGCCGTGATCCAGGGCGCGCTCGACACGCAGTACTACGCGATCAAGCGCGATCACTTCGATCCGAAGCGGCTCGGCTACTTCCACTACGTGGTGATGGCGCACCGCTACAACGGCGGCTCGAACAGCTCGGGCTACGCCGAGATCGTCGGCGACGACATGATCGTGACGCTGCACTGCTCGCGCAGCGACGTCAACGTCGGCAACACGATCGCGCACGAGCTCGGCCACAACCTCGGCCTCGACCACGGCGGCTTCGAGCCGTGCAACGACAAGCCGAACTACAGCTCGCTGATGAACTACCGCTACCAGTTCGCCGGCGTCGACGCGAACTGCGTCGCGGCCGGCGCGGCGAACACCGCCGACTTCTCGCGCGGCGACCGCGTGTCGCTCGACGAGTCGCAGCTCGCGGAGCCGCGGGGCGTCTGCGGCTCGCAGCCGATCGACTGGAACCGCAACGGCATGCTCGAGTCGGCGCTCGCGCACGATCTCAACGCGGCGCAGAACGGCAGCTGCGGCGGCACGCTGACGCGGCTCGAGGACTTCAACGACTGGACGAACCTCACGTACGCGGGCGTGCTCGACACGTACGGGCTGCTCAAGAACGTGCAGCGCGAGACGGCGTGCGCGGGTGCGCCGCCGGCGACGAAGTGATCCTGCGGTTGCCGGCCATCCTGCGGATGTCCGGCCTACGCGTCGTGAGTAGGCCGGACATCCGCAGGATGGCCGGCAGCGTACGAAGCCAGGCTGCGTAGGCCGAGTGAGCCGTAGGCGAAGTCCGGCCTACGAGATGCGCAGCGCGTAGGTGACGAGTCGGCGCAACACGCGCTCCCTGAGCGTCCGCGGCGCGACGAGCCCCATCCGCGCGAGCGCCGCGCGCTCCGCCTCCCCCGCGCCGCGCGCCAGCAGCGCACGCGCGAGCGTCGCGATACGCGCGCCGCGCGTTGCGGTCGCTCGCTTCAGCTTCCCGAGCGCCTCGACCAGCTCGAGCTCGATCGGCTCGAAATCGCTCCCGAACGGGAATCGCGGAAACGCGCCGCGCGAAACCGCTGGCGCGAGCGCCGCCCGCAGCCGCTCCGGCGTGTTCGCGCGCACGCGTTCCGGCACGACGTAGTCGCGCCGGAGCTTGCCCGACGACTTGGCGCGCTCGGCGAGCGCGTCGACGAAACGCGCGTCGGCGAGCGCGAGCATCCGCTCGATGCACTCCTCGTCGGATCCGCCGCGCAGGTCGGCGACGCCGTACTCGCTTACGACGAGGTCGCGCAGGTGGCGCGGGATCGTCGTGTGCGCGTAGTTCCAGACGATGTTCGAGCAGGTGCGGCCGCCGGCCTCGCGCGTCGCGCGCAACAGCAGCGCCGAGCGGCCGTCGTGCAACGCGTGCGCCATCGCGACGAAGTTGTACTGGCCGCCGACGCCCGAGACGACGCGCCCGTCCTCGAGCGCGTCCGAGACCGCGGCGCCGAGCAGTGTCTGCATCATGCAGGTATTGAAGAAGCGTGCGTCGCGGCGCTGCTCGCGCTCGAGCGTCTCGTTGCCGCCGTAGAGCTCGTTGACGTGCGCGACGCGCGTCATCGAAAGCCCGTCGTAGTCCTCGCCGTCGAGCGTCGCGAGCCAGTCGTACAGCGCGCGCGTTCCGAGGAAGAAGCCGCCGTGCAGGTAGCGCCCACCCGGCACGTCTTCGCCCGCGTTCGCACGCCGCATCGCGGCGAGATCCTCGTGCACGCGACGCCGCAGGATGCCCGCGCGCCTGAGATGCATGAAGCCGTCCATCACCATCTCGCTCGCGCCGTAGAGGCCGAGTGCGAAGCGGCCGAGCCCGCCGACCTCGTCGGCGAGGCCGCGGTCCGCGCCGAGCGCGTCGAGCGCGTCGACGTACGTCGCGTTGTCGCGCTCGCGCATGAGTAGCGCCTGCACGATCGCATCGGACAACGCGCCGATGCCGATCTGCAGCGTGCCGCCGTCGCGCACCAGCGTGCTCGCGTGCAGGCCGAGCGCGTACTCGGCGAGCCCGACGGGCCCCGCGGGCAGCGCGAACAGACGATGCGCGGGCGCCGGCTCCTCGATCAGCACGTCGGCGAAATCGGGCGGCACCTCGGCTTCGTTGCCGATGTACGGAAGCTCGGGATGCACGACCGCGACGACCAGCGGCCTCGGCTTGCCGAGCCGCGCGATCCAGTCGAGCAGATCGAGCGTGAGATCCGGGTTCGACGCGAGGCTCAGCCGCTCGCCGCGCCGCGCAACGAGCTGCAGCACGACGCCGACGTCGCGCCGCGCGACCTCGCGCGCGACGTGCGTGTAGTTGAGGCTCGCGTACGCGCGCTGCGCCGCCTCGACGCCGAGCCACGCGCCGGACTGGAGATAGAACTCCTGCACCCGGATGTTGGTCGGCGCACGCCGCGCGTGGAGGTCGCGGACGTACTCGAGGTCGGGATAGTCGGCGCCGAAATGCCGCGCGAGGAACGGCGCGAGGAAGCGTCGCTCGAGCTCGTTGCCGGGCACCGGGCGCGCGAGCGAGAGCGCCGTGTAGAGCTCGAGCGAAAGTTGCGGATCGGCCTTGATCCGTGCGTACAACGCGTTGAGGAGCCGGTTCGGCTTGCCGAGCCCGAGCGGCGTCGCCGCGACGACGCGCGGCCCGCAGTGCGCGAGGATCCGGTCGACCACGGGTTCGAGCGTTGCGTCCATGTTGGGTTCCCGTGCACCGCGAGCCGTACGGCGTGTTCGCAAACGCCACGAGTAGGCCGGACATCGCAAAGCGATGGCCGGCGCTCCTGCCGGCCTTGCTTCGCAAGTCCGGCCTACTCCGCCAACCGCTGCGCTTCCTCGAGCACGCGCAGCGTGTTGCCGCCGAGAACCTTGCGCAGGTCCGCGTCACTCAATCCGCGCGCCGCGAGCGCTTCGGTCAACGCCGGTAGTTTGTCGACGCCTTCCATCCCCCGCGGCAGCAGCGTGACCCCGTCGAAATCGCTGCCGAGTCCGACATGGTCGACGCCCGCGACCTCGACTAGGTGCATCACGTGGTCCGCGAGCCGCGACAGCGGCACCGCCGGCCAATGCTCGGCGCGCCATTCGAGGAACGCGCGTTCGGAACGCGCGCCCTTGCCGTGTTCCGCGTCGAGCGCGGCCTGCTTCGCTTTCGCCTCCGCCGGCATCTCGTCGGGTCCGACGCCGACGAACGGCTCGTTGAAATTCACCATCACGACGCCGCCATTCTTCGCGATCGCATGCGCCATCTCGTCGGTGACGTTGCGCGGATGCGCGGTCAGCGCATGCGACGAGGAGTGCGACGCGATGATCGGGGCGCGCGTGGTCTCGACGACGTCGCGGAACGTCTCATCGGAAACGTGCGAAACGTCGACGAGCATGCCGAGCCGGTTCATCGCGCGCACGATCTCGCGCCCGTGCTCGGTGAGCCCGCCGTGGCGCACGACGCCGGTCTTGCCGACGTCGCCGCTCGAGTCGGCCCAGTCGTTCGTGTTCGTGTGCGTGAGCGTGAGGTACCGGACGCCCTGCGCGTGGAAGGTCTCGAGCAGTGCCACGCTGTTCTCGATCGCGTGCCCGCCCTCGATCCCGAGCAGCACGGCGAGCTTTCCCTGCGCCGCGGCGCGGCGCACGTCGGCCGCCGTCGTCGCGAGCACGGCGAGGTCCGGGTGCTTCGCGATCGCCGCGCGCGTCGCCGCGATCATGTCGAACGCGCGCCGCGCCGCGCCGCCGCCTTCGCGCGGGGACTTCTCGACGTACGCGGGATCGATCCAGATCGAGAAGAACGCCGCGTCCATACCGCCGCGCTTCGCGCGCGCGAAATCGAACTGCGTGCACCAGGGGCGTTTCGCATCGGCTTCGGTGCGCAGCTCCGCAAATCCGGCTGGGAAGCAGCCGGGCGCATCACCTGGATCAGCCGGATCGAGCCCGAGCGCGAGGATGTTCATCGGCACGTCGACGTGACCGTCGACGACGATCGCGTCGAAGTGCACGACGTTCGGGGACGCCGCGAGCGCGGCGGCGAGGAGCGCGAGGGTCGGCGTCATGCGGCGAGGCTAGCACCAGGCGTCAGCCGCGCAACCGGAGGTCACGCAAGCAAGGCGCGGTAGGGGAGTGCGTGAACGAGCGCCGCGAGCGCGATCTCGACGTCACGATCGCTCGTCGACCAGTTCGAGAACGCCGCGCGGATCGCGGGGCGGCCGAACGCGACGGTCGGCGTCATGAAGACGCGCCCGTCGGCCGCGAGCTTCGCGAGCAGCGCGTCGCGCGCGGCGGCGTCGCCGTCGCGCAGCGCGAAGCACACGATGTTGAGCCGCACCTCGTCGAGCAGCTCGAACGCCGGCGACGCGGCGACCGCGGCGCCGAGGCGGCGCGCCTGCGCGACGCCGCGCGCAACCATCGCGGCGACGCCGTCGCGCCCGTAGGCCGCGATCGACGTCCACGCCGGCAGCGCGCGGAAACGGCGCGAGTTCTCGGGCGTGGCGTGCAGCGGATCGTTCGCGAGCGAGAGATACGGCGCCGAGGCGCGGAACACCGCGCGCGTCGCCGCAGGCTCGCGCGTGTAGACGAATGCGGCGTCGTACGGGACGTTGAGCCATTTGTGCAGGTCGACCGTCACCGAGTCGGCCGCGGCGACGCCGGTGACGCGGTCGGCGAGCGCCGGCACGAGCGCCGCGAACAGCCCGAACGCGCCGTCGACGTGCAGCCAGGCGCCGTACCTGCGGGTCATCGCCGCGATCGTCACGAGATCGTCGAAGTCGCCGGTGTTCACCTCGCCGGCGCTCGCGACGACGATCGCGGGCGCGCCGTCGAGCGCCGCGAGCCGCCGCTCTAGCGCGGCGGGGTCGAGCGCGGTCCGGCCCGGCAGCGTCGCGAGATGCTCGAGCGTGCGGCGCCCGAGCCCGAGCACGGCGAGCGCTTTGCCGATGCTCGCGTGCGGCGCGCCGGCGAGCACCGGGATCGGTGGTGCGTCGCGCAGGCCCGCTTCCGCGACGTCGTGGCCGAGGCGCGCGTACGCCCACTGCCGTGCGGTCGCGAGCGCGACGAGGTTCGATGTGGTCGCGCCCGAGACGAACACGCCGTCGTGCGCCGGATCGAGCCCGAACCAGCGCGCGAGCGTCCGCGCGGTCTCGCGCTCGATCGCGGCCGCCACCGAGCCCTGCTCGTGCGAGACGTTCTGATCGTACGCCGCGGCGAGCCAGTCGCCCGCGAGCGCGGCCGGCGTCGAGCCGCCGGTCACGAAGCCGAAGTACCGCGGTCCCGGCGACGCCGACAGGGACGGTGCGTAGCGCGTCGCGAAATGCGCCAGCGCGGCGTCGACGCCGATGCCGTCCGGGATCGCGTCGACCTGCGCGGCGGGTGCGACGACCGGGCGCTGCGGCAGCGAACCGAGGAACGTGCGCGCGTGCGCGAGCGCCGCGGCGAGCGCGGCGTCGCGCTCGTCGAGCGAAGGTCCGGGCGTCGCGCCGGCGCTGTGCAGGGGTTGTGCCGCGCTCACGGCACCGCGATGTCGATGACGACCTTACCGAGCGCGCGACCGGCCTCGAGCTGCGCGTGCGCATCGCCGATCGTCGCGAGCGTGTGGCGTGCGGGATCGATCAGGGGTCTCAGCCGGCCGGCGTCGACCAGCGCCGCGACCTCGCGCAGGATCGCACCATGCCGCTCGCGACTCTCGTCATGCAGCATCGGCAACAGCATGAACACGATGTGGAGGCCGAGGCCCTTGTGGTGCATCGGCGTCAGATCGGCGGTGAAGGTCGAGACGATCGCGACGACCTGCCCGTTGCGTCGCGCCGCACCGAACGCCGGTGCGAGGTCGGCGCCGCCGGTCGCGTCGAACACGACGTCGAAGCCGCGGCCCTGCGTCAGCTCGGCGGTGCGGGTCTCGAGCGACTCGCGCCGGTAGTCGATCGTCGCGTCGGCGCCGAGACTCGTCGCGAGCGCGGCCTTCTCGGGCGACGACACCGTCGCCGCGACGAACGCACCGCGCGTCTTCGCGAGCTGGATCGCAACGTGGCCGACGCCGCCGGTGCCGCCGAGCACGAGCACGCGCTCGCCGGGCTCGAGCCGCGCGCGATCGAAGAGTCCCTCCCATGCCGTGATCGAGACCAGCGGCAGTGCCGCCGCGTCGCGCAGCGGAATCGTGCGCGGCGCCGGCGCGAGCAGACGCGCGTCGGTTGCGAGGTACTCGGCGTAGGCGCCGGCCATGCCGCGCACGCCGCCCGCGGCGCCGTAGACCGCGTCACCGACGCGCAGACCGGTAACGCCGCGCCCGATCGCGGCGACCGTGCCGGCGACGTCCATGCCGAGCACGCCGGGCAGAGCCGGCCCGAGCGCCGGGCCGCGCGCGCGGATCTTGGTGTCGGCCGGATTGACGCTGCTCGCGACCTGGCGCACCAGCACCTCGCCAGCGCGCGGCGCCGCGACCGGACGTTCGGCGAGCTCGAACACCTCGGGTCCGCCGGCACTGCGCGCGACCGCCGCGCGCATCGTCGCGGGCACATGACCATGGACCAGCGGGACGACGGCACTCATGCCGCAACCTGCTCGGTCAGCAGCACGATCACGGCGCTCATGCGGCGACCTGCTCGGGCAGCAGCACGATGCCCTCACGCGCTAGAGCGGTCGCGAATGCCGGCCGCGCGCCGACGCGCGCGAGGTACTCGCGCAGCGCCGCGAGCGGCGCGGCCTCGGTCGGGAACGTGTCGAAGGTCCAGCGCGCGAACACCGCGGCGTAGTCGTCGACCGCGCCGAGCCGCTCGCCGACGAGCGCGGTGCGCCCCGCGACCGCGAGGTCGAGCTCCCGCATCGCGTCGAGGATGCGGCGCTTGCCGGTCTCGCGCAGCGCCGGATGCGCGCGCTCGTCGTCGGCGAACCACGCGCTGCGCCAGTACGCGCGATAGAGCGGATGCACCGTGCTCGCGAACCACGCGAGCCACTCGATCGCCTTGCCGCGCGCGTACGCGCCGTCGGGCAGGAGCCGCGCGTCGGGGTTGAGCCGGTCGAGGAACAGCAGGATCGCGATGACTTCCGTCAGCACGCCCTGCGGCGTCGCAAGCGCCGGCACGCGCTGGCGCGGCGCGACCGCGGCGTAGTCGGGCGCGAGCTGCTGGCCGGCGCGCACGTTGACGAGCACGAGCCGGTGCTCCGCGCCGGTCGCGACCAGCGCCGCGTGCGGCGCGAGCGAGCACGCGCCCGGGGAGTAGTAGAGTGTGAGCATGGTTCACCTCGCAAGACGCAGCGCGACTAGGTTATTGCGGGGTATCGCACCGCGGAAGCGAGCGTTTCTCGCATCAGACATGAGCCGATTTCACCAATGATCAGGCGCCTGCCGCCGCTCCAGACGCTGCGCGCGTTCGAGGCCGCGGCGCGGCATCTCAACTTCACGCGCGCGGCCGAGGAGCTCAAGCTCACGCACGGCGCGGTGAGCCACCAGATCGCGGCGCTCGAGGCGCGGCTCGGACGCAAGCTGTTCCGGCGCGCGGGCCGCGGCGTCGTGCTCGATCCCGCCGGCGCGGTGCTCGCCGCGCGACTGCGCGAGCAGTTCGAGGCGATCGCGCAGGCGCTCGATCAGGCGCGCGCGCCGCGCGCGCCGGCCGACGCGCTGACGCTCTCGGTGCTGCCGTCGTTCGCGGCGCAGTGGCTGCTGCCGCGATTGCCGCGCTTCGTCGAGCGTCATCCGGGCATCGCGCTGAACCTGCAGACCACGGTCGCGCTCGCGAACTTCGAGGACGACGGCGTCATGCTCGCGCTGCGCTACGGCGAGGGCGCATGGCCCGGCGTCGTCGCGACGCGGCTGCTCGACGAGACGCTGTTTCCGGTCGCAGCGCCGTCGCTCGCACGCGGCGCGCTCGCGCGAGACCCGCGCGCGCTCGCGCATGCGCCGCTGATCGACGATGCGAACCATCCGTGGTCGCTCTGGCTCGTGCCGGCGGGGCTCGCGACGCTGCCGGTGCGCATTGCGCAGCGCTACAACGACTCGGCGCTCGTGCTCGAGGCCGCGGCGCGCGGTCTCGGCGTCGCGCTCGGGCGCGGCACGCTGGTCGAGCGCGCGCTCGCCGAAGGCCGGCTCGTGAAGCTCTACCGGATGAGCGCGCCGTCGGCGCGCGCGTACTACGTCGTGCACCCGCCCGCGCTGGCGGACGATCCGCGCGTCGCGGCGTTCAAGACCTGGCTCGCGACCGAGCTCGCGGCGGACCGAGCCGCGGCGCGTCCCGCTGCGTCAGCGCGGCGATCGCAACGGCGCGTCGTTCGGCGCTGAATCCTCGTTCGCCGCAGCGGTGTCCGCGGGGCAGTCGGGCCGCAGCGCCGCACGCATCCGCCGCGCGTCGTCCATGCTGCCGTCCCGCTCGACCGGCCAGGCCGGTACGGCGTGCTGCGCCCCGAGCGACGATCGCAACCGAAACAGCCAGCCTTCCGCCATGGCGCACCCATCCGTCGTTCGGGCCAGGGATGGCCCGCTGCCGCGAAGCGGCGAGAGGCGAAGGCGGGCTTGGCCCGACTTCGCCGAGTTCGGGCAGGAGCCCGGTGTTCGAACCTCCGGAGACTTGATGCAGGAAGTACTGGAAAGGTTACGTCGGAGCCTACGTGCGCCCGTCAGCGTCGCGGCGAGCGCTGCTGCGGAGTCGCCCAGCGCGCGCCGTACCAGCCGCCGCCCTGGAACAGGTAGACCGCGTCGCCAACCAGCAGCGGGCGCGCGTCGTACGCCGAGCGCTGGTACCAGCCGCCCGGCGACGGATCGTCGTAGCGCACCGCGACGAGTTGGCCCCGGTCGACAAGGCGTCCCGCCGCGTCGAGCTCGTACAGCGCGAGCCCGCTCCACGTGAACGGATAGTACGTGCGCGGATCCGGCGACGGGGTTGCCGGCGGCAGCACGTCGTGTACGTCGACTGGCACGGCGAGGCGCGTGACGCCGCCGGTCGCGAGCGTCGCGAACGCATGGTGGTCGCCGAGCAGCGCCGAGCCCGAACCGCGCTTGCCGATGTCGCGGTTCGCGACCTGGCGTGGCGCGCTCGCGTCGGACACGTCGAACAGCGAGAGCTTGAGCCCCTGGAACCAGGCGAAGGTCCCGTCGTCGCCGGTGATCGTCGACGACGCCGCGTCGAGACCGAAGCCGAGCAGGCGGTTTTCGCCGAACGGATGCAGGTAGGCCGAGAAACCCGGCAGGTCGAGCGCGCCGGTGAGCTTCGGATCGCGCGGATTCGAGAGATCGATCGCGTAGAGCGGGTCGACCTTGAGGAACGTTACCGCATACGCGCGCTCACCGACGAAACGGATCGCGTAGAGCAGCTCGTTCGGCTTGCCGATCGCCTCCGGCCGCTGCGGGTTCGGCAGATGCCCGACTTCGTCGAGTCGGCGCGTCGCCGCATTCTCCGCGAACACGAAGACCCGGTTCAGCGTGCCGCCCTGCTGGTACTGCTCGGTCAGCACGCGGAAGTTGCCCGCGTGCTCGCTCATATGGAAGGCCTTCTTGTCGGGGTGGTAGCCGAGCGTGCCAGGCGCGGTGCCGGACGCGGCGTACACGAGCCGGTCGAGCGCGATGCGGTGGAAGTCGGTGAAGTACTCGAACGGATACTCGTAGCGGCCGTCGACCATCCTCGTGCGCACGCGGCTCGTCGCGAGATAGAGCGACTGCGCCGAAACATAAACACCATCGTCGCTGCCGACCACGGTGACCGAGCGGTGCGCCGTCGGATCGTCGAGCGCGACTGCCGTGACAGTCAGCAGCACCGGCACGCGGTCGCCGGGCGGGAGCGGCGGCAGGAACGTCGTGGTCGGCGAGACCAACGCCCGCGCGGCGGCGTTGTCGACGCGGATCGTGGGCAGCAGCCGCTCGAGCGGCGCCGCGGCGAGCAGCGCCGCGTTGCGCGCGATGCCCGCGGCATCCTGCGCGTAGGTGAGCTCGCGCAGCTCCGGGATGTGCCGCGTCACGAGGTAGACCGTGCGGCCGATGCGCCGCGACGCGACGAGCGATCCGTCGAGCGACACGCGCCGCGTGAACGCGGGACGGCCGCGATCGCCGAGCGAATAGAGCTCGAGCCAGGTCTTGCCGTTGTAGAAGCCGCCGCAACCACCGGGGAAGCCGAAGCCAAAGCCGATGCCGTAACCGTAGCGTTCGCCGCGCACTGCGGCGAGCGTGCGGGGCCGATCCTCGGACGCCGGCACGAGGTAGAGCCCGTCGGGCGACGGGCTGTCGTTGTCCGTGAACGTGAATGCGAGCTCCGACGTCGACACGAGGTCGGCCCGCTCGGGCATCAGCCGGTGCGTGCGCAGCAGGTGCGACGCGCGCGGTGCGTCGCCGCCCATCGCGATGGCATAGGTGTACTCGCCGTCGGACTCGATCGTGTCGGCTTCGTCGACGCCGCTCTCCTGCACGTTCGTGGTCGACGCGATCGCGGTCGGCGCCGGCGGCCCGGGCGAGTAGTCGATCCCGCAGAAGTTGGCGCCGTAGCCGCGTTGCGCGATCGCGGCGCGCACGTAGTCGCCGAGCGTCGTGTCGCTCGCGAAGCGCGCGAGCGCGGCGGGATGCGTGCGGCCCGCCGGCAGGTCCGAGATCAGCGAGATCGGCTGGCCGCGGCGGATGAAGCCGCCGGAGAGCGGCGCCGGCAGCGAAAGCGCGAGTGAGGCCGTGCCGCCGCTCTCGAACGGCAGGTCCATCGAGATGCGACCGGCGTCGTGCACCGTCGCGTCGCAAGTCGCGCAGGCGCGCCGGAAGTACACCGCGTCGAGCGGACGGTGCGCCGGAATGCCGTGATTGTCGGCGTAGACCCAGCGCGGCTGACCGCTCGCGTCGTAGCCGTAGTGCACGACCGACAGCCAGTCGCCCTGGCTGTAGACGGTGTAACCGTGACCGGTTTCGCCGTCGACCGACCAGTGGCCCGAGCGATCCTCGGCCGAGTAGCCCGGCGCGAGCTCGAGCAGCGCGAGGTTCGCGCTGCCGGATTGGCCGTCGATCGTCCAGCTGGCGCGCGCGCGGCCTTCGGCTTCGAGCGTGAAGGTGAAGGTACCGATCGTCTCGGTGCGCAACGGACGGTTCGCCGCGACGTCCCAGAGGTGACGCGTGACCGGCAGGGTCCAGGTGCGGCCGTCGCCGCGCCCGACGGTCAGGTACCAGGTCGCCTCGCCGTTGCGATCGAACGTGAGCAGCGTGCCGGCGAGCTCGTCGCCGGCCGGCGAGAGCGTGAAGGCCCAGCCGCGCTGGGCCGGGTCGTACCACCAGCCGGGCCGCAGCGGATTCTCGCTCGCGGTGTAGCTCCGCGCGTGGGCGAACGCGGCGCAGACGAGCAGCAGGACGAACAGCAGTGTTCGACGCATGGCGTATCCCTCGCACGAATCGGCGCGGCATCGCGCGCTGGTGCCTCCAAGACGCGCAACACCCGCGCCACCCCCAAAGCACGGCTACACGACCGCGCGGGCTGGCGCTACTGTGCACGGCATGAAGATCCTGCTGGTCGGTGCGGGCGGTACCCTCGGGCGCGCGATCGCGGCCGAGCTCGGCGCGCGCCACCAGATCGTCGGGGCGGGACGCACGAGCGGCGCCGAGCGCGTCGACCTCACCGAGCGCTCGAGCATCGACGCGATGTTCGAGCGGCTGGGCTCGATCGACGCGGTGGTCTCGGCGGCCGGCAAGGTGCGCTTCGCGCCGCTCGAGACGCTCGACGACGACGCCTTCCGCGTCGGCCTCGACGACAAGCTGATGGGCCAGGTCAACCTCGCGCAGGCGGCCGTACCGCACCTCTCCGGCGGCGGCTCGATCACGCTCGTGACCGGCGTGCTGTCCGAGCAGCCGATCGCGGGCGGCGCGTCGGCGACGATGGTGAATCGTGCGATCGAGGGCTTCGTGCGCGCCGCAGCGATCGAGCTGCCGCGCGGGATTCGCATCAACGCGGTGAGCCCGAACGTGTTCGTCGAATCGCTGCCGCACTACGGGCCGTGGTTCCGCGGCTTCGAGGCGATCCCGGTCGCGCGTGCGGCGCTCGCGTTCGCGCGCAGCGTCGAGGGGCGCGACACCGGGCAGGTCTACAAAGTCTGGTGACGCGGCGCGCACCTCGCCGCGCGCGATACCGCTAGGATCGCGCGATGAACAACCTGAGCCTGCTCGTCAACATCGACGTCGCCGACCTCGAGCGCGCGATCGCGTTCTACGGCGCCGCGCTCGGCCTGCGCGTGCACCGGCGCTTCGGCGAGTTCGGTGCCGAGCTCTCCGGCGCCGGCGCGCCGATCTTCGTGCTCGCGAAGGCAGCGGGCACACCGGCTTCGCCTGCGACGCCCGCGAAGCGCGACTACGCCCGACACTGGACGCCGGTGCATCTCGATTTCGTCGTGCCGGACATCGACGCCGCGGTACGCCGCGCGCGCGCTGCCGGCGCGGCGCTCGAGGACCGGCTCGAGACGCACGCGTGGGGCCATATCGCGCGATTCGCCGACCCGTTCGGACACGGCTTCTGTCTCATCGAGTTCCGCGGGCGCGGTTACGACGAGATCGCGACGGCGTCGTGAGCGACGCTGCGTGCGGCGCGGCGCCGCTCAGCGCGCGCGCGACAGTGCGATGAGCGGCGCGCGGCGAGCGTCCTGCAGCATCAGCGTGTCGGCGTCGAGCTCGACATGCGCGGTCTTCGCGATCGCGTCGAGCACGATGCGCTCGGACGCGCCCGGCTCGCCCTCGCAGTACATCTTGGTCGTGACGACGTCGCCGAAGCGGAAGCTCCCGTCAGCACCGAGCACGTAGCTGCCGCTCATCCCGTTGCAGCCGCTGTGCCCCGTGAGCTTGCCATCGGCGAGCTCGAAGCGCGGATGTCCCTTCGCACCGGGCAACGCCATCGCCTCCCACGCGCCCGCGACCGCGGCTACGGGCGTGTCCTCGCTCGCATCGGAGCCTGCGCACGCCGCGAGGAGCACCAGCACGGCGGGCAGCCCTACCCGTCCAGTCACCATCGCTACACCTCGAGAAAACAAAATGGGGTCAGAGGAAATTAACGTTTCAAACGTTAATTTCCTCTGACCCCATTTTCTAGAAGAGGAAGCGGGTGAGGGGGATGGTGCGGCCATCGGGGAGGGTGAGGGTGCCGTTGCGGGCGTCGGTGAACGTGAGGGTGACGGTGCCGGCGTTGGCTTCGACGAGCGTCGGCTGGCGCCACGCGGCGCCCATGGCTTGGCCGTTCGCGAAGCGCTGCCAGACGCCGGTGTAGCGCGTCGGCGTCGCCATCGCGCCGGCGGTGAGATACCAGATCGGACGGCCCGCGTCGTCGTACATGAAGCCGCAGACGAATACGTTGCTACCCTGGAACTCGATCGCGAAACCGCGTCCCGACTCGGCCGGATTCCACCACCAGCCGCTCTCGGGCGCGCCCGCCTGCGGCGGCTCGACGCGGCCCGCGCTGCCGAACGGAAAGCGCACGAGCGGCGTCACACCGCCGGGCCAGGTCAGCGCCATCGCGTCGGTGCTGCCAAACGTCAGCTGCGCGAAACCCGGTGACGGCGTCGACTGCGGCGCGCGGTACGGACCCGTCAGCGTCTGCCCGTTCGCGAGCTCGACCATCGCAGCCGCGAAACGCCCGCCCGACACGACCCCCGGCACCACGAACCAGTCGGCGCGGCCGTCGCTCTCGTAGTGGAACCCCGCGAGATAGATCGAATCGCCGCGACGCTCGTAGAAGAAACCGCGTCCCGATTCGACCGGATTCCAGTACCAGCCGAGCTCGGGCTGCACGTTGCCGCCCGGCGCGACGACCGAGCCGACGTACGCCGCGATGTTGTTGATGTCCGCGCTGCTCAGCACCGCACCGAGGAAGCGCATCTGCCCCTGCGCATTGATCGCGAGCGCGAGCGCGTTCGGATTGTTCGCGACCACACGCGGCGAGCCGACCGACGGATCGGGTCCGTGGCACGCCACGCACCACTGCGCGTAGAGCTCGCCGCCGCGCGTGACGTTCTGCCCATGCGCGGCGCCGGCAACAGAGAGAAAACCGAGTAACCACCACAGGAGACGCATCGGCGATAGTCTAGCTTCGCGGTCATGACAGGCTTGCGGAACCGAACGCAGTTCCGCGACCGCGGTTGACCGAGGCCGCCGGGGGTTGGACACACTGCGATGAACGAAAGCACGACCGCCAGCGCGCCGCCGGCGCGCCCGCGCCTCACGCTCGCGCGCTTCTTCAGCGACCTCGCCGACGAGGTGTTCAGTCTCGGCCGCG
>Ga0187892_10004214_pt1 | contig 24540 bp, 14 predicted proteins | sample MA1701073metaG_FD_139345 | JGI IMG/M metagenome (GOLD analysis project Ga0187892, IMG submission 139345) | Bio-ooze microbial communities from a basaltic lava cave in the Kipuka Kanohina Cave System on the Island of Hawaii, USA - MA170107-3 metaG ... | reverse complement strand
GAAGCAAGAATGGCAGAATCAGGTCGGTATGTCAATACAAAAATGAACAGACTGACCTATTTTCTTATCTCACACCCAGACCCCCAGCCTGTTTGGTGAAAACAAAAATGTAGAAACTCCAGCGGCCGCTCTTAGAGCGGCCACTACAACTATCGCGAGCTTTTCCCTTTGGCGCGATTTCGGTATGCTGTGAACTGCTGATGCCCACGCTTCAATAGCCAATCCTTCGGAGGTGACCGATCGTGTTTGCGCTTCGCAAAACTCACAAACTCCGCCTGTCCAGAGACCGCGACAGGGCTTGTTTGGTTTCGCTTTTGCTGCTTCTGCTGATGATCTGGCCTCTGGGCTTGCCGGCTTTCGCGCAGAACGGGTTGCAGTTCAAAAACTGGAGGCCGTCCCTCACGGAAGGAACCGTGATCCCGGCAAAGTTGGACTGCAGCGCTCTGATCAGTTTGACCAGTTACGAATTTTCAATTGAAACGGCAGCGCGGGTGGCGGCGGCTGTCGACGTGCCTGAACACTGTCACCTCACAGGTCAGATCCTGCCGGAGGTGCGCTTTGAATTGAGCCTGCCTGCCGCATGGAATGGACGATTCTACATGTTCGGGAACGGCGGCTTTGCCGGCGAAGCACTCACATCCCCGCAGCGGACCAACGCCCGGCGCACGGCGGTAAGGTACGGATTCGCGGCCGCCCAGACCAATACCGGTCACGACACGGCAAACGAGCCTCTGGGTTCATTCGCCGCCAATCGCCAGAAACTGCTCGACTATGCCTGGCGTGCCGTTCACGTGACTGTCGAAACTTCGAAGCGGATCATGCGTGCCTACTACGGGAATCCCCCCAGCCGGTCCTATTTTGATGGCTGCTCTACTGGCGGCAGGCAGGGATTGATGTCGGCCCAGCGCTTTCCAGATGACTTTGACGGCATTCTTGTTGGTGCGCCGGTGCTCGATTTTTCAGGCACCATGACGAATTATGCGGCGAATGCTCGCGCACTCGAAGCCGCTCCGATCCCGCTCGAAAAGCTGAAGCTCGTTGCTGCACGCGTGTATGCAAAGTGCGATGCCCTGGATGGCCTGATGGACGGATTGATCAACGACCCGCGGCGATGCGAATTCGACCCCGCCCGGGATCTTCCTCTCTGCGCCAGCGAGGTTGATGGCGGAGACTGTGTCACGCAGGCCCAAGTCCGTTCACTGCAGGCTATCTACGGTGGAGCCAAAAGCGGGGGCAAGGCCATCTTCTGGGGACAGCCTCCGGGTGCTGAGATCGAAATGCCTATGGAAGGCGGTTTGAAAAGTGGTTGGGATCGCTGGATCATCGCGCCGCCCGGCGGCCGCAGCATTTCTGTGGCGTTTGCGGAAACATTCTTCCGGTATCTGGCTTTTCGAAAGCCCGATCCCAACTACGATCTGAAGTCTTTCAACCCGGAGACTGACATCGCGCGCCTTCAAACGATCAGCGATATTCTCGACGCGAAGAACCCGGATCTCTCCCGCTTCAAATCGCGCGGAGGAAAGATCGCGATGTATTTTGGCTGGAACGATACGGCTCTGAACCCGCTTATGGGCATTGACTACTACGAGAAGGTTCATGCCACCGTGGGGCCATCAACCACGGATTTCTTCAGGTTGTTCATGATTCCGGGAATGGCCCATTGTCGAGGCGGCGTGGGCACCGACGAGTTCGACGCTTTCTCGATATTGGTGGAATGGGTGGAAAAGGGAGTCGCACCCAGCCAGATCATCGCTTCGCAGACGCGGTCGGGAAAGGCAATCCGAACCCGGCCGCTCTGTCCCTATCCCCAGGTTGCGAAGTACAATGGAACTGGTAACCCGGATGATGCGCAGAGCTTCGCTTGCGTCGAGCCCTAGCAAGTTGACCTCCTGCCCGCCCGGGCTTACCTTGAGTTCTCTGGCAGCGACATCACGGGTGAGTACAGCCCTCTCGGCTCCCGGCGCCACCAGCGGCCGCTACTGCGCTTCTTCGTGAAATCCGTGAAGTGGTAGTCATACAGAACCCCACGAACATACCGGGGTGGTTTGTCAGGGAACGGATTCCCGGCTAACAGCTGCAACACCTCGGGCTTGCCCTGCAAGAGTCGCTTGCAAAGGCTGCCAAACCACGGGTTATCCTGATACTGACCTAGCGCCGCAAACCACATCTGCCAGTCGAGCCGTGGCTGGTGCGGCGCGACGAACGGAGGTCGGCGGGCGAGATCCCCAGGCTTGTACGCAAACTCGTAAGCTTGCCAGTGTTCACCGTCAAGACTGCCTTCCAGGACGATCTCAGGCCGCTCTGTCGTCATCACTGCGAACAGCCCATAACGATTCGTGATGTTGAATGGTCCTAACCACTGCACGACCCGTGCGACAGGTGACGGCCAGTTGACTTGCCAACGCAGAGTGTCCGTCAGGGCGACCATGGAACTGAGGCTCAAGGCCACAGCCACCGGTGCTAGAATCCAGGCCGGCCAGCGATTCCCACCGACAACTTCGCCCCTATTCCTTGTGGCCCGCGAGAAGTCCAGCCAGCTCAGGATCGAGTCATCCAGCAGCAAGACGCAGAGGGCAAGCGTGAGCAGGTTAAAGAAGGCGTAGTTTCCAGTGATCAGGATCAGTACCTGAAGCATCACAAAACCAACCCACGCAACCAGTCGCAAGCGTCGCGGTCCGAAGACGAAAAACGGGAGCAGCAGCTCAACCACGAACATCGCTGCGACTGAGCTTCTCTGAAACGATCTGGGGAGCTGATGCATGAACCAACTGAGAGCGTTTGGAAGAGGCTGGGTCTCGTAGTGGTAGTTCAACGCTGACAGGTCCAGCCATGTGGGATCGCCGCTGACCAGCTTAACGACACCAGAGGAAAACATCAGGCGGAACAAGAGCCAACGACCGAGCCACAGGCAAATGCCGGAAGGCGATGGACACAAACCGAGCTTGGGCAAGAGTCTCAGCGATGACAGAAAGATTGCCAGGAATCCCGCTTCGAGCAACAGTGCGTCCCACTGAAAACCCATGAAGTCGCGGCCGGCTATGACCAGAGAAAGGTAGAATGCCCACATCAGAAAGTAGGTTGCGGCCGAACCCAGTCCCGCCAGGCCCAGAAGGCCGAGCAAGGCACCGCAAATGCACACTCCTTGCCAAAACGCATCACTGGCGTTGAGCCAGCCCAACGTCGGCAACAGCCAAAAGGCTTCAGCACCCAGTTGCCTTCGGGCCACTTCCAGGTAGTAGTGCGCAGGCAAAATGCCGTTGTGCCCAATCAGTCCTGAAACCTGAGTCCATAACGATAAGAAAGCAATGGCGTAGATTGCCGCCAGTGCTCGCAGGAACAGCGCAGTTGAGAGCTGACAGTTATGGGATGAGTCCGCTGATTTCTGGATCTGCACCAGGATTGCGCTCTATAATGTGACCTTAAGATACCTCTAACTGAGACCGACCCGTGACTGTCTGTAAGTTGAACGGGAGGTGCCGATGAGGAAAAAGATTGACGGTGTTGCGAAAACCATCGTCATCCTTTTTCTGCTCAGCCCTGCTGGCGATGCTCGTACTCGAAGCCTGCACGGCACTATGGCAGATGGAAAGTACCTCGAGCCAGGAAAGCGATTCGCTATGCTCCTTCCTTCAGGTGTCCAGGTGCAAGACAGAATCAAGACAATTCCCGTTTCGCATTTCTACGAGCGCGCTTTTTACCCGGTGCCCGTGGATATTCCACAGCGGGCAACTTACTTGATGATCTCACTTCAGGAAGGGGGAGGGATTCGGTACGAAATCCGCGCGATGCCCATCCAAGGCGATACATTCACTCCTCTTTCTGCCGGCTTGCATCAACGCACCGCGAGACGGTTTCTCGAGGATGTCATTCTTCCCGAGTGGCGTCGTTCCGTATCCAAGGCAACTTGGCTCTACATCGACCCACAACTCGTCAAGCTTGACGGGATCGAGGCGGTTTTCGGACAGTTGCTTATGCCTGCAGATACAGTCAAATGGGCCAAGTGGAAACCTGAGGGAGCGAAATTCCACCTGACTTTCGGGTTTCTCACCTTCGTGAAAGACGATCATCTTTTCATGCTGGCCCAGACAAGCGCCAACTACCTGCAGCAGAGGCCCGAGTTTTTGAACCTGAAGTCGTCCTTGACAACCTTCTACCGAACCATCGCGTTTTACACGGCGCCCACTGTGAAGACGCAGGCAGCTTACGACCAGACTCCTCTTCTCTCTTCCGAGGTAGAAAACTCTCCGCCGCCGCGGCTGACGAGAAGCCATGACTTCAGGAAGTAAATGTGAGTTCGTACCAATCTGTTCCTTGCCGATTTCTCAGATGGGTTACATCTAACCCAACATGCATTTCCTTACCGACAACGATCTTACTATCCGTTTGATGAAAGGAGAATTTCTATGACCCAGCAACTCTTCTCTTCTTCCTGTCCTGATTGTGACGGGCACGACCGCCGCGAGTTTCTCAAGACTTCAGTTATCGGCGGCCTGGGACTTGCGACGTCCGCTATGGCGCCGGGTATCCTTTCGCCAACACTCACATTGGCCGCAGCCAAGAAGGCTGCCAACGCAACATCGTCCGAGACCCTTGTGGGCATGCTCTACAAGAGCCTGAACGACGACCAGCGAAAGGCGGTCACGTTTGAATTCAACCATCCGCTACGTTCCAAAGTCGATGCCAACTGGCGCATCACTCCTCAGAAGATTTCACAATTCTTCACTCCCGACCAGCAGGCGATGATTAGAGAGATTTTCCTGGGAGTTCACAATCCCGAATATGTTGACAGCGTGCTGACACACATTAAGGACGATGATGGCGAGTTAGGCAACTATTCCGTCGCCATTTTCGGACAGCCTGGCAGCGGCTCTTTCGAATTTGTGCTGACGGGAAGGCATTGCACGATGCGCTGCGACGGCGATTCGGTGGAAGGTGCAGCTTTTGGCGGTCCTATTTTCTACGGTCACGCCGCAGGAACCTTCAACGAAGAACCGACCCACCCCGGCAACGTTTACTGGTTCCAGGCCAAACGCGCTAACGAAGTCTTTGAAGCGCTCAGCGGCAGGCAGCGAGAACTTGCCCTCCAGCTTGGCGACCCTCGGAAGGAACAGGCGACAACGACCGTACAACTCAAGAAGCAGGGACTGGCCGGTTTGCCTTTTTCCGAAATGAGCCGGGACCAAAAGGGTCTGGCGGAGAGGGTCCTAAGCGACCTGTTGCTGCCTTTTCGAAAGAAGGATGTCGATGAGGCGATGCACCTCATCCGCAAAAACGGGAGCCTCGATCAACTGCATCTATCGTTCTACAAGAATCTCGACATCGGAAGCGACGGCGTGTGGGACGTCTGGCAGCTGGAAAGCCCGAACATGGTTTGGTACTTCCGAGGAAGTCCGCATGTGCATGTGTGGGTGAATATTCAAGCATAGGAAAAGGATGTTCATCAGCCCGAAAACAGGTTGCGTGAGGGCCTATCACCTCGATGGTTCAGTGAGGGCCCAGGCCGCCAGCCCTCGAAGGGCCTGAGAAAATGTCCCACAGCGTAAGGCGTAAACAAACACTCGAGCCAGGGCGGAAGGGCCCCAACTGAAGGCTACCCAACCATAGATTCTATCGACTCGTACACTCGATCATGACATGGGGTTTCTCTTAAGGTCATGCGTCCGACACGCCGATTTATCAGGCTGTATCTCGCATGATTCAGGAGGGAATCTCAGCATCATGACTATTCATTGCCCGAAGTGCCAAAGTCGATTCAGCGTTGAAGACGCAGAGCTGGGTAGGCAGGCAGGTGCAAGGTTTCGCTGTAAGAAGTGCCAGGCCGTCTTTCCGGCTCAAGGTCCATCTGAAACTGAAGCGGCGACATCCCGTCCAGTGCCGACTCAGCAGTATGGGGAATTTCACAAAAAGTTCCAGAATCCAGAGCCTCCGGCGCCGTTGGATGCCACTTCTCTGAGGCCGGCAGCAAGGCCCTTTTTGGACAAGGCGAACGTGGTTTCCCTCGTTGCTATCGATGGACCGATGAAGGGACAGACCTTCCCCGTTGTCAAGCCCAGCGTCCTATTGGGGCGAAGTGAGACGGACATCGTTCTGGAGGATTCGAACGTATCTCGCAGGCACTGCACTCTCGAAGTGCACGGGGCCACGGCCGTGCTTTCGGATTTAGGAAGCACCAACGGGACTTATGTAGACGATCAACGGATTGAAACTCACCTGCTGGAGCACCTGGGGGAGTTCCGCGTCGGCGCAAGCACGCTGGTCTTTTCCGTCAGACCCAAAGAGCAATGATCCAGTGACTCCTATCTCGGCACTGGTTTTCCATAAACTTCAATCCAATCCAACCGTGAACAAGCGATACTGCCGCCCCCGCGCATCAGGTCGGTCCAGCCAATCTCCTCGATTCGCGTCAGGTCAGGTTTGTCGACCCATGCACCTTCGACCAGGCTTTTGACATTCAGTCGCCGCCAGCGAATGTCTGCAACATTGAATTCTCGAACGAGCCAGTCGCTCGAAGCAGGATCGTACTGATCACTCACAAGCCACTCGCCCTGGCTTGTCTTCAAGATGATTCGCAGAAGACGAAAGCCAGCTTGTTTGCTGCGCCAACGGATCCTGGCCAAGCCGGTAAGATCCACCCAGTGGTTCTGATGGCGCAGGCTGATGGCCCAGGTCCCTTCCGCTTCGCCCGACCAGATGTAGTAAGGATCATCGGCGGGTTGGTCGTGATGGCTCTTTTTGATTCCTGCTTCGCCGGGCCCATGTCGGGTCATCACCAAGCCAGGGTTGCTGACGTGCTCCTGCGTTACAGGCAGGGCCGCCGGAATCTCCTTCCAGTCCTCACGAAAAAACAAGCCAGGGCGGTCTTGAGAGAACAACATCGCCGCGTGCAACAAGGAAGACACCAAGAGGGGCCAGGAGAACGTTTTCATTAGTACCCTCCCGAGGATTGTGAAGACTGAGACCTTTGTTCCAGTCTTACGTGGCAATCACCGCACCGTTAATTCGTAACGGTGCAGGTGATGCGAATGCAACTGAAATGCCTGATAAAGTCCTTCTGCTCCGTAGCGCACATCGGGAGTGTAGTGAAAACTCCATGATTCGTTGTCGAGCAGGAGTGTGACCTTGGTACCCGAAGGCGTCTTGGGCGAAAGCCGCACGACGCTGGTCCGTTCCTGCGCGCCAGTCCACTCTAGTTCCTTCGATTCCTGGAGGTCTGCGATTTCCTCCAGCCATTGAGATTCGGAATACACCTTGCATCGATGCCAGTTGTTCTTATCAGAGGCATCCATGCCCTGAGTCAACTTCACCCAGACGGTGGCTTCCTCACCAGGTTCGAGGATGCCATTGCCGTTGCCCTTTCCCTCAGTCACCTTTCGGTCGATGGACTTGCCACCACCCTGATTTCCCTGCTGATGAAACACCTTGACCGTCACCGAGCGTCCATCCAGCAACTCAACCGACGCAGGTTTCCCAACGGTCTCAGGAACAGCCAGAGCATCCAGGTCATGGCTCGCTTCATACCAACCGTCATAAACGACCTTGAGCCGCAGGCGCAAGGGTTCGAAGTACCCGCTGCCCGAAGTGAGACGAATCTTGAAACGCTGCGACACATCGGCAACCTGACCACTCTCGATCTGGGCAATCGACACCTCCTTCGCCAGCAGTTGCACAGTCGGATACGCGCTTTCCAACTCCAGCTTGACATCCTTCATGGCATCGCCTCTGGGATTGTAGAGCCGAATCGGCAACGTGAGGTCCGCGTTGGGCAATAACCTGAGTTTGTCTTTGGAAGTCACCGGCAAGAGCACGGGCGGCTGTGACCCCGTACCGGGTCCTACCAGACTGAGCTCGTGCCCGGAACCATCGATTGTCAGTTCGATGCCTCCGCCGGCATCTGCCGCGACTTGCCTCCGCTCCGTGGCCCCTGTCCCCAGATGATGATCCAGAACTGTGTACGACTTGTTCGCGCTGTAAAGAGGCGGGGTTCGGAGGATGATGGTCTGCTGGGACACTGGCGGGCCATCGGGGGCCCAGCGCCGTGTCGTGACGCGAAGTCCACCTTGCGATACGGACTGAAGGTAGGTGAAACCCGGCTCTGATCCGTTCACACGAAGCCGGTAACCCCAGACTTCGGCGTCTCGATAAGCAGTGACATAGTTCCAAGAGACGGGCACATCGTTCAGTTTCGGGTTCTCGAAAGCCCGCACATGAAAATCGAAGGTTTCACCGATCGAAGTCGCCCAATGCCGATGGTACTCGTCCTGGCGGAACTCAAAGTCCACCGCATGCGCCCGCGAGTAAGCGTCTCGAGTCTCTTCATGATACTGGCTGATATAGTCACCGCTGGCTCGAATCAGGCGCACCATGCAGTGTTCATGGCTGGGAACATGGTCTTTCGGGCGCCACAATACCCGCCTTCCCGGCTCGCCGGTGTAGAACTCCGGACCCGGATTGAACGCTGAGGCACTGCCAATCAGATGGGGATAGCGAGCGCTCAGGTACAGGCTTATGAATCCCCCCATGCTCAAGCCCGAGGTGCCTCGATGACGGCGATCTGTGAGCGTTCGATAACTGGCGTCAATGTGAGAGACGAGTTCAATAAAGTAAGCGCCAAAGTCGATTTGCCCGCCATCCGGGTTGATATCGTAGGGTGAGCCGCCGTAAAAGCCTGTGTAGTTCTTGGCAATGTATCCGTCGACGCAAACCACGATCACATCATGGGTCGCAACAAACGCCGCCATTTTCGGGATCGTGTCGGTGCCGTTGTCGTATTTTTCCACAGTGTAGCGGTCGCTGTGGCCGTGAAAATAGTAGATGACTGGGTAAGACTTGCCGCTCGCTTCGTAGTTTGGGGGCAGCAAGATCCTGTAATTCCGGTTCTCTCCGAAGACCTTCGAAGGATGGGTGCGATCGTAAAATGGCTGGCGTGCAAACGCTGAGCAATGGAAAGCAGGACTGCTCACGGCAAAGCAGCAGACGAAAGCGATATTCTTCATGGCAGGGTTCATAGAGTATTCAGAGTCTGCAGCTTCGGCTTTTGCCCTGGACCCACTAGCGGATAGCGCCCTCCACCATGAGCATCTAGCCAGCTCCAGGCCGCTTATCGTACTATGACAGAGTTTGGATGCTGCGCACGGATTGATCTCCGCCGATCTGAATACTTCACCGCAAGAATGACGAGCCTGCTATGAGTTCGAATCATGGGACCACGAGAATCTTGTGGATCATCGCTTTCCAGCTGCTTGCAATAGATGCAGCGGCTACTCCCGCCCAAATAAGTCCTGCTCCTGCCAAGAACACGCAGCAGCAAAACTGGGAAAGACAAGGAAAGCAGTTGATTCAAGCCGGGCGCTTCCGTGATGCCCTGGCACTTTTTCGACGGGTCAAACAACGCATTCCGAAGGACCCGCGCCCATACTTCTATTCGGGCATGGTCCTCATGCAAACCAACGATCTTCAGGCGGCAGCCTCCGAACTGAGCGAGGCTGTGCGACTGGGGCCTGCGAAAGCAGAGTATGCTCTTTTCCTGGCCAATGCCCTAACTCGCCTTGGACAAAAGGATCAGGCTTTCAAGAGCCTGGCCCAATTTGAACGCGCTGAGGCGGTAGACCAGCTCACACCAGCCTGGATCTGGCTCCTGGCCGACACCTACTACCGGAGCGACCAACCTGATCAGGCCTTGCGGGTGCTCGACGTTCTCGAAAAGCGCACCCCTCACGATGCCAAGATCGATCTCAATCGCGGCGAGTCCTGTGTTATCAAGGGCCAGCTTGAACCGGCGCGGAAGCACTTTGAAAGGAGCATCGAGAAGCAGCCAGAAAATAACCCAGCCGCGTATTACGAACTCGGGAAGCTGCTCCACCAGTTGAACGAAATCCCAGCAGCAAGAAAATCGCTGGAGACTGCTGTGAGGCAAGCTCCGAGCGATCCCCAATATCTGTACAAACTCGCTTCTGTCTGCCAAGCACTGAACCAGAACGTTGACGCTCTCCGATACCTGCAGCAGGCCGAGGCATCAGGCTCTCAATATCCAGAAATATTCTATGCGCTTGGCCGCGCTTACCAGAAGACTGGCAATCCTGCCGAAGCCGAAGTCTATCTAAAAAAATTCCAGCAGAGCAACGCAGCCACGCGACAGCAGCGTGACCACAACCAGGAACTGGGAAAGTTTCTCGCGCAAGGTGAGGCCCAGCTCGACCGAGGCAACACGGCTGAGGCGCGCAAACTGTTCGAGGAAGCTGTCAAGGTCGAGCCGAATGACTGGAGCGCTCATGGGTACCTTGCCGAAATGTTCTTGGACTCTGCAGATTGGCAGCAAAGCTACCCTCACCTGGTCAGAATGGAGGCAGTCGATCCCGAATCCTTGGTTGGAAATTACCTGATGGCCCGGTATTGGTACCGCAGCCAAAACATGACCCAGGCGCTGGAATATGCCGAGCGCGGCCGAGCAGTTCGTCCTGCCAACGCAGAGCTGCGAAACCTGCTGGGGCAGATCTACTCGCAGCTGGGGAAACATAGTCAAGCCCTTAAAGAATTTGAAGAAGCGGTAAAACTCGCGCCCGGTGAGCGGAGCTACCAGGATAACCTCAAAATACTCCAAACCAGAATCGGCGATTCAAAGCAGTAGCTACTGTCCCGAAACTGATACGCGAGGTCGTGCTACGTTTCACGACAGAAACAGCCAGGCCGGATTTCTCACCACAGCGGCAGCAAGACACGAAGCAGGAGACAGAAGCGCAGTCTTTGCCAGCCGGATTAGACAACCCTGAAAAAAATCATTGTTAACAGACCGCATGTGCGTTAGCACTGAGGAAGCTCAATAGATCGTGACATCGTTGGAGCTTCAGGTTCTTCTGGGTGCTTTTGTGTTTTGGTGGTGAGAAGTGCGCGCTAGTCATGCTTTCCAGTTTTTCCCTTGGAGCTTTTCTCCCGCTCTCCGGCCTCGGTCATCGAAGCTGCGTCAGTTCCTTCCGTATTCGAGCTGCTGATTCTCGGTGTTGTTCTGAAGTGGCTTTGGCCAGATAGCTCTTGAAGTAGCCGCGGGCACCGCTGAAGTCGCCTGTCTTCTTGCAGAGCATGCCGAGGTTGATGTAAGGCTCGAGGAAATCGGGATCAACCTCCAGAGCCTTTTCGAAATGTCGTCGAGCGGTTGCGGTTTCGTTCCTTCTGAGAGCCATCCAACCCAGACTGTTGTGAGCTTCGGCATTTTCCGGGTCTAGAAACAACAGAGCCTCCAACGCTCCCTGCGCGTCGGCAGTTCGACCAGCCAGCAGGCAAGTGACAGCCAGTTTGTTCAGCGTCTTAGTATCGTTTGGATCGAGCTCGACCGATCGCTGAAGAGCGGTAATGGCCTCTGCAATTTTGCCCTGCTGGCCGTGAATGCGAGCAATCCTTGCATAGATCTTGCTGGTGGCGGTGCCCGGATACTTCAGAGCAGATTGGTAGAGCTGCAGCGCCTCGGCAACTAGACGGTGCTTTTCGAGCCCGTCTCCCAAGACGAGATACAACATCGGGTTCGTAAAATCCTCGCGGACAGCCTGCCGCAGGAGCTGAAGGCGCTGGGCTGACGGCTGCTGACTATGCGGACCAATGGACTCCTCGACGAGCTTCAGGATGTGAACGCGGTCTTTGGGATCGATTCCCTCTCCGGTTAACACCAATTTCCGGGATCCTCCACCCGACAGATAGCCTAGAGATCGCAGCTGTTTTTCAAGCTGCGGATCGACTTTGCCTACGACAACCTGCTCGGCCGATGAGCCACTCCCGTTTGAGAGAAGCTCCTGCAGGTGCGCTTTCAGCGCTTTCCCTTCCTCGGGATGAAACTGAATGACGTTCTTCTCCTCGTTTGGGTCAGTTACCAAGTCGTAGAGCTCCGGCCTCGGTGCCTGAACATATTTCCACTTATTGGTCCGGATCGCTCGAAGCTCGGCCCACCCCATGTTGATTTTTGGAAACAGGGCTTCTGCATAGGCATACTCTGTGCGAACTGGGTGTCCCGAAAGGCTAGGAACAAGGCTGACGCCCTGGATCTCCCGCGGGATCTCCCCTCCAACCAAATTCAATATCGTCGGCAGCAGATCTATGGTTCTCGCCTGGTCGCGCACACGCTTGGCAGCGGGCAGTCCAGGCCCCGCCAGTATCCAAGGAATCCGAACGGTGGATTCATATAAGAATACTCCGTGGGAGAATTCTCCGTGCTCGCCTAGGCTTTCACCATGGTCCGCCAGAATTGACACGATCGTGTTTGCCAGCAGTCCCCTGTCCTGAACGGCTTTGAGGAGTCGTCCCACTTGGCTGTCCGTGTAAGCAATTTCCCCATCGTAGGGTCGCTGCCGGAACCTTTCCCTGAACGGAGAGGGAGGTTGGTAAGGAGCATGGGGGTCATAGAGGTGAACCCAGAGCAAAATCGGACGCGTGCTGTCCTGGCGGGTCAACCATTGAATCGCGAGATCGACAACTTCCCCAGCTGGACGATCGGCATGTCCTCGTACTGCGCTGTCCACATCGGGTTCGGGAATTCGGTCATCGTAAACCTGGAAGCCATGGTGCAGACCGACACCTTTCTTCAGAACGGCAGACCCAACAAACGCTGCCGTAGCCCATCCCTTGTTAGCAAGGATTTTCGCAAGAGTTGGATGGGAGGCACTCAAGGTGAATCCTGCAACATCCCGCACCTGATGAACCGTCGGATACACCCCGGTGAACATGCTGGCATGGGAAGGAGGTGTCAGTGGCACCTGCGCAACCGCGTTCTCAAAAAGAACGCCACGGTCTGCCAATTCATCCAGATGAGGCGTCTCCGCTTTCGCATAGCCGTAACATCCGAGTCGATCGGCGCGCAGCGTGTCGATGGTGACCAATACGACGTTGAGTGGTTTCCAGGCTGCGGGTCGCTTTTCTTCCCTTATTGCCTCTTGGCAACCGCACATCAAAAGCGCCGACACAAAAAACTCGAGAGACAAGAAGAGGTATGCTGGACAGCGAGCAGCTCTGGAGAACATAGCAGCGGATTCTGGCAGGAAGAGAAGCTTGAGGGCAAGGCGGAAGCTCAGACCGTGCAGGACCGCAGCTGGAATTTGGAAAGTGGGAGCCGCTGTCCTCAGCGGCGACATGCAGCCCATCTTTGGAAATCGCCGCTGAGGACAGCGGCTCCCACTTTCCGATTTAAGGTGCTCGGCCTGACTCGAACGCCGGGCCGAGCACCGATACGCAAGCCGGCAGGCTAACCTCGATCACCAGTCAAATCGCAGCGAAAACTGGATGATGCGAGGAGAGTTGGACTGACGGGCTATATTTTGCAGGCCCGTCGTGGTATTGGGATTGTCATCATTCGGATGATTGAAGAAATTGAAGAAGTCAGCTGAGAACCGGGCGTTCATGGATTCTCCGAACTTGAAGTTCTTATACAGCGCCAAATCAACGTTCCACGCCCCGGGTCCCATGATAAAGCCTCTGGGACTGGGGTTGAACATGTCTGTAATACTCGTCAGGCGAGTTGTTCCATTGGCCAATACCAGGGGCAGCCGGTTGTCGAAGGCGGCGCCCAAGGGCCGAACCAGTCTTTGGGTTCGATCAGCCGGAACCAAGGTCAGCGGATCTACACCGACAACGTTGGTTGCGGATCTCAGGTCTACGTCCCCTCGGAACCACAACCTCTGTCTCAAGCCATTAATTGTCATCACAGGTCTCTGGTCAGCGCTCAGAGTCGGATCGCCAAAGACATAGCGAGCCGAGTTCGCGCTCAGCCAGTTGCCGCCACGCCAATCCCCAATGGTAGCCACTTGCCAGCCGCCAATGACTTGATGGATAGCACCGGGTACGCCGTTGCCGAACTTCTTGCCTTTACCGAATGGCAGATCAAAAATCCCGTTGTAGCGAATTCGGTGAGACGGGACGTTGCTTGAGTTGTAGTACGTCAAGCGTTGAAGCTCTTCGAAGCTGCGGTTCGGAGCACCCCACAGCTCAATGCGCTCAGGCACTCTTCCGCCGCTACCCCCATCGTTGATTCCTTGATTCCCGCTGGTGAAGCCGCCCTGGTCGGAAGTCGTTAACGAGCGGGCATAGGTGTAGAACCACTGGAATCCAATCCCTTTGGAGTACCGGCGCTCTATCTCGATCTGGGCGGAATGTGTATTGGAGTATCCGGAGCGCGTGATGTATCCATTGCTGAAATTCCAATCCTTGTTTCGCCGGCGTTGCGCGTCCCCCGCGGTTCCGGTAGCAGGGGCCAACCCGGTTCTGGAGATGTAGTTAAACTGCGGCTCCAGTGAATTGAGGCTGACGCGCTGCTCCAAGTCTCGACCATGATCCCCGATGTAACTGAGTCGAAGAGCCGTGTTGGACATCACTTCGCGCTCTAGAGTCAAGTGCCACGACTGAGCACGCCCGTCCTTCCAGTTGCGCCCATCCCAGGCAAATCCTCCTCTAGCACTGGATGGCAAGCCAACAATGCCATTCGTATCCACGCCGATGTTGGGAGCGAAGAACTGCGATGTTGGCGTTGTCCTCAGCGTATAGGTCCCCGAGCCGTCAAATTCATTGACTATATTCTCAAATCGCAGATTCAGTGGAGGCTGAGTTCTGGAAGTCTGCAAGATTTGTGAGAGAGGCATCTGCCAGAAGTACTCACCGTAGCCGCCCCGCAGAACCATCTTATCGCTGATCTTGAAAGCGGCTCCGATGCGCGGGCCGAAGTTGTTGTTGTCAGCGGCAAAGAGGTTCGAGGGATACCCAACCTGATCCGCGGTCGCGTAGGTCAATCCGCGAGCCGCCCACGAATCAAGCACGGATCTCGGGATATCCCGCAAACTGCGAATGTCGTTGCTCCCCGGAGTCACAACTTGGAACTTGCTGCCGAAGGAATCAATGTCGACTGCTGCCAAACGATTGAATTGCTCAGTGTACGGCGTCCATTTGTCCCAGCGAAGACCAAGATTCAGCGTCAACCTGGGGGACACTTTCCAGGAGTCATTGGCGTAGAACCCAATCTCCTTCTGACGAAAATAGAAGAACCCACGATTGAACTGGTTCGAGAGGTAATCGGGAAGACCGAGGAGAAGATCGGCAAATCCATGCCCTGTGAACGAGACCGCCTGCTCGCCAACTGGATCGTACAGAGCAGTCCACCCCCCGCCGAAGCCGTGCGACCCGTGTGCCTGCTGGAGTTCTCGAATATTGTTGTATTCCGGTCGAAACTTTCCACCGAATTGCAGCGTGTGCTTTCCCTTAATCCAAGTCAGGTTGTTCTCGACCACGACCCCCGTCAGAGCCTCATCCTTTCGGTTGTCCGCATCCCAGTAAGCCCAATAGTAGGGATCTCCGGTGCCGCTCGCATAAAGAGATGGCCAACCCGTCACCCCAAAAGGATTCGGCAACCCCAATTGCTTAGGGTAATCCGTGAAATCGGCCAAAGTACCGGAGCTCTTGTACGAGCGGTGCACACCTATGACCAGTTCATTCAGCAAAGTCGGAGAGAATGTTCGTGTGTGATTCACCGTAACGTTATTGATCTCGGCGTCGGACCTGGAACTTCCCAAGCCAGCGGAAGCATCCGCTGGGTTACCAAAGACTGCACCTTCCACGGCGAAGTTTTGTGTGCTGCGTGTCCATCTTACCGACAACCGATCTTTGTCTGAAATTTGCTGATCGCCCTTAAAGGTCACATTCCCCAAGTCCTGACGATCCGAGTAGGTGCGGTCGAGGTTATACGGATTCACAAAAGGGTTCTCATTGTTCGTGGGCTTTGCGGTCAAGGATTGCAGACGCTTTGCCAAGGCACTGATCCGGTTGGCCGGTATTCGGTTATTGGGAAAAGGCTGGCGCACTCCGTTCGCGTCCGTCGTCAAGGGGTCATAGATGATCGTTTTGACGCCATCCCGATCCACAAAACTGCTCAGATCGCCGCTCCACATTGCCTCTGTTGGGACGCCCCAGGGAGGATTCCCGCTGCCGACACGTCGCCCCTGCCGTTGCCTCAGACCTTCGAAGGCAGCGAACCAGAAGGACTTGTTGCGTCCATCGTACAGGTTTCCCAAATAGACCGGACCACCTGCGGAGGCGCCGAACTCGTTTCGAATAAGTTGAGGGGCTTTGGCACTTCCATCCTGACGCGCCCGAGAAACGAGATTCCATCCATTGTTGCGATGGGTCTCAAACACGCTGCCGTGAATCTCGTTCGTGCCGCTCCTCGTCGCCAGAGTCACCGTGGCAGGTCTCGAGTAACGAGCGTCAGACCCGACTGTTTCAATGCGGAACTCCTGAATAGTGTCCAAGCCTGGCTGGACCCGCGCGATCCCGCCACCGAAGCGGTCTACAAGCGAGATGCCGTCCAAGGTGATTTCGAGCGACCCGACTTTCAGCCCGTTAACGCGAGCACTGCCTCCCCCTTCGACACCCGGTGTCAGATTGAACAGGCTGCTGATTGCCCGACCGTTTAAGGGCAGCTGACGAATGCGTTGATAATCCTTGACGTCAGAAACATCGATGCTTTCCGTCGAAATCGGCGCTGCTGCGCCGACGACTTCAACGGTGGTTTCCACGTTGCCAAGTTCGAGTGCGACGTCGACCACAGCCGTCTGGCCTACCTGCAGCTCTACCTTGCTCACCCACTTCTTGAACCCGGTGAGTTCAACGTTCAAGGTATACGAGCCGCGCGGCACACCCCCAAGATAGTAGATTCCCACTTCGTTGGTTTGTGCTTTGTGAGAGACATTTGTTTCCTGGTTCGTTGCGGTTACGGCCGCACCAGGCACAACAGCTTGGTTGGCGTCGCGCACCAGCCCACGAATGCCCCCGGTTCCCGTTTGCGCCAGCCCAGGAGTCGAAATCAGGAAAAACGCGATCAGGCCGGTGACACTGGCAAGTCCTACAGTGATCTTCATCTTCGTTCTCAGTGGTTGCGCATTCATGGCATGCTCCTCCTCAAAATTTGGAAGACTCCGAACACATCGAGAGATGGGCCGTGGCTTGATCGAGACTGCCAAGCCCGTGTGAAACTGTAAGCACCCAAGCTCAAGATGTCGCGGCTGAATGTCTGTGGAAAAGTCACCAAACGCTTGGTTTCCTCTAACTAGGGAAAGAATTGCTGCAAAGTTAATCGAGCTTGAGTTTCTTGTCAAACAAAAACAACTTGGACCGCTTCGAAGGGGCGTGGCTTCGGCCTCCCCGGAGTTGCCGTCCAGTGTAATCACGGCGACTCAAACGTCAAGGTACAAGGCCACTAATTTCCTATAGGTAAACCCCCAGCTTTGCTGGGGGACTCCAGAAGTTTGACAATTCCCGGGTGAAAAAAGAAAGTCTCCGATCCGTGAACCGCTCAAAGTCACACGGAAAGGAGACTTTTAGTGAACGACGTTGAAAGCCTAAGCCATACCAAATGGGAATGCAAATACCACATTGTGTTCATCCCGAAATATCGCAAAAGAGCGTTGTATGGTGCCCTGCGCCAACAACTGGGAGAGGTGTTAAAGCAGTTGGCGATGCAACGTGAGAGTCGAATCGACGAAGGGCATTTGATGCGCGACCATGTGCCTATGCTAGTGTCGATTCCGCCCAAGTACTGGGTATCGCAGGTAGTTGGGTAGGTCAAGGGGAAGAGTGCCATCCACATTGCCCGAACGTTTATGGGAAAGCCGAGAGACTTCACGGGAGAGAGTTTCTGGGCCCGAGGGTACTCCGTCTCGACCGTGGGGCGAGATGAGAAGCAGATCCGAGAGTACATACAAAAGCAAGAGCAGGAAGACCAACGAATCGATCAACTGACAATGTTCAGCAAGTAGCCACTTCGAGTGGCTCCAAAACAGACCGCTCTGAGCGGTTCACAAAATCAAGCCTCCGGCTTTGCCGGAGGTCTTTTGACTGGGGCGATTGGGAGTCGCCCCCCGAGTTTATACCTCGGGACAGCCCAGGCAATATCCTTGGTCCTCTAGGGAAACAGGAGGGATGCCAAAGTAGCAAACTCAAGACCCTGCCGGAAACGCACGCTGGGAAGCTTTCTCACAGTTTTCATTCCTTGGCAACGGGGGAAATGGGCAACCCAAGTCCCTCGATCTATGGGGAAAAGAGTTTGTTGTTTGCACGAAACCACGTTAAGTTTGCCAATATGGTTTGTTGTTCCTGATCTGGCTTCCAAGCGCTACAACCGACGGTGACCTGAAGGTCGTGTTGAACAGCAGTCCCAGTATATAGAAATCAGGCGAGACAGGCTCAATTTCAAAGTCGTGGATGCCACACGTGAAGCGTCAAATCGAAATCGTATCTCGTCATCACGCAACTTCCGGGGAAATCCAGCATCGACAACTGATTCAGCCGTGCAATTTAGCCAGCAACCTGCCCAGGTCCTCCTTTGACGCGCCGAGCCTCGTTGGCTGCAATTCAGTGTTGGGCCGCTACTCTGGGCCCTTCCTGGAGGCGATGACCCAAAACTCTGATGGGTGTCTCACCATAGTCGTGTAGAGGACTGGTTGTGCTTTATTACCAAGGGTGACTGAGCTTGCATAGGAGAAAAATGGAATTCAAAGTACTCAAGCCTTTCTCAGTCTGCTGCTTGTTCTTACTTCTGGTTTGCGCGTGCCGGAACGCCAAGGAAGACACTCAGAAAGCGAAGTCGGTTGCAACCTGGAATCCATTCAACATTGTCATTGTGACTGTTGATACGCTTCGTCCAGATCATCTCAGCTGTTATGGGTATACCAGGATCAAGACACCCAATTTGGACAAACTTGCTGAGAAGGGCACTCTATTTGAGAATGCTGTATGCCAGGTTCCGATTACTCCACCATCGCACGCCAGCATGTTCACTGGGACTTATCCAGGGGTGCACCAGGTCCGCAACGTCGCAGGGTTCAACCTCGATCCGTCGCATCAAACCTTGGCAAAGCTGCTTCAGGAAAGGGGCTGGCAGACTGCTGCATTTGTAGGGGCTGCTGTATTGGCAAAAGCCACCGGCTTGAATCAAGGGTTTCAGACCTATGATGACAAGATGGATGACCCCGAGCTTGGCGGCGACTCACCTCAAGTGCGCGCGGGACGCGTGGTCGATAGGGCCCTCGAATGGCTGAAGAAACAATCCCAACAATCTCCGTTTTTACTGTGGGTCCACGTGTACGATCCGCATGCCCCTTATGAGCCTCCACTTCCTTTTAAGAATCAATATGTCAGGGAACTCTACGACGGTGAAATCGCTTATGTTGACCGGGAGTTGGGGAGGCTTTTCAACGCCGTCGAGACGATGTTTCCGCCGGACAAGACCCTTGTTACGGTGCTGTCAGATCACGGAGAGGCTTTAGACGAGCATGGGGAGCCCACTCATGGAGTGTTTCTCTATGACTCGACGTTGCGGATTCCGTGGATTCTGGCCGGTCCAGGGATAGCGTCAGGGAAGCGCGTTAAAGACCAGACTAGGACGATTGATCTTCTGCCGACGTTGTTGAGCTTGCTGGGAGGAATGATACCCTCGGAATGCCAAGGCACCAGCCTGCTTCCGGCGCTCTCAGGACAAAAAGTGAATACGGCCTTCTCTTATGCGGAATCTCTGATGCCGAAGATCGACATGGGCTGGGCCGAACTGCGCGCTATGCGAACTGCGAAGTGGAAGTATGTTCGAGCGCCTCGGCCTGAACTCTATGACCTTGACAAGGATCCTCACGAGCTTGTCAACGTAATCCAGCAGTATCCTGGCGACGTGGAAGAGCTGGAATCGCGACTCAGCGACCTCACTTCCACCGCAGCCGGCAGGTCGGAAGAGATTCAATCAAAGACAATCAGCGCCGAAACGGAACGACAGCTGCGGTCTCTAGGGTATGTCTCTGCGGGCTCACATCGTCGTCTCGTGCTCTCGGGACAGGGTACAGATCCAAAAGATCGGATCCATATCCTGCAACTCCTGGATGAAGCGACCAGCCGCCAGAAGAAAACCCCGCCTGCACAACGGATCCGACTGTTGGAACAAGCCCTGAAGGAGGACCCGACCAATAGCACGCTCTATCTTGTCCTGGGCACGGGCTATGACATGAATCGGCGAGAAGAGGAGGCGTTGGCTCTGTACCGATCGGGAATCGAGCGACAGGTCGGTGGTACGAGCAAGATGTATGCTCGAATTGCTAGGATCTGCGGACGTCAGGGCTTGGTAGACGCAGCGATTCAAGCCTTTGAGTTGTCTCTTGAAAGTGATCCGACAAGCATCGAGACGCAAGAAGAACTTGCCGTGGCCTATGTGCTTCGCGGAAGAATGGCGGAAGCGGAACGGGTTTTGAAAGGGATTCTGGTACTGAATGAAGCGAACGCCAAGGCGCATAACAGCCTGGGATGGATTGCCTTGAAAAAACGAGAAACCCCTCTGGCGCGTGAACATTTCGAGAAGGCATTGCAGCTAGACCCAGATTTGATCGATGCCTACATCAATCTGGGGATGCTCTACAAAGAAACAGGGGATCTCGAGCGTGCACGCCATAGCTTCGAAACTTTCCTGTCAAAAGCCGCGAAGATGGATTACCGGGGTTCCATCAGGAATGTCCAAAGAGAGTTGGATGCGGTCTTGAAGATGCAGCGACACGTAGGCACTCGGTCGCCGACGGCACGTTAGTACCGCTTCAGTCGCTATCTGGACATTGCACATTTTATTAGTCACTGCTGGAGTAGGCACCCTTAACCTTTGGAGGATACCGGGCCCAAGAGGTCGCAATTGGCGTTTCGCTCGGTGTTATCCCCAGCGACGTGTGAAACGTGAGTTTCAAAACGATCCTGCGAGGAGCATAGGGGAAGGTGTCCAATCGCCAGTTGCTATGTGGGACTCCTGATTTCTTATCCGTTCCAAAACTGGAATAATTTCAGATGCACACAAGTGTCACTAAATCGCTGAATGGCAGCCTGATCCCAGCCGCTCTCCTGGGTGCGTTGATCATCGATCTAATTCACGGTGGAGCGTTTTTTGGGCCGGTGATCGGGGCTTCTTCTGCGGAGATCTCAATCAAGCCGGCAGTACCCAAGGTCCACTTTGTCGATATAGCCAAAGAAGCAGGGTTGACGGCTCGCCATATCACAGGGGGCGAAGTCAATAAGGAATACCTGATCGAAGTCAACGGCAGCGGTGTGGCTCTGTTCGATTACAACGAGGATGACCTGCTGGACGTCTTCCTGGTGAATGGAACGACGCTGGAAGGTTTTCCAAAAGGGCAGGAGCCCACCAACCATCTGTACCGGAATCTTGGAAAAGGCATCTTTGAAGATGTCACGGAACAAGCTCGGCTGGTTCGAACGGGTTGGGGACAAGGGGTTTGTGTCGGAGATTTTGACAATGACGGCCATCAGGATCTATTCGTGACTTACTTTGGACAAAATGTTCTTTACCGCAACGCAGGTGAGGGCGTCTTCGCCGATGTGACACAGAAAGCGGGCTTGATTCAGCAAACAACACGCTGGAACGCCGGATGCTCGTTTGTCGACTACGACAAAGATGGGCATCTTGATCTGTTTGTGGCCAACTACGTCAATTTCGATCTCAAAAACTCGCTATCCAAGAAGAATGAGAAATGCGTCTGGAAAGGCATTCCGGTTGTCTGCGGCCCTCTCGGTCTGCCAACGGGCACAAATATTCTCTATCACAACAACGGAGACGGAACTTTCTCCGATGTCTCGGAACAGAGCGGCATCGCACGCTATAACACGGGCTATGGCCTCTCGTCGCTTGTGTCAGATTTCGACAACGATGGCTGGCCAGATATTTATGTCGCCTGTGACTCCACCGCCAACATCCTGTATCACAACCTACGCAACGGGACGTTTTCTGATGAAGCGTTGCTCACTGGGACAGCCTTCAACAAGGATGGAAAGGAACAGGGTGGTATGGGCGTGGCAGCCGGAGATTATGACGGCGACGGCCACTTCGACATCGTCAAAACTAATTTTGATGGAGACACACCGACTCTCTATCACAACAACGGAGATGGCACGTTTTTCGACAACACCTTGACGGCGGGACTCGGCCGCTACATGCAATACGTCGGTTGGGGAACAGGCTTTGTGGATATCGACCATGACGGGTGGCTGGATATTTTGATGGTCAACGGGCATATCTATCCGGAGGTGGAGCAGCACAAGCTGGACCGTTCCTATCGGCAAGTCCGCCAGGTTTACCTCAACTTGCGCGACGGCACTTTTGCCGACATCTCCGCCCAAGCCGGACCGGCCATCAAAGATCGTCGAAGCTCGCGAGGAGCGGCAGTGGGCGATCTTGATGGAGACGGGAGCCTGGAGATTGTCATCAACAATATGTATGACACGCCCAGCTTGCTTAAGAACAACGGAGAGAGAGGGAATTGGGTTATTTTCAAGACTCTTGGCAGAAGATCAAATCGCGATGGCATCGGAGCACGTGTCACGATTTTTGCCGGCGGTCGCAGACAAATGGACGAGGTGAGGAGCGGCGGAAGCTTCATCTCCCAAAACGATCTGCGGCTGCACTTCGGACTCGGACATGCATCCAAGGTTGACCGTGCCGAGGTGATTTGGCCGAGCGGTCGGAATGAGACTTTCAGCGATCTCAAAACTGGGCAAGTTGTTCTTCTTGAAGAGGGCAAGGGGACAAATCTGGAAGCAGCTGCGATTCCTGCAGAGAAGTAACGAGTGCGTGGCCAATTTGTCGGCCGCATTCGGGCTTGTGTGAAATACAACTTTGAAGCGCAGACCTGCCGCCTCTTGGCAGGTCTGCGGTTTTTTGGTTGAATTCGGGACGAAAAGCCGCGGACCGCAGCAAACGCGGTCTGCGCTACATCGGTCAAATATCGAGCCGCCATGAAGCTTCCCGCGATTCTAATTTTCATCGTGGCAACGGCCTCTGCACCTGTCTGTGCGCAAGGAATCCAGAGGGCGTACCAGTCCGCACAGGGATGTCTCACGCAAGCCAAGAGAAACATCGCTCAAAAACAATTCGCCGAAGCAGTTTCTGTTTTGCGGCGCTGTAAGCAGATCACTCCTAGCAGTCCTATCCCCTATTTCTTCTCTGGAGTTGCACTGGCTGAGTCAGGCCGCTTGATTGAAGCAGCGGCGGAACTGGGTGAGGCGGTTCGGCTCGGTCCCACCCAGTCCGAGTACGCCTTGTCTTACGCCAACGTGCTCTGCCTGCTTAAGCAGAAGTTTGCCGCAGCGAAGGTGCTGGCTCGCTTTGAGAAGAAAGAGACGCTGGATCGTCTGACCCCTTCCGCGCTGTGGCTTCTCCATGACATCTACATGCGGTTGCTCAAGGAGGACGATGCTTTCAAGACTCTCGATCGCATCAGCCAGCTTGAACTGAACGATCCGCGAATCCATTTGCAAAGAGCTAGAATCTACAAACTAAAAGGGAAGCTCGACCTTGCTGAGGCGGCCTTGAGAAATATCATTGCGAATCCCGTGACAGCTGCTGCAGCACACTACGAACTCGGAAAAATCCTCGAACAACGCAAACAAACTGACGCGGCCAAAACCGTTTTGCTAAAGGCAGTGCAGCATGAGGAAGGGAATCCCGAGTACCTGTGCGAACTGGGTAGCGTGTGCCTGGCACTCGGCGAGGTTGACGAGGCCATCCGCTACCTCGAGCGTGCCGAGCCGGCCGCCGCATCATTTCCGCAGATCTACTATGTTTTGGGACAGGCATTTCTGAAGAAGGGCGAGCGAGACAAAGGATCTGCGTATCTCAAGAAAGTCCAAGAGCTGAATGCCTCCTTGCGAAAAAAGCAGATTCAGGAACAGGAGGAGCTTACTCTCGTTACCATGGGGGAAGAACGGCTCGACGAAGGGAACGTCGGGGAAGCGAAATCGTTGTTGGAACGCGCACTGACCGTGAATCCCAGGAATTGGCAGGCTAACGAGTATCTGGCCAAGATCGCACTCAATGCCGGCGAGTCGGAGCGTGCCGATTCGTACGTTTCAGTTCTCGAGGAAATTGACGCCCATTCTTTCGAAGCAAACTTTTTGAGGGCAATGTATTGGTATCAGCGCCAGAATGACAAGCAGGCTCGTGACTCTGCAGTGAACGCCACGGCCGCTCACCCTCACGATCCCGAACTTCGTAATTTGCTTGGGAAGATCTATCTGAGACTCGGGTTAACTGCGAAGGCCATCGAGGAATGCGCGTTGGCCAGTAAACTCGCGCCAGACCGTTCTGATTTTCGGGACGATCTGGAGAGGGCTCGCAAACTGATTCCTTTCCCAACGACCGTCAAGCAATAGATCCTGCCAGGCCAAATGACGGGATGCGGTGGGTTGTCATGCTCAAGCCTAAAGGATGCTGAAAGACGCTCCCTACCGGTCGTGGCAAAGAAAAACCAGGCTCTGACTCCAGAGCAGCTACGATTACCCTCTCAACTGGAACCTGTCACGTGGTGTGATCGAGAAAAGAAATGGCCGTTATGGTGACTGAAACGAACGTTTTGTTCTCGTTTTGCTTTGGCAGATGGAATGAGAAGGCCAATCTCACGGAGTCCCGATAAGGTCTCCAGCAACTAAATCACGGGCTTGAGAGCCCAATGAAAAAGGAGATTGGCCATGCGGAACAATAGCAAAAAAGCG
>Ga0187892_10004212_pt1 | contig 24554 bp, 24 predicted proteins | sample MA1701073metaG_FD_139345 | JGI IMG/M metagenome (GOLD analysis project Ga0187892, IMG submission 139345) | Bio-ooze microbial communities from a basaltic lava cave in the Kipuka Kanohina Cave System on the Island of Hawaii, USA - MA170107-3 metaG ... | reverse complement strand
GTCGCGCTCGACGTCGCCGGGCCGGAGCGGGCGCCGCTCGATCCTCTCGCGCCGCTGCTGCGCAGGGGCCGGCGTGCGGGACTGGGCCTCACGATCCACGCCGGGGAGGGAGGGCCGGGACGCAACGTCGTCGAGGCGGTGAAGCGCTGGGGCGCCGAGCGCATCGGCCACGGCGTCCGCTGCCGCGGCGTCCTCCCGGGAGTCGCGCTCGAGCTGTGCCCGACCAGCAATCTCCACACCGGCGCGTGGCGCAACCCGCGCAGCCATCCCCTGCGCCGGCTCTTCGACGCGGGCGTCCCGGTCTCTCTGAACACGGACGACCCGGCGATCTCGCGCATCGACCTCACGAACGAATACGCGTTCGCCCGCCGCCACCTCGGATTCACCGAGACGGAGTTCCGCGAGCTGAACCGCCGCGCGCTCGCAAGCGCCTTTCGCTAGCTAGCGCGCGCTTCAAAGGACCGGCGCTGGAGGCGCCGGGGGACTGAAACCTGATCCTTGATGCCTGAAACAGCGCGCCAGCCTGCTTATCCCGACGCGCGGCTAGTCGAGCAGCGCCTGCGGGGAGCCGGAGTACCCGACCAGCCGCACGCCCTCCAGCAGCTCGGCCTCCGCCTTCCCGCCGTACGCGTGCACCATCGCGTGGTCGAACGTCACGACCACGTCGAGCGACCCGGCCCGGTCCACCCAGCCGGTCATCCGCGCCGCGCCGTCCGCGTTGCGAAGCTCCGTGCCGACGTGCGTCGCCCGCCCGTCCTCGATCTGGAGGTGCGCGGCGACCCGCGTGAGATCCATCGAGCCGACGCGCGAGTCCTGTGTCGCGGCGCCGAGCGCCTGCATCATCCCGGCGCCGGACAGGCGGCCGTCGAACGCTATCTCGGCGCGGCCGGTGGGCTTCTCGCAGGAGCCCTCGAGTGTCGCGCGGACGTCCACCACGCCCTCCGCCCTCGCCCCAGCAAATGCCGGCACATACGCCGCCAGCAGCCGCGCGAGCCGGTCGGTCATGCCGACGCGCGAAGCGTCGATCACGACCTTGCCGCTGAGCCCGTCACGCGAGATCAGCTCGGCGCTGCCGCTCACGGAGCCGCCGTTGACCTTCGCGCTGGCGTCCGAGATCATCACCGTCACCGCATCCTTGCGCTTGCGCACTTCAATGCGGGCGCACAGATCGCTCACGACCGCGCCGTCCACCGCCAGCGAGCCGCCTTCGATCACCACCTCGTGCGTCGGGAGACAGATCCTGCGGCAGCACGTCGGAACCGCGGGCACCCCCGTCTCGACGGGCGTGTTGATCGCGACGTCCGCGCCCCGGATCACGGTCCGGTTCAGCGTGACGACGATCTCGCGGATGGCGGCGGGGGTGTCCGGCGCCTCGAGCGAGCCGTCGACGATCACGTCGGCGAGCCGCAGTCCGGTCCTCCACGACAGCGTCATGCTGCCAACATGCACCGGTGAGCCGACCATCTCCGTCGCGGTCCTCTCCACCCTCGCGCGCGCCCAGTCGGTCTTCGCCAGCATCGGCAGTCCGAAGAATCCGCCCACCGCCGTTACGAACGCGGAGACGGCGGCGAACTTCACCAGTTTCTTCGTCATCCGCCATACGAAGCATCCCTTCCTCGGTGCAGGCTGCGGGCGGCGCGCGTGGTGCATATCGACCTCACTGAAAAGCGTCATAATCAGGACGCGGGAACCGCGACCTATGACTGCACGGATCGCACGGCTGTTACGGTCTTGCAATCGGGCGCGCCGGCCGTAGAATTGAGGGTGCCCGTATGGACGACCCCGCAGCATCCCCCACCGTGGAGGCTCCCAGGCCCGAGGCGGGTCTTTCCGCGAGCGTTCTGCTCCTCAACCGGCACTTCGCCGCCCTCCGCGTCGTCACCGCCCGCCGCGCCTTCGTGCTGATGTTCAAGAACGACGCCGAGGCGATCGACCTCGAAGCAGACACCTGGAGCACGTTCACTTTCCCGGCCTGGCTGGAGCGTTCGGTCGCGCGCATCGAATCGCCCATCGACCACGACGTGTTCGTCCACACGCCCCGGATGGCCATTCTGGTGCCGCGCGTCATCCGCCTGCTCGAGTACGACCGGGTGCCGCGCCGCGAGGTGAAATTCAACCGCCGCAACATCATCGCGCGGGACGAATACAAGTGTCAGTACTGCGGCAAGCGCTTCAACGCGTCTCACCTCTCGATCGACCACGTGCTGCCGCGCTCGCGCGGCGGGAAGTCGACGTGGCTCAACGTCGTGGCCGCCTGCAGCCCGTGCAACACCCGCAAGGGCGGGCGCCTGCCGTGGGAGGCGTCGATGCATCTTCTCAAGCAGCCGCATGTGCCGCGCCGCAGCCCGACGCTCGCCGACAAGCTGCACAGCCGCCGCTACTCGATCTGGAACCACTTCCTGCACGACGGGGAGCTCGCGATCGACGCGTAGCGCGCCTGGCGCGGAAGATCAGAGATTACCGATCGGATCTGGACCGACGCGTGCGGCGAAGCCCCTCTGATCTTCGATCTTCGATCTTTCCGACAGGCCGGTGCCTGCGCTCCAGCTCTTCGCGCACCTCGTCCAGCCGCACGCCGCGCGAGGCGAGCACCACGAGCGCGTGGTACAGAAGATCCGCGGCCTCCTCCACGACCCGCGCGCGCTTCTGCCCCTTCGCCGCCACCGCCAGCTCGCTCGCCTCCTCGAGCACCTTGTGCCGCGCGAGCTCCGGGTCGGCCAGGAGGAGGTTCGTGTACGAGCCCCGCTTCGGCCGCCGTCTGCGGTCGGCGATGATCCCCTCCAGGCGCGCGAGCATGTCCGCGACGGGGAAGGGCTTCGACCCGAAGCACGTGGCCGTCCCGCGGTGACACGCCGGCCCGGTCTGCTCGACGCGTGCGAGGATCGTGTCGCGGTCACAGTCGTAGTGCAGGCTCACGACGCGCTGCTCGTGGCCGCTCTCCTCCCCCTTGCGCCAGAGCCGGCCGCGGCTGCGGCTCCAATAGTGCATCCGCCCCGTCCTTCGCGTCCGCGCCAGCGCCGCCCGATTCGCCCAGGCGAGCATCAGCACGCGGTCGGTGCGGACGTCCTGCGCGACGACCGGAATCAGCGCCTCACCGGGAGTCCTCTTCTGCACAGCTCCTCCTTCACCGTGTTCGGCGTCGCCTGACCGTAGTGGAAGATCGACGCGGCCAGCGCCGCATCCCCCCGGCCCCGCGTCAGCGCATCGTAGATGTGATCGACGGACCCGCACCCGCCCGACGCGATCACCGGGATGTCGACCGCCTCCGAGACCGCGGCCGTGAGATCCAGGTCGTATCCGTCCGTCGTGCCGTCGCGGTCGATGCTCGTCAGCAGGATCTCGCCGGCGCCGAGCTCCGCCGCGCGCCGCGCCCACGCGACCGTCTCGAGATCCGTCCGCTCGCGCCCGGCGCCGACGTACACGCGGTGCGCCCCCCCCTCGCGCTTCGAGTCGATCGTGACGACGACGCACTGCGAGCCGAAGTCGCGCGCGCATTCCGTGATGAGCGCCGGCGTGCGCACGGCGGCGGTGTTGATCCCGACCTTGTCCGCCCCGGCGCGCAGCATGCGCTTGACGTCCTCATGCGTGCGGATGCCGCCGCCGATGGTGAGCGGGATGAAGAGCCGCTCCGCCGTGCGCCGGGCGGCCTCCTCCATCGTCCGCCGCCCCTCGAGCGTCGCGGTGATGTCGAGGAACACGATCTCGTCGGCCCCGTCGCGCTCGTAGCGGGCCGCCAGCTCCGCCGGGTCGCCGACGTCCGCGAGGTTCTCGAACCGCACGCCCTTCACGACGCGCCCGGCCTTCACGTCCAGGCAGGGGATGATGCGCCTGGTGAGCATCACTTCCAGCGCACGGCCTTCTTGGTGCTGATGAGCGCGCCCGAGGGCCGCGTCGCCTGATGGAGCGCCAGCCCCAGCGCCTTGAAGCACGCCTCGTTGATGTGGTGGAAGTTCTTCCCCTTGTGCACGATGTTGTGGAGCGTGATGCGCGACTCCATCGCGAAGCTCCGCAGCACGTGCTCCAGCATCTCGTCCGGCAGCGTCACGTCGCAGTACGGGCGGTCGACCAAGTCCACCGCCACCGTCACCAGCGCGTCGTCCATCGCGACCGTCGCGGAGCCGACGCGCTGCACCGGCCGCCCTTCGAGCGCCTCCCGGAAGGCGCGGCCCAGCGTGATCGCCACGTCTTCGTTGATGTGGTGCTGGAAGTCCCCGCGCGCCCGCACGTCGAGGTCGAACCGCGCGAACCGCGCGAGAGACTCGAGCATGTGCCGCAGCCACTTGTCGGGCAGCGACACGTTGCTCGCGCCCGTCCCGTCGAGCGCGACGCGCACCGTCACGTCCGTCTCCCGCGTCTTCCGCTTCAACCGCTTCCTGCGCATCAACGCCCTCCCGCCGCCTCGATCGCCTCCCGCAGCCCCATCGCCCCGCTGTAGAGGGCCGATCCCAGCACGACGCCGAACACCCCGAGATCCCGGAAGCGCCGGATCTCCGCGAGCGTCGTGATGCCCCCGGAAAAGATGACGGGCTTCCCGGTCGCCTGCACCAGGCGCTCCACCGGCGCCCAGTCGACCCCCTGCTGCCGCCCCTCGACTCCGACGTTCGTGTAGAGGAAGCCGGCGATCGGCCATTCCGATCCGCGCTTGACGAACTCGACGACGTCCACTCCCACCATCTCCTGCCAGCCCTTCGCCACCACCTGGCCGTCCACCGCATCGATCGCGACGACCAGCCGGCTCGGGAAGATCCGCAGCGCCATCCTCAGCCACGCGCCGTCCGTGACCGCCCGCGTCCCGACGATCGCGCGCGACACGCCGATGCCGTTGATGTACTCGCCGATGACGCGCGCCTCGCGCAGGCCGCCGCCGAGATACACTTCGGCCCGCCCCGCTGCGAGCCTGACGATCGCCGCCGCCTCCTCGCGGTTCGGCCGGCCGGTCCCCAGCGCGCCGTCCAGGTCGACGACGTGCAGGTGCGTCGCCCCCTCGTCCAGCCACCGGGCGGCGACCGCCTCGGCGGTGCCGAAGTCGTGCGACGCCGCGGTGTGCGTCTCCGCGTCGAGCTTGACGACGCGTCCCTCGAGCAGGTCGATGGCGGGGAAGACGATCACCCCGTTAGACTCCCCCCGTGGCGCACGGGCATCTCCTCCTCCGCGAGTCCAACGGGGATCATGCGACGGACTCCGCAAAGCGCACGAAGTTGCCGACGACGCGGCGGCCCGCGTCGCTCGACTTCTCGGGGTGGAACTGCACCGCCCACACGTTCCTCTCCACCGCCGCCGCGGCGAACCGCGCGCCGTATTCGGCCGTCGCGACGACGGAATCGGTGCACGGCGACGGCGCGAACGAGTGCACGAAGTAGAAGTGCGCGCCGTCCGGCACTCCCGCGAACGGCCCGCGCCCGTCGTGCTTCACGCCGTTCCATCCCATGTGCGGAAGCCGCCGATGCTGGAGGCGGCGGACGCGCCCCGGCAGCAGTCCGATCCCGTCTCCCTCCCCCTCCTCGCTCGACTCGTAGAGCGCCTGCATGCCGATGCAGACGCAGAACGCGGGGACGCCCGACTGCAGGCGGGCGCGCAGCTCCTCCCGGACCGGCGCGAGCATCGCGGCGACCTTCCCGAACGCCCCGACGCCGGGCAGCAGCAGCGCGCGGCCGCGCACGGCCTTCGCGGGATCGCCCTCGACGGTCACGCGCGCGCCGGCCCCCTCGAACGCCTTCGCGAGGCTGTGGATGTTGCCCACCCCGTAGTCCACCAGCGTCAGCTCAAGCACGGAGCCCCTCCAGCAGCCGCTCGTTGTCCTCGCGGCGGCCGATCGTCGTCCGGAAGAAGTTCGCCAGGCCCGGGAAGTCGCTCATGTCGCGCACGAGGATCTTCCGCTCGCGCAGGCGCTGCACGATCGGCCTCGCCGGCGCGCCCGCATCCACCAGCACGAAGTTCGCGTCGGTGGGGCAGGGGCGCATGCCGATCCGCCTCAGCGCCTCCGACAGCCACGGCCGCTCCGACGCGATCATCGCGCGCGACGCCTCCCCGTACGTCCGGTCGGCGAGCGCGGCGATCGCAATCCGCTCCGGCATCGTGCCGACCGTGAAGGGCGTCTTGACGGCCATCAGGCGGTCGATGAGCGCGCGCGGCCCGATGCCGAACCCCACGCGCAGGCCCGCGAGCCCGTGGCTCTTCGAGAACGTGCGCGAGACGATGACGTTCTCGAACTCGCGCGTGCGCCGCGCGAAGTCCTGGCCGCAGAACTCCGCGTACGCCTCGTCGACGACGACTAGCCCCTTCGACCCGCGGATCACCTGCTCGATGCCGTCGAGCCGGTTGCCGGTCGGATTGTTCGGTGAGGCCAGGAACGTGATCTTCGCCCGCGTCGCCAGCACGCGATCGGCGTCGAGCCCGAAGTCGGGCCTGAGCGGAACCTCCACGACGCGCCCGAAATTGATGCGCCCGTAGAACGCGTACATCACGAACGACGGCGACGGGATCGCCACGACGTCGCCCGCATCGAGAAAGGCCTTCGTGACCGTGTCGAGCACCTCGTCCGAGCCGTCCCCCACGATGACCTCGCCGGATGTGACGCCGAACTCCGCAGCGATGGCCTCCCGGAGGTCGTCCGACGTGCCGGACGGGTAGTGGTTGAGGCCGTTCGAGGCGCCGGCGGCCAGCGCGCGCTCGACGACCGGGTTCGGGCCGAGCAGGTTCGTGTTCGCGTCCATGCGGAGGAACCCCTCGGCAGCGGCCGGGTACACCGGGGGCTTCATGTCGCGCGTGCACGCGCGGGGCTCAACGCTCAAGGCGCACCTCGATCGAGCGCTGGTGCGCCCCGAGTCCCTCGAGCTTCGCGAGCGTCACCGCCATCGGCCCGACGCCCTGCAGCCCCTCCTTCGTGAGCGAGCAGTGGGTGATCGACTTGACGAACGTCTGCGCCGAGAGCCCGCTCGCGCGCCGCGCCTCCCCGAGCGTCGGCAGGATCGCGTTCGGCCCGACGCCGTAGTCGCCGATGGCCACCGGAGCGTACTCGCCCAGGAAGACCGCCCCCGCGCTGCGCACCTTCGTGAGCGCCTGCGGCGGGTTTCTCGTCGCGAGCACCAGATGCTCGGGCGCCAACTCGTTGACGAACGCGATCGCCGCGTCGAGCGACCCGGCAACCAGCACGGCGCCGTTCTCCACGATCGACTTCCGGATGATGTCCGCGCGCGCGTGCGCCGCCGCCTGGACGCCCAGCTCGGCCGCCACCGCCTCCGCCTGCTTCTGCGACGTCGTGACGAAGATCGAGCACGCCGCCGCGTCGTGCTCCGCCTGCGCGATGAGGTCGGACGCGATGAACCGGGGGGACGCGTCGCCGTCCGACAGGACGAGCACCTCCGTCGGCCCCGCCAGGAAGTCGATCGCGACGTGCTCGGACACGATCTTCTTCGCGGCCGTGACCCACTGGTTGCCGGGGCCGACAATGATCTCCGCCGGCGGCACCGACTGCGTGCCGTACGCCATCGCGGCGATCGCCTGGGCGCCGCCGATCGTGAAGACGCGCTCGACGCCCGCCACCTTCGCGGCGAACAGCACCGCGGGCGCCACGGGGGGAGGGGTGCAGAGGATCATGCGCCTGACCCCCGCCACCGAGGCGGGCGCCGCCGCCATGATCACGCTCGACGGATAGGCCGCCAGCCCGCCGGGGATGTAGAGCCCGGCCGTCTCGAACGGCACGATGACGCGCCCCAGCGTGATGCCGCGCAGCGGCTGCGACTCGAACCCCCTGGGCACGCCCAGCTTGTGGAAGCGCGCGACGCTCTCGTGCATCGCCCGGATGGCGATCTGGTTCTGCTGCGAGAGAGCCCGTTCCGCGGACGCGATCTCGTCGGCCGTCACCTCGAGGGTCGCGGGCTCGGCCTTGTCGAACTTCTTCGTGTATTTCCGGACCGCGGTGTCGCCGTTCTCGCGCACGTCCTCGACGATCTTCCGGACCGCCTCGAGCGCGGCTGCGTCGACGGCGCCGGGCCGGCGTATCTCGTATTCGCGGAGCGGCCGCACGGGGATCACGGGATGATCCTCTCGATCGGCAGGACGAGAATGCCCGTGGCGCCCGCCTTCTTCAGGCGCGGGATGATCGTGTTGAGGTGGTCCTCGTCGACGACGGCGTGCACGGCCACCATGCCCCTTTTCGCGAGCTGCATGACGGTCGGCCCGGACATCCCGGGGATCACCTGCGTCACCCTGCGGAGGTTGCGCGCGGCCACGTTCGCCATGAGGTAGCGTTTGCGCTCGGCCGCCTGCACGCCGCGCAGCGCCTCGACGATGTCCTCCAGCTCCTGCCGCTTCGACGCTGCCGCCTTGCGCGATGCGATGAGCACCGCCCAGGAGTCGAGGATCACGTCGAGCAGCACCAGGTGGTTCTGCTGGAGCGTGGCGCCGGTCTGCGTGAGGTCGGCGATCGCGTCGGCGACGCCGATCAGCGGGGTGATCTCGGCCGCGCCGCTGATCGGCACGATCTCGATCCTGCGCTTGCGCTTCTCGAAGAAGCGCCGCGTGAGGTTCGGGTAGCAGGTCGCGACGCGGGCGTTCGCCGGCAGGTCGTCGAGCGTCCGCGTGTGGTTCTCGGGCGCGGCGACCACGAGCCTGCACCGGCCGTACTTCAGGTCGAGCAGGCGCTCGACCTTCGCGCCGGTCTCCTCGACGAGGTCGAGGCCGGTGACACCCGCGTCCGCCGCCCCGATCTCGACGAACTCCGGGATGTCCTGGGCGCGGGTCAGCAGGATCTGCACGCGCCCGCCGGCGGCGCTGACAATCAGGCTGCGCTCGATCGCGTGCGGCACGCGCAGCCCGATGGCGCGGAGGAGGTCGATGGTCTCTTCCATCAGCCGCCCCTTGTTCGGAATCGCCAGCTTGAGCGTCATGGGAGCGGCCTCGGACTCGACACGGGGAGCCGGGACGCGCGGCGCGCGGCTCGGGACGTCAGGCCGGCGCTAGTGAAGACAGCGGGGCTTGCACCCGCCTGCCGCCTTGCACTTCTCGCACGCCGCGCCCGCACACTGGGCCTGGCCGCAGCCGCCGCAGACGAGCCGCGACTTCAGCTCCGCGGGGGTGCAGCACTGATACGAGCTGTTCAGCTTGCAGGGCTCGTTGTGGTTCGTCCTGCACTCGCTGCACCGCATGACGCTCCTGATGCACGCCTTGGCCTTGACCGTGGCCTTGCCGCAGGCCTTGCAGTTCCCGTTCGCGTCGACCGGACAGTTCGCGCCGCAGAAGGTCTTGCAGGTCGCGCACCAGTCGGCGTCCACCACGACCTTCATGTCGCACCGGGCCGCCGGCGTCCCGCCGGAACCCGTGCCGGGGTCGTCGGGATAGGTCGATCCGCCGCCCCCGCAGCCGGGGACGACGACGGCGAGCGCGGCGAGCACGAGCGTGAGCTTCATCGCATTTCCTCCGAACAGGGGGGCAAAGATACCCCAGGGCGCTTCCCGAGGAAAGGAAAACTGCCCCGAATTGCGAATCACGAATCACGGCGCGCTGCCATCGACGGTGCCTTCACCCCCAATTCGCAACTCGCGACTTGACTTGCGCCGGCGCCATCGCTATAAATTCCCCTGCCTGGTGACCCAATGCCCAGGGGGAAACACCCGTTCCCATCCCGACCACGGTCGTTAAGCCTCTGGGGCCGATGATACTGCCGGGAATTACGTCGGCGGGAAAGTAGGTTGTTGCCGGGCTATTAAAACCCGCTCGTGAGTCGGGCGGGTTTTTTTATCGCTCCATTTCGGGCTCGAGGTCCACCCCCAGCCCGTCGGCCACCCGGTTGATATAGTTGAACCAGCCGACGACCTGCGCGGCGTCGTGGATCGACGCGTCCGAGAAGCCGGCCGCGCGGAGAGCCTCGACGTCCGACTTCGCCATGTCCCCCGGCGCGCGCGTCAGCTTCGACGCGTAGTCCATGAGCGCGCGCGTCGCAGGGTCGAGCGCCGCGGCGCGATAGTCCGTCTTCACCGCCGCCACCAGCGCGTCGTCGCGACACTCGCGGCGCAGGTCGTCCCCGTGGGCCTCGGTTCAGTAGTGGCAGCGGTTGGTCGCCGACACCACGGTCGCCAGCATCTCGCGCTGCGTGCGCGACAGCTCGCTCTTCCCGAACATCAGGGTGATATACGCCTGGAGGTTGTCGTGGAGCGCCCGCGGATTCAGGCTCTGCAGCTCGAGGATTTTGTAGACGCGCCCGGCCCGCCGAATCGCCTCGTCGTACTCCTTCTTCAGGGCGCCCGTCGCCTCGGCCGGCGGAACCGTCCGGATCCAGGCCATCACTTCGTCTCCGACGGCAGGGGCGGCGGCTCCTCGCGGTCGTCCGAGACGCCGGCCACGGGCGTGGCGGCGCGCGCGTCGGCCCGCGCCTCGGGCGTCCCCGGCTGCGTCGCGGAGGGCGCGGTCGCCTCCATCGGCGTCGACGGCGCGGCCGGCGCCCTCGCCGCCTCGCCCGGGTCGGTGTCCGCGGGCGGGCCCGACGGCGTGAGCTGCGCCCCCTCCGGGTGCCGCAGCGCCGCGTACGAGAGCACGCCCAGCGTGGCGAAGAGCGAGAGCGGCACGAAGGCGATGAGGGCCTGCATGAGCGCGCGGTCGTAGAAGGACGTCATGACCCAATGGCCGCGCCAATGGGCCGCAATCTCCTGCGCCTTCGCCGGGTCCTTCATGTCCGGGGCCGGGCCCGTCTCGGGCAGCGCATACGTCCACACCACGAGAGCCGACATCGCCGTCACGACGCCGAACACCGCCAGCGCGATGATCAGGCCGTGGAGCGTCATGCGGCGGCTCTGGTCGCGCCACAGGCCGCGCAGGTGTTTGATCGCGCCCGCCGGAGTGCACCCCTCGACGGCGACCGCCGCCGCGACGTACAGGAGGGCGAACGCGCCCGCCACCGCCACGGCCACCGCCGCGCCCGCCACGAGCAGCGGGATGATCTTGCCGAACTTCAGCAGCATCGCCGTGACCCAGCTCATGTTGCGGATCCAGCCGAGAATCCACAGCACGACCTTCATCACGCCGTAGGCGACGCCGAGTCCGGCGCCGATCGCGACCGTGCCCGGCGCGCACCGTGCGAGATGGCCGATCAGCTCCCCCGTCGGCGCCTCCGCGTTCTCGAGCTGCCGGCGGGTGATCAGCGCCAGCGCCAGCAGCGCCGCGAGCACCCCCACGCCCTCGACGCAGTCGCGGATAAAGTGCACGACGTCCCGGGAGTACGGGCCCAGCTTCAAACTCGGACGGCAGAGCCCCGAGTCGACGAAGGCCGCGACCGCGAAGAACGCCAGAGGCACGCCGAGCGCCACGATCAGCTTCGTCGGCGTGAACGCGAACGCGGCGTCCCGCACCAGCTCCGCCGGCGAGTAGTACTTCGCCGTCATCGGCGTCAGCAGCGGCGCCTGCGGTGCGGGCTCGGGCTTCGGCCGCGCGCGGCGCGCCGTCGGCCGCCCCAGGCGCAGGCCGGTCTTCGGCTTCTCCTCCGCCGGAATCTCCTCGGGCGGCTTCTCCTCCGCCGGCTTCGCGTCCTCCGGCTTCGGCGGCTCGGCGGTCACGGCCGGGTTCGACGCGCTCGATTCCTTCGACAGCCGCTCCGCCTCCTCCTCGATCTCCTCGACGTCCTCGGCCGCCGACTTCTCGAGCTCCGCCTTGAGGGGCTGCGGAGGCGCGGGAGGCGCGGCAGCCGGAGCGGCCGTCGCGCCGGTGCGCGGACGCAGGTTCGCCAGACGCGGGAACCGCGGCCCGCCGAGCGGGCGGGTCCCGAACTTGCCCGTCGCAGGCTTCGCCGCCGGCGACGAGCCCTTCATCGTCGGCACGTCCGCCTCGGGCACCGGCGCGGCCTTCGTCTCGGCCCTGGGCGCCGGCGCCCCTCCCTTGAAGAATCCCTGCAATTCCGGGATCTCGCGCGCGGCCCGCCACGGCAGCCCCTGCCGCTTGACCATCTCCTGCTCGCGCAGCTGCCCGCCGCGGATGAGGACCGCCACCTCGTCGATCGTCAGGAGGCCGGTGTGCCCCTGGTGGCCGATCATCCACTCGCGCTTCGGCTCGCTCATACCGAGATCATATCAATCAGCGCCCGGAAGCGCCTCTCCACGTCCTCCGCCGTCGCCTGCTCGAGGCGCTCGGTGCCGAACGACTCCACGGCGAGCGACCCCATCACCGACCCGTACACGAGCGCGCGCTTCATCGCGCCGTCGCCGAGCCCGCTCTTCGCGAGCGACCCCAGCATCCCGCCCGCGAACGCGTCGCCCGCGCCCGTCGGATCGACGACCCGGTCGGTCGGGTAGGCCGGGATCGAGAACATGAACTTGCGGGTGAAGAGCGTCGATCCGTGCTCCGCGCGCTTCACGACCACGAACGGCACGCCCGCGTCCAGCAGCTTCCGGCTCGCCCGCACGACGTTCGGCTCTTCGGCGAGGGAGAGCGCCTCCTCGTAGTTCACGCAGAGCATGTGCACGCGGGGGAGCAGCGCCCAGACCTCGCGGCGCTGCGTGTTGATCCACAGGTCCATCGTGTCCATGATGACGAACTCGGGCGCCTGCAGCTGCTCCAGGACTGCGCGCTGCGTGTCGGCCCCCGCCTTGCCGAGCAGGACGAACCGCGAATCGCGGTACGCCGGCGGGATCTTCGGCTCGAAGTGCCCCAGAACGTTGAGCTGCGTCTCGAGCGTCTGCGCGCTGCTCATCGTGCCTTCGTACTTTCCGTGCCAGCGGAACGTCAGGCCGTCCGACCGCTCCAGGCCCGTGAGATCGACGCCCGCGCGCTCGAACATGTCGACGTGCTTCGCGGGGAAGTCCCTTCCGACGACGGCGACCATCCGCACCTTCGCGAAATGCCTCGCCGAGAGCGCGAAGTGCGACGCGGACCCGCCGAGGACGTCGTCCCGCCGGCCGAAGGGCGTCTCGAGCGTGTCGAGCGCGACGGAGCCCACGACGAGCACGGGCGCGGCTTCGCTCATAGCCTGAGCGCCTCGTCGATGCGCGCGAGCACCGTGTCGCGCCCGAGGATCGCCAGCGTGTCGTGGATCGGCGGGCTGACGGTGCCGCCGGTGACGGCGACGCGCAGGGGCTGCGCGATGTTCGCGATCTTCGTCTTGTGCTTCTCGCACAGCTGGTTGAGCAGCGTCTCCACGGGCTTCTGCCCGAAGCCGTCCATCGCGGAGAGGCCCGCGCGCCAGTCGGCGAGGACCGGCTTGTTGAGCCACTTCTCGACCGCCTTCGCGTCGTACTCGACCTTCGGCGCGAACGCGAACTTCACGCCGGGCACGACCTTGTCGAGCCGGTCGAGCCGGACGTGCAGCGCCTGGACGGCCGCGCGGATCTTCTCCCGGGGCTGCGGCCCGTACGCCTGCTCGATGTACGGCCGCGCGAGCTCGGCCAGCCGCTCGTCGCTGCACTTGCGGATGTACTGGCCGTTCATCCAGAGCAGCTTGTCGACGAGGAAGCGCGCCGGGGTGTTGCCGACGCGATCGATCGTGAACTTGCCGACCATCTCGTCGAGCGACATGATCTCGAGATCGCCGCCCGGCGACCATCCCAGGAGCGCGAGGAAGTTGACGATCGCCTCGGGCAGGTACCCCAGGGCGCGGCACTCGCCGACCGTCACCGGCAGCCCCAGCGCGCGGTACTTCTCCGTATCGCGCTTGGAGAGCTTCGAACCGTCGGGCGCGAAGATGAGCGGCATATGGCCGAAGCGCGGCGGCTCCCAGCCGAACGCGCGGTAGAGCGAAATCTGCTTCGGGGTGTTCGGATAGTGCTCGTCGCCGCGCAGGACGTGCGTGATCTCCATGTCGTGGTCGTCGACGACGACCGCGAAGTTGTAGGTGGGGAAGCCGTCCGACTTGATGATGACCAGGTCGGGGTCCGCCGTCGTGTCCATCGCGCTCGGGCCGTGGATCAGGTCGTCCCAGGCGATCTTCGCGCGGTCGATCCTGAAGTAGAGGGCCTTGCCCTTCTCGGGGTCGGTCTGCCCGTAGGCGCGGTCCGCCTGCTCCAGCTTCGCCGCGCACTCGCGGTACCGGTCGAGTCGCAGGCTCTGGTAGTGCGGCCCCTCATCCCACGTCAGGCCGCACCAGGCGAGTCCGTCCTTGATGGAGGCGAGCGACTCGTCGCGGTTGCGCTTCTGGTCGGTGTCCTCGATGCGGAGGACGAACGTCCCCTTCTCGTGGCGCGCGAAGAGGAAGTTGTAGAGCGCGGTGCGGACGCCGCCGATGTGCAGGTCGCCCGTCGGGCTGGGCGCGAAGCGGACGCGGATGCCCATAGGACCGTTCTACCGTTTTACCGTTCTACCGTTCAACCTTCCACCGCCCGTCCTGCGTCCTCACAGCAGGTCCAGGTACTTGAGCCCCGTGCCCGTGTTGAAGACGACAACCTCGTCGTCCGGCCTCCACTTGAGCCGGCGCGCCGCCGCCCAGCAGGCCGCGCCCTCAGGGCAGAAGAGCACGCCCGTCTTCGCCGGGAGCGTCCGCATCGACTGGCGGATCGACGCCTCCGTGACGGCGACCGCGTCCCCCCGGCTTTCGCGCAGGATCTTCAAGATCAGCCAGTCCGCGAACGCCTTCGGCACGCACAGCCCGGCGGCGATCGTCCGCGGGTTCTTCCACGGCTCCGACTCCTCCGCCTCCGCGCGCCACGCCCAGACGAGCGGGGCGCAGCCGTTGGACTGGACCGCGATCATGCGGGGGAAGGGCGGGCGCACCCAGCCCAGCTCGTGCATTTCCTGCCACGCCTTCCACAGGCCGATCACGCCCGTGCCGCCTCCCGCCGGATACAGGATCGCCGTCGGCAGCCGCCACCCGAGCTGCTCGGCGATCTCGAACCCCATCGTCTTCTTGCCCTCGACGCGGTACGGCTCCTTCAGCGTCGACACGTCGTACATCGGGCGCCGCTTCATGTCGTGCCGCATCCGCGCCGCCGCGTCGGCGATCGTCCCGGCGACGCGCACGAGCCGCGCGCCCGCCGCCCGCACCTCCCGCACGTTGGCGTCCGGCGCGTCCTTCGGCAGGTAGACGGTCGCGCGCAGCCCCGCGCGCGCCGCGTACGCCGCGCACGCGCTCCCCGCGTTGCCCGCCGACGGCACGCAGAGGTCCGTCGCGCCGAGCGCCTTCGCCATCGTCACCGCCGCCGCCATGCCGCGCGCCTTGAACGAGCCCGTCGGATTCGCCGCCTCGTCTTTGATCCACACCCGTTTCACGCCGAGCTCGCGCGCCAGCGACGGCGCCTCCAGCAGCGGCGTCCACCCTTCGCCGAGCGTCACCGGAATGCGGTCCGGCAGCAGCGACTCGTACCGCCACATGCCGGGAAGCCGCGCGTCCGGCTTGCGCGCGTGCTGCATCTTGTAGCGCGCCAGCAGCGAGCGGCCGCAGTCGCAGACGTTCCGCAGCTCGATCGGATACCTCGCGCCGCACTTCGCGCACTCGAGGTGGGAGAGCATCAGCGCACGACGTTCGTCAGCGCCCCGATCCCCTGGATCCTCGCCTTCACCTCGTCGCCCGGCTTGAGGAACACCGGCGGATTCCGGAACACGCCCACGCCCGCCGGCGTCCCCGTCGCGATCACATCGGCCGTCTCGAGCGGGAAGCACGCGCTCATGTACTCGATGAGCGTCGGAACGTCGAACACCATGTCGACCGTCGTCCCCTTCTGCCGGGCTACCCCGTTCACGGTCAACTCGAGCTGCAGCGCCTTCGCGTCCAGCTCGTCGGGTGTGACGATCGACGGCCCCATCGGCGCGAACGTCGCGAAGCTCTTGCCGCGGAACCACTGCTTGTCCGCCTGCTGGATGTCGCGCGCGGTCACGTCGTTGAAGACCGTGTAGCCGAAGACATGCTTGAGCGCGTCCGCCCTCGAGATCCGGAAACCGCTCGCGCCGATCACCACGCCGAGCTCGACCTCGTGGTCCACCTTGTCCGAGATGCCGCGGGGGATCTCGATGTCGTCGCCGTCGCCGATCACCGACGTCGGCGCCTTCGCGAAGAGCAGCGGCGCCGCCGGCGCCTCCTTCTTCTGCTCGGCCGCGTGGTCCCTGTAGTTCAGGCCGACGCAGACGATCTTCGGCGGGCGCGGGATCGGCGCCCGGTACCGGATCTCCCTGAGCGGGATGCAGACGAGGCGGTCGCCGCGCATCGAGTTGAACTCGACCTCGTTGATCTTCTCGAACGATCCCGACTCGAGGTACGCGCGCAGGTCGGGCCACTTGAAGGGGCGGCGGAACTGGCGGAAGTACGCCTGCGCCAGGTCGTACACGAACTCCCCGCGCACGATGCCGGCGGAAGTCTTGTGGCCGTGCTGGTAGGTGACGAACCGCATGGGAGGGCGTGGATTATAGGAACGCGGTGGGCGCGCGGCTACAATCTCCGCCCGTGCACGCAACCCTCTGGCGCAACGTCATCGTGATGTCGTGCACGATCTTCTGCACGCTGACCGGCATCTTCTGCTGGTTCCGCGTGCTGCCGGTGCACCTGAGGGAAGCGCTCGGGGCGGACGAGTCCCAGGTGAGCTACGTGTTCTTCGCCATGGCGTTCGCCAACCGCCTGCCGCAGCTCTACGGCGGCCGCCTCGCCGACCGGATCGGCCGCAAAGGCATCATCGTCGTCGTCACCGTGCTCATGGGGCTCTGCTACGCCTGGATCGGCCACGCGTCCTCGTGGCGCATGGCGGGCCTGGCGATCGTCTGCTGCTGGGTCGTCGGCGGCCTGCAATGGCCGTCGATCCTCGCCCTCATCACGGAGAGCGTGCCGGAGCACGCGCGAGGGAGGGCGCTCGGCTGGTTCGAGATGGCCGCCATGGCGGGGATGACGGCGGGCCCCTTCGTCGGGGAACTGATCGAGCGCGCCATCCCCGATCCGGACTCCGCGTGGAGGACGCTTCTCCTGCTCTGCGCCGGCCTATACCTGGTGTCCGCCCTTGCGCGCGGCCTCTTCCTTCACGAGACGCACGTCGCGAAGGCCGCCGCTCCGCACGCGCCGATCGAATGGCGGGCCATCGCGCTCCCCGCCGCGATCGGCATCCTCGCGACCGCCGTGTACTTCCTGACGACCGACGGCCCGATCGCCTCCCTCTACCTCAAGGACGAGATCGGCCGGTCCCGTCCGGAGATCGACCGGCTGTTCTTCTACGGCGGGCTCGTCGCGCTCGCCAGCGCCCCGATCGCGGGCTGGGCGTGCGATCGGTTCGGCCCGACGCGGCTTCTGCGCCTGAGCTTCGCCGCCACGGCGGGCATCCTGGCTCCGTTCGCGCTGCCGCTGGCCGGCCGGCCCGTGTCGGCCGAGCTCGCGCCCTGGCTCTTCGCCGCGCTGTTCGCGCCGGCCGAGCTCTTCGTGATCGCCTTCCAGAGGCTGATCACCTCGCAGACGTCCGCCGAGGGCCGCGGCGCGAACGTCGGCGTCTACGGCGTGCTCATCGGCATCTTCACGCCGTGGACGTACCTCGCCGCCGGCTGGCTCTACAAGAGCACCGGCCACTGGGCGCCGATCGCGGCTGCCGCGGCGCTCGCCGCCGTGACCGCCCTGCTCGCCCTGAGGCTCGAGCGCCCTACTGCGGAGCGGCCTTCCACGCCGCCGCCGCCCACCACTTCGCCTTGATGTCCTGCAGCTGCGTGCGGCGCATCTCGGCGGTCGCCGCCGCGTCGTACAGCGGGATGTCGGCGCCGTTGATCGCGCGCAGCGCGCTGTACGCGTCGCGCCGGATCTGCTCCGAGTCCTCCGTCGCGATCGCCTCGAGGAGCTTCTCGCCGACGTCCCTGAACTTCGCGTTGTCGCCCATCGTGCCGAGGCCGCGGCACACCGCCGCCCGCACCGCCGGATCCGGGTCCTTCAGCAGCAGCGGCGGGTTCTGGTCGACGAGCCGCCACACCATGCCCATCGCGTACTTCGCGACGCCCATGTCGCCCATCGCGAGCGCCGCGCCCACCCGGTCGCTCGACTTGCGGTCGTTCTTTTCGTTCTTCATCACCGCCAGCAGCGCCGCGGCGACCGACTCGTTGCCGCTCGCGATCGCGCGGATCGCCCGCTGCGCGCCGTCCCGCACGTTCTGCGCGAGGTCGCGCCGCGCCCGCAGCAGGTACAGCTCCGTGATCGCCGACGGATCGCCGATCGCCCCGAGCGCGTCGCACCCCAGCTCGCGCGTGAGCGACTCCGTGCTCGCCTTCTCGGTCTCGCCGATCAGGTCTCCGAGCGCCTTCACCGTGTCCGGATTCTTCGGCCGGATCGCCGTGATCGCCCGGAGGGCCCACTGCTGCGCAGCCAGGTTGTCCCCGGCGAGGTTCGTTGCCACCGCGGTCAGCCCCGCGGCGTTGCTCGCGTCGCCGACGCTCTTCAGCGCGCGCGCCGCCGCCGCCCGCACCACCGGGTCGCCGTCCGCCAGCCCCCGCTTGTCGAGCGTGTCGCGCTCCTGCCCGGTCACCATGTCCTTGGGCAGGAAGCCGAGCGCGAGCGCCGCGCCCGCCTTCTGGTCGCGCGACGCGCCGCCGCCGACCATGTCGCGCAGCGCCGCCACCGTGTCGCCGCCCGCGTCCTTCGCGAGCTTCGCGATCGACTCCGCGACGAACATCCGCGTCGAGGCGCGCGCCTTGTCGACCACGTCCTTCGGCAGGCCCTTCTCCAGGTCGGCCAGGTCGCCGCCCACGTACTTCATCAGCTTGGCGACGGCCGGCGAGCCCTCGTCGATCGCGTCCGACTGCAGGAAGTCCTTGCGCTTCTGGAACCGCCCGACGTTCCGCTCGGCGCGCTTCAGCGCCTCCTCGGGATCCGAGAAGACGTACGCGCGCGCCTTCGTCTCGGCGATGTACTCGTCCTTGTCGAAGAGCCGCGTCGGGTCGCCGGCCTTCCAGCTGCCCGCGAACTTCCAGAAGCGCTCGACGAGCGTGACGATGCCTTCGGTGTCGGTCCACCACTGCTTCCACGCCTCGATGCCCTTCTTGCGCAGCTCCGCCTGCTTGGCGCGCTTGTCCTTCTCCTCTTCCATCTTGCGCGCCTTCGGATCGGGGTTGATGAAGCCCGCGTCCGAGAGATGCGGCTCGGACTCGTAGCCGAGGTCCTTGGCGGTGATCGCGATGAGCGCCTCGTGGGCGCGCCGCTGGACGTCCGCGGAGTTGTCGTCGAGCGCATCGATGAGCGCGGGGATCGCCTTGATGATGCCGATGCGGCCGAGCGAGGTGGCGGCCGCCCCGCGCACCGCGGGGTCGTTCGCATGGTCGCCGTCCGCCTTGTTCTCGACCTCCGGCTCCAGCTTCACGATCTCGATCAGCCGCTCGGCGAGCTTGCGCTTGTCGGCGTTGCTGGTCGTGTCGACGGCGCCGGCGGCGACGCAGCAGGCCTGCCGGACGTTGCGGTCGTTCGACTTCAGGCCGGTCAGGAGGGCGTCGACGAGCGGCCCGGCCAGGTCGCCGACCGACTCGAGCGCCTTGGCGGCCTCGATCTGGCCCGCCGGCTGCTTCTCGTTGCCGAGGACGTCCTTGAGCGCGTCCTGGATCTTGGGCGAGTCGAGCGCCGCGGGGATGTTCTTGCGGATCTCGTTCGCCTTCTGCTGGAGCGCGCGCGCGCGCTCCATGTTTTTCTCGACCAGCGCCTTCGATCGGTCGCTCGGCGCCTTGATGTCCTGGAGGTCCTCCATGATCTTGGCCGCCTCCTCGTCGAACTTCTTCGCGGAGGCGAACTCGCCGAAGATCTTGCTCAGCGCCAGCGCCGCGCCCGGCCGCGCGGCGTCGTCGGCCAGCCTGGAGACGACGGACGCGATCCCCGGTTCGTCGGCGGTCTCGGCGATGAACTCGGCGCACGCGGCGCGGACGACGCCGTCCTTGTGGGCGAGGCCCGTCATGAGCCCCGGCACCGCGTCCTTGTCGAGCGGCTGGGCCTTGGCCCAGAACGCCGCCTTCTGCTCGCCCGCCCACGTCTTCAGCGTCGTGAGCTTTCCGCGGAGTTCGACGATGCGGGGGTCGGTCTCCGGCGCCTTGATGTCGTTGAGGGCGCTGAAGATCGCGCGCTCCTCGTCGCGCTCCTTCTGCAGCGCCGCGGCGAACTGGCGGATCCAGACGTCGATGCCCTTCCAGGAGATCTTGTCCTTCGCCCACCCGGCGACGGGCTCCTGGTCGCCGAACTCCGCGACGATGCGCCCGTACGCGGCCTGCGCATCCGCGATCTTCTCGGGATTCAGGTTCTCGTTCGAGCGCCCGAGCACCTGGAGCGCGCGGGCGGCGACGTCCTTGCGCTGGTCGGCGACCGCCTTGTCGACGGCCTTCTGGGCCTTGTCGATGGCCTTCTCGAACGCGCCCTCGCTCTCGAAGCGCGCGGCCTCGGTGAGCAGGGCGGTCGACGTCTTCTTGGCGTCGCTCGGCTGCGCGGCCGCGGTCGACGCGGCGGCGAGCAGGGCAAGGAACGCAATCGGCAAGCGCGGCATAGGCATCAGCCTCCCCAGAAGCAGGCCCGCATTATAGGTAGGGGCCTCGAATCGTGTCACGAAATAGAGCCCCGCTTATCAGGACGCAGGAGAGCGGCCACTTCCTTCGGCAGGCGAGCGACGCGCCCCTCGCGGTCCACGGCGGCGAGCTCCGTGAAGCCCTCGGCGACCGGCTCGTCCCCCCGCTCGACCGAGTACTCGAAGCGGATGGACGCCCCCCGCACCGCCGCGATCCGGGTCCGGAGCGTGAGCTCCTCGTCATAGCGCGCGGCGCCCCGGTAGCGGCAGCCGGTCTCCGTGACGACCAGCCGGTGCCCGCGCCGCTCCAGCTCGGACTAGGGGAGCCCCATTGCGCGCATGAGCTCCGTGCGCCCGATCTCGAAATAGACGAAGAACGCTCCGTGGTAGACGACCCCCTGGAGGTCGACTTCGGGGAAGCGGACGCGGAGGGTCTGGGTGTGGGAGCCGTGAGCCATGAGCCGTTAGCCGTTAGCGGCGCTAATGGCTAATGGCTGACGGCTTATGGCTGCTTCAACCCGTCCAGCTTCACGCGCGCCGTCTGCACTTGCGTCTCGAACTCCGGCACCTTGCCGTCCCCGAGCGTCTGGATCAGCTCCGCGTAGATCTGCCGGGCCTCGTCGCGCGCTCCCGCCTTCTCGCGGTCCTCCGCCAGCGCGACCCGGAGCTGGAAGTGCTTCTTGCCCCCCTCGATCACGCGCTTGTACTCCGCCTCGATCAGCGGCTTGAGCGTTATGTCCAGCTTGTGCTTCTCGTACACCGCGTTCGAGGCGTCGACCGCCTTCCGGAATTCGTTCGCCGCGAGTGCGGCGTCCACGTCCTTCGCGAGCGCCTCGACTTCCCGCCGCCGCCCTCCGGCCCGCTCCTCGCGCGCCTTCCGCAGCATCTCGTCCGCCCGCGGCAGGTAGGGGCTGCGTGGATACCGCGCCTTGAAGTCCTCCGCCACGCGGATGATGTCCTCGAGATTCGGCGGCGCCCTGCGCTGCTCCTCGACGAGCGCGTCGTACGCGGCCTGCTCGGCCCTGTCGACCCCTTCGACCGTCGGCGCCATCCGGTCCCTCAGCACTCTGGCGCGGTCCTGCGCCTCTCGATAGAGCTTGACGGCCTCCTTCGGGACCGACTCGTAGAGCGCGATCGCCTCGCGCGGCCGCGTCGACTCAAGCTTCACGGCCTTGTCGAACGCGTCGCGGGCCGCGCGCACGTCGCCCGACTCCGACGTCACCGTCCCGATCACGATGAGGACGACGATCGCGAAGACCACCAGACCGCCGATCCAGCCGACGACCTGGAGGGTCTTGCGCTCCTCGACCTGCTCGAAGATCTCGCGCCGCCGCTCGATCGCCGTCGTGCTGCCGCTGCGCCGGATCGGCGGGGTCGCGGGGCGGACCGGGACCGCCGCGGTCGCCGGCCGCGCGACCGCCGCCTGCGCGGCCGCCGGGGCGGGCTCGCGCCACGCCGAGTCCTGGAACACGAGCACCGCCTTGCCGACCTCGATGCGGTCGCCCGGGCGCAGCAGGTGCTGGTTGACGTGCTTGCCGTTCACCCGCGTCCCGTTGCGGCTCTCCAGGTCGACCACCTTGTAGCCGGCCTCGACGCGTTCGATGTGGAAGTGGCGGCGCGAGAACTCCTTCTCGGTGACGACCACGGTGTTCTCCGGCGCGCGCCCGAACGTCGTGATGTCCGCGCGGAGGTCGATCGTCTTCTCGCCGGTGTCGTCCTTGATGCTGAGGCGGCCCGCCATAAGGTCAAGCATGATACCGTTCGATCGTTCGACCATTCAACCGTTCACAACCGCGAAGCTCCGCCCGCCTCGCTCACCAGGAATAGACACCGCGCGCCCGAACTGCGTCTATACTAGGGGGGACCATGAGGCTGATCGCGGCGCTGCTCGTCCTGGCGTTCCTCCCGCAGGATCCGATTCCCGCCGGGCCGGAGCGCATCGTGCTCGTCACGCGCGAGGAGTTCGCGGGCGAGCTGCAGGGATACAAGCGCGAGGGGCGGATTTCGATCAAGGAGGCCTCTCGCACGCGCTCGTTCCCGGTCGAGGAGGTCGCGCGCGTCTTCTTCGAGCGCCTCCCGAGCATCACGCCCGTGGCGGGGGAGCGGCTGCGCCTTCACCACGGCGGGCTGCTCACGGGGAAGCTCACGCTCGAGAAGGACGTCTTCCAGGTGGAGGCGTCGAGCGGGCGGTTCGCGGTGCCGCGGGCGGAGGTGAAGTCGATCCAGCTCGCCGCTCCGGATCTCGCCGTGCCCGAGATCAAGGACGAGAAGGCGGACGTCGTGCTCTGGCGCGACGACAAGGAGCTGAAGGCGGCGCACGGCACGGTCGTGGCGCTCGGCGCGGACGCGCTGACGCTCCGGGATGCGAAGGGGGAGACGGCGACGCTGGCGCGCGCGAACGTGCGGGTCGTCTGGCTGCACCAGGAGGCGCGCGGCCGGGCGGACCTGGCGACGGGATGGTTCGCGAAGGTGCAGCTCAAGAACGGCGACAAGCTCCTCGGCATCCTGCGCGCGATCGAGCGGGACCGGGTGGTGATCTTCTCCCACTTCCTCGGCGAGGCGACGTTCAGGAAGGCGCTGCTGCACTCGCTCACGTTCGTGCAGTACGCGCGCATGTCGGTGGGGAACATCCTGCTGTGCGAGCAGAACCGCGTGCGCGAGCTCGACCGCTCCGGCAAGGAGGTCTGGGCGTACGCGCAGGGCAACGTGTCGTACCCGTGGGCGGCGCGCAAGCTCGAAAACGGGAACGTGCTGATCGCCAACACGAACTACAACCAGGTGATCGAGGTGCGGCCGAAGGACAAGTCGGGCGGCGACGTCGTCTTCCAGCTCGACAACGTGCAGTACCCGTACGACGTGCGCCGGCTGGAGAACGGCAACACGCTCGTGGCGGAGTACTACGCGAACCGGGTGGCGGAGTACGAGCCGAAGAACAAGACGATGGTGTGGAGCACGATGAAGTGCAACTACCCGATCTCGGCGCAGCGGCTCGAGAACGGCAACACGCTCATCTCGTCGGTCTACCAGGTGATCGAGGTCAACGAGAAGCAGGAGGAGAAGTGGCGCTCGACGGTGAGCGCGCGCCCGTGGCGGGCGGAGCGGCTCGACAACGGCAACACGCTGATCGTGGACCAGCAGCGCGGCGCCGTGATCGAGGTGGACGAGAAGAACAAGGAGGTCTGGCGCAAGGACGGGCTGACGCGGCCGACCTCCGCCATCCGCCTGGACGACGGCAACACCCTGATCCTCGAGCAGGGGAAGAACCAGATCATCGAGGTCGACCCGGCGGGCATGCAGGTGCATCTCATCGACAAGCTGCAGTACCCGCTGCACATATCCACCTACTAGACGGTTCAAGCGTTGCACGTTCAACCGTTACCCGTTCCAGGGCGGAACGTGCAACGGTAAACGTGCAACGACGAAACGGCGGAACGGGCAACCGTCGAACGGTCACCCGCGCAGACTGGGCTCCTCCTCGCGGCGCGCCTGCGTGCGCACCGGCAGGAGCACGAAGAACGTGCTTCCCCTGCCCACCTCGCTCTGCACCCACACGCGGCCGCCGTGGTGCTCCACGATCGCCTTCACGATCGCCAGCCCCAGGCCCGTGCCGGACACCTCGTACGTCAGCGAGTTGTCCACCCGGTAGAACGCCTGGAAGAGCTTCTGCTGGTTCTCCGGCGCGATCCCCATCCCCTCGTCCTGCACCTCCACCTGCACGTTGCCCTCGGTCCGCTTCATCCGCAGCCACACCTGCCCGCCCTGCGGCGAGTACTTGATCGCGTTCGACAGGAGGTTGATCAGCACCTCCTTGATCTTGTCGCGGTCGAGCATCATCGGCGGCAGGTCCGGCGCCACCTCGAGCACCAGCTTGTGCTTCTCCGACTGCACCCGCGCGATCCGCAGCGCCTCCGGCACCAGCGACCCCGGCTCCGTCAGCTCGAAGTGCATCTTCAGCCGCCCCGACTGGATGCGCGACACGTTCAGCAGGTCGTTGATCAGGAACAGCAGCCGGTCCGACTCCTCGTCGATCACCTTCAGGAACTGCAGCGGCTGCTCCCCCTCGACGAGATCCATCAGCGCCTCGGTGTACGCCTTGATGGACGTCAGGGGCGTCTTGAGCTCGTGCGAGACGTTCGCCACGAACTGCGACTT
>Ga0187892_10004211_pt1 | contig 24558 bp, 20 predicted proteins | sample MA1701073metaG_FD_139345 | JGI IMG/M metagenome (GOLD analysis project Ga0187892, IMG submission 139345) | Bio-ooze microbial communities from a basaltic lava cave in the Kipuka Kanohina Cave System on the Island of Hawaii, USA - MA170107-3 metaG ... | reverse complement strand
GGCCACGACGTGCCCGTCCACCACGGGGTACCGCACGCCCTGCCGGGCCATGCGGGCGGCGCGCGCCTCGAGGTCGAGGTCGGCCCACGCCTCCTGGGGCTCGCAGAGCGTCGAGGGGCCGTGCAGCTCGGTCATGCCGTAGATGTGCGTCACCCGGAAGCCCAGCTCCTCCATCGCCCGGATCACCTTGGCCGGGGGCGGCGAGCCGCCCGTCTGGATGTCGACCACGTGGGGCACGGCGCGGCGGTCGCCGGCGGGGGCGTTGATCAGCATGGCCAGCACGGTGGGCGCCCCGCACAGGTGGGTGACCCCGTGCTCGGCGATCAGCCGGAACACGAGCGCCGGGTCCACCTGCCGGAGGCAGACGTGGGTGCCGGCCATGGCCGTCACCGACCAGGGGAAGCACCACCCGTTGCAGTGGAACATGGGCAGCGTCCAGAGGTACACGGGGCGCGGGGGCAGGGGCCAGGCGAGGACGTTGCCCACCGCCTCGAGGAACGCGCCCCGGTGGTGGTAGACCACGCCCTTGGGCCGGCCGGTGGTGCCCGAGGTGTAGTTCAGCGCGATCGGCGCGTGCTCGTCGGCGGGGGGCGTCCAGCCCGTCTCGGGGTCGCCGGTCTCGAGGAACTCCTCGTACTCGACCTTTCCGAGCCGCTCCCCGGGTCCCGTGTAGAGGGGGTCGTCGTTGTCGATCACGAGGAGCGAGCGCTTGAGGGACTTGAGGGCCGGGCCCACCACGCCCGCGTACACGCGGTCGGTGATGAGCGCGCGCGCCTCGCCGTGCTCGAGGATGTAGGCCACCGTGTCGGCGTCGAGCCGCGTGTTGATGGTGTTGAGCACCGCCCCCAGCATCGGCACGCCGTAGTGGGCCTCGAGCATCGCGGGGACGTTGGGCAGCATGACGGAGACCGTGTCCCGGGGGCCGATCCCGCGCCGGGCGAGCGCCGAGGCGAGCCGGCGGGCGCGCGCGTGGAGGTCGGCGTAGGTCAGGCGCCGCGGCCCGTGGATCACCGCCGGGCGGTCGGGGTGGAGCTCGGCCGCCCGCGGCAGGAAGGACACGGGCGTGAGCGGCGCGAAGCTGGCGGCGCTCGGCCGGAGCGCCGCCCACATGTCCCGTGGCGCCCGGCGCGCCCGTGGCGTCCCGGCCGACCGCGTCGTCCGGCGGGCGGCGGGCGCGGCCGGCCGGGCCCGTCGCCGCGCGTCCGGGCGCCGGCGCCCTCGCGTCCGGGCCTTCTTCCCCTTCATGGCGCCCCCCTTCCTGGTGCCGGCGCCTCGGCGCCGTCCGGGCAGCCCGGTCCGATCATAGGGGTTCTGCCTCGGGACGCAAGGCCCTTGTCGGCCCGCCCGGTCAGCCCCGGGAGGGGCCGGCGGCGCGGGCCCGCCGCCGCCCCTCGACCACGCCCCGGAGGAACAGGCGCAGCACCCGGCCCCGGTCGGCCCAGCTCCGCCGTCCGCGCCCGACGGGCTGGCGGCGCAGCTCCTGGATCAGCAGCACGAGCAGGAGCAGGGGGCGCTGGTGGGCGGGCACGTTCTTCCACACGAAGTAGAGGGCGTTGGCGTGATGCATGGGGCTCAGCGCGGAGTCCCGGTGCTGGACCCGCTCGCCGCCCGTCTCGTGCATCAGGTGCTCCACGGTCGCGCGGGGCTCGAAGACGAGGCGCCACCCTGCGCGCCGCAGCCGGAAGCAGAGGTCCGTCTCCTCCCGGGAGGCCGGCCAGGGCAGGTACCGCTCGTCGAACCCCCCGAGGGCGTCGAGCACCGTCCGCCGGAAGGACATGTGGCAGCCGCGCGCCGTCCACACCTCGCACGGCCGCGTCTGGGCGAAGTTGAAGAAGAGCCAGCCGATCGAGGGCAGGTGGCTCTTCCAGGCCGGCCGGTCCGGGAGCGGGAAGCCCCGGGTCAGCACCCGGCCCGCGACGCCGCCCACCGTCGGGGCCTGGAACGCTGCCCGGTGGACCTCGAGGAGCCCGTCGTGGACGATCACGTCGTCGTCCAGGTACACTACGATCTCGGCGCTGGCGGCGCGCCAGCCGACGTTGCGGGCCCGCGGCAGGTTCGGCGCGTCCAGGCGCAGGTAGGCGATGCGGCCGGCCGCCTCCGCGACCAGGGCGGCGACGGCGCCCGCCGGCTCCGGCGTCTGGTCGACCACGATGATCTCGCCGCCGGGCGGGACGAGGGCCAGCAGGCGGCGCAGCGTGTCGCAGAGCACAGACTCGCGGCGGTAGGTCGGGATGACCACCGAGATCGGCGCGCGCGCTGCCGGCCCGGCCGCGGCGCCGGTGGCGACCGGCGCCGGATCGACCGGGGCGCCATGCTGTGCTGCAGTGGGCGCCGCCGAGCGTGTCCGGGACGGGGGCGGCTCCGGCATCACCGCATGTGGACAGTACGGGCATCCAGCCGACGCGTCAAGGCCGCCGGTCCCCGGCGCGTCGCCGCCCCTCGTCCCCGATCGGCCGCGCCACGCCGCGCGCGCGCGAGCGGGGCGTGATCCCCGTCGCGAGCGTCGTGATCCCCACCTTCGACCGGGCCGGGCTCGTGGGCCGCGCGCTCCAGAGCGTGCTGGCCCAGAGCGTGCCGGATCTCGAGGCCATCGTGGTGGACGACGGCTCCACCGACGACGTGCGGGCGGCGGTCGGACCGCCCGCCGACCCCCGCGTCGTGCTGCTCGGGCTGGCGCGCCGGGGCGGACCGGGGGCGGCGCGCAATCACGGGATCCGCCGGGCCCGGGCGGAGGTGGTCGCCTTCCTGGACAGCGACGACGAGTGGCGGCCGCGGATGCTGGAGGCGCTGCTGGAGCGGCTCGGGGGCGGCGGGGACCCGGGCGCCGCCGTCGTGTACTGCCGGTGCGAGGTGTGGGACGACCGCCGCGGGCGGCCGGTGCCGCCCGGCCGCGCCGACCGGGCGCAGCCCGAGGGCGACGTCTTCGAGCGGCTCCTGGCCGGCTGGCAGCCGCGCACGGCCTCCGTGGTCGCGGTCCGGCGAGCCGCGCTCCTCGGGGTCGGCGGCTTCGACGAGTCGCTGCCGGCCTGGGTGGACATGGACCTCTGGCTCCGGCTGGCCGCGGCGGGCCAGCGCTTCCTCGCCGTGCCCGAGGCGCTGGTCGTCAAGCACGAGCACGCGGGCGCGCAGGTCATGACCGACCCCGAGCGCCAGACCCGGGCGCTGGCCGCCTTCGAGGCGAAGTGGCGGGAGGCCTGGCGCGGGCGCCGGGGCGCCTACCGGCGGTGGCGGGCCAAGCGCGCCGTGGACGTGCAGTACGCCCACTTCCTCGCCCTCGGTCGGGCGCTCGAGCGGGGAGACCGGGCCGGGGCGCGCGCTCACTGGGCCGCCATCTGGCGCCAGCTCCGCTGGGCGCCGCGCCTGCCCGTCCAGGCCTCCGCCCTCCGGTTGCTCGGCCCGCGCGGCTACGCAGCCCTGGCCCGGGCCTGGCGGGGGGCGTCCGGCCGCGCAGGCTGACGCGGCTACGCCGGCTCCGCCCGCAGGCGCTGGTGGAGCGCGTACAGCTCGGCGTAGGGCGGGCAGCGCCCGAGCAGCTCCTGGTGCGATCCCTGGTCCAGCACGCGGCCGGCCGCCAGGCACACGACGCGGTCCGCGGCGAGGGCGCCGGTGAAGCGGTGGGAGATCAAGAGCGTCGTGCGGCCCCGCGCCAGCTCCCGGAGGTGGGCGAAGAGGTCGGTCTCGGCCCGCACGTCCAGGGCCGTCGTCGGCTCGTCCAGCACCAGGAGCACGGCGTCGCGGGCGAGGGCCCGGGCGATGGCGATGCGCTGCCACTGCCCGCCCGACAGGTCGTGGTCGCCGAACATGCGCCCGATCATCGTGTCGTACCCGAGGGGCAGCGACTTCAGCAGGTCGTGCACGGCCGCCCCCCGCGCCGCCTCCTCCACGAGGGCGCCGTCGCCGAGGAGCCGCCGCCAGTCGCCGTAGGCGATGTTGTCCCCGGCCGAGGCCTCGTAGCGGGCCGGCTGCTGGGTCACGACGGCGATGAGGCGGTAGAGGTCGGCCAGCGTGAGCGTGCGCGCGTCCACGCCGTCGATCAGGACCCGGCCGCGGTCCGGATCGTAGAGGCGGGCCACGAGCTTGGCCAGCGTGGACTTGCCGGCGCCGTTCTCGCCCACGAGCGCCACCAGCTCGCCGGGCCGCACCTCTAGCGAGACGCTGGCCAGGGCGGGCGTCCCCTGGCCGGGGTAGGTGAACCAGACGTCCTCCAGGGTGACGGCGCCCCGCGGCGCCGCGAGCCGCCCGGTGCCGACCGTCGTCATGCGCGGGCGCACGGCGAGGAACTCGCGCAGGTCGGCGACGTGTAGGACGCGCTCCAGGGAGGCGGCCAGCGAGCCCGTGGTCTCCTCGATGAGCGTGCCGATGCGCAGCGCGGCCGCCCCGAACAGCGCCAGGTCGCCGAGCGTGAGCGTGCCCGCCCCGACGCGGCTCACCACGCGCCACAGGAGCAGGAAGCACGCGGCGACCGACAGCGACGCGAAGGCGGCGCCGGCCACGAGCCGCCGGCGCAGGAGCCCCCGGTCGGCGTCGCGGAACTCGGCCATGATGCGGCGGAAGCGCTCCATGAGCAGCGGGCCGAGGTCCAGGAGCCGCGTCTCCGCCAGCGTCTGCGGGCTGGTGAGGCACCGGACGAAGTAGCGGGTCCACCGGCGCCGCGTGGTGCGGTCCCGCTCGCGGGCGTGCGCGGCGCGGGCCAGGCGCCCCTGGACCCAGAGGTAGGGCGCGCCGACCAGCGCCACCGCCGGCAAGACGACCGGCTCGATCACGGCCACCGCCGCCACGAACGAGACGAGCTGCAAGAGGTTGGCGGCGGCCGACAGGCCCCCGGTCAGCACCTGCATCACGTGGCCGGCCGCGTTGTGGTGGGCGCGGTCCAGGACGTCCAGGAAGCGGGGGTCCTCGAACGTCGCCAGGTCCAGGCGGCCGGCGTGCTCGAGGATGTCCGTGTTGACGCGGATGTTGACCTCGTCCTGGAGCCGTCGGGCGAGGTACTTGGCGCCGAGGGCGGAGCCGATCTGCAGGAAGGCGAGCGCCGCCCCGAGGACGAGCCATCCGCCGAGGGGCCGCGCGGGGGCGCCGCCGGCCGGGGGCGCGAGGGCGTCGAACAGCCCGCGCAGGACGAGGGCCAGCCCCACGGGGACGACGGCGCGGGCCAGCGTGGCGGCGACGAGCCCGAGCGCCAGGCCCGGTCCCGTCTCCCAGGCCAGTCGAAGGGCCCACCGCGTGTGGTCCAGGAAGGCCCGCGACCCGACGAGGCGCCCGGGACTGGCGCGCCGCCTCGCCCTCCTCACGCCGGAGCCCGCGGCGCGGGCTGGTCTCGCATCGCCTCACACTACCGTAGGCCCGCCGAAGTCCGCAAGGCGACGGGCCGCGCGCCCGGGCGGGCGCGTGGCGCCGGTCAGGGCGCAGCCCGCCCGCGATCGTAGAGCGTCAGCCAGGCGTCGCCGTCGGTGGGCCAGTGGCGCCGGACGGTCCACCCGAGCTGCCGCAGCGCCTCCTCCGCGAGGGGAACCTCGCCGCGCCCCGTGTGGGCCGCGAGGAGCCAGACGCGGTCCGTCCGGTCGTCCAGGGCCGACCGGATGGCCTCGAGATAGAACGCCGCGGTCCTCCGGTCCGCGACGTGCCGCGCGCGCCGGTCGCGGCGGCCCTCCCGGACCGCCGGCTCCGCCTGCTCGGGCCGCGCGCCCCGCGGGAGCGTGGAGATCCGCGGGTGGTCCACCATCAGGTTCCGCTGCCGGGTGCTCTCCCGCACCGCGGCCACCCGCTCCCCCGAGTAGAGCGCGAACGCCCGGGCGGCCCCCGTCGACACGAAGGTGCGATCGTCGGCCCGGCGCTCGGCGCGCCACAGCCGGGCGAGGCTGCGCACGTCCTGACGGGGATACGGGGCCGGGACGGCCCGGGCCCCGGCGCCGACCAGGACCACGGCGGCCGCGAGGGCGAGGCTTCCCAGCGCGACGGGCGTCCGCAGCCGGGCGGGGAGCCCCGCCCGCTCGCCCCGGAGCAGGGCGTCCAGGCCGGTGGCCATCGCCACCGCGACGAGCGGGACGAGGAAGGCGTCGGTGCGGGCCCCGATGGGGGCACGCCCGGCGGCGGCGGCGGCGAGGGTGGCGAGGAGGGGCAGGAGCAGGGCCAGCGTCAGGCGGGGGCGCCACGCCAGCGCGGCGAGGACCAGGGCGCCGGTTCCCGCGAGGTGGACGCGGTCGGGGCCGACGGCGCCGGCGACGAACCGGCGAAGACCGAGGCCGAGCGACTGCGCGGCCGCCCGGGGCCCTTCGTCGGCCACGAGGTAGTACGCCTCCCAGTACCGCCCCGGCCCCGCCGCGATGACCGGCGCCAGCACGGCCCAGTGCCAGGCGAGGCCGGCCAGGAAGAGCGCGCCGACGGCGGCGGCCATCGCCGGCCAGCTCCGGGGCCAGGCGGGGCGCGCGGCGGCCACCGCGATCAGCGCGGCGGGCCCGACCACGAGCAGGAGCTGCCCCGAGAAGACGACGGCGCCGACGCCGGCGAGCGTGAAGACCCACCAGCGCCCGGCGCGCTCGGGCGCCCGGAGCAGCCAGAGCACGGTGACGATCATGCCGAGGGTGAGGAGGGCGTCGGCCGTGTACTGCTTGACGCGGGTGGAGTACGTGACGAGGACGGGGGAGGCGGCCACCACGGCGGCGGCGAACCCGGCGGCCAGGCGGCCGGCGCCGAGGAGGCGCGACACGCGGTAGGTGGCCGGGATCGTCAGAAGCCCGCACGCGAAGGGCAGGGCCTGGGCGGCCACCGGCGCGCCGCCGACGACGGCGATCCAGGCCCCGATGAGGGCCCGGAAGCCGACGGACGTGAGGCTGGTGACCCAGATGTCGCTCCACGAATGGCGGGAGATCAGGGCGACCCAGGCGTCGTCGTTCCACAGGGCGGGGGGGCCCAGCTCGCGGCTGCGGCAGAGGCCCGCCGCCACGACGAGCCCGGCGAGCACGAGCGTGGCGGCGACGCGGCCGCGCGGCGGCGACGTCATCGCGCCGGGGGGTCGATGCCTTCGACGCCGCGACTCACGGGGGCCTCCACGCCACGCGCGCGTCGAGCATACCATCGGTCCCCGCGGCGGCTGCGCCCCGGGTCGGTTGCTGCGGCCCCGGCCGCTGTGGCATCGTGGGAAGCCGTGGATCCCCGTCCCCCGCTGGTCAGCGTGGTGATCCCCGTCTGGAACCGCGCCCCCGTCCTCGGCCGCGCCGTCGCCAGCGCGCTCGCCCAGTCGTTGCCCGACCTGGAGCTGATCGTGGTCGACGACGGGTCGACGGACGACAGCGTCGCCGTCGCCGCCCGGACGGGCGACCCCCGCGTGCGCGTGCTCCGCCACGCCGCGCGCAGCGGGGTGTCCGCCGCCCGCAACCGGGGCCTCGCCGCCGCCCGCGGCGAGCTCGTGGCCTTCCTCGACAGCGACGACGAGTGGCGGCCGCCGAAGCTCGAGCGGCAGGTGGCGGCGCTCGGCGCCGGGCCCGACCGGGCGGCCGTGGTCTACTGCGGCTTCGAGCGCCACGACGACGCGACGGGAGCGCGCCTCGGCCGGTCGGGCGAAGCCTACGCGGGCGACGTCTACCGCCACCTCCTGGCCGGCTGGCACCCGGGCACGGCCTCGGTGTTCGTGGTCGCCCGCGCCGCGCTCCGCGAGGCGCAGGGGTTCGACGAGCGCCTGGCCACCGCCGAGGACTACGACCTCTGGCTCCGGCTGGCCCGCGCCGGCCACCGCTTCGCCGTCGTGGACGAGGCGCTGGCCGTCAAGCACGAGGGCGGGGGCGCCCAGCTCACCCGCGACCCCCGCGCGCGGCGGCTCGCCGAGCGCCGGCTCGCGGCGCGGTGGGGGCCGGTGGTGGCGGCGGAGCTGGGGCCGGAGGGCTACCGGGCGTGGCGCGCCGACCGGCGCCTGCAGCTGGCCTCGGCCTACCTCGTGCGCGTCATGGAGGCCGCGGACGCGGGCCGCCGCGGGGCCGCCCTGGCGGGGGCGGCCGGGCTCCTCGCGCTGGCGCCGGCCTGCCTGCCGCTCCTGCCGGCGGGGCTGGCCGCGGCGCTCCTCGGCGGACGGGGCTATCGGATCGCGCGCAGCGTCCGCCACCGCCTCGGGGCGGCGCGGGCCGAGCCGGCCGCAGCGTCCCCGCCTCCCGCCGGCGACGGGCCCGCGGCCGGCTCGCTCCCGGCCCCGCGCGGCGGCGCGGCGGCCGGCGCCCTGGACGGCCACACCCTCGTGTTCATCTGCGGCCTGCACCGGAGCGGCACCTCGCTGCTGTTCGAGCTCCTGCGGGAGCATCCCCAGATCAGCGGGTTCAGGGACACCGGGGTGCCGCGCGACGAGGGGCAGCACCTGCAGACCGTGTACCCGATGCCGGACCGCCACGGGCGCCCCGGCCAGTTCGGCTTCAACCCCGCCGCCCACCTCACCGAGACCTCGCCCATCGTCAGCGAGCCGAGCCGGCGGGCGCTGCTCGACCAGTGGAGCCGCCACTGGGACACGAGCCGACCGTACCTCCTGGAGAAGAGTCCGCCCAACCTGATCCGCACCCGCTTCCTGCAGGCCCTGTTCCCGGGGGCGCGGTTCCTCGTCGTGACGCGGCACCCGGTGCCGGTGGCGCTGTCCACGCGGGGCTGGGTGCCGGCGCCGCTCTACTCCCTCGTGCACCACTGGGTCGTCTGCCACGAGACCTGGGCCGCCGACCGGCCCTTCGTGCGGAACGTCCTGGCCATCACCTACGAAGAGCTCGTGACGGATCCTCCCGCCACCCTCGCCGCCATCACCGCCTTCCTCGGCGCCGAGCCCTTCGGGCCGGACCTCGCCGTCAGGCCGGACCCGGCCGTCAACGCCCGCTACTTCGCCCGGTGGCAGGAGTTCAAGCGCCGGCCGCGGGGCCGCTTGACCCTCGGGCTGACCGAGTGGCGCTTCGAGCGACGGATCCGGCCCTGGGGCTACAGCTTCCGGCTGGCGTCCCCCGGCCCCGGTCCGCGGTCCGAGGCGGGGGCGGCGAAGGCCGGCTCCCGATGACCGCCGGCCCGACCGGACCGGCGCGCCCCGGTCCCGGCGGGCGCGGCCCCGGGGACGCGGCGCCGGGCGGCGGGCGGCCGCCGTCGGGCGGTCGGCCCCGCGTGGTCTGCGTCGTCCGGCCCAGCCTGCACGCCTACTCGGAGACCTTCGTCGAGGCCCACATCGGCCGGCTGCCGGCCACCGTGAAGGTGCTGCACGGGGGGTACTTCCCGCAGTTCACCGAGGGCGGTCGGCCGCTGCTCTCGCGCGGGGAGCGGGCGGCGGCCCTGCTGCGCGAGCGGGTGTTCCGGGCGAGCCGGCGGCCGCTGGAGCGCCGCGCGCTCGCCCGGTGGCTCCGCCGGGAGGGCGTGGACGTGGTGCTGGCCGAGTTCGGCCAGACCGGCGCCGAGATCTGGGAGGCGTGCGAGGCGGCGGGCGTCCCGCTCGTCGTGCACTTCCACGGCGGGGACGCCGTGCGCAGCCGCTGGCTCGACCTCTACGGCGACACCTACCGGCGCATGCTCCGCCGGGTGCCCCGGGTCGTCGTGGTCTCCCGTCAGACCGAGCAGGCGCTGGCCGCCCTCGGCGCCCCGCGGGAGCGCCTCGTCTACAACCCCTGCGGCGCGGACGCGGCGCTCTTCTCCCCCGCCGACCCCGCCCTGGCGCCCCCGCACTTCCTCGCCGTCAACCGCTTCGTCGACAAGAAGGCGCCCCACCTGACCATCACGGCCTTCGCCCAGGTCGTCCGGGCGTGCCCGGACGCGCGCCTTCTGATGATGGGCGACGGGCCCCTGCTCGAGGCCTGCCGGCAGCTCGTCCGCGCCCTCCGCCTGGACGGGACGGTCGAGTTCCTGGGGGCGCGGCCCCACGCGGAGGTCGCGGCGGCCATGGCCCGCGTGCGCGCGGGGGTGCTGCACTCGGTCACCACCAGCGACGGCGACGTGGAGGGCACGCCGGTGTCGGTGCTGGAGGCGGGGGCGGCCGGGCTGCCCGTGGTGGCGACGCGCCACGGCGGCATCCCCGACGTGGTGGTGGACGGCGAGACGGGGATCCTGGTGGACGAGCACGACGTGGACGGCATGGCCCGGGCCATGGAGGCGCTCGCCCGCGACCCGGCGCGCGCCGCCGCCCTCGGCCGCCGGGCACGCGACCACGTGGTCCGCCACTTCTCGCTCGACACGAGCATCGCCCGGCTGTGGGAGGCGCTCTGCGCCGCCCGCCACGCGGGGGACGCCCCCGCGGCCCCGGCGCCGTCCGTGGCCCTCGAGACCGGGCCCCGCGCGTGAGCGTGGCGCTCGCCGTCACCGTCCGCAACGAGCAGGACCTGCTCCGCCCGAACCTCCTCCACCACCACCACCTGGGCGTGGAGCAGGCCTTCGTGTACCTCGACCGGTCCACGGACGGCACGCGGGCCAGCGTGGAGGCGCTCGGCTTCGTCCGGCTCGCGGCGTCGGTGGGCGCGGCGCGCTACGCCGGCTGCGAGGCGCTGGCCCACGCGCTCCCCCACGTGGACACGCACGTCACCGCCCGCCAGATCCTGGACATCTGGGACGCCATGGCGCAGGCCCGCGCCGCCGGCCTCGCCTGGCTGCTGGTCGTCGACGCCGACGAGCTGGTCACGCCGGCTCTGGACGAGGCGGGGCCCGGGGCGCTCCGGGCGCTGCTCGCGGCCGTGCCGGCCGAGGTCGAGTGCGTCCGGTTCCCGACCCTCGAGGCGCTCCAGCGGGGGGAGGACTACGCCAACGTCTTCGCCGAGGCGACGCTGTTCAAGCGCGACCCCGGCCGCTTCCGGCGCCGGGTGAAGGACCCGCTGCGCGGGCGCCTGGTGACGGCCCGCGGGTTCTACGGCCACACGGTGGGCAAGAGCGCGCTCCGGCTGTCGGTCGACGCGGTGCCGCGGACGCCCCACCGCTTCGCCGCGCGCGACGGCTCCGCGCTCCGCGCGGCGACGGCCGGGCACCTGCTCCACTACTACTGCTGCAGCTTCGACGCCTTCCTGGCCAAGTTCCGGCGCTTCAGCGACCACCCGGACACCCACCTCTGGCAGGTGCCCGTGGAGCCCTTGAAGCGCCTGTGGCGCGACGTCGTCAACCACCCAGGCTTCACCGAGGCCGACCTGCGCGCCTACTACCGGGCGTGGGTCGCCTTCGACGAGCGCGCGGTCCGCCGCCTGCGCCGCCCGACCTGGCTCGGCATCGTGCCCCGGCCGCCGGCCGTGGTCGAGGTGACCGCGCCCCGCCGGGTCTTCGCGGCGCTGGCCGGCGCCCCGGTGGCCGCGGGCGCCTGACGCCTCAGCCGTCCCAGCCCAGGTCCCGCCCGAGCAGGTCGTACAGGCGCTGGTTGTGGGGCCGGAAGAGCGCGCCGAGGTGCTGGCGCAGGCGCGGAGGCATCGCCTCGTAGCGCCCCGTGTTGCGGCGCCGGGAGACGTTCACGCGCCAGGGGGGCAGGCGGAGGAACGCGACGATGCTCGCCACCGCTTCCTCGGTGCGGTCCCGGAGGTGCTCGGTCGTCAGCACGAGGAGCTGCTCGCGCGGGAACAGGCCGAGGACGCGCTCGAGCTGCTCGGCGTAGAGACCCCGGGCCAGGTAGGTGTCGGCGTCCTCGCCCGGGGCCGCCGGCAGCGCGAGGGGCTGCTCGGCCAGCGCCGTCTCCAGCGGCCGCGACTCGCGCCCGCCCCGGGCCAGGAAGTGGTAGTGGGACAGCGCCCGGTCCACCGGGTTGCGGACCAGCGCCACCAGGCGCGCCCGCGGCACGTGGCGGGCCATCCGGGCCGGCGTGTCGGCGTAGAACATGTAGCCCGGCGTCGCCTCGCCGGTGACCATGCCGGGCCGGCGGATCGCGAAGTGCGCCCGGTACCACGCCTCGCCCAGGGCGTAGTTCGACGGGGCGTCGAAGAAGCGCACCTCCTTGCGCCACGCGCGCTCGACGCGCGGGTGGCGGGCGAGATAGCCGTAGGTGGAGGTGGTGCCGCACTTCTGGGCCCCGATGACGAGGAAGTCGGGCAGGGGCCGCACGCGGGCGGTGAGCCGGCGGTAGAGCCAGACGGGGTACGAGCGCCGCCCGCGCCGGCGCCGCGGCCGGCTGGCCGGCGGCGGCGGGCACTCTACCGCGCCCATCCGAGATCCCGGCCCAGGACGTCGTAGAGCCGCGCGTTGTGCGGGCGGTAGTACTCGACGAGCCGCGCGCGCAGCGGCGGCGGGATCGGGTCGTAGGCGCGGGTGGAGCGGGACCGGCGCGGCGACGACGTCGGCGGCACGCCGAGGAACGCGAAGATCGGGCCGAGCGCGGCGGGGTCCTGGAAGAGGTCCTCGCTGCGGAGGACGAGGACCTGGTCCCGCGGGAAGAGGGAGAAGAGGCGGACGAGCTGCTCCGCGTACCGGCCTCGCGCCAGGTAGGAGTCGATGCCGAGCCCGGCGTCGGCCGCGTCGTCGATCTGCTCGTCGAGGGCGACGTCGAAGGGCCGCCGCTCGCGGCCATGGCGCCGCGCGAAGTGGTACTGGGAGTAGGCCCGGTCCACGGGGTCGCGCAGGAGCACGACGAGCCGGGCGCGGGGCACGGCGGCGGCGAGCCGGGCCGCCGCCCGCGGCACGAAGAGATAGGTCGGGGTGGCCTCCCCCGTGAGCTCGCCCGGCCCGAGGCGCGGGAAGTTGGCGCGATACCAGGCGAGCCCCCGCGCGAAGGTTTGGTCCACGTCGAAGAAGTGGACCTCCTTCCGCCAGGCGCGGCGGATGGCCGGGTGCGTCGTCAGCTCGCGGTACGTCCACGTCGTGCCGCATCGCTGGGCGCCGACGATCAGGAAGTCGGGCACGGGCCGGCGTCGGGCGGTGAGGCGCCGGTAGAGCCACCGGGGCGCCTGCCACCAGCGGTGATGCGCCTGGCGCCGGCGCGGGGCCGGCCGGGAGCGGGCCCGGCGCCCCGCCCGCGGCGACGGCGGGCTCACCCGGCCCACCCGAGGTCCTGGCCGAGGAGGTCGTACAGTCGCCGGTTGTGGGGCCGGAAGAACTCCGCCAGCCGGCCGCGCAGGGCCGGCGGCGGGGGCTCGTAGCTGCCGGCGCCGTGTCGCTGGGACACGTCGACCGCGGCCGGCGGCAGGCCGAGGAAGGCGGCGATGCGCCCCACCGCTTCGGCCGGCCGCCGGAACAGCTCCTCGCTCGGGAGCACCAGGAGCTGGTCCCGGGCATAGGCCGCCAGGACCCCCTCGAGCTGCTCGGCGTAGAGGCCCCGCACCAGGTACATCTGCCCGCGCCGCGGGCGGCCCTCGACCCGCTCCCGCTGCTCGGCCAGCGCGACCTCGAGCGGCCGGGCCTCCAGGCCGAGGCGCACCAGGCGATGGTAGTGGGAGATGGCGCGGTCGACGGGGTCCCGCACGAGCGCCACTAGGCGCGCGTCCGGCACGTGCCGGGCCATGCGCGCGACGCTGTCGCGGGTCAGCATGTACTCGGGCGTCGCCTCGCCGCAGAGGACGGTGGCCGGGCGCCAGGCGAAGTGGGCGCGGTACCAGCGCTCGCCGCACGCGTACGTCTTCGGCTGGCTGAAGAAGCGCACCTCCTTGACCCACGCCGGGCGGATCCGGGGATGCTGGGCGAGGTACCAGTAGGCGGACGTCGTCCCGCAGCGCTGCCCGCCGATGATCAGGAAGTCGGGCAGCCGGCGCAGGCGGGCGGTGAGGCGCCGGACGAGCCAGGCCGGTGTGCGCCGGCGGGCCCCCCGGCGGCGCCGGTGGCGCTGCCGGCGCTCCACCGCCTCGGGTGACGGCGCGACGCCGCTCACCGACTCCAGCCCATGTCCCGGCCCAAGACGTCGTACAGTTGGGCGTTGTGCGGGCGATAGTACTCGACCAGGCGGGCGCGCGCGCCCTCGGGCATGGGGGGATAGGGCGGGGTCTCGGCGGGGGCGATGTCCAGGTCCGCCGGCGCGAGCCCGAGGAACGTGAAGATCCGGGGGAGCGCGTCGGCGGGCGCCTCGAACAGGTCCTCGCTGCGGACGACGAGCACCCGGTCGCGGGCGAAGCGGTCGAGCAGCCGGAGGACCTGCTCGGCGTAGCGGCCGCGACTCAGGTAGGAGTTGAGGCCGCGCTCGCCCGGCCCCGCCTCCTCGGCCTGGGCCTCCAGCGCCGCCTCGAACGAGAGACGCTCGACGCCTCGCCGCCGGTTGTGGTGGTACTGCGAGTACGCGCGCTCCACCGGGTCGCGCAGGAGGACGATGAGCCGCGCCTCTGGCACGAGCGCGGCCAGCCGCTCGGCGGCGCGCGGCACGAACATGTAGTCGGGGGTCGCCTCGCCGGTGAGGAGCCCGGGACCCGTGTGGGGGAAGTGGGCCCGGTACCAGACCGGTCCCCGGGCGAAGTTGCGCTCCCGGTTGAAGAAGTGGATCTCCTTCTGCCAGGCGCCCAGGACTCCGGGGTGCGCGGCCAGCCGGCCGTAGGTCCACGACGTCCCGCTGCGCTGGGCGCCCACGATGAGGAAGTCCGGCAGCGGGCGACCCCGGGCCGTGGCGCGCCGATAGAGCCACCCGAGCCACGCGCCGCGGGCCCGCCGGGTCAGGCGCAGATACGCCATGCGCCCGCCCCTTCCGGTCGAGGACGGCCCGACGCGGCGCCGAAGGCGTGCCTGCCCGTCATCGTCACGACCTTACGATCCGGGGCGGGCAGGGTCAAGGTCGCGGCGCGGGCAGCACGGCTCGCCGCCCGGGCGCGGCGCCGGCCATGAGCCCGACCCTGACCCGCGTCGCCCTCGTCGTCCTGCTGGCCCTGGCCGCGTCCAACCGCCGTCTGGCCGAGGTGATGCGCGTCACGGTCCGCGTCGACTGGGTCGGGGCGGTGGCCGCGCTCGGCGTGGGCACGGCGCTCCTGCTGGCCGGCCGGCGCCTCGCCCGCACCCCCGCGCTCTGGTGGTTCCTGGCCTTCGTGGGCGCCCAGGCGCTGGCCGCCGTGCTCAACGCCGGCGTGTGGCCGCGCGGGTTCCGCTTCCTCCTGATCTACGGGGGCGCCCTCGCCTACGTCGTGGCCGTGGGCCTCTTGATCCGGGACCGCGCCACGGCCCGCTTCGCGCTCGGGGTCATGCTGGCCGTCGCGGCGGCGGAGGCGGTCCTGGGCGTGGGCACGCTCCTGGTGCGCAACACGCTGGCCCTGCCCAGCGGGACCTTCAACGACCTGGGCCAGGAGTACTCCTACTCCCGGGCCCGCGGCCTCCTGGGCGAGCCCAACCTCTTCGCAAGCTTCCTCCTGCCGCCGTTCGCGGTGGCGCTCTGGCGCTGGCCGCCCGAGCCGCGCTGGCGCTGGCCCCGGGCCCTGCTGGTCGGCGTGCTGGCCGCGGCGCTGGTGTGCGCGCTCACGCGGGTGGCGTGGATGGCCGCGCTCGGCCTGGTCGCCCTCTGGGTGTGGCGCCTCGGGCCCACGCGGCGCCAGGTGGGCTTCGTGGCGGGGGCGGTGGCGTTGACCTTCGTGGTCCTCGCCGCCACCGAGTGGTCCATGACGGGCGGCGACCTCCGGCGGGGCGGCATCTACCGCCAGACGCTCTGGCCGTTCGTGACCCGCGGCGACTCGTCCGTCCAGGGCCGGATCATGGAGATCGAGACCGGGCGGGCGTCGATCCTCGATCGGCCCATCGTCGGCCACGGCCCGGGCTCGAGCAACCGGCTCGAGCAGTTCGTGGCGGAGGGGCGCGTCCTTCGCCGCCGCGGCTGGATCGCCAACGCCACCGTGTTCGTGCTGCACGATTCGGGGGCGCTCGGGCTCCTCGCCCTGGCCGGCACCCTGCTGGCGGCGGCGCTCGGCGCGTGGCGGGCGGCCCGGCGCCTCGGCGACCCGGTCACGCGCCGGGACCACGAGGCGCTCGCCTTCGGGCTCGTGGGGGTCTTCCTCGCCTGGCAGTCGACCCACGGCCTCTGGCAGATGTACGGCTACGCCGCCTTCGGCGTGCTCCTGGCCATGCACGCCCTGCCCGACGGAGAAGCGGCCGCGGCGGCGCCTCCCGCGCCTTGACCCGCCTGCGGCCGTGCCGTACAGTCCGGAGCGCCGGCCGACACCCTCGACCAGGAGCCCCATGAGCCAGACGACCTTGCTGGACGACGCGCGACACCTCCTGGACGACGCGGTCCGCCTGCGCCGCCAGATCCACCGCCGCCCGGAGATCGGCCTCACGCTGCCGCGGACGCAAGCGGCGGTGCTCGAGGCGCTCGCGGGCCTCGGGCTCGAGGTCCGGACGGGCGAGCGCACGACGTCGGTGGTGGCGACGCTCGAGGGCGCGCGGCCCGGGCCCACCATCCTGCTGCGCGCGGACATGGACGCCTTGCCCCTCACGGAGGAGACGGGGCTGCCGTTTGCCTCCGAGGTGGACGGGGCGATGCACGCCTGCGGCCACGACGCCCACGTGGCCATGCTGGCGGGCGCGGCGCGGCTCCTGGCCGGACGCCGCGCGGGGCTGGCGGGGCGGGTGGTGTTCATGTTCCAGCCCGGCGAGGAGGGCTACCACGGGGCGCGCGTGATGATCGAGGAGGGGCTCCTCGACGGCGAGACGGGGCCCCGGGCCGCCTTCGCGCTGCACTGCTCCCCCGTGTATCCGGCGGGCGTGGTCGCGACCCGCCCCGGGCCGCTCCTCGCCTCCGGCGACACCCTCAAGGTCCTGGTGCGGGGCCGGGGCGGCCACGCCTCGGCGCCCCACCGCTGCCTGGACCCCATCCCCGTGGCCTGCGCCATCGTGCAGGCCTTCCAGACCCTGGTCACCCGGCAGGTGGACGTGTTCGATCCGGCCGTCGTGACGGTGGCCAAGATCGAGGCGGGCACCACGCGCAACGTCATCCCCGAGACGGCGAGCCTCCTCGGCACGATCCGCACCGTGTCCGAGGCCACCCGGACCCTCGTGCTGGAGCGCGTGCGGCAGGTCGCGACGGGCATCGCCGAGGCCCACGGCGCCACCGCCGACGTGGAGCTGATCCCCGGCTATCCGGTCACGGTCAACGACGCCGCGTTCGCCGGCTTCGTCTCGCGCGTGGCCGAGGGCCTCGTCGGCGCGGCCCAGGTGGTGACCCCGCGCAGCCCGAGCATGGGGAGCGAGGACTTCTCCTACGTGCTCCAGCGCGTGCCGGGGGCCATGGCCAACCTCGGCACGCGACCCGACGGCGACGGGCCCGTGGCCCCCAACCACAGCAACCGCATGATCCTGAACGAGAGCGCCATGGCCACCGGCATCGCCATGCACGCCGCGGTGGCGCTGGCCTACCTCGGGGGCGGCGCCGGGAGCCGCCCGTGAACGGCATCGTCGCCTACGGCGCCTACGTGCCCTACTGGCGGCTGGACCGCGCCGGCATCACCCAGGCCCTCGGCGCGCCGGCCGGGCGCGGCACCCGCAGCGTGGCCTCCCACGACGAGGACACGACCTCGATGGCCGTGGAGGCCGCGCGCGTCGCGCTCCGCTCCGCCCCCGGGGTGGCGCCGGCCGCGCTCTACTTCGCGACGGCCACGCCCGCCTACCTCGACAAGACCAACGCCACCGCCATCCACGCGGGGCTCGACCTCGACCCGGCCGCCGCCGCCTTCGACATGGTCGGCTCCGTCCGCTCGGGGGCGGGCGCGCTGCGGGCCGGGCTGGACGCCGGCCGGCCCACGCTCTGCGCGCTGGCCGACGTCCGCACCGGTCTCGCCGGCGGCGGCGACGAGCGGGAGGGCGGCGACGCCGCCGCGGCGTTCCTGCTGGCCCCGGACGGCCCCGAGGCCCCGGTGCTGGCCACGCCGGTCGGCTGGGCCTCGGCCACGGCGGAGTTCCTCGAGCGCTGGCGCCTGCCTGGCGACGCCGCCTCCCGCCAGTGGGAGGAGCGCTTCGGCGAGCACGTCTACGTGCCCCTCGGCGAGGCCGCCCTGACCCAGGCCCTCAAGCAGGCGGGGATCACCGCGGCCGGCGTGGACCACCTGATCGTGACGGGGCCCCACGGGCGCGCGGTCAAGCGCGTCGCCCAGGCGGCGGGCACGCGGCCGGGCAGCGTCGGCGACGACCTCGGCGGCGTGGTCGGCAACACGGGCACCGCCCACGCCGGGCTCCTCCTCGCCGAGGTGCTGGACCGCGCCGGGCCGGACCAGCTCGTCGCCCAGGTCTGGCTGGCCGACGGCGCCGACGCGGTGATCTGGCGCACGACGGGGGCGCTCGCCGCGCGGCGCGCGCGGCCCGCCGTGGCCGCCCAGCTCGCCGGCGGGGGCCAGGTCTCCTACGCGACCTTCCTGACCTGGCGGGGGTTCCTCCAGCGGGAGCCGCCCCGCCGGCCCGACCCCCAGCGGCCGGCCGCCCCGCCCGCGCTCCGGCGCGAGGCGTGGAAGTTCGGCTTCACGGGCAGCCGCTGCCAGGCCTGCGGGGCCCGCCACCTGCCGCCCCAGCGCGTCTGCGTCAAGTGCCAGGCGGTCGACCGCATGACCCCGGAGCGCATGGCGGACGTGCCGGCCGTGATCTCCACCTACACGGTGGACCGGCTGGCCTATTCCCTGTCCCCGCCGGTGGTGGCGGCGGTCGTGGACTTCGAGGGCGGGGGGCGCTTTCAGTGCGAGCTGGCCGACGTGGACCCGGCATCCGTCAAGATCGGCGACCGCGTGGAGATGACCTTCCGCCGCCTCTTCACGGCCGGCGGCGTCCACAACTACTTCTGGAAGGCGCGGCCTCGGCGCTGAGGTAAGCTCTTAGCGGACGGACATGACGGAGGGCCGCGGCGGGCGTGACGACGCCCGGGCGCCGGGCCCGGATCAAGGAGACCCGCACATGGCGAGCAAGGGCATCCGCGACCGCGTGGCGATCATCGGCATGGGCTGCACGTCCTTCGGGGAGCACTGGAGCAAGAGCGTGGACGACCTCCTGGTGGAGGCGGCGGGGGACGCGCTCAAGTCTGCGAGCCTCCCGCTCGACGCCATCGACGCCTTCTGGCTCGGCACGCTCTACTCCGGCCAGAGCGGCCTCACGCTGAGCCGGCCGCTCAAGATCGGCTACAAGCCCGTGAGCCGGCTGGAGAACTACTGCGCCACGGGGTCCGAGGCCTTCCGCAACGCCTGCTACGCCGTCGCCTCCGGGGCCTACGACGTGGCCATGGCCATCGGCGTCGAGAAGCTCAAGGACTCGGGCTTCTCGGGGCTGCCCGGGCTGCCGACGCCGGGCGACGGGACCGCGGCCTCCCTCACCGCGCCGGCCACCTTCAGCCTGCTGGCGCCGGCCTACGCCAAGAAGTACGGCGTGGACGACGCCCAGCTCAAGGAGGTCATGACCCGCATCGCGTGGAAGAACCACAAGAACGGCGCGCTCAACCCGCGCGCCCAGTTCCGCAAGGAAGTGCCCAAGGACACCATCGCCTGCTCGCCGCTGGTGGCGGGGCCGCTGGGGATCTTCGACTGCTCGGGGGTGAGCGACGGCTCGGCCGCCGCCGTGATCGTGCGCGCCGAGGACGCCTCGAAGTACACGGACCGGCCGCTCTACGTCAAGGCGCTGAGCTTCATCGCCGGGCCGGCGGCCGGCCCCATGGATCCCGACTACGACTACACGACGTTCCCCGAGGTGGTGGCCTCGGCCCAGGACGCCTACGCCCAGGCGGGCATCAAGGACGCGCGGGCCGAGCTGGCCATGGCGGAAGTGCACGACTGCTTCACCCCCACCGAGCTGGTGCTGATGGAGGACCTCGGCTTCGCCGCCCGCGGCACCGGCTGGAAGGAGGTGCTGGCCGGCACCTTCGACCTGGACGGCGAGCTGGCCGTGAACCCCGACGGCGGGCTCAAGTCCTTCGGGCACCCCATCGGCGCCTCGGGGCTCCGCATGCTGTTCGAGTGCTGGCTCCAGCTCCGCGGCGAGGCCGGCAAGCGCCAGATCCAGAGCGTGGGCCGCGGGCGCAAGCTCGCGCTCACCCACAACCTGGGCGGGGCGCCCGGGGAATGCGTGTCGTTCGTCAGCGTGGTCGGCCCCGAGCCGAGCGCGTAGCCGGCCGCGGGGCGGGGCCGCGGCGGCCGCCGTTCTGCCGCCCCCCGGCGGCCTGCGGTATGCTACGCGATCATGGCCCGGCCCCACGCGATCCTCGTCAGCGGGCCGAACGGTGCCGGGAAGTCCACCGCGGCTCTGGCCCTCGTCCGGGACCTCCTCGGCGTGACCGAGTACATCAACGCCGACCTCATCGCTCAGGGCCTGTCGGCCTTCGACAGCGAGTCGGTCGCCCGGCAGGCGGGTCGAGTGATGCGCACGCGGCTCCGCCAGCTCGCGGGCCAGGGGCGCGATCTCGCCTTCGAGACGACCCTGGCCACGAGACGCTACGCTCCGTGGCGGACGGAGCTGCGAGCGTCAGGGTACGAGATCGACATCGTCTTCCTCTGGCTCTCCGGCGCTGAGTTGGCCATCGCCCGCGTGGAGGAGCGCGTGCGGGCCGGGGGGCACGACATCGCGCCGGAGGTGGTCAGACGTCGATTCACGAGGGGCCTGCAGAACGTCTTCCGGCTGTACCAGCCGTTGGCCGATCGCTGGTGGTTCCTCGACAACGCAGGGGTGGATGGACCCCGGTTGCTCGCCAGCGGCGGTCGGGCGCACGCGACAGAGATGCTGAGCTCGTCGACGTGGCGCTCGCTGGTGGAGCGATACGGATGAGCCCCCGCGCGGCTCGTGCCGACATCGACCGCGTGCTTGCGGACTCGAAGCTGATCGAGGGGGCGCTCCGCCGCGCCGTGCGCATGGCCCTCGAGCGTCACAAGCGCGCCGGCAACCCCGTGGCCACCTGGAGGGACGGGCGCGTCGTGTGGATCGCCCCCGAGGATCTGGACCTGCCCGCAGAGCCGTGACGCGCCCTCACGAGTGTCGCTCCGCTCACGGCCGGCTCACCCGCCTCACCAGCGCCATGACCTCGTCACGGTACCCCTGGATCCACTTGCTCGCCGGCACCCACTCGTTGCCCCTCACCTGGTAGACGCGGACCCAGCCGCCGCCCTCGTGATCCCCGGGCGTCACGGTCATGGGCGGCAGGAAGCCCTGCAGGTCGAAGTTCCTGATCGCCCCGAACCCTCTCCTCACCGTGTCCCCGGTCACCGGCAGGCCGTGGTGCTGGATCGCGAGCCGGATGCCCTCGGCGAGTACGGCCCCGACGAGCACGCCGCGGCTGTAGTACACGCCGCCGACGTAGCTCGGGACCTCCTTGCCCTCATCCGAATGCAACCTGATGATCTCCTGGATCACGGGGAAGTTACGTCCGACCGCGGTGTACTGCAGGCCGAGGTACCCCTGGCTGACGTCCCAGCCGGCCGCTTCGATGTCGACCTCGCCGGCGCCCCAGGCGAGGCTGACGACCCGGCTCAAGGCGAAGCCCGCCTTGCGGAGCGCCTTGATCAGCACGGACGGGGACCGACCGAACACGTTCACGACCACCCAGTCGGCCATGAAGTGGCGGGTGACCTCGATCACCTGGGGCTCCATCTCGACTCCGGGAACCGGAACGGCGAGGAGCCGGAGCTCGTAGCCCTCCCGCTTGGCGACGGCCTCGAGCACCGGGATCGGCTCGCGGCCGGCGGCGTTGTCGAAGTAGATCAGGGCGACCCTGGTCCCCTTCGTGGCGCCGCTGTCCTTGATGTGCCGCATGGCGGCCCCGGCCTGGGACCAGTACGAGGCGGCCATGGGGAACAGATAGGGCCAGGCCTTGCCGTCGATGAAGCGGGGCGGGCCGACGCCGGGGAAGATGGCCGGGATCTTGTCCGCCCCGTGGCGCGGCGCCAGGGCGGTGACGATCGCCGTCCCGTAGTCGAACACGGCCACGGCGCCGGCCTGCTTGAGCCGCTCGTAGGCCTCCACGCCCCGGTCGACGCTGAACCCGTGCTCGATCTCCGTGTAGGCGAGCCGGTGCCCGAGCACGCCGCCCCTCGCGTTGACCAGCCTGACGTAGTCCGTGATGGCCGGGCACATCTCGGCGCCCACCACCTTGGTCGCCCCCGTGCGGTCGCAGGTGCCGCCCGTCGTGATCACGTGGTCGGCCGGGGCCGGCGCCGCCGCCAGCCCGAGCGCGATCCCCCCGCCGAGGGCTCCCGCCACCCATTGCCTCACGCGGGCGGTGCCCACCCGTCGCCGGCCCCCGGGCGGCGTCACTCGATGACCTTGTCGGCGCGGATCAGCAGCGCGGGGGGTACCGTGATGTTGAGCCGCCGCGCCGCCCCCAGGTTGATCAGGAAGTCCGACTGCGCGGGTTGCTCCACCGGCAGGTCGGCGGGCCGCGCGCCCCGGAGGATCCGGTCCACGAAGTAGGCGGCCCGGGTGATCTGGGCGGGCCGGCTCGTGGCGTAGGACATGAGGCCCTCGAAGTAGGTGAGCTCGACCATGTCCGAGATGAGGGGGATCCGGTGCTTGACCGCCAGCTCCCCCACCAGGTACGCGGCGTCGACCCACATCAGCCCGCTCCCCAGCGCCACGACGGCGTCGGGGCGGCCGTGGACCAGCGCTGCGAACGCCCGCTCCACGTCCGGACGGGTCCGGACCGTGTGAACCTGCACGGCGATCCCGAGGGCGCGCGCCGCGGCCTCGACGGCACCCACCACCGGATCGGCGGGGATCTCCGGTGGTCGTCGCAGGACGGCGGCGCGGGAGACCCGGGGGATGAGCTGCCTCAGGAGGTCCAGCTGCTTGGCGGCGAGATCGGCCGCCGCATCGCTCACCCCGGTGACGTTGCCGCCGGGACGGGCCAGGCTGGGGACGTGGCCAGCGGCGACGGCGTCCGTGCTCGCGACCATGACGACGGGGATCTCGCTCGTGGCTTGCCGCGCCGCACGGATGGCCGCGTCTCCGTGGGCGACGATCACCTCCACCCGGAGGGTCACCAGGTCGCGCGCCATGGCGGACAGGCGGTCGGGCCGGAAGCCTGCCTTCCGGCGCTCGACCGCGAGGGTCTGCCCCTCGACGTGGCCGAGGCCCCGCAAGCCGCTGATGAGCGCCGCCTCCACCTCGGCCGCCGAGTCGAGCAGATCCAGCCAGGCGATCCGCCGGACGCGCCCCGCCGCCTGACCAAGGGCCAGTCGCGGGCCGCTGGCTCCGACGAGCGCGCCCCCGACCCCCGCGAGGAGCGCGCGTCTGGTCAGCCCGCTCCCTGGCCTCCCGCCGGTGCCCATGGTGGGGCTCGAATATACCCCGGCACGATCGGCCGCACGAGCGCCGATTGGCTGGCGATCCGGCCGCTCGATGCGGCGGACGCGGGGCGCGAGCGCGCGCCGGTGCGCCATCGCTCGTTGTCTCGTGGGGCCGCCCGTCGTACCCTGTCGGCGTGAGGGTCGTCACGCGGAGAGCCCCAGGAGGGATGAGAGGACGACTCGACAGGTCGCCGGGGTCCCGGCCTCACGGCGAGCGGGGCGACGGGCGCCCTCGTGAAGGGGTCGGGCGCCGGTGAGCCAGGGGTTCGACCCGGCCGCCCACCGGTTCGGCGAGCCGCACTACCTCGAGGACCTGCAGGTCGGCGAGCGCTACTATCTCCCGTCGCGCACCATGACCGAGGCGCTGTTCTCCGCCTTTCAGCTCGCCTCGGGCGACAACCACCCGATCCACTACGACGTCGAGTACTGCCGCGCGCGCGGTCACCCCGGGCTCCTCGCCCACGGCTTCCAGGTGGTGGCCCAGACGGCGGCCGGCGCCGGCATCTTCCCCCACATCCTGGGCGACGCGCTGGTGGCCCTCGTCGAGCAGTCGTCCCGCTTCCTGAAGCCGGTCTACGCGGGGGACACGGTCTACCCGGAGCTGGTCATCACGGCGCTGACGCCGGGACGCACCACCGGGGTCGTCGCCGTGCGCTCTACCGTGCACAACCAGCGCGGCGAGCTCTGCCTGGAGGGGGAGCAGAGGTACCTCGTCCGCCGCCGGCCGGGCGCGGCGGCCAGCTTCTGACCCGCGCGCACCGCCCGCGGGACGGTGGCTTCCGGCCGCCCGAGTAGGCTAGTATCGTCCGCGTGATGAAGACCGCCAACGTCGAGACCACCGCCGAAGCCTACCTGGAGCTCCTGGCCGCCCGCGGCGTGGACCACCTCTTCGGCAACGCGGGCACCGACTTCGCCCCGCTGATCGAGGCCTACGCCAAGCGTCAGGCCCTCGGGCAGGCCGCGCCCCGGCCCATCACCGTGCCCCACGAGACGGTGGCGGTGGCCATGGCCCACGGGCACACGATGCTCTCCGGCCGGCCGCAGGCGGTGATGGTCCACGTGATCGTGGGCGCGGCCAACGCGCTCGGCGGCATCATGAACGCCGCCCGCTCGAGCGTGCCCATCCTGTTCACGGCGGGACGCACGCCGCTCACCGAGCAGGGGGCGCGGGGCAGCCGCGACCGCCCCATCCACTGGGCGCAGGAGTCGTTCGACCAGGGGGCGCTGGTCCGGGAGTTCGTCAAGTGGGACTACGAGCTGCGGGCGGCGGCCCAGCTCGAGACGGTGGTGGACCGGGCGCTGGCGGTGGCCGCGGCCGAGCCCCAGGGGCCGGTGTACCTGACACTGCCGCGCGAGGTGCTGGCCGAGCGGCTCGAGACCTTCCAGTACGCCGAGCCGAGCCGCATGCCGCGGCCGTCGGAGACGCAGGCGGCGCCCGAGGCGGTGGGCGCGGCGGCGG
>Ga0187892_10004210_pt1 | contig 24562 bp, 23 predicted proteins | sample MA1701073metaG_FD_139345 | JGI IMG/M metagenome (GOLD analysis project Ga0187892, IMG submission 139345) | Bio-ooze microbial communities from a basaltic lava cave in the Kipuka Kanohina Cave System on the Island of Hawaii, USA - MA170107-3 metaG ... | reverse complement strand
CCTCGATCCTCTATCCTCGATCCTCGATCCTCGATCCTCGATCCTCGATCCTCGATCCTCGATCCTCGATCCTCGATCCTCGATCCTCGATCCTCGATCCTCGATCCTCAATTCCCGGTTTTCATCCATCCCCCAATCGTGCATAATTACTCAGCCCCGGAGATCAGAGCATCCCACACCTCAAGCTCAAGACAAGGTTTTACGAGATATGAAATTTACTCACCGAGCGATCTTTTCACTGATCTTGGTTCTGTCGTTGGCCGGATTGGCCCGCGCGCAAGGCGTTAAATACACGGTGCAGCTCGAAGCTGCGCCGACCAAGGAAGCCGCTGAGGAGAAGATCAGACAGTTTAAAGCGAAAGATGTCGAGGCGTACATCGTCAAAAGCTTCGTTCCTGGCAAAGGGACTTTCTACCGCGTCCGCGTCGGGCTTTTCCCGAATCAAAACGAGGCGCGCAAGTTCGGCTCCGATTTGCAGCGGCGCGGCGTAGTTCCGGAGTTTTTCATCGCGCCTTACGAAAAGCCGACTGAAGACGTGGCGGCCAACACCGCGCCTGTGAAACCAGCGCCAGCGCCCACTCCGAAAGAGCAGCCCGTCAAACCACTGGCCCCGGTCACGGCGCCGGTGAAAGAAACTCCCGCCAATTCCCAGGTCGGCGCCAATAACGCTTCCACGTCTCCGGGCAATCCCATGACCAACCCAGCGAGCACTCCCGAACCAAAAGCGGCGCTAAGCGGCGTTCCAGTGACGACTGCGCCCGCATCGGCTCCAGCGCCCTCTCCGTCCGGCGGTTTTATGCGTTTTCAGGATCAGAAGGTCGGATACTCGTTCGAGTATCCCAGTCACTGGAAGGGGCAGCCGTTGAACGCGAAAGAGGCTTCCGATCAACGAATGAATGGAGGCGCGCTCTTCCAATCGTCCGAGGACGCGGCGTTCCTCAACGCCATTTGGAACGAGTTGGATAAAGCCAACAACCCATCGAACGACAACGACCTGATCGTCGAAGTGATCCTGAAGAGCATGCAGTCGGGCGAAGGCACCCAGTTGCAGGAGACCGCGCGCAAAGTGCAGACCGAGAATGGATTGATCAAGACCTACATTGATCTGAAAGCCAATTTTCAGGCTCAGGGACAGCCGGCGCCGCTCGATTTTCTGGGCAAGGCCGTGATCGTCCGCGCCGCCAAAGGCATCCTGCTGGTCGTCGCCTTTTACTCGAAAGACGCGCCAGCGGCCACGCCGGGCATTGCTGACAAGATAATCGCCAGCGTTCGCGCGCCAGAGTAGAAGAATCAACGGGATTTGAGCAGAGGCTTCGATCAGGTCCTGAGCCTCTGCGCCCACTCCCGCACCTTCCTTGACCATTCGGTTCGTTTCATTTGTTGGCTGTCGACAATCAATTCCGTCAAATGCGCGCCAGCCGCGCCGGGCAAAATCGCGCTTTCAGTCTGCTCGCGGTATTCGTCGCCCTCCAGTTTGAAGATGGTCAGCGCGCCTTTGCTGTAGCGCCAGACTTCCGTGATGCCGAGACCGGCGAAGATGGGGAATTTGTTGAGCGAAGGATGGGTGATGTCAATTTCGATCACCAGATCAGGCGGCGGGTCGGCGTGCAGATCAATCCGCGTCTTGCCGCGCACGTGGTCGGCATTTTGAATATAAAAGCAAGAGTCAGGCTCGAAGCCTTGCTCTAAGTCTTCACGGTCGAAGGCCGTCGAACCGGCGGGGATGAAGTCAATCTCAAGCTCGTCCGTAATCGCGCTGAAAATATCAGCGATCACCCGATTGATCTGCTCGTGTTCAAAGGAAGCCACTTTGATCTCCAGGACGCCCCGGTCATAGGCGAAACGCGGGTTGGGAACGTCTTCGCGCTCCGCCAGCAATTGTTGGTAGAGCGCCCAACTGACGTTGCGCAGGATGACTGTTTGCGCCGCCTGCGTCTCTATTTCCGGTGGATTCATTACTGCGACCATAATCTTGAATTCTCCCAAGAACCTGACCTAACGATTCCTTGAAAGGAGTCTCTTCGCCGGCTTTTTCACTTCTTCCTCTTCCCCCTCGCGTCATTTTTTGCCGCGCGCCCGCCGTTGTCGGCCAGATAATCCTCAAAGAGTTCGCGCACCTGACAACTGAAGCCCGGCAACAGCGGTGAGGTGATGGCGTCTGAGGCATGCAAGGTGGCGACCAATTTCAGACTTCTGCCCCGGCGACGGTAAATCTCCACCTGACGCATCAGCCAGTTGACGATCCAATATTCTTTGACGCCGCGACGGGAGTAGAGTTTGAGTTTGAGTTTGCGGTCGCGTTGCTCATTTGAGCCGGTGAAAGAAAGGACTTCGACGACCAGTTCTGGGGCGCCGTGGAAGTGTCCGTCGGGGCCGAGAATTTCATCGCGCCGCTCGCGGCTGATCCAGACGACATCGGGAATGACATCATCGTCGTCAGCAAAGATGATTCCCGGACTGGGTATTGGCTCTCCCAGTTTAGTCTCCTCGGACCATTCCTCAAGCGCTTTCGTCGTGCGCTTGCAGGCGCGTTGATGTTCATAACGGGCGGCTTTTGACACGTAGAGTTCTCCGTCAATGATTTCGTAGCGTTTACCATTGTCCGGCAGCAGTTCGAGGTCAGCGGATGTCCAGCGCATCGTTGTTTCCATAAGCAATCTCCGAATGCCCCCAATCTTAGGCTCCGTAGAAGTCTCAGGCAAGGAGGCTCCGCAATCACTGCGCCAGCCCAACACGTCGCAGCAATTCGCTGAACTTCGTGTTCGGCCTCAATGGCTCAAACAACGGCTCGACCTTCAATTCCACCAGCCCCCCGTCTTTCTCTTCAAATGCTTTTTCCAGCGCGGCCAGCGCCTTGTGGTTTTCTCCCAGCCGGAGTTGCACAGCGGCGATGGCGGTTTGCGGGACGTAACGATCATCTGCTTCTTTGGTCAGTTGCGATAGGTATTCGCGCCAGAAGGCTTCGCGCCCGTGTTCGGCGTAAGCTTTCTTCAACGCCGATGTCTTTTCGGAAGCTTCGCGCATTGCAATCTTCGCGCGCAGGAATTCCATTACCGCATCCTGCGTGTTGCCTTGTTGCTCGTAAGCCAGGCCGAGGGTGGTGCGAGCCGGAGCGAAGTCCTTATTGATTTCCAGCGTCTGTCGCAGATGACTTACGGCATCCGGGTAATTGCGCGAGTAATAGGCCAGCGTTCCGAACGCAGTATTGATCGGCAGCGAGCGTGGATCGAGGCGTCGGGCCTGGTTCAATTCATCCAGCGCTTCCTTGCGCCGCCCCATCAACGCTAAAAATTCGGCGTAGCGGTGATGCGCCGTCGCGTGTTTTGGGTTCAACTCGATTGCGCGCTTGAATTCGCGTTCCGCGTCCGTGAAGTTCCAATCGTAACGGAGGTTGACTTGGGCCAACGTCAGATGCGCGTCAACCAGCGTGTCGTCCACTTTCAACGCGATCATCGCCACTTTCTTGGCTTTCGCCATACTTTCCTGCGGCTTATCGCCATCGGAGCCAGCGGCGTGGCAGGCGGCGCAACCGGCGGCGGCCAACGCATAGGTCGGGTCTTTCGCCACGGCGGCTTCAAAAAGCTCGTCGGCCTTCGCCATCGCTTCAGGCGTGCCCTGGTTCCAGTAATACCGGCCTTTGAGGTAGAGGTCGTAGGCTTCGGAATCTTTCGTGCCCGCGCTGGCGGTCATCGGTTGCGACGAGTCGCCCAGGCGCAGTTGCAGTTTGCCGCTGATGCTGCGCGTGATCTTGTCCTGGATCGCCAGCAGGTCTGAAGCCTTGAGGTTGAAGTTTTCGCCCCAGATTTGACGACCGTTGCTGGTATCAACCAGTTCGGCGTTGACGACCAGATTGCCTCCCAGCCGGCGAATGCTTCCGAGCAACGCGGCTTCGACTTCCAGCTCGCGCCCGATGTTGCGCGCGTTGACTTCGCGGCCTTTGTACTGGATCACAGCGTTGCGCGAACTGACGCTCAGTTCGGGCCAACTGGAGAGCGTGTTGATGATCCCTTCGGCGATGCCTTCGCTCAAATATTCGGCGTCCATATCGGCGCCCGCGACAGTGAACGGCAACACAGCGATCGAATCAATCTTCGCATCTCGCGTGGCGAAGCGCAGCGCGATCAAACCGGCGGCCAGCAGAACCGCGACGATGGCGAGCGCGGGCAGCAGGAATCGTCTGAGTGTCGATCTCTGAACCTGATTCTGCGCCAGCGGCGCTGTTTGCGCGCCTGAGAGCGGCGTCTGCGCAGGCTGCGCCGATGAAATGATGTTCGTCTCGTAACGGCTTTGCGACGGAGTTTGGAGTCCGGGTTGCGGCCCGATGTTGGTTTCGTAGAAAGGCGCGGTCGGCGTGTTTTCAGCCTTGATCGATGACGAAATATCGGGGCCGATGGACGGAGTTTCGAGCAGCGCCGTTTCGCGACTTTCGCTGAGCGATTCGACGCGCGATTTGGTGCGCTTCAGATCGTTCAGAACTTCCTGCGCCGATTGATAGCGCGCTTCGCGGTCTTTCGCCAGCATTCTGGTAACGATCTGTTCCAGTTCGGCTGGAACATTCGGCAGATGTTGCGACAATCGTTTCGGCTCGCTGACGAGCACTGCGGCGATCACGTCGCTGACGGTCGCGCCGCCAAACGGGCGGCGGCCGGAGACCATTTCGTAAACCACGACGCCGAGGCTGAAGATGTCCGTGCGTCCATCAACGCGCTGCCCGCGCGTCTGTTCGGGCGACATGTAATCAACCGTGCCCATGACGATCCCTGGCTGGGTCTCGAAGACCGATTTGGCCGGAGCTTCCCATCCGTCTGTGTCCGGCGAGATCTGCTCGGTCAGTTTGGCCAGACCGAAATCCAGGATTTTGATGTAGCCATCGGGCCGCAGCATGATGTTTTCGGGCTTGATGTCGCGGTGAGCGATGCCGGCGTTGTGCGCCGCTTGCAGCGCGTTGCAGCATTGGATCGCAATCTCCAACGATTCGCCAGGTTCGAGATTGCGTGCGAGCATCCGTCCCCGCAGCGTTTCGCCTTCGATGAATTCGGTGGCGATGAAATGCAGATCGCCTGCGCCGGTGTTAACACGCCCGATCTCATAAATCGTGATGATGTTCGGATGATTGAGCGCGGAGGCGGCCCGGGCTTCTTGCTCGAAGCGCCGCACGCGGTCAACGTCCTGCGTGAACTGTTCGGGCAGGATTTTCAGCGCGAGTTTGCGGCCCAACCGTTCGTCTTCGGCCAGGTAAACTTCGCCCATTCCGCCTGCGCCAATCTTCCGGAGAATGCGATAGTGAGAAATTGTTTGTCCGATCATAAGAATCAGTACCACGCGCGTGAGCGAGCGGTACTCCTCTAAAAAAAAGCGCCGCGCGCGAGCGGCGATCTCGATGGCTTGCCTGGCGAGACCTCCGCTCCCTCACGGTCGCAGTACTGTCACTTCTTCTTGAGCATACTGCACGCCTGATAAGCGCCGCTCGTGTCAATCGCCGTGTTCCCTTCTTCGATGTGGCGGATGATGCCTTCCTTGTCCACCACGAAGGTTGCGCGCGCGCCCGCGCCGCTGGCTTCGTTGAAGATGCCGTAGTCCTTGACCACCGTGCGTTTGAAATCGCTCAGCAGCGGGAAGGTCAGTCCTTTGGTGTCGGGCGCGAGGTCTTGCGACCAGCGTTTGAGCGCGAACACGCTGTCTACGCTGATGCCGAAAACCTGAGTGTCTGTGTCGGTGAATTTGGCGATATCAGCCTGATACGCCTTCATCTCCTTCGTTCAGCCACCGGTGAAGGCCAGCACGTAAAACGCCAGCACGACGTTCTTCTGGCCTTTGAAATCGCTCAGCTTGTAGGTCTTGTCATCCGTGCCCCGCAGAGTGAAATCGGGAGCGGCGTCGCCGACTTTCAGATGTGTCTTCGGCGCCGCCGGAGGTTTTGCTTGCTGGGATGATTGTTGCGCCAGCGCACTTACGCTGAACGCAAGCAACACACCCAGACAGAGAATTCTTTTCAGCATCAGCTTTTCTCCTTGAATGGTGTGGTCCGGTTTTAAGATTGAAATTACGGATTGCCGCCCGGAATCAGTACCGCGAGCGGTAGCGAGCGGGGCTTGCCAATGAAGCCCGCTCGCTACCGCTCGCGGTACTGAGACTTCCGCAACGGCAGGAAATTTCTTATGCAAGCTGCGCGTATTAGACATCATCGTCAATCCGATACGCAACGAGATGCGGTTTTGGATTGAACTATCCTGAATGGCCGAGGCGGAATCTACTTTTTGGGTTTCGTCCGGCTATTCGGCGATGGCGCAGGCTGGGAATCAGCGCCGGTCAACAATGGGACGCGTCGCTGCGGTCCCAACGGCGCCTGGAACGAGGTGTGGCGATGCACAGCCACCCATTGCCCGTCCTGCTTTGCATAAAAAGTCGAGATGCGGCCTTCGTCAACCACGCGTTTGCCTGCCTCGACGCCTTCGATGCGGAAATTGGCCGACGAAAACGCGGCGTCACCATAAACCCGGATCACGCGGTTGGTGAGCGTGCGTTTGACATTGCTCGCCGCGCTGAACATCCGCTGGTAAAGCTTGCGCACGTCTTCAAAGCCTTTCAATTGCCGCCGCTCGAAGAACCAGACCAGTTCCGGATCGTGCGAAAAGTATCGCTCAACGAATTTCAGATCGCGCTTCGTCCACGCTTCGGCGAATTGGTCTTCGAGTTGGGCGATGGCTTGTTCGTCGTTTGACTGCGAATAAATCGGCGGGCCGATTCCAGCCCATAAAACGAGCGCCAGCAGAAACGAAAATATAATTGCCATCATCTTCATCTGCGACTTCTTCCTGAGTAAGTGAGAATGGCGCGGAGCATTTTCAATTCTCCATTTTCCATTCTCAATTTTTATCAGGGGAAGGCCTCTCCCTCAAGTGTTCCCCCTGATAAAAATTGAGAATGGAAAATGGAGAATTGAAAATGCTCCGGCCTAATCTCGTACGCTTGGATTCATCAATCAATCTCGCTCTCGGCCAGAATCCGCCGGTACGCTTGCCGCGCGTGCTCGTATGCCTTTGCCGCCTCATCGCGCTCTTTCGCCGCGATCCTCGGCGCTTTCTGGCTCCAGCATTGATCCACCGCTTTCAAGCACCATTCGGCGCTGCGACGCGACGCGCGGACCGGTTTGTCGCCGACGATGACGAAGATCGGGGTGGTGTGCGATGACACCGGGATGCGCAGCGCCACCCAACTGCTGCGCTCGATCTGGGCGTCGAACACCAGATCGCGGATCTGGCCGTCGGCTGGGATGTTCTTCTTCGCCACTGGTCGCCCGTTAACGATTAGTTCGACAGGAACTTCGCGCGACGAGCCGATCCGCGCCCGTTCCAAATCCCAATACGGCTTTTGGTTGTAACGCAACTTGCTGACCGCTTCGTTCGGCTGTTCATCCAACCGCGCCGCCACACGCGCCGTCACGCGCACTGCCTGTGGCTTGTCCAGCTTGACCTCGCTCTTCTGCGTCCCGACCATCACGTCGTTCACGCGGAAATCAATCAAATGGCTCTTGCCGTCCGAAACGTAAACCCGCCCGTCGCGCACGCCTTCGGCCCATCCGTCGTAACTCAGCTTGTCGAGTTTGACGTAGCTGCGGCCCAAACCCACGCGCTCACCGTAAATGCAGGGAAAGTCTGTCTCGCCGCTGATGCGCGTGCGGAAGCCTGTGTTGAGCGTGTGATACCAGATGTTCAATTCCCACGGCGCGGGCGTGTCCACGGTCGAGATGAAATCAACCGCATCGTGCGTCACGTCCACGATGTATTCGTTCGCGCCGATGCCATCGAACTTCGGCAGTTCGTAGCTCGGCAGATCGAAGCTGTCTTTGATCTCCAAGCCCCAGCCCGAATGGGCGAAGCCGGTGATCGCGCCCTGCCGCTTGGCCCATTGCAGGATCGGCAAATCCCACGTCGGCCAATCTTCCAGGACTTTTGCGCCCGGATAATCCTGCTCTTTCAATCGCAGCAGAACCAGGTGTCCGCAATGCGATGACGGGAAACCCGAGACTTCCAGGTCGTATCGCATCAAATTTTCCGCGGTCGAAAGCTGGTTGTCTTTGGCTTCGAAAAACTGTTTTTGATAGTAATAGCACGGCCCCCAGGTCAGCACGCTGCCGACGTTGAGCGATTCGCCCAGGATGTGCCTGATCATATCCTCTGGAGAGACGCCTTCAGTCGGGCTTTCATAATGTGCGCATCCGGCGGCGTGGACGTGATGGTCGCCCGAATACCAGCCGAGCCTCGCCAGATCAATCCAGCGTTCAAGCTTGAATGAGACTGTCTGCGGCCTGTTCGAGATTTTGATCTTTAGATGTTTGACCAAATACTCCGGGCCGCGCGTGTATTCGACCGTATACTCGCCTGCCGGAAGTTTGATCTTCTCGCCGTCCGCGCGATAGACCTGCGGATGGAAGTCAAAATCCGGCGCGAGGCGTTTGGTGCGCGGCGGATAAACGAAGCCCTGCGCGTCGCGGATGATGAACGAGGCGGTCGCCGGCTTGCCGCGTTCGTCCATCACGCGCAGCGTCACGTCAACCGCTGGCTGGCAGTTGAAGAGGATGTCAACGTCGTTGCGGAAGCCGATGTCCTGCGTGCCCTGACCCACGTTGAAACTGATCTTCGCCTCGCGCTTACCCGCGTCGCGGCTGTACAGTTGAATGACGCGGTATTCAAGCTCCAACCCGGACAGCGTCGGTTTGAGCGGTGGCTTGTTGAACATGGCCAGGTCGAGCCAGCGGTCGGTCACGTCGCGCTGCGTGACTCTTTGTGGCGGGCGCGGATTGCCTCGGCTGGTGGCGTAAACGGCTAGCGCGTTCGGGCTTTCGGCTTTGAGCGCAGCGGTCACGCCGGCTTCATTTCGCACTTTGACCAGGAATGCGCGCCAGCCTTTTTCGACCAACTCTGGCTTGGCCGCGCCTTGCGTAACTTTCACGCGGCTTTCGGGGTTGATGTGGATGTCGGCCAGGCAATATTTGTCGAGCGTGTCCTGGATCGCGCGGCTGGCCCGCGTCGCATCCGTGTCGTGGCTGGCGCGTTCCAGCGCCTCTTTGTCCGCGGACTTGAGCGGAGCGCCCAGATAATCCATTGCTTCGACCAAACGCTTCACTTGAGCCGTCAGCGGCTGCAATTCGACCTGTTCGACTTTGGCGGGTTGCTGCGTCGAGATGAGAGCTGACGCGAGAATCAACAACAGCAAATGAGTCTTCATGCGACCTCCTTGTGACAATGGGCGCGCCGCGCCAAGCCTCCGCAACGGGCGAAGGCCGACCGCGCGTTGAATTTTCCGCAATCTGTGGCTTGAAACTCTGAGGGCGAGATTTTACACTCTGCAATCACTTAATTGATACTGTCCCCCGTCAAGTTCTTTAACCACCGTCTCACGATTTTCACTATTCTCATTTCTCACAAAGGAGATCAAACATGTCGTCCCGTTCGTTTCTCCGAACTTTTCAATGCCTCGCCTTGCTCGCGCTGCTGCTCGCGGCTGTGACCAACGCGCAGGCTCAATTCGACAAACTGCGTAAGAAGATTCCCGGCATGGGTGGCAACAGCGAGGTCGAAGCCGTTATCAAACAGATGGAAAGCGCCCGCGTCAAATCGGCTTATGCCCGCATCACGCTCAGCCTGGCCGACGACGTCATCCGCCGCCAGGCGCTGCGCAACACCACCAAGAAGAGCGCCCAGGGCCAGATCGAAAAAGATCAGGAAGAGCTTAAGGCTCTCGACAAATCCATCGCCGAAAAACGCAAGCTTCTGGCCGAGCTTGGCAGACAAACCAACGGCGGCAAATACGAAGACAAGACTTCGCAGGAAGTCGAAAAGCAGATCGAAGCCGACGAGAAGCAGCAGGCCGAAAAGCGCGCCCTGGTCGAGCAGGAGATCGCCGACAAACAGAAGCGCGACAAAGAGCTGAGCGAGAAGGACCGCGAGAATTACGGCAAGCTGGCGCGGCTGCTCTACGGCGCGGCCAAGCAGGAGCAGGACGCGATTGAAACCGCCCGCGATGTCAAACCGCGCGCCGAATCGGCCGCCTCCAACACGCGCAACAGCCCCGGCGGATTGGTCTCGACGCAGCCGAAGAAGCTCGATCAGGGGTTGAAAGGCGTGAGCGAGATTCTCTCCGAAGGGCCACAGCACCTGGCCACGCTGAGCGCCGTCGCCAACCATCTGGCCAAGATCGGCGGCGTCGACCTGACCGATCCGAAGTTCCAGCCGAAGGTCGCCACCGACGAGGACGAGATTCCGACCGACTGGTAAATTGCTGGATTAGTACCGCGAGCGGTAGCGAGCGCGCCTCCTGAATGAGCCAATTGATGGAGCCAAGCTCGCTACCGCTCGCGGTACTGATCTTGAACCCACAAGATTATGCATAGACACTACCAATCCTTTTCTGTCCTGCTCGCCGCAATGCTGATTTTATTGGCCGCCGCGAGCGCACAGGCTCAGAGCCTGCCGGAATCGCCCACACTCGGTGTGCGTTACTTCCGCGTCACATCAGCGACTGACGCCGAGTATCGTGGCGACGCCAAGGCGCTCGCTTCCAGCCTGCGCATCTCGCTCGACAACAGCAAGGGCTTCAAGCAGATCGTCACGCTCGACGACGAGCAGATCGAACAATTGACCAAGCTGATCGCCGACTCGAAGAAAGGCGCTTACAAAGAAGCATTGCCCGGCAATCTGGCCGAGCCGCCCGACGCTTACGTCTTCCCGGAACTGCTGCGCGTCGGCGTGGTCGAACGCGATCTGTTCTCCCGCATCGAAGTGACTTACACGGTCGAGATGGGCGCGGCGGCGGTGAACCCGACCACACGCGCGATCCTCTTCAGCGAGAAAGTGACGATCAGCGAGAAGCGCAACAAGACCGACACGCGCGGCGGCGCGAAGAACGTCTACGAGGATTTGGTCGCGAAAGCTGTTGACCGCCTGGCGGCCCGGCTCGCGGCCTTCTTCCTCAAGCGCGGGCGAGTGTTGCGTGTGGCTGAAGACCAGACGGTCTACATCAGCCTCGGTTCGCGCCACGGCGTCAAGGCCGGTGACCGCTTCACCGTGCACAAGACTGAGCGCGAGGGCGCGCAAGCCGCCGGCGACAACGCTGAAGAAGAAGGTCTGGCCGAATTCGACCTCGACGCCAAAGCCACGATTGAAGTGCTGGAGGTGCGCGAGAACGCGGCCAAAGCGAAGATTACCGGCCAGGGCGCGGCCCAGAAAGGCGACGCCGTGCGCTGGGTCAAACCGTAGTTGTGAGAGAAATGATCAAGTTAAGCAAGCTGATTTCCGCTCTGTGCGTTTCGCTGCTCGCCGGATTTCTGGCGGTGGCGGTCGAAGCTCAGAATAAAGCTCAAACGCCGCACCGTCAGACTCTCATCTTTCTGGATTTGAAAGAGACGAACCTCGACAAGCCATCAACGGTCGCCGCCAACACGATCGCCGAGCGGCTCACCACTGACAGCTTCCGCGTGACGACTAAGCGCCGCGAGGCTACGCTGGTCATTGAAGGCACAATCAATTCGCGCCTGACCCCGGTCACTGACGAGGTCAAACGCGAAGGCGGAGTCAACGCCGAGGCCTCCGCGTCAGTGCGGTTGCTGGCTGGCGGCAAGGTCATCTCAACCAGTGTCCAGCGATCGAAGCCGGGCGATTGGGGAGTGCAGGCCGAACGCGTCGGCGAAGACCGCTTGATCGCCGTCGCCGAATTGGTGGCTGAAGACCTGTTCGACGGCGCACTCGTTCAGCAATTGATTGACGAAGCCAAGCCTGCGCCGCGTCAAACAAATCAGACGACACCTGCGCCTCCTGCGCCAAAGCCAGTCGCCAAACCGCCGGCTAAGCGCCGCCTTGACCTCCTGGACGTGATGACGCTGGTGCAGAGCCACGCGGCGGATGACCACATCGTGAGCTCGCTGCGAAAATACGGCGTCAAGTTCGAGACGCACGAACCGGCGCTCAACTGCCTGCGCAACGCGGGCGCATCGGAAACGGTGATCAGCGCCATCAAGGGTTTGAAGTCTGTCTAATCATGATCGGAAGAACCATCGGCAATTACGAAATCACCGGCGAACTGGCGCAAGGCGGGATGGGCGCGGTTTATCGCGGACGCCACGTCAGTTTGCCGCGCGAGGTGGTGGTCAAATCCATCCTGCTCTCGTCGTTTCCACCACAAGCCCAGGAGATGCTCAAAGCGCGCTTCCGGCGCGAGGCTTACATCCAATCGCAGTTCGACCACCCGAACATCGTCCGCGTCTACGAATTTTTCACCACCGAGGAAAACTACTATCTGGTGATGGAGTATGTGCAAGGAATGAGCCTGCGCGATCTCGTGAAGCGCCAGGGCGCGCTCGCTCCCGAGCGGGCGCTGCCGCTCTTTAAACAATCGCTGGCGGCAATCGATTACGCTCACAACTTCAGCTACGTGGACGAATCGGGAGCGCGACACACGGGCGTCATTCACCGCGACATCAAGCCCGCCAACTTTCTGCTCGACGGGATGGCGCGGTTGAAGCTCACCGACTTCGGCATCGTCAAAGTGGCGGGAGACAAAGACCTGACTCGGACCGGCTTCAACCCCGGCACTGCCGAATACATGTCGCCCGAACAGATTCGCGGAGAAGAAGTGGATGCGCGCTCTGATCTCTACAGCCTGGGCGTTGTCTTTTACGAGATGCTGGCCGGACGCCTGCCGTTCCCAGGCTCGGAGACCGGTTCCGAATACGAAGTGCTCAAAGGGCACATCGAGTTGACGCCACCACCGATCAGCGCGGCTCAGCCGAACGTGCCAGCGGCGCTGGCGGCCATCGTGATGCGCTTGCTCGAAAAGAATCCTGACCAACGATTCCAATCGGCGGATGAATTTTTAGCGGCGCTGCTCGATTACGAACGGAACGGCGCCGCCGCTCCTCTGCGACCAGCGATGGTCGAACCACGAGCCATCGCAACCCAGGCTCCGGCGGCCACGCATTCGATGACCGAGTTGTTGGATCATTCGACCCAGCCTGCGTCATCCGATGATCTGCGGACCAATGTGATCAACCCGGCGCCACAACCTGCGCTGCCCGTCACCAGACCGGCTCAACTGCGCCCACTCGCAAAGTCAATCGAGCCTGAAACCTTGCCGCGCCTTCCTGCGCAACTACAAACGCCGCCGCGCCGAGTCGGTTTGCTGATCGCGGGCGCGCTTATCGTGTTGGCTGTCATCGCCGCAGCCTACTTCTTCGCGTCACGAAACAGCGGCCCGCCGGTCGCCGGCGCCACGCCTTCATCGAGCGAGCCGGCCCCTGCCGCCGCTGAAGACGCGCGTTTGCAGCAAGCGCGCGACGCCGAACAGCAGGAGCGGTACGTCGAAGCGATCAAGCTCTTCGAGGCTTACCTGCAAGCCAATCCGCAAGCGGCTGACAAGGCGGCGATCAACGCGCGAGTCGAAGAGATCAAAAAGTTGGAGGGATTGCTGGCGGTGGCCGAGTTGGAGATCAAACAGCAGGATTTCGAGGCGGCGCGGCGATACTTCGCCGAAGCGATCAAGCTGCGCCCGGACTCGCAGCGCGCGCAGGCGGGTCTGAAGGAAGCCGAAGGTCAACTGGCGCGTCCTCGTTGAAACCACCAAAGTGATTCCTTTGCCTTCATTCCCCTGCCTTTGATCCTCAACTCAACTTCATCGCGTCCAGCCTGAGCAGTGTGTGCAGCAGCGCGTTCGTGCCGTTCGTGATGTCTTCGGGACGCGAAAATTCGCGCGGGCTGTGGCTGATGCCGTCAACGCTCGGAACGAAGATCATTCCAACCGGCCCCAGATTCGCCATCTCCTGCGCGTCGTGTCCCGCACCGCTCGGCATGAATTTCGTCGTCAATCCAAGCTGCTTCGCCGCCTCGTCAATCACGCGGCGAACGCGAACGTCGGTCGGCGCAGGCGGAGTCAAATTCGTCTGCTTGAATTCAAACTTAGTACCCGTCGCTTGCTCGATCTGCCGGACTTCGACCTGAATCTTCTCGAACAGCATCCGCGTCTTCGCCGCGTCCAGATCGCGCAGACCCAGACTGGTTGCGACTTTGCCTGGGATGACGTTGTACGCGCCGGGAAAGGCTTGAATCTTGCCGACGGTGCCAACCTGTCTTCCGGGGACGCTCGTCACCACGCGGTTGACGGCTTCGACGTACTTCGCCGCCGCCAGCAGCGCGTCTCGCCGCTGATTCATCGGCGTTGTGCCAGCGTGATTGGCGAAGCCTTCGATCGTCACGTCCCACCAGTTGATGCCAACGATGCCTTCGACCACGCCGATGTTGATTTTTTCGGCATGCAGAATGCCGCCCTGTTCGATGTGAAGCTCCACGTAGGCCGCAATGTCGCCGGGCTTGCGAACCACGCTCGCCAGCTTGTCGGGATCGCCGCCGATGAACTTGATGCCCTCGCGGATGGTCTTTTTGCTGTTGGTGACCAGATTGAGTTCTTTCTCGGTCAGCCCTTTGGCGATGGCGTGACTGCCGATTGTCCCGCCCTCTTCGTTCTGGAAAAGGATCACTTCCAGCGGATGTCGGAGCGCGACGTTGTTTTCGGCCAGCGTGTGCGCGACTTCGATTGCGCCCATCGAACCGACCTGGCCGTCGTAACTGCCGCCTTCGGGAACCGAGTCAATGTGCGAGCCGATGACGAGCGGCTTCAGGCTCGGATCGCCGCCTGCGCGGCGTCCGACGAGGTTGCCAGCGGCGTCAACGCTGACCTCCAGCTTCGCCTCGCGCATCAACTTCATCGCGTATTCGCGGCCTTTCAAATCGGCGTCGGAGTAAGCCAGGCGATGCGTGCCGCCTTCAGGCGTTTTGCCGAACTGCGCCAATTCGGCTAAATGCGAGTTGACACGCTGGCCGTTGACTCGCAGTTTCGATGAAGATTGAGACTGCGGCAGGGCGAAGGCTCCTGCTGCGCACAGCAGATTCAGATTGAATTCCCGGCGGTTCATTGAATTCCCCCTTCAATCCACGATTGCCTGAAAAGCCAGCGAACGAAATCTCTCGTGCAGCGACACGCCGCCGGACGGGTACAACTGCGTCATGATCACCCCGATCATCTGCTCCTTCGGGTCAACGAAGAAGTTGGTGTAGAAGAATCCGCCCCAGCCGTACTGCCCGACCGATCCAGGTTCACTTCCTTTGCCGAGGTCTCTGACCACGCTGAAGCCGAGGCCGAAGCCCTGCGCGCCGAACAGGTCGCCGACGTGATTGACCGTCATCAACTCGACGGTCTTGCGGCTGAGCAGCCGCGCGCCGTCAAGCTGGCCGCCGTTGAGCAGCATCTGCAGAAAGCGCGCGTAATCCGTGATCGTCGAAACCAGACCCGCGCCGCCGGAATAGTAAGCGTGCGGTTTTTGATTTGGATAGGTCGCTGAATAGACCAGATAGCCTCTTTCATCCGGCTGGTCGCCCATTTTCCTGATGCCGCCGCCGGGCAGTTGATTGTAGACCGCCGCCAGTCGGGATTGTTTCTCGGCAGGGAGCGCAAAATGAGTGTCAGTCATCTTCAGCGGCTCGAAGATGCGTTTGCGGAAGAACTCGTCGAGCGTCATCCCCGACACAACCTCTACAACACGGCCAAGCACGTCGGTGTTGAGGCCGTAAGAATACCGCTCGCCCGGATGATGCATCAGCGGCAGCTTGGCCAGCTTCGCGACGTTGTCGCCGATCACGCCTTGGGCCTCGCTCAAACCGTCCACGACGCCGGCTTCTTTGTACAACCGCGCCCACGGCTCGGCGCCGATGAAGCGGTAGGTGATGCCCGAAGTGTGCGTCAACAGTTGACGAATCGTGATCTCGCTTTTGGCCGGGACGAGCGTGAAAGACTTCTTGTCCTCGCCCAGCACGGCGACCTGCGCGCCTTTGAATTCGGGGACGTATTTCGAGACCGGGTCGTTCAACAACAATTTGCCGTCTTCACACAGCATCATCACGGCGACGCTGGTGACGGCCTTGGTCATCGAAGCGATGCGGAAGATGGTGTCCGCCCGCATCGGCTGGCTCGCTTCCTTGTCGCTCATCCCGACAGCTTCGAGATGCGCGATTCTGCCTTTGCGCGCCACGAGCGTGACCGCGCCCGCGATCTTGCCTTCATCAACGGCGCTTTGCGCGACGGCGCGGATGCGCTTCAACCGCTCGGTTGACATCCCCACGTCTTCTGGCGTCGCGCGCGCCAAGCCGTTGGCCGACGGGCGCGACTTGCTGGCGCCATTTTGCGCGGCCGATTGGCCGAAGCCGGCGCTCGCGAGCGAGAGAATGAGAAAAAGAATGGGAGTGCGCTTCAGGAAAAATTTTGTTCTATTCAAGGTTGCCTCCTCTGTGATGCTGCTACTTGTCAGTGCTCGGCTTCGGCGCTCCGCTCTGATCCCTTTGAACTTTGGAGAGCACGTCGCGCGCGCCCGCCGCCATCATCCCCAGATCACTCGACGCCTGGAAGAAGCGGAAGCCCTGCGCGATGCGCTTGTTGATCTCCGTGGGATTGCCCGCCGGATAGCCGACCGGGATGTTGTACTTTTTGCCCGCAGCCAACACTTTGTTCACGGCCTCTTCGACGATCGGCTCGTTCGTCCTCCCGCCCACGCCCAGCGAGTACGACAGGTCATTGGCGCCGATGAACAGCACGTCAATGCCGGGCACGGAGGCAATCTCTTCGATGTTATCAATGGCCAGCTTCTGTTCGATGATGACTACGACCAGCACGTTCTCGTTGGCGAACTTCGCGTAATCGCCTCCGCTCATTCCCCAGCGCGATGCGGCCAGCGCCGGGCCAGCGCCGCGAACGCCCTGCGGCGGGTACTTACAGGCTTTCACCGCTTGTTCGGCCAATGCGCGCGTGCTGGTGAACGGGAAGATCACGCCGAGGCTGCCGGCGTCGAGCACTCGTTTGGCCATCCAGGGTTCGTTGACCGGCACGCGGGTGAAAGGCATGGCTTTCAAGCCTCGCGTGGCCAGAATCATCGAACGCACGGTTTCGAGCGTCAGCGGGCTGTGCTCCATCTCGATCCAGAGGAAGTCGAAGCCTACGCCAGCCAGCGTGGCTGCGACGTCAGGGCTGGCCGCCGTCACGGTCGCGCCGATCACAACCTTGCCCTCTTTCAAAGCTTTCTTCACCGGATTTTCGGTGATCACCGGCGCGGTGGCCGATGGAGTGGTTTGGTACTGCGCCATTGCTTGATTGGATAGCGCTAGACAAAGCGCCAAACAGGTCGCGGCGAAAGCCGCTGCACGCAAAATTCTTTTCTTCATCATCATTGTCTCCTCTCTGGTTATTCAGCGTCCGATCACCTGCCGCATCACGCGCAGGAAATTGCCGCCGGGAATCTTCTTCACGTCTTGTTCAGAGATTACTGCCGCTTGAACAGATAAGTCACACCCGCGTAAGTAGGGTCGCTGGCGTAGAAGCTTTCACCTTGTTTTTCAGTGATCCGCGCTGCGTACCCGAACGTGCTGCCGGTTGGCAATAAAAGTAATCGCCTGTCTTCTTGATTAAATGTCCACGTCCCGGATTTGCCATAATTGCTAAAAGCCCCTGAGGCGTTCAAAATCTCGTAAGCGCCGCCCGCTTTCAAATTCACCAGCATGCTTGCAGAGACCGTCCCCTGAGTTGTAATCAGCCATCTGCCAACCGGATCGAATTTGAATTGTCTAGCTCCTGCGCCGGGTGCTGATTGATTTTGTGACCCGGCGGCTGTCCCCGGCATATTTTTCATGCCCTCCTGCACCGTCCGTCCCAGATCATTGATCGCGGATTCCATTTCGTTGGCCGGAGTGGTTTGAGGCGGCGGGCTTTGCTCTGTCGGCGCGCCGGGAGGCCCAACTCCTCGATCCCCCCGCCAGACAGACAACCCGATGATGGCCAAGATCACAACCACTCCCACAGCCAGGAGCCAATACCGCCGGGCAGGCGCCGCCGTCTGGCGCGGCTCTGCCTCGCCCAGTTCCCGCTCGATTGCCCGGATCAGCCGCTCGATGTCGTGGTCGAAATCGGCGTCGCTGAATTCGATGGCCTGGCGGCGGGCGAGCGGCGCCAGATCAGGCGGCAACTCTTCGGCGGCAGGCATCGTGGCTCCCCGCAACAGCACCGGGATCACGCGGATGTTTCGCTTCAGGGCGGCGGCGATTTCCAGACGGACGAAATCAGCCGGATCATCCAACCGCCGCCTTCCTCCAGTCGCCAACCACTGCTGCCCGATGAGCGATACCAGGGCCACGCACGAGCCGACGGCCTGTTCGATTGCCTCGACAAAATCGGCGCCTGCTTCAATCCCGGTAACATCCATAAAAACCCGCCTGGGAAAGCGGGCGTTCAACCGGTCATAGATCAGACGCGCATAACCGGCGCTGTCGTCTCTTCGGTAGCTGATAAAAATTCGACCTTGGATCATAGGAGCCATTGATAGCAGAGCCTCTTATTTTCCTTTCCGGCATTTTCCTTTCCAGCCAGCCAGTGATCAGAAAGGAAAATGGAGGAAAGGAAAATGAGAGCCGAAAGTGGGTGGGTTACTTTTGAACCTGTCCACTAGCGCCGAGCCGGCAGATATTTCTTCGGAATCTTCACCGCCATAGACCCGGCCACAGTCACCACGTCGTACTTGCCCTGGTAGCCGATGAGCAAATGCGCCGCCCACGGCTCCAGCTTGTAGTCAGCCACCAGCCAACTGACCATATCGCTCGTCGCCAGCCGCAACGCGCGGTCGAGCGAACTGACGAACTCTGGCTGGCTGCCGACGCTGATGATGTGTTCGCTGGTCTCGACGCGCGGGCCTGACAGATTGGCTTTCTTGCGCACGTCCACCGTGAACTCGACATCCATAGAGGTCTCGACCCCAGTCCCAGTCGGTTCTCCGTCAGCTTGCAGCGCGTGTCCATCGCCTAGAAACAGCAGCGCGCCGGGATGATAAACCGGCAACATCACAACCGCGCCCTCACCGATTTCGTTGTAGTCGAGGTTGCCGCCATAGCTCCCCGACGGCCCGGAAGTCGGGGCGAAGTCGCCCGCGGGCGCAACGCCCACACATCCCAGCATCGGTCTGGCCGGAAATTCAAGCTTGATGGCCTGACTCACCGGCTCCTTCAGCCGCACCACCTGTCGTTCCAGGTCAATCTCCCACGGCACAAGATTGTTGCGTCCCGGACGGATCAGATCGTCTTTGTACCGGTTTGGGTAGAGACCCTCGACCGATTCGGGCGTGAGCGAAAACAATCCGAGCCGGTAGGCCGACCAACCCCACCGGCGATTCATCCTGACCTTCGTGAAGCGGACGATCAGCGCGTCGTCCGGCTCGGCGCCTTCGACGTAAAACGGCCCGGTCAGCGGATTGCTCGGCTGACCGCGACGGACATCTTTTTCATCCTGACCGCCAGCGTCAATGGTTTTGGTGACGACGGTGTCGCCCGGATGCACACGCTTGAGCACGGGATGTGCGCGGGAGAAAGTGTTGTAGTAGGTCGTGGCCACCACCTGATGAACCTCGGTCGTCAAGACCGCTTTGTGGTTGATGGCCGCGGACGAGAAGGCGGCGATCAGCGCGGCGCACGCGACGGATGCGACGAGCAGTAGTCGGATGCTTTGTCTTTTCATGTTTGCTCCTTTGAGACCATCACTTCGGCCATCTTCTGCATACCTTGAGGTATTCCCCACTCCAACTGCTTCATCCCTTCCGTGTAATCCTCGGCGCGCTCGCCTTCGAGCGTGACCCGCTGAGTCATCCGCACACCTCCATCGGCGGCGTCCTCGAAACGCCAGTGGAACCTCACGCTCGCCCCCGGCAGAGCGATCTCAATGATCGCGCCGCTGCGGTCTTGAACTTCGACTATCCGCCATTCAATCGGATCGCCGCCGCGAGGTTTGTTGACGCCTTTCGCGCCAGCGGCGAACGGGCCGTCGAACGTGACTGATTCGAGTGAGGTGTCGAGCATCCAGTTGGAGACGTCGGTCCAGAACCGCCAGGCGAAATCTCTGCTGACCCGGCATTCGACCGAATGTTCAAACTCCCAGACCATAACTCGCTCCTCCTCTCAATCGCCGAGCCGTTTCGTCTCAGCGCGTTCAATGATCAATGCCAGCGGCGCCTCGCCCGTCTCGCCCGCCTTCGGGCAATGCTTCAAACCTTTCGGGATGACGATGCCATCACCGGCTTTCACCAGAAAATCGCCTTGCTCGGTCTGAAAGTTAATCTCGCCGCTGAGCACGATGAAGCATTCGTCTTCGTTCTCGTGCGCGTGCCAGCGCTCGAACTCGCCCTGAAACTTCACCAGGCGGACGGCGAAATCATCCACGCTGGCCAGATTGGCCGGCGACCAGGCTTCGGTGATCTCGTTCCTGACTTTGTTGATCGAAAAGAGTTGTACTTCCATCTCTGATACCTCGCGTTTCCAGTCAGTACCGCGAGCGGTAGCGAGCGTGGATCAATCAATGACCGGCTGATGACGCCACGCTCGCTACCGCTCGCGGTACTGATTCTTGAATACGACCCCACCCTTCATCACCCACTTCACGCGCTCCAGCTCGGTCACGTCTTTGGTCGGATCGCCGTCAACCGCGATCAGGTCAGCGTATTTGCCAGCCTCAATGGCGCCGATGCGGTCTTCCCAGCCGAGCAGCTTTGAGGCGTGAACGGTGGCGGTTTGAATTGACTGGATCGGCGTCATTCCCATCCGCACGTAGACAGCGAATTCGCGCCCGTTCAATCCGTGCGGGTAGACCGCAGCGTCGGTGCCGAAAGCGACGGGCACGCCCAGCTTGAACGCCGCGCCGATGTTGGTCTTCATCGCGGGCATGACTTCTTTGGCTTTCGCCACCAGCGGCGCCGGCACGCGCATCCTCTCGTAGTTGTCCATGAACCATTCGACCAGATAGAGCGTCGGCACCAGGTAGACGCCGCGTTCCTTCATCATCTTCACGGCCTCTTCGTCAATGTAGGTCCCGTGTTCGATCGAATCCACGCCGGCTTGCACGGCCAGCTTGATGCCGTCGCCGCCGTGCGCGTGGGCCGCCACTTTGCGTCCTGCGCGATGCGCTTCAGCGACGATGGCTTTCATCTCTTCGAGCGTGTACTGCGCCGCTTTCGGATCATCGCCGAACGAGAGCACGCCGCCGGTCGAACAAACTTTGATTACGTTGGCCCCATACTTGATCACTTCGCGCGTCTTCTGCATCACGCCCGGGACGCCGTCCGCCACGCCGCCGGCCTTGTGATGAAACTCGTAAGGCAGCAGGTTCTCGTCGCAGTGCCCGCCGGTGATGCCCAAAGCCGGGCCTGAAGCGACAATGCGCGGCCCCGGCACGTCGCCGGCGTTGATCGCGTCGCGCAGCGCGATGTCGGAATACCCGTTCGCGCCAACGTTGCGCACGGTGGTAAAGCCGGCGTCGAGCGTGAGCCGGGCGTTGCGGGCGCCGATCAGAGCCGCGCGTGGAGTCGAAATGCTCAGCCCCATCGCGCCGACACTTTGCAGATCGAACGTCAGGTGCGTGTGAGAATCAATCAGCCCGGGCAGGACAGTTTTCTGGCCCAGATCAATCACTTCGGCGTTGGCGGGGATCGCCAGGTTCGCGCCGACTGCCTTGATGCGTTCGCCTTCGACGATGATCACGGCGTTGTTGACCATCGCGCCGGTTCGCACGTCCAGTGCGCGCGCGGCTTTGACGGCGATGATTTTCGCAGCGGGCGATTGCGCCGCCGCCAGCGAGCCGATGATCGAAACGGCGACGCAGAGAGAGCAACGCGCCAGTGTTGTTTTCATTTTCTCCTCCGAACTCGAATGTCAGAATTTGTAGACGCCGGACACTTCCGGGAACTTCCTGATGAAATCGCGGTAAACATCGTGCGGCGACGAGCGGTGGAAGCCGATGTCCAGGTCCAGGTCCGCGTGCTCGTTGTTTTCGTTGAACACAATCTGGAGGCGTGGCCGCGCCTCCCGCTCACGGAAGCTTTTGGTCAGGCCGAACTTCCTGTGCGTCGGATGAATGCGGCTTCCCCCCTTGCCGAAGAAGCCCTCGGCGGTGAGGTCCGCTTCGATCCGCGCGCGATCCTGCTGGCGGATGATCACGTGCATCCGCCAGCCCGTCGCGGTCTTCATTTTTCCATCGGGCAAATCGTCTTCCATCCGCACGCCGGCGAGCCGGCGAATTTTCTCGATGTAGCTGGCGAGCGTTCGCCCGCTGGCCAACTCTTTCTTCGACAGAGCGTGGGTGATCTGAAAGAAGGTCGCTATCCGGTTTTCGCTCAACCCGTTCCAGACCGTTTGTGGATCGCTTCCGGGAGCGAACAATTCGAGCAGAGCCTGCTGTGAAGGATTGAGTTCGTCGAGTTCCGGCAAATCCTTGCACCGGTGGGTCAGGGTCAGCGGAATGACCTCCGGCGAATTTTTGTCAATGATCAAATTCTTTGTGAATAGGCGGAAGCCGCCGATCTCGATTTGGGCGGTGTATTTGCCTGGCGCGGCGTCAACCGACAATCGTTTGCTGCTGTGAAGAATGTTGCGTTCGTCGCGAATGATCCCGCCGCGCTCGGCATCAAGGATGAAAGTGGAGATTAGATCATCAACCGGTCTGTTTCTCGCGCTCACCAGCGCAAATCTGATTTTCGGCATCGGTCTCTACTTCTCTATCGTTTAGTCCCGGAGTTCGATTGCTAGTCGTTGTCACATCCGTTGTCAGGAACCTACCGGCGACGAATGCTGGAAATTTTGATTGGCGGCGTCAGCTTCTGCGCTTCGACCGGCGACTGGTGAATCTTCTTCACGACCTCCATGCCTTTGACCACCCGGCCAAATGCGGCGAAGCCCTGACCGTCCGGGTTGCGCTGGCCGCCGAAATCCAGCTCCGGTTGATCGCCGACGCAGATGAAGAAATCGGAGGCGCCGGTGTCGGGGCCGAGCCTGGCCATCGAGACCACGCCGTCTTTGTGTTTGAGTCCGGTCACGTTGGTCCGTTCGAGCTTGATCGGCGGAAACCCCTGCTTCTCTTTTTCGGGATTGACCCCGGCCTGGATGACTTCGATCTTGATCTGGTTGTTGGGTTGATTGTCGGGATTGAGCTTGACCGTGCGGTGGAAGCGCCCGCCATCGTAATGGCCCGCGTCAACGTATTTCAGAAAGTTTTCGGCGGTGATGGGCGCGCGTTCGGTTTCGATCTCGATCTCGATCTCGCCGAGTTCGGTTTGGATCAACGCGCGCACAGTTTTGCTTTTCGGCTTAGCGGCGTTCTGCGCGAGAGTTTGCGTTTGGACGCCTGCCTGAATCAGGAGCAGGCAGATGAGCAGGAAGCTTTTTCCGCGAGTCATTGTCAGGTTCCTTCCGCGCGCGACGTGGCCACGCGAGTTATGAGTTTGATTGCGATTGATGATTCGATTGCGACTGCGGGTGGATGATACGGCGGTTCTGAGTCGAGAGTCCAGCTTCGTTTTGCTATACTGCGGGCAAATTGGGAAGTGGGACAAGATGCCATCTTGTCCCACAGCTTCGGAGGAGCGGCCAGGCGATGAAAATCATTTTTTACCAGGCAAACTTCTGCGCCGAATGCGGGAACGCGATCAAGCCCCGATTCAGTTGGGGGCCACGCTATTTCTGCGACGAATGCCAGACGCAGATGGGCCGCCAGAGCTATCTCAGACCTATGGCTGCGTTGCTGGTGTGCGCGACGCTGGCGGTCTTCGCCTTGAACCGGAGCCAGCCGTCGAACCCGAACCATCAGTCCAATCCATCCGTGTCGGCGCGCGACGCGACGGCGACTCAAAATCCCGAGCCGAAGCCAGAGCCGGTCGAGCGTGTCTTGTGCGGCGCGCGGACGAAGAAAGGAACTCCCTGCAAACACCTCGTCCCGCCCGGACAACGTTGCGCGCAGCATCGCGGAATGGCGTCATTGCTGGAACCGAAGGCGGATAAGACCAGCTCGCGAGAGAGTCGCTGATGGAATTCTTGACGGTCAATGACAGGTCAACTAAGATGAGCCGCGTTTGAAACCCCACGCATTTTGATTTTTGCAATGGCCCCTTAGCTCAATGGTTAGAGCAGCGGACTCAAGCTTTGAGAGGTCTAAGTGGAAGAGGTTTTCCATACGATGCTCAAGATGGGTTGCAAACACGTCACATTACCTGGGCGCGTTTGTAGAATCTGCCAAATTCGGGGAAGCCTGAGCCGCGAAAGCGGTATGGTAATCCCGAGCCAAGCCTCGCCAAGCTTGATTGGATGCGAGGAAGGTGTAGAGACTAGACGGCAGACACGTAAAGTGAAGGGATAGTCCAGACCACAAACTCCGGTTCGACCGATCGGAGCGCGGCGAAAGCCGTAGTGGTAAGCATAATCCGTTGGTTGTAGGTTCGAATCCTACAGGGGCCATCGAAAACCCGAACAGCGAAACAGGCCAGGGCGACTTCGAAGTCACCCTGGCCTGTTTCGCTTTCCCCAGGCTCTTCCGCCATCGCCATAGTCTTTAGGAAAAAGAAATGTACCGCAGACTGTCCAGTCTGCGGAGGCTTGCGCTACTCGAAACTTGTCAAGGAACGAGAGCTTCCGGCCAGGGATTCCGGTTCTTTCCAAGTTGTTCAGTG